>QFCS01001308.1_pt1 | contig 12199 bp, 6 predicted proteins | sample 3576561 | NCBI WGS metagenome assembly QFCS01 | reverse complement strand
GGTTGACCGCCACGGGCCCGATGATCTCGCCGAGGCCGAGGGTCGCGATCGCGAGGTCTGCGCCGCGCACCCGCAGTGTCGGCGCGCCGAGCATCACCCCTGAGATCGTCGTCAAGGCCACCGCGACCGGGATGGCGAGCAGCAGCGGCCAGTTGGCGTCGAAAGACGTCAGGATCGCCGCGGTGTAGGCGCCGATCGCGTAGAAGCCGACGTACCCCAGGTCGAGCAGTCCGGCGTACCCGACGACGATGTTGAGCCCGATCGCGACCAGGCAGTACATCGTGACCACGAACAGCACGCCGCCGAAGTCGACGCCGGGCGTCGAGATGATCGGCGGCTCCAGCAGGGGCAGTGCATAGGCGAAGAGGGCCAGAAGCACCCAGAGCAGGATCTTGACCGGCTTGGGCAGCGAGACGAACCTGTGCTTGATCTTGCTCATGCGCGCGCCTTTCCGAGCGATTCACCGAGCAGTCCGGTCGGCCGGAACAGCAAGATGACGACGAGCAGGACGAAGGCGACGACGTGGCGCCACTCGCCACCGAAGAGCGCCTGGCCCCAGCTCTCGGCGACGCCGAGGACCAGACCGCCCAGCAGCGCGCCGCGCAGGTTCCCGATGCCGCCGAGGACGGCCGCGGTGAAGGCCTTGACCCCCAGCAGGAAGCCGACGTCGAACTTCGTCGTCTCGATCTTGAGCATGTACAGGAAGGCCGCGATGCCGGCCATCAGACCGCCGATCAGGAACGTGATCTGGATCGTCCGGGTCGGGTTGACGCCCATCAGGGCAGCGGTCTCAGGGTCCTGAGACGTCGCCCGGATCCCCTTGCCGAGCCGCGAGCGGCGCACGAACTGGTCGAGCAGGATCATCATGCCGACCGCGGCGACGATGACGAGCACGTCGATGCTCGAGATCGTCACGTCGCCGATCTTCCAGCGCGGGGCGTCGAGGACGCCCGCCATGCTGTTGTTGATACGCGCCTTGCCGACGTACTCGGACAGGTTGTCGTCCAGACCGAACCAGCCGGCGATCCGATCCCGCAGGCCCATCAGCTCGGCGAGCACGAACGAGGCGCCGATCGCCGAGATGAGGGCGATCAGGCGCGGAGCGTCCTTCTTGATCAACGGGCGGTAGGCGACGCGCTCCAGTAACAGCGCGATGACCGCCGACATCGCCATCGCCGAGAACAAGGCCGCGATCAGGATGGCGATCAGCTGGGCGCCGTCGGCGCTGGCACCGCCGAGGGCCATGACCGTCCAGAGCATCGCGAAGGTGCCGTACATGAACACTTCGGAATGCGCGAAGTTGATGAGCTGCAGCACGCCGTAGACCATCGTGTAGCCCAGTGCGATCAGCGCGTAGATGGCGCCGAAGGCGAGACCGCCGATCGTCAACTGCGGCAGGTTGCTGAAGAGAAACTCGAAATTCACCCAGGCCTCCTGGCCCCACGCTCGGGACAGTGATGCGGCCGGGGACGGTGGTCCCCGGCCGCATCGCCTGTCATGTCGGACGGATCAGCCGTCGATCACTCGATCTCGCCCTCGGGGACGATGGCCCCGTCCTTCACGGTGTAGGCGTAGACGTGGACGTCCGCCGGCTCACCCTTGTCGTCGAACTTCAGCTGCTTGGTGATACCAGCCTCGTCGTAGTCGTTGACGAAGGCCAGCATGTCCTCGCGGTTGTCGATCCCGTCGGCGATGCCGTCGAGGAAGATGCTCGCGGCGTCGTACGCCTCGGCGGCGTAGGTGCCCGGCGCCTCGCCGAACTCCTCCTCGTAGTCCGTCGCGAACTCGGCCACGGCCGGGTCGGTGTCCGGGATGCACGGGCAGGTGATGACGGTGCCCTCGGCCGCGTCCTTCGCGTCGAGGAAGGCGGGGTCCTTGACCCCGTCGGCCACGACGAAGGTGCCCTCGAAGCCACCGTTGCGCAGCTGGCCGATGAGGATCGTCGCCTCGGCGTAGTAGCCGCCGAAGAAGACGGTGTCCGCGTCGGAGTCGGTCACCCGGGTGACGGTGGCGGAGAAGTCCGTGTCACCGGCCTGGATGGTGTCGGTGCCGACCACCGCGTCGCCGAGCGTCTCCTCGACGATCCCGGCGAGACCGGAGCCGTACTCCGAGGCGTCGTCGATGACGAAGGTCGCCTTGGCCTGCAGCGTGTCCTGGATGTACTTCGCCGCGGCCGGGCCCTGGGTCGCGTCGTTGCCGAGCGCGCGGTGGAAGGTGTCCCACCCGTTGTCGGCGAGCGTCGGGTTGGTCGCGGACGGGGTGATCGTCGGGACGCCACCCTCGGCGAAGATCGGGCCGGCGGCCGCGGACTCGCCCGAGAACGCGGGACCGACGACACCGATGATGGTCTCGTCGCCGGCGACCTCGGTGGCCAGCGACGGAGCCTCGTCCGGCGAGCCCTGGGAGTCGTAGTTGACCAGCTCGACCTCGCAGTCGGCGTCCGCGTTGTACTGGTCCACCGCCAGCTCGGCGCCCTGGATGATCGGCTTTCCGAGGCCGGCCGCGGGGCCGGTCTCCGGTCCGAAGAACGCGAGCTTCAGGTCGCAGGCCGCGTCGCCGCTGCCGCCGTTGCCACCGTCGCCGTCCTCGGTGGTGCCGCACGCCGTCATGGTCAGGCCGAGGGTCAGGACGACCGCTCCGAGCCCCACTACCTTGTTACGCCTCAAGACAATCCCGCTTCCTTTGTCGTTCCGGCAGGCAGCGGTCGCTGCCCGCGGAGGAGGTGTCCTGCCGCGGGAACCTACACCGGCTGCCGGGTGCGCGGAAGCAACTCAGTGGTCCAGATCACGAATCCTGACGAATCTGTTACTTTCCGAAACAAAAGCGGGTCGATCCGACCCCCGGCGGGCCGAAAACCGGCCCCGGTCACGAACCCGACGAAGATCCTCCGGGAACGCCGTGGGCGACGACGCCCTCGGCCACCTCGCGCATCGACATGCGCAGGTCCATCGCGGTCTTCTGGATCCACCGGAACGCCTCGGACTCGCTGAGCGACAGCTGCTCCTGCAGGATGCCCTTGGCCCGGTCGACGGCCTTGCGGGTCGCCAGCCGCTCGGTGAGGTCGGAGACCTCGCTCTCCAGCTGCGTGATCTCGGCGAACCGGCTCACCGCCATCTCGATCGCCGGCACCAGGTCGGTCTGCGAGAACGGCTTGACCAGGTACGACATCGCACCCGCCTCCCGCGCGCGCTCCACGAGGTCACGCTGCGAGAACGCGGTCAGCATGACCACCGGCGCGATCCGCTTGCCGGCGATGGCCTCCGCCGCGGCGATCCCGTCGAGAACCGGCATCTTGACATCGAGGATCACCAGGTCGGGACGCAGCTCCTCGGCCAGCTCGATCGCCCGCTGGCCGTCCCCGGCCTGTCCGACGACGTCGTAGCCCTCCTCGGCGAGCATCTCGGCGAGGTCCATCCGGATCAGGGTCTCGTCCTCGGCGATCACCACGGTGCGGGGGGCGGGCTGCGCGTCAGGGGCCGTCTCGGTCACCGCCCCAGGCTATCGGGCCGGGCGGTGTGGGGGCCGCGGGACTGCCTCGGCTACGGTTACGACAGCAACACGCCGGGTTGCTGGAACGGCATACAGGGCGAGCTCAAACCTCGCTGTCCGCAAGGGCATGTGGGTTCGAATCCCACACCCGGCACCTCCTTTGCGTCGGACCCCTGTCCGACGATCAGCGCGTGTACACCGAAGAGACCCGTCAGGCCGCCCACGACCTTCGGGCTACGGGCATGACCTGGTCGGCCGTGGCCCGCGAGACAGGCGCCAGCGTCTCCTCACTCCTGCGTTGGTCGGCAGACCCCGACGCATACCGGCGTCGTCGTCGCCGTTGTCCTCGCTGCGGCACGGCACCACTGGACTCCGCCGCGTACGCAGCGCTTCTCGGCTACTACCTGGGCGACGGCCATCTGTCGAGCGGGAGACGCGACTACGTCACCCTGCGGATCACTTGCGACAATCGCTATCCCGGGATCATCTCCGACGTCGCGGCCTGCATCATGGCCGTGCGACCCGACGGCCGGCTCTCCCATCCTCGGCGTGACGGCTGCATCAACGTGCAGTCGCAGTGGCAACACTGGCCCTGCCTGTTCCCCCAGCACGGGCCCGGCCGCAAGCACGAGCGCCCCATCGTCCTCGAATCCTGGCAGCGCGCGACGATCGAGGACCAACCAGGCCCCTTCCTCCGCGGCCTGTTTCACTCCGACGGGGCCCGAGTCAGGAACTGGGCAAGAAGACGAGTCGGCGGAGAGCTGAAGACCTACCACTATCCCCGATGGCAGTTCTGCAACGCGTCAGAGGACATCCTCCGCCTCTGCACCGACACTCTCGACGCGTCGCAGATTGCGTGGCGTCGTTCCAACGTCAGGATCATCAGCGTGTCGACGCGTGGCGCGGTTGCACGCCTCGACACCCTCATCGGGCCGAAGACCTAGGGCTGCGGGGGAGGCGCTCTCCCTACCGAGTGCTCCTCAGCCGCGACGGTAGGCGGGGGCGACCTCGTTGATAGCATCGCCCATGCGGTGGATGCGCAGCGCGTTGGTGGAGCCCGGGATGCCCGGAGGCGCACCCGCGACGATGACGACCAGGTCGCCCTCCTTGACCCGGCCGATGCGCAGCAGCTCCTCGTCGACCTGGCGCACCATCTCGTCGGTGTGCTCGACCGTGCCGGTCTTGAACGCCTCGACCCCCCAGCTCAGCGCCAGCTGCGAGCGCACCCGCGCCTCGGGGGTGAAGGCGAGCACCGGGATGGGGCTGCGCAGGCGAGCGAGGCGCTTGGCGGAGTCTCCGGACTGGGTGAACGCCACGACGTACTTGGCGCCCACGCGCTGGGCGACCTCCTCGGCGGCCTTGGTGATCACACCGGGGCGGGTGTGCGGGTCCCACTCGATGCGACCGAAGCGGCTGAAGCTGTCGTCGACGAGCGCGTGCTCCTCGGTGGCCGCGACGATGCGCGCCATCGTCTCGACGGTGTGCACGGGGTGCTCCCCCACGCTGGTCTCCCCCGAGAGCATGACCGCGTCGGCACCGTCGAGCACGGCGTTCGCGACGTCGCTCGCCTCGGCACGGGTCGGGGCCGGGTTCGCGACCATCGACTCCAGCATCTGCGTGGCGACGATGACCGGCTTGGCGTTGCTCCGCGCCGCGACGATCACCTTCTTCTGCAAGAAGGGCACCTCCTCGAGCGGGCACTCCACGCCGAGGTCGCCGCGCGCGACCATGAAGGCGTCGAAGGCGTCGACGATCTCGTCGAGGTTCTCGATCGCCTGCGGCTTCTCGATCTTGGCGATGATCGGAAGGTGGATGCCCTCCTCGCGCATGATCGCGCGCACGTCCTCGGCGTCCTTGGCGTTGCGCACGAAGCTCAGCGCGATGAAGTCCACCCCGAGCTGGAGCGCGAAGCGCAGGTCGGCGGTGTCCTTGTCCGACAGCGCCGGGACCGAGACCGCGACACCGGGCAGGTTGATGCCCTTGTGGTTGCTGACCCTGCCGCCGACGAGCACCTCGGTGACGACGTCGGTGTCGGTGACCTCGACGACCCGCAGGCGCACCTTGCCGTCGTCGATGAGGATCGGGTCGCCCGGGGCGACGTCGCCCGGCAGCCCCTTGTACGTCGTCCCGGAGATCTCGGCGTTGCCGTCGACGTCGCGGGTGGTGATGGTCCAGCGCTGGCCGCGGTGCAGCGCCACGGGGCCGCCGGAGAAGGTCTCCAGCCGGATCTTCGGGCCCTGCAGGTCGGCCAGGATGCCGACGCCGCGGCCGCTCGCGTCGGACGCCTCCCGCACGAGCCGGTACGCCTCGGCGTGCTGCTCGTGACTGCCGTGGCTCATGTTGAGGCGCGCGACGTCCATGCCCGCGTAGACGAGCTCGCGGATCCGGCGCTCCGAGCTGGTGGCTGGACCCAGGGTGCACACGATCTTGGCTCTTCGCACGATCCAAAGCCTATCGGTGCCCGCGGCGTGCTCCACGCCGCCTGTCCGGAAGCGGCCGGGCTCGCCACTCCCCGCCGGGAGAGCGCGCTGCCCGGCCGACGCGAGGCGTCGGCCGGGCAGCGCGGTGCGCGGTGGGTACCGGTCAGACGACCAGCGGGCGTGCCGTCGGCGGGATCGGCGCGGGCAGCTGGGTGCTGCCGGTGAGGAAGGTGTCCACCCCGGCCGCGGCCGCACGACCCTCGGCGCTCGCCCCCACGATCAGCGACTGACCGCGGCCGGCGTCGCCGGCGACGAACACGCCCTCGACGTTGGTCGCGTAGGCGTTGTCGCGCTTGACGTTGCCGCGCTCGTCGAGCTCGACGCCGAGCTGCTCGACCAGGCCCGGCTGCTCCGGACCAACGAAGCCCATCGCGAAGAGGACCAGGTCCGCCGGGATCTCCCGCTCGGTGCCCTCGTGCTCGACCAGCTTGCCGCCCTCGAAGGCCACCTCGACCAGGCGCAGCGCCCGGACGTTGCCCTCGTCGTCGCCGAGGAACTCCTGGGTCGACACCGCGTAGACGCGGTCGCCACCCTCCTCGTGCGCCGAGGAGACCCGGAAGAGCATCGGGTACGTCGGCCACGGCTGCCCGTTCGGACGGTCCTCCGTCGGCTGGGGCATGATCTCCAGCTGCGTGATCGAGGCTGCGCCCTGGCGGATGGAGGTGCCGAGGCAGTCGGCGCCGGTGTCGCCGCCGCCGATGATGACGACGTGCTTGCCGTCGGCGCGGATCTGGCCCTCGACCTCCTCGCCCACCGCGACGCGGTTGGCCTGCGGGAGGAACTCCATCGCCTGGTGGATGCCCTTGAGCTCGCGCCCGGGCACCGGCAGGTCGCGCGGCACGGTCGAGCCGATCGCGAGCACGATGGCGTCGTACCGGTCCTTGAGCGCGGCGCCGGTCAGGTTGCCCTGGCCGACCTCGACGCCGGAACGGAAGACGGTGCCCTCGCGCCGCATCTGCTCCAGACGCTGGTCGACGTGCTTCTTCTCCATCTTGAACTCGGGGATGCCGTAGCGCAGCAGCCCGCCGGGCTTGTCGGCCCGCTCGTAGACGGCCACGGTGTGGCCGGCCCGGGTGAGCTGCTGGGCGGCGGCCAGGCCGGCGGGGCCGGAGCCGATGACGGCCACGGTCTTGCCCGAGAGCCACTCCGGCGGCTGCGGCCGCACGAAGCCGGACCCGAAGGCCTTGTCGATGATCGAGACCTCGATGTTCTTGATCGTCACGGCCGGCTGGTTGATGCCGAGCACGCAGGCGGTCTCGCACGGTGCCGGGCAGAGGCGACCGGTGAACTCCGGGAAGTTGTTGGTCGCGTGCAGGCGCTCGATCGCGCCCTCCCAGTCGTCGCGCCAGACCAGGTCGTTCCACTCCGGGATGATGTTGCCCAGCGGGCAGCCGGAGTGGCAGAACGGGATGCCGCAGTCCATGCACCGGCTGGCCTGGACGTTGATGATCGGCAGCAGCGCGCGACCGATCCCACCCGGGTAGACCTCGTTCCAGTCGCCCACCCGCTCCTCGACAGGACGACGGGTCGCGACCTCGCGGGTCGCCTTGAGAAAGCCCTTCGGGTCAGCCATAGAGCACCTCCATCACCTTGTTCGCGGCAGCGTCGGCGTCGAGGCCCTCGGCCTCGGCCTCGGCCTGGACCGCCAGGACCTTCGCGTAGTCGCGCGGCATGACCTCGGTGAACCGCGGCAGTGCGGCCTCCCAGTCGGCCAGCAGCGCCTCGGCGACCGTCGAGCCGGTCTCGTCCGCGTGCTTGCGCACGATCTGCTCCAGCTCGGCGGCGTACTCCTCGCTCACGGGACGCAGGTCGACGAGCTCGCCGTTGACCCGGAAGTCCTTGAGGTCGAGCACCCAGGCGATGCCGCCGGACATGCCGGCCGCGAAGTTGCGCCCGGTCTTGCCGAGGACGACCACCCGGCCGCCGGTCATGTACTCGCAGCCGTGGTCGCCGACGCCCTCGGTGACGACCGTGGCACCGGAGTTGCGCACGCAGCACCGCTCGCCGACCCCGCCGCGGATGAAGATCTCACCCGAGGTGGCGCCGTAGGCGATCGTGTTGCCCGCGATGATGTGCTCGTGGGCCTCGAAGGTCGCGTTCCGGTCGGGCCGGATCGCGATCCGCCCGCCCGAGAGCCCCTTGCCGACGTAGTCGTTGCCGTCGCCCTCGAGGCGCAGCGTGATGCCGCGCGGCACGAACGCGCCGAACGACTGACCGGCCGAGCCGACGAACGTCAGGTCGATCGTGCCCTCGGGCAGCCCGGCACCACCGTGCTTCTTGGTGACCTCGTGGCCGAGGATCGTGCCGACGGTGCGGTTGACGTTGCGGATCCGCAGCTGCGCCCGCACCGGCTCCCCCGTCTCCACGGCCGCGGCCGCGATCGGGAGGATCTCGGTGACGTCGAGCGACTTCTCCAGGCCGTGGTCCTGCGAGCCGGTGTTGCGCAGGTCCTGCTCGGGGAAGTGCGTCGCCGCGACGTCGACCTTGTGCAGGATCGGCGACAGGTCCATGCCCTGCGCCTTCCAGTGCGTGATCGCCTTCACGGTGTCCAGCGTCTCGACCTGGCCGACGGCCTCGTCGATGCTGCGGAAGCCCAGCTGCGCGAGCAGCTCGCGGACCTCCTGCGCGATGAACTCGAAGAAGTTCACGACGTACTCGGCCTTGCCGCTGAAGCGCGAGCGCAGGACCGGGTTCTGGGTCGCGACCCCGACCGGGCAGGTGTCGAGGTGGCACACCCGCATCAGGATGCAGCCGGAGACCACCAGCGGGGCGGTGGCGAAGCCGAACTCCTCCGCGCCGAGCAGCGCGGCGATGACCACGTCGCGACCGGTCTTGAGCTGCCCGTCGGTCTGCACGACGATGCGGTCGCGCAGGCCGTTGAGCAGCAGGGTCTGCTGGGTCTCGGCGAGGCCGAGCTCCCAGGGACCACCGGCGTGCTTGAGCGAGGTCAGCGGCGAGGCACCCGTGCCGCCGTCGTGGCCGGAGACCAGGACGACGTCGGCGTGCGCCTTCGACACACCGGCCGCGACCGTGCCGACGCCGACCTCGGAGACCAGCTTCACGTGGACGCGGGCCGCCGGGTTGGCGTTCTTCAGGTCGTGGATCAGCTGCGCGAGATCCTCGATCGAGTAGATGTCGTGGTGCGGCGGCGGGCTGATCAGGCCCACGCCCGGCGTCGAGTGCCGGGTCTTGGCCACCCACGGGTACACCTTGTTGCCGGGCAGCTGGCCACCCTCGCCGGGCTTGGCGCCCTGCGCCATCTTGATCTGGATGTCGTCGGCGTTGGTGAGGTACTCGCTGGTGACGCCGAAGCGGCCGGAGGCGACCTGCTTGATCGAGCTGCGCCGCTCCGGGTCGTAGAGCCGGTCCGGGTCCTCGCCGCCCTCGCCGGTGTTGGACTTCGCGCCCAGCCGGTTCATGGCGATCGCCAGGGTCTCGTGCGCCTCGCGCGAGATCGAGCCGTACGACATCGCGCCGGTGGAGAACCGCTTCACGATCTCCGAGATCGGCTCGACCTCGTCGATCGGGATCGGCGTACGACCGACGGCGTCGGCGTCCTTGAACGTGAACAGCCCGCGCAGCGTCATGAGCTTCTCGGACTGCTCGTCGACGGCCTGCGTGTACTGCTTGAAGATGTCGTAGCGGCCGGTGCGCGTGGAGTGCTGCAGCCGGAACACCGTCTCCGGGTTGAACAGGTGCGGCTCGCCCTCGCGACGCCACTGGTACTCGCCGCCGATCTCGAGCTCGCGGTGCGCGGGCGCGATGCCGGCCGGCGGGTACGCCTTGGCGTGCCGGGCGGCGACCTCCTGGGCGATGACGTCGAGCTCGATGCCGCCGAGCTTGGACGTGGTGCCGGTGAAGTACTTGTCGACGACCGTCTGGGACAGGCCGACGCACTCGAAGATCTGCGCCCCCGTGTACGACGCCACGGTGCTCACGCCGATCTTGGACATCACCTTCACGACGCCCTTGCCGAGCGCCTTGATGAGGTTCTTCACCGCCGCCTCGGCGTCGGCCTTGACGTAGTAGCCCTCGCGGGCGAGGTCCTCGACGGACTCCATCGCCAGGTACGGGTTGACCGCGGCCGCGCCGTACCCGACGAGCAGGGCGACGTGGTGGACCTCGCGCACGTCGCCGGCCTCGATGAGCAGGCCGACCTGGGTGCGGGACTTCTCGCGGACGAGGTGGTGGTGGACCGCGCCGGTGAGCAGCAGCGACGGGATCGGCGCCAGGTCGGCGGTCGAGTGCCGGTCCGAGAGCACGATGATCCGGGCGCCGCCGGCGATCGCCTCGGACACCTCGCGGCAGATCTCCTCGATCCGCGCCGCCATGGCCTCGCCGCCGCCGTGGACGTCGTACAGGCCGCGGGAGACGTGGGTGACGAAGCCCGGGTGGTCGCCGTCGCGGTTGATGTGCCGGATCTTGGCCAGGTCGTCGTTGGAGATGACCGGGAAGGGGAGCACGATCTGGCGACACGACGAGGGCGTCGGCTCGAGCAGGTTCGACTCGGGGCCGATGGAGCCGTACAGCGAGGTGACGAGCTCCTCGCGGATGGCGTCCAGCGGCGGGTTGGTCACCTGGGCGAAGAGCTGGCTGAAGTAGTCGAAGATCAGTCGCGGCTTCTCGCTGAGCGCGGCGATGGGCGTGTCGGTGCCCATGGAGCCCAGCGGCTCGCCCCCGGTGTTGGCCATGGGGGTGAGCAGGACCCGAAGCTCCTCCTCGGTGTAGCCGAAGATCTGCTGACGACGGGTCACCGAGGCGTGGGTGTGCACGATGTGCTCGCGCTCGGGGATGTCGTCGAGGTGGATCATCCCGCCGTGCAGCCACTCCCCGTAGGGGTGCTCGGCGGCGAGCTGGTCCTTGATCTCCTCGTCCTCGATGATCCGGTGCTCCTCGGTGTCGACGAGGAACATCCGGCCCGGCTGGAGGCGGCCCTTGCGGACCACGGTCGCCGGGTCGAGGTCGAGCACGCCGACCTCGGAGGCCAGGACGACCAGGCCGTCCTCGGTCACCCAGAAGCGGGAGGGCCGCAGGCCGTTGCGGTCGAGAACCGCTCCGATCTGGGTGCCGTCGGTGAACACGACGCACGCCGGGCCGTCCCAGGGCTCCATCATCGTGGAGTGGAAGCGGTAGAAGTCGCGCCGCAGGTCGCCCATCTCGGTGTGGTTCTCCCACGCCTCCGGGATCATCATCAGCACCGCGTGCGGCAGGCTGCGACCACCCATGTGGAGGAGCTCGAGGACCTCGTCGAAGGACGCGGAGTCCGAGGCACCCGGGGTGCAGATCGGGAACAGCCGCTCCAGGTCGCCCGGGATGACCTCGGAGTCGAGCAGGGCCTCGCGCGCGCGCATCCAGTTGCGGTTGCCCATCACGGTGTTGATCTCGCCGTTGTGCGCGATGAAGCGGAACGGGTGCGAGAGCGGCCAGCTCGGGAAGGTGTTGGTGGAGAACCGCGAGTGGACGACGCCGATCGCCGAGGCCATGCGCTCGTCGCGCAGGTCGGGGAAGAAGTTGTCCAGCTGGTCGGTGGTCAGCATGCCCTTGTAGGCCAGCGTGCGGGAGGACAGCGACGGGAAGTACACGTCGGTCTCGCGCTCGGCACGCTTGCGCAGGCAGAAGGCCAGCCGCTCCAGGTCCATGCCCGAGACGGGCGTGGCGCCGAACGGGTTGGCCTGCACGAAGAGCTGCACGAACGCCGGCATGACGCTGCGCGCCATCGTGCCGAGGATCGAGGGCTCGACCGGGACCTCGCGCCATCCGAGGACGCTCAGGCCCTCCTCGGCGGCGATCTCCTCGATGCGGCCACGGGTCTTGGCGACCTGCTCCTCGTCACCGGGGACGAAGGCCGTGCCCACGGCGTACGTGCCGGCGGCGGGAAGGGTGAAGCCGGCCTCGTTCGTCACGTCGCGCAAGAACGCGTCCGGGACCTGCAGCAGGATGCCCGCGCCGTCGCCGGAGTTCGGCTCGGCGCCCGCGGCACCGCGGTGATCGAGGTTGCGAAGGGCCGTCAGGGCCTTCACCACGATGTCGTGGCTGGCCTCACCGGTCAGCGTCGCGACGAAGGCAACGCCGCAGGCGTCCTTCTCGTGGCGCGGGTCGTACAGACCCTCCGGCGGCGGGAACGCGTGCGTGTAGGGCACCAGGGTTCTCCCGTCGACTACGTCTGGGGCCACTCCGGTCGCCGATGCGAGGCGGGTGACCCACAGAAGGTGGGGCGCAAGGGACAGCAT
>QFCS01001307.1_pt1 | contig 12200 bp, 7 predicted proteins | sample 3576561 | NCBI WGS metagenome assembly QFCS01 | reverse complement strand
TCCCGCGGTAGCCGTTGCCGGAGGAGAACCCGCTCTGCTTGGCCATGTTGAAGGGCATCCCGATGACGCCGGAGTCGGAGTACTGGTTGACGGTGATCTGGCCGGCGCCGATCTCGGCGGACATCCGCAGGGCGCGGGAGACGTCCTGGGTCCACACGCAGGCGAGGAGCCCGAAGTCGGTGCCGTTGGCGAGGGCGAGGGCGTCGGCGTCGTCGGCGAAGGTCTCGACGGTGAGCACGGGCCCGAAGATCTCCTGGCCGACGATGGCGGCATTGCGGTCGGTGACGGCGAGGACGGTGGGCTCGAGGAAGTTGCCGGCGTCGCGTCCGGCGGGGCGGCCTCCGCCGAGGATCAGCTCGACGCCGTCGCCAAGGGCGGAGTCGACGAGGCTGCTGACCCGCTGGTGCTGCAGCGGGCTGACGAGGGGGCCCATGTCGAGGTCCTCGTCCCAGGCGCCGATACGCACCTGGGCCATGGCGTCGACGACGCGGCGGCGTACCTCGTCGGCGATGCTCGCCTCGACGAGCAGGCGGGACCCGGCGTTGCAGTTCTGGCCGGCGTTCTCGGTGATGGAGCGGACGACGGCGGGGATGGCGGCGTCGAGGTCGGCGTCGGCGAACACGACATTGGGGGACTTGCCGCCGAGCTCGACCTTGATGGGGGTGAGGTTGGTGGCGGCGGCCTGCATGACGAGGCGCCCGACGCCGACGGAGCCGACGAAGCTGATGTGGTCGATGCCGGGGTGGCCGACGAGGGTGGCGCCGAGCTCGGCGCCGACGCCGGTGAGGACGTTGAGTACGCCGGGCGGCAGGCCGGCCTCCTCGGCGAGCTCGACCAGGGCGTGGAGGACGAGGGGCGCGACCTCGGAGGGCTTGAGGACGACGGTGTTGCCGGCGGCGAGCGCGGGCGCGAGGTTGGCGGCGCCGAGGACGGCGGGGACGTTCCAGGGCAGCACGACGGCGCACACGCCGTGGGGCTCGCGCCGGGTGAAGCCGAAGAAGTCGGGGGAGCGGGTGGGCAGGGTGGCGCCGGTGAGCTTGTCGGCGCCGCCGGCGGTGTACTGCAGGATCGAGCCGGCGATGAGGACGTTGAGGAGGCCGCCGGACAGGGGCTTTCCGACGTTGCGGGCCTCGAGCGCGGCGAGCCGGTGCTGGTGGGCGAAGACCAGCCCGGCCCAGCGGCCGAGGACGGCGCCGCGCTCGGAGGGCGACGTACGCGCCCAGTCGCGGGCGGCCGCGCGCGCGGCGGAGACGGCGCGGTCGACGTCGGCGATCTCGCTGGCGGAGATGTGCCCGAAGGTCTCGCCGGTGGCGGGATCGACGGACGGGAAGCTCTCGCTCCGGTCGAGCCAGGTGCCGCCGATGTAGGTGCCGGCGTGGTCGCCGCCGGGGGCGGGCGCAGCGGGGGTGTTCTCAGGCGTCATCACCCTCGGATCGTCCGTCCGCTCGTTCACATTAGTCAAGATGATGTGTTGCATTGCGAGACGCCGTCGTGCATGCTGACACCGTCCCGGGGCTCGGCCGACAGGCACTCGGAGTCAGGTCGGAACGAGCCGCATCACGTCAATGACTCGGATGGATCGAGGGCGGTTCAACCATGCGAATCCAGAAGTTCTACGCGGTCTGCACGGCCGTCGCGGTGCTCGCCGTCGCAGGCTGCGGCTCCAGCGACGACGAGCCGAAGAAGGGGAAGGGCTTCGACGGCCCCGACCCGTTCGCCGTCGCGCGCGGCGAGGCGATCGGCGAGCCCGGCTCGGCGACCGCCCCGGAATGGGCCGGCACCGGAGCGGTGCCGAAGGGCCAGCCGGACCAGAAAGGAGACGGCAAGGGCTCCATCGGCATCCTCACCTCGGGCGACACCAACGACGGCACCTACTACCAGTCGACGGCCGACGCGGTGGCCTACGCCGCCGAGAAGTACGACTGGGAGTACACGGTCCAGGGCCTCGTCCCGCTGACCCAGGCCGTCACCGCCGCCGAGAACCTGTGCCGCCAGAAGGTCGACATGGTCGTCATCAGCGACGCCCAGCTCGCCCAGGGCGTCACGGCGGCCACCAACCCCATCTGCAAGGACACGTTCTTCTACCTCCAGGGCGGCTACGGCTCGCCCGAGCAGGACGAGACCTTCACCCAGTCGTACGACGTGGGCCTGTCCTACGCCTACGTCGCGGGCGTCGCCATGGGTGCGTACATGAAGGAGAACGACATCACGAAGACCGGCTTCCTGTCGGGCATCGCGGCGCCGTTCAACACCACCATCGGCGCCGTCTTCAAGGAAGGCGTCATCTCGCAGGTCCCGGACGCCGAGGTCGTCGAGACCTACACCGGCGACCAGATCGACGTCGGCAAGGCCGTCGAGGGCTTCAACGCCCAGGTCTCGCAGGGCATCGGCGCGGTCTACCCGTACTTCGGCGCCCCCACCATCGCCGTCGCGAAGAAGGCCAAGGAGTCCGGCATCCCGGTGCTCGGCTCGCCGAAGACCTTCTGCGACTCCGACGACGCGTCCTTCATCGGCGAGGTCGTCTTCGCTCCCGGCTACTACCTCGCGCCCCTGCTGGACGCGTTCGCCGAGGGCGAGCTCGAGCTCGGTGTCACCCGCAACTGGCGCCTCGGCGTCGACCCGGTGCCGGCCGTGAGCCCGTGCCCCGGTGCGGGCGAGTCGAGCGACGCGGTCTCCGCCGCGATCGCCCAGGCGCAGACCGACGTCAACGACGGCAAGATCGACCTGTTCGCCATGGCCGGGACCAGCTGATCCGGTGATGACTGCGGCTTCCCGACCGGAGGCGGAGACGGTGGTGCCGGCGCTCCGCATGGCCGGCATCACCAAGTACTTCAACGGGGTCCCGGCCTGCCTCGACGTCGACCTCGAGGTCGCGTCGGGGGAGATCCACGGCCTGCTCGGCCAGAACGGCGCGGGCAAGTCGACCCTGATGAACGTGCTCCTCGGACTGGTCCGCGCGGATCGTGGCGAGGTGGCCGTCGCCGGCTCGCCCGCCACGATCCGGGACCCCAACGAGGCCCGCGCGCACGGCGTACGGATGGTGCACCAGCACTACAGCCTCATCCCGACGCTGTCGGTGTGGGAGAACGTCGTGCTCAGCTCGCCCGGTCCCGTCGACCGGGACCGGACCGTCGCGCAGATCGAGGAGGTCAGCGAGCGGTTCGGCCTCGAGGTCGCGCCGCGGGCCATGGTCGGGGACCTCAGCGTCGGCGAGCAGCAGCGCGTCGAGCTGGTCACCTGCCTGATCGACCGGCCCAAGCTGCTCGTCCTCGACGAGCCGACGGCGGTGCTCACCCGGCAGGAGTCGCGGTCGCTGTTCACGATGCTCCGCCGGCTGGCGGAGCAGGACGAGTGCTCGGTGATCCTCATCAGCCACAACCTGGCGGAGATCACGGCGGTGGCCAACCGGGCCACCGTCATGCGGGGCGGGCAGGTGGTCGCGCGGGTCCGTCCCGCCGAGACCGCCGTGTCCGACCTCGCCCGGCACATGATCGGCCGGGACCTCCCGGCCGCGTCCGACCTCGCCGCGGCGATCGGCGCGACGGAGGTCCGTACGGACGCCGTCGCGCCGGCCGCCGCCGCGGACGCCCCGCCGGTGCTGAGCATCAGCGGGGCCACCGTGACCCGGGAGGGGACCCCGGCGCTCGACGCGCTGGACCTGGAGGTCCGGGCCGGCGAGATCCTCGGCATCGCCGGGGTCGAGGGCAACGGCCAGCAGTGGCTCTCCGCCCTCCTCGCCGGCTCCCTGCCCCTCAAGCAGGGAGAGGTCCGGGTCCACGGCACGCGGATCCCCGTCGGGAAGCCCGGCTCGACCCGCGCGGCCGGCGTGGGCGTCGTACCGGAGGACCGCCGCGAGTCGGGCTGCATCCTCGACATGTCGGTCGCCGACAACCTGGCCCTGGCGGGCCTCCGGTCGCTGTCGCGTGCCGGCGTCGTGTCCCGGCGCCGGCTGCGCGACCTGGCCGACCGCCTCGTCGCCGACTTCGACATCGCCGTCGCGTCCATCGACCAGCCCATGCGGTCGCTGTCGGGCGGCAACCAGCAGAAGGTCGTGCTGGCCCGCGAGCTCTCGGCCGGACCGGCCGTCCTCGTGCTCGCCCAGCCGACCCGCGGCCTCGACGTGGGCGCCGTGGCCGACCTGCACGAGAGGATGCGCGCTGCCGCCGCGGAGGGCGTCGCGGTGCTGCTCATCTCCTCGGACCTGAACGAGATCCTGCAGCTCTCCGACCGGATCGCCGTGCTCTACCGCGGCCGCGTCCAGGGCGAGCTGACCAGAGCGGAAGCCGACCCCGAGCGCCTCGGGTTGCTGATGGGAGGGGTGAGCGCGTGAGCGGGACCGACGTGTCCGAGCCGGCGCAGGAGACAGGCGGCCCCGGAGGCCCGGGCGGATCGGGCGGACCGGGACTCCCCGGACGGTCCGGTACGACGCGCCGCGGGCCCGACGCCGCGGCGGCGAGCCTGCTCGGCGCGCTGCGCACGGGAGCCAGGCCGGCGAGCGAGCAGGTGCTGGCGTTCGTGCTGTTCCTGGCGCTCGGCCTCGGGGTGGGTCTGCTCCTGGGCGTCGCGACCGGGCACTCGCCCGGCACGATCCTGTCGAACCTGTTCCAGGGCAGCTTCGGCGACAGCATCTCGATCGGCTACACGCTGACCGCGGCCGCTCCGCTGCTGCTGGTCGCGGTGGGTGCGGTCATCTGCATGCGCGCGGGACAGTTCAACATCGGCCAGGAGGGCCAGCTCACGATGGGGCTGGTGGGTGCGGGCTTCGTGGTCTTCCACGTCGACGCCCCGGCACCGGTCGTCATCGCGCTGTCGTTCGTCGCGGCTGCTGCCGCTGGCGGCGCGTGGGCGATGATCGCGGCGCTGCTGAAGTTCGGCCGCGGCGTGGACATCGTGGTGAGCTCGCTGCTGCTGGTGTTCCTGGCCGAGCAGCTGCTGACCGCGCTGATCAGCGGCGACGGTCCCCTGCACGACAAGGGCGACGGCGTCCTCGGCGCCGGCACGGCCTCGCAGTCGCCGCGCGTCGAGCCGGAGTTCATGCTCCCGACGCCGCACATCCTCGGTGTCGACGTGCCGTTCGCGTTCCTGCTGGCGGTGCTCGCCGCCGTGCTGGTCGCGTGGTACCTGCGCTCCACCCATCCGGGCTACCGGCTGCGCATCCTCGGCCAGAACCCGGCGGTCGCGAGCACCATCGGCATCAGCGAGTCCCGGCTGGGCTCGCTCGCGGTCGCCGCGTCGGGTGCCTTCGCGGGTGCCGCGGGTGCGGCGATCCTGCTGGGCCAGAGCTTCCAGATCAACCCGGGCGCGTCCAGCTCGATCGGCTGGAGCGGACTGCTCATCGCCCTGGCGGCCCGGATGAACGCCGGCATCAGCGTCCTGCTGGCCCTGGTGTTCGGCGCGATGGTCGCCGGCGGCGGGCTGCTCGGAGGTGTCGGCGTACCGGTCGACATCGTCAACGTCATCACGGCGGCGATCGTCGTCGCGCTGCTCTGTCCCCCCGTGCTGCTGGCCGCGGTCCGCCGGCGCCGGGTCCGTCGTTCGGTGGAGGTGTCCCGATGAGTGTCGCGATGGACCTGGAGACGATCCTCTCCGCGGCGGTCCCGCTGACGGTGCCGCTGCTCTTCGCCGGCCTGGGGGAGTACGTCGCCCAGCGCGCCGGCACCTTCAACCTGTCGGTCGAGGGCATGATGCTCGGCTCCGCGTTCGCGGCGGCGTACGGCGCCTCCGCGTCGGGATCGCCGATCGTGGGCCTGCTGTGCGGCATGGCGGCGGGGCTGGTGGTCGCGTTCGTGCACGGCAACCTGAGCCATCGGCTGCAGCTCAACACCTACGTGGTGGGCCTGTCGTTGAACGTGCTGGTGCTGGGCGTGACGAACTACCTGCTGTCGTCGACGATCCTCGACATCCCGGGCTCGAGCGCGTGGCGGGTACCGCTGCTCTCGGAGCTGCCGGTGATCGGCAAGGCGTTCTTCGTGCAGCCGTGGGTGGTGTACCTGCTGCCGCCGATGGTGCTGATGATCTGGTTCCTGCGCCGGCGACGGATCGGCCTGGAGCTGCGGGCGGCCGGCGACGACCCGGTGGCGGGCGACCTCACCGGCATCGACGTCAACGCGCGCCGCCGGCAGGCGCTGCTGTTCTGCGGTCTGTGCTCGGGCATCGGGGGCGCGTACCTGTCGGTGTTCCAGTCCGGCTCGTTCACCTCCGGCATGACGGCCGGTCGCGGCTACATCGTGATCGCGGCGGTCATCTTCGGCGGCTGGATGCTGCGCGGCGTGATCGGCGCGTGCGCCGTCTTCGGTGTCGCGCAAGGTCTGCAGCTGGCGCTGCCCGCGATCGGCTACGGCGTCTCGCCGCAGCTGCTGGCGGCTACGCCGTACCTGCTGGCGCTGGTGTCGCTGGCCCTGCTGGGGGCGCGCTCGAAGAGACCGCTCGCCCTGGGCAGACCGTTCGCCCCAGCCCGTTAGCCGCCTGTCAGCGGGCCCCGGCGGGGGGAAACGCAGAAGGGGGTCGCACCGTGCGGTGCGACCCCCTTCTGCCGTGCGGTGGTGTCAGTCGAAGAGGACGACGCCGCGCAGGTTGCGCCCGGCGTGCATGTCCTCGTAGCCCTGGCCGATCTCGTCGAGGGTGTAGGTGCGGGTGACGATCTCGTCGAGCTTGAGGGCTCCGGCGCGGTACATGTCGAGCAGGGCGGGGATGTCGGCGGTGGGGTTGCACTCGCCGAACAGGGAGCCCTGGATGCGCTTCTGGTAGAGCGTGAGCTCGGTGAGGCTGATCGGGGCGCCGATGTCGGCGTTGTTGCCGAGGCCGGTGACGACGGCGGTGCCGCCCTTGCGGATGGCGCCGAAGGCGTCGGCGACGTGCTCGCCCTTGACGACGCCGACGGTGACGATGGCCGCGTCGGCGCCCTGGCCGTTGGAGAGCTCGCGGGCGAGCTCGGCGGCCTCGTCGGCGGTGGCGAAGGCGTGGGTGGCTCCGAACCGCTTGGCCTCCTCGCGTTTGAACGCGACGGGGTCGACGGCGATGACGGTGGTGGCGCCGGCGTGGGCGGCGCCCTGGACGGCGTTGATGCCGATGCCGCCGATGCCGAGGACGACGACGACCTGGCCGGGGCGGACGTCGGCGGAGTTGACCGCCGCCCCCCAGCCGGTGGCGACGCCGCAGCCGACGAGGCAGGCCTTGTCGAGCGGGATGTCCTTGCCGATCTTGACCACGGAGCGGGCGGAGACGGTGGTGGTCTCCATGAACGCCGAGACGCCGCACATCTGGCCGACGGGGTCGCCGCCGTCGGCGAGGTGCACGCGGGGGACCTCGGGGGGCATCCAGACCTTGCCGCCGTCGTCGCAGAGGTTCTGCATGCCGCTGGCGCACCAGCGGCAGCGGCCGCACGCGGGCAGGAAGGAGAAGACGACGTGGTCGCCCTCCTCCAGGTCGGTGACGCCGCGGCCGACCTTGGTGACGACGCCGGCGCCCTCGTGGCCGAGGGCGAAGGGGTAGATCGCCACGGGGGAGTCGCCGACGGCGATGTGGTCGTCGGAGTGGCACAGGCCGGCGGCGGCCAGGCGGACCTGGACCTCGCCCTCGGCCGGGTCGGCCACCTCGAGCTCGACGACCTCGTAGGGGCCGGGGGCGGTGCGGACGATCGCGCCTCTGGTTCGCATCTGCTGATCCTTCTCGGGTCCGTGTGCGGCTCGTCCCGGGGCTCGCGAGGAGGCTCGCCGAGGGCCCGCACCTGCTGTCGCGTACGACGGTAGGACAGCCGAAGCGATTGCGCAATGCGAGACGTTGACTCACCCTGCGAGACGTTGTTAGGCTCGTTTGAGAGTTCGCTCACACCGGTACGGCGCATGAGGACGGGTATGTCAACCTACGAGAACTTCGACCACCATTCAGCGGAATGCCGCGACGACATCGTCGGGTACTACGCGGCATTCCGGGAGAAGTGCCCGGTCGGTCGATCGGACGCACACGAGAACGGGTACGTCTACATGACCCGGTACGCCGACGTCTTCGACGTCGCGCGCAACGACGCGGTCTTCTCCTCCACGCGGGCCGCCGGCGGGCTGGAGGGCACCGCCATCGTGATCCCAAGCGTCCCGTTCGGCGGCAACATGCAGTACCCGCTCGAGATGGACCCGCCGGACAACGTCGAGTACCGGCGCCTGCTCGACCTGATCCTCTCGCCGGCCGCGGTCGACGAGCTCCGGCCGATGATCGCCCGGCACGCCTCGCGCATCGTGGACGAGTTCATCGAGTCCGGCAGCGTCGACCTGGTCGAGGTGCTGACCAACCCGCTGCCCAGCGCCGTCACCCTCGACTGGATCGGCTTCCCCGAGGAGGACTGGATGCGGATCGGTCGCCCGATCCACGACGTCTTCACCTCCGAGCCCGGGAGCGAGCGCGCCCAGCGCGCCTACGAGGGCATGGCCTACATGGAGAAGCGCCTCGCCGAGCTGATCGTGGAGCGGCGCGCGGAGCCCCGCGAGGACGTCATCAGCCGGCTCCTCCAGGAGCGCAAGGCCGACGGCTCGGAGTTCACCGACGAGGAGCTGTTCTCCGTCATCGGCATCGCCATCACCGGCGGCGTCGACACGACCACCTCGCTCACCGGCTCGGTCCTCGTCCACCTCGACGAGAACCCCGACATGCGCCGCCAGCTCATCGACGCCCCCGACCTGCTGATCGACGGCACCGACGAGTTCCTGCGCCGCTACGGCTCGGTGACCGCGATGTCGCGCACGACCACCGTGGACACCGAGATCGGCGGCTGCCCCGTCAAGGCCGGCGAGCGGGTGCTCGTCCCCTGGTTCGCGGCCAACCACGACCCCGAGGTCTTCAGCAACCCCGACGAGGTCCGCCTCGACCGCGACGCCAGCCGTCACCTGACCTTCGGCGTCGGTACGCACCGCTGCCCCGGCGCCCACCTGGCGCGGGCGATGTTCCAGGAGATGATCCACCAGGTCCTCACCCGGCTGCCCGACTACAAGGTCACCCGCGAGGACGTCGTCGGCTACGCCTCGCGCGGCAACCACATGGGCTGGGACGTCATCCCCGCGACCTTCACCCCCGGCCCCCGCGTCGGGGACCAGGTCCGGCAGTTCACCGTCGCCAGCCAGGGCGGGGACACCTTCGACGTCGTCATGGACGCCGTCGACGTCGTCGCCGAGGACGTCCTCGCCGTCACCGTCCGCGCCGTCGACGGCGCGGACCTGCCCGCCTGGCAGCCGGGCGCCCACCTCGAGCTGCGTCTGCCGTCGGGCCGGCTGCGGCAGTACTCCCTGTGCGGCAGCACCGAGGACCGCAGCACCTACCGCGTCGCGGTCCTGCGCGAGCAGGACGGCCGCGGCGGCTCCGCCGAGCTCCACGAGATCGCCGTCGCGGGCCGCGAGGTCACCGTGCGCGGGCCGCGCAACCACTTCCCGCTGGTCGACGCCCCGGACTACCTGCTGATCGCCGGCGGCATCGGCGTCACGCCGATCCTCGCGATGGCGCGCACGATCTCCGCCCGCGGCGGCACCGCCCGCGTCCTGTACGGCGGCCGCTCACGCGCCACGATGGCGTTCACCGACGAGCTCGCGAGCCTGCCCGGCATCGCCGTCGAGCTCGTCCCCCAGGACGAGCGGGGCTTCCCCGACCTCCGCGGCGCGATCGACGCCTGCTCCGACGGCACCGCCGTGTACTGCTGCGGGCCGGGCGCGATGATCTCGGAGGTCCAGCGTCAGTGCGAGGAGCTCGGCCGCAGCGGCCAGCTCCACGTCGAGCGCTTCGCGGCCAGCGACGAGATGGAGGCGCGGCTGACCTCCACGGAAGGGAACATCCCCTTCCAGGTGGAGCTCGCGCGTACGGGGGCCGTGCTCGACGTACCGGTGGACAAGCGGCTGATCGAGGTCGTCCGGGAGGTCGTCCCGGGCATCGCCTACGACTGCGAGAAGGGCTTCTGCGGGTCGTGCGAGACCCGGGTCGTCGACGGTACGCCGGACCACCGCGACGAGGTGCTCAGCGAGACCGAGCGCGAGGCCGGCCGCTCGATGATCATCTGCGTCAGCCGTTCCTGCACGCCGCGTCTGGTGCTCGACCTCTAGACCTCCATCACACCCCCCGCCGACACCCGGCGCCGATCTCGGCGCCGGGTGTTCGTGCTGCCCTCCGGCGATGCGACGAAGGCCCGGAAACCCTGTCTGCAGGCGGGTTTCCGGGCCTTCGTGCTGTGTGGCCGAGGGCCGGTCGGTCACCCCGAGCCATCTCGCATGTGTATCGCTTGACATGATGCCATCTCGCATTAAAAGATAGCGGCCATGCAAGCGGTGACCACGGAACAGGGGATCGGACGCGTCGACGGCGACGAGATCGCCCTCCTCGCGACCGACTTCCCCGACCTCGGCGCCGTCGTCGCGGCGACCGGCTCCCTCGACGTCCTCGACGGCTGTGCCGTCACCGCGCGGATCCCGCTCGCCGAGGCGCGCCTGTGCGCTCCGCTCGGCCGCCCGCGGGCGATGTGGGGCGTCGGTCTCAACTACCGCTCCAAGGCCGCCAAGGCCGGACGCGACCTGCCCACCGACCCGATCCTCTACCTCGCCGCGTCCTCCGCGATGCTGCCGCCGCACGCGCAGGTCGGCCTCCCCGAGGTCTCCGACGAGTTCGACTACGAGGCCGAGATCGCCGTCATCGTGGGACGCCGCCTGCACTGCGCGTCCCCCGACGAGGTGTGGTCCGCCGTCGCCGGCATCACCGCCGCCAACGACATGACCGCGCGCGACGTGATGCGGCGTACCGCCACGCCCGTGCTCGCCAAGAGCTTCCCCGGCGCCAACCCGCTCGGCGCCTCCGTCTGCACCCTCGACGAGCTCGACGACCCGAACGCCATCCCCGTGCGCAGCTGGGTCAACGACGAGCTGCGCCAGGAGGACACCAGCGCCGGGATGATCTTCGACGTCCCCGACCTGCTGTCCCGGATCTCCCGGTACGCCGCCCTCGAGCCCGGCGACGTCGTCCTCACCGGGACCCCCGCCGGCACCGGCCAGGACCTCGGCCGCTTCCTCGCCCCCGGCGACCGCATCCGCATCGAGGTCGGCCCCGTGCTGCCGCTCGTCACCACGGTGGGCGCGTCGACCGGCTGAGCCGACCGCGTACGACCACCAGGCCGGCCCGACCCGGGCGGCCGAACCCGAGGCCCAGCCACTTCATCACTGAGGAGCCATCCATGTCCGACCACCAGGGGTACGACCTCGTTCTCACCGGAGGCACCGTCCTCGACCCGGCCAACGGTCGCAACGAGCGCGCCGACGTCGCGATCAGCGGCGGCACGGTCGCCGCCATCGGACCGGACCTGGCCACCGACGGCGCCCAGGTCGTCGACTGCGCCGGCTCCACCGTGGTCCCCGGTCTCGTCGAGGGACACAGCCACATCTTCCAGGACGTCTCGAAGGTCGGCGCCCCCGCCGACGAGGCCCACCTGCGCCGCGGCGTCGTCGCCGTCGCCGACGCCGGGACCGCCGGCGCCTCCACCTTCGACGCCTTCCGCAAGGTCGTCGTCGACGCCAACGAGATCCGCGTCGTCAACTTCCTCAACGTCTCCGTGCTCGGTCTCATCGACTTCCGCTTCGGTGAGCTGCTCAACCCCGACACCCTCGTCGTCGAGGACGCGCTCGAGGCCGCCGCCCACCACCCCGACATCGTCCGCGGCTTCAAGATCCGCCTCTCCGAGGACGTCGTCGGCCACCACTGGCAGGCGCTGCTGAAGAAGTCCGTCGCGCTCGCCGAGCAGGCCGGCCTCCCCCTGATGGTGCACATCGGCGAGACCGAGGAGCCCGTCCCCGCCGTCCTCGACTACCTGCGCCCCGGCGACATCGTCGCCCACTGCTACACCGGCAAGCCGCACGGCATCCTCGCCGAGGACGGCACCGTCCTGCCCGGCGTCCTCGCCGCCCGCGAGCGCGGCGTCCTGTTCGACTCCGCCCACGGCAAGTCCAACCTCAGCTTCGAGGTCGCCCGCAAGGCCATCGCCGACGGCTTCCTCCCCGACATCCTCAGCTCCGACACCAGCGCCCGCAACTGGCGAGGCCCCGTCTTCGACCTGTCCACCAGCATCTCCAAGCTGCTCGCCCTCGGCGCGCCGCGCGAGGAGTGCATCCGCCGCGCCACCATCGTCCTCGCGCAGGTCCTCGGCGGCGCCCGCGAGGGCTACGCCCCGCGCGACCTCGGCGGCC
>QFCS01001306.1_pt1 | contig 12200 bp, 4 predicted proteins | sample 3576561 | NCBI WGS metagenome assembly QFCS01 | reverse complement strand
GCTCCAGCTGGTGCGCGAGCGGGTGACGGCCAGCATCGCCGTCCAGCGGCACGTGCCTGTCGCGGGCCGCCGCTCGGCCCGGATCCTCGCTCGGCAGGCGCCGGGGAGGCGGGGTCCGTTGAGCTGGTTCGTGGAGTACGACGAGGACCTCGACCCGGCCGATCCGCAGGTCGACGCGGTGGTGCAGGAGGCGTTGGCGGCGGCGCGCGCGGACGTCGGCGAGTAGGCCCCCGCCGATCCGGGGTGCCGATTTCCGGGCCCCCGTCGGTGCTTGCTAGTGTTTCCCCGCTGCTCGACCCGCGGTCGCGCAGTTTTGATCCCCCGTAGCTCAACTGGCAGAGCATGCGACTGTTAATCGCAGGGTTATTGGTTCGAGTCCAATCGGGGGAGCGCAACGGCCCCGGCTGCGCCTGTCCTCGACAGGCCGGACGGGGCCTTCGTCGTCTCCGGGCTCGTCTCCGGGCTCGTTCCTCCCGGGTGAAGATGTGGGGTCTCTCACGCGCGTACTCGCCGGTTCTGCTGCGAAGCCGGCCGACGGGCCTCTAGCCTTGCCAGCGAGATTTGGGAGGGTTTCATGAATATTGGCATGCCCGTGGGGAGACGGGCAGCCGGCCGCAAGGGGTGGATCGGGCTGTGCCTGATCGCCCTTGCTGCGCTGCTGCTTGCACCATTCGCCGCCGTGCCCGCGTCCGCGGCACCTGACTCGTTGCAGATCGACAAGAGCGTCGACAACGCGACGCCGCAACCGGGTCAGACGTTCACCTACACGATCCAGGTTCGCTGCTCCGAGGACGACTGTCTCGGCACGACTATCGTCGACGAGCTGCCCGACGAGCTCGTCGGGTTCGGGATCCAGAACGTCACCTACAGCCCGAACGCGCTTCCGCGCACCGCGACTTGGCAACCGGGCGGCACCGCGACGCCGCCGGCCACCGTCACCGCGGACACCGCGCTGACCGTGCTGCTGCAGCAGCCGACGGACAACCCCGTCGGCACCGGCCTCAACGCCGGAACGACCTACACGGTGTCGATCTCGCTGCGGGTGCCCGACGACTACCCGCCGGGTACCAGCCCCGACATCGTCAACACCGCCTCGGTGTCGGCCACGAACGCGAACACGAAGACCAGCAGCGCGACCGTCAACGTCGACGCGCCGGTCAGCATCGACGTCGCCGTCGACAAGGCGTGGACGCCGGCCAGCCAGGCCTTCGACCCGGGTGCGTCCTCGACGATCGGGCTCGACGCCCGCAACACCTCGAACGTCGCCGTCGACCGCGTCGTCCTCCAGGAGCCCAAGGCGGCACCGGAGGGCGCCACGACGCTGGACGCCAGCAACCCCTTCACCATCACCGACTTCGCCGGCTTCGGCACCGTCGACCTGCCGGCCGGGTGCGACACCGTCCAGGTGGACGCCTATGTGCGCAGCGGCGGCACCTGGGGCTGGGTCACCGGGACGCCCGGACCCGCCCCCGTCCTGCCCGGCGGCGTGAGCGATGCCGACGTCGGCGGTCTCCGGATCACCTGCGTCGGCGCCATCGAGCCCGGGGCGACCCTGTCGGTCGACCTGGACCTCGAGCAGCGCGCCACCCACCGCAACGACGGCAGCGACCTGTCGACGGCGCAGCACACCGTCGCCAACGTGACCACCGGCTCGGCCACCCTGGCCGGCCAGCCGACCGCGAACGACGACGGCAACGCGTCGTACACGGTGGTCCCGGCGATCCCGACGGTCGAGGCCGCGAAGAACATCGCGCCCGGCTCCATCACCGCCGGTCAGAGCGCCGCCGCGACCATCACCGCGACCAACGGCGACGTCCCCGTCGTCGAGATTCACCTGGCCGACCTGGGCTTCTTCACCGACGAGATCACCTTCACCGGCTTCAGCCCGGCGCCCGTGTGGCCCGCCGGCGCCGAGAACGCCGTGGTGACCTACCACCTGCTCGCCGGCGGAACCGAGGACGTGCCGTTCGCGGACGGCGCCGTCCCGGCGCTGCCGTCCGGCGCGATCTCCGGTTTCGAGATCACCTGGACCGGCACCCGGATCCAGGCGAACGAGACCGGTCAGGCCCGCTTCGGCATCGCCACCACCGAGGACGCCACCGCCGGCGCTCCCGAGGTGACGCTGACCAACACCGTCGACGTGGACGTCGAAGCATCCAACGGGCTGACCGACGCGGACGACGCCGAGGACACGCTGCGCATCGTCGACCCGCGCATCGAGACCAGCCTGAACAAGGTCATCCGCCCCTCCGGTGCGGTCATGCCCGGCCAGTCCGTCATCGCCTCGCTCGCCGCCCGCGCCCAGGCGCTCGGCGACGGCGCCGTCGTCCACGACATCGTGGTCGAGGACGTGTGGGCCGGCAACGCCGACGGGTTCTGGAACGCCTTCGACCTCGCGTCGATCGCTCCCACCCAGGTCCCCGCCGGTACGACGCTCACCGTCCAGGTGCGTGACGGCTCCGGCACGTGGCACACGCTCGCGACCCACGGTCCCGACGCGGCGGCGACGGTCTTCCAGATGTCCTCCGCGCAGGTGGGCACCGCGTTGAGCGGCCTCGTCCTGGATCGCGACGACGTCGAGGGCATCCGGTTCGCCTACGCCAACCCGACCGGGTTCCCGTCCGACACGACGGTCACGCCGAACATCGAGTTCGCCGCCCGCGGCGACCTGCGCGACGGCGGGCCGGTCACCCCGGGTCCCTACCAGCCGACGCCGTACGTGAACACCGCGACGGTCGAGGCCGACGGCGAGTCGGCGGGCGGCAACACGCTCAACGACGCCGACCAGGGCGTCGGCACCGGCACGGTCGAGACCGACGACGGCACGGGCGTGGGCCTCGACATCGCCAAGACGTGGGTCGAGGCGGCGGTCGACGCGCAGTCGAGCCAGCGCGCCACCACCCACCTCGACTGGGCGGTCCAGCAGGGCCTCGCCCAGGTCGTGGTCCAAGACAGCGCCGGCGACCCGGCGACCACGCCCGTCGGCGTCACCGTCTACGACGCCTTCGACCTGGTCCGCATCGAGCAGGTCGCCGCCAGCAACGTGCCGTACTCCAACGGCTGGTACCTCAAGTACGACACGGTCACCGCCGTCGCGCTGTACGACGGCACGAGCTGGGTCACCGTGCCCGCTCCGGGCGGCAGCTGGATGACCGCCGGCCGCGCGTTCAAGGGCTACGAGCTCACGCCCGCGCAGCGGGCGTCGACGGTCTCCGTGCGGATCACCGTGGAGGAGACGTCGGCCGACGTGGCCGCACGGACCGCGGCACGCCAGCCCGGCGCCGCGTTCGACCCGTTCGCCCCGCTCCCGGAGGCCGGGGTCGGCTACGGCAGCTCGGACCGTCGCTTCAGCCTGCTCTGGCAGGTGCGCGACACCGCGCGCTCCGACGGCCGCTTCGTCGTCGAGGAGGCGATGTTCAACACCCTCGACGAGGGGCTGGTCGCGAACACGGTGCGTCTGACGGGCACGCCGACGGGCGGCGGACCCGACGTCACGGACACCGCGGCCGACAGCATCCAGATCCTGGACCCCGACCCGGCGGTCGCGGTGACGAAGTCGGCGACGCCTACCACGGAGATCTTCACGCCTCCGGTCGGCACCGACCCGGCGTCGTACCCGACGGCGCGGTGGACCATCACCGGCAACAACGCCTCGACGGCGCGTGCGGGCTACGTGCGCCTGACCGACCCGGCGACGTGCACGGACACCACGCTCGGCGGGTGCGCGACGACCGCGGACGCGGCGGGGGCCACCGGCGACCCGTTCGACACCAGCGTCAACCTGCTGAACGACCCGAGTCTCGCGACGCCGTTCGACCGCTTCGACATCACCGACGTGACGGTGGCGGCGAGCATCCCCGGCGAGGTGGACCTGGCGGCGAGCACGGTGTGGCTGCTGCGCTACGACGGTGACGTCTACACCACCGAGCAGACGACGGCCGCGGCGCTCAACGCGCTGGGTGCCGCCGCGCTGTCCGACGTCGTGGGCATCAGCGTCACCTTCCAGGGGACGAACCCGGCCGCGGGCGGCACGATCACCCAGGCCAACCGGCTCTCGGTCACCATCGACTCGGTGCTGCGGCCCACGCTGCGCAGCACCGGCGCGAACCAGGTGCTGCCGGCCGGCAGCACCGTGGACGTCACGAACCGGTCGTTCGCCCAGGCCTACGACCTCGTGACCAGCCCCGGCACGCAGACCGGCGACATCGACGACGCCACCGTCGTCCTGACCGGCGGCCTGGTGAACATCACGCCCACCAAGTCGGTGAACCCGACGCGGATCAACCAGCCGGCGCCGAACGTCCCGGTCACCGTCACCCTCGGCGCGAACCAGGGCTCGTCGCCGCGCAGCACGCTGTCGCCGCAGCGGGTCGTCATCGAGGACCACGCCGATTCGCCGGAGTTCTGGAACACCTTCCGGTTCACCGGTCTCGGCACCGTCACCCTCCCTGCGGGCGCGAACCGCGTGCAGGTCGACGTCCACGACGGGACGGGCTGGGTGACCGGTACGCCGGCCGCCGCGGCCGCGCTGCCGCCCGGGATCGACCTCGCCGACGTCCAGGGCATCCGCTTCACGTACTCGCGTGCCGACGGGGGACTGTTCTCCTCGGCGCTGCCGGCGGCGAATTGGGCGGCGTCCGCGCAGTTCACCGTGCAGCTGCGCGACACCTACCGTGACAGCGGCGACCCGGTGACCTTCGACCAGGTCGTACCGAACACGCAGACCTCGCAGTCGACGCGTCCGGACGGCAACGACTCGGAGGCCAAGGACGCATCGGCGCAGGTGGAGCTCTCGCTGGGCACGCACGACCTCGCGGTCCGCAAGCTGACGAACGAGGGCAACCGGCTCGCGACGGTGGGCGACGCCGTCCCGTTCGACCTGACGCTGCGCAACACCGGTACCGGGTTCCTGACCCTGACCGAGCTGCGCGACGTACTGCCTGCGCAGCTGGTCTACACGGGCACGCCGGAGGCGACGTTCTCGACGTCGGCCGGCGGGACGCTCAGCGAGGACGTGACGATCACGCCGGACGCCAGCGGCTCCGTGCTGACCTTCTCCTGGCCCGACGGCGGGGACCGGATGGTCCCGGGGGAGACGTTCACGATCCGGCTCTACCTGGACCTCCAGCCGGGCCTCGGCACGGGACAGACGGCGACGAACACGATCACGGCACGCACCGAGGAGACCCTCGACACCTGCCGCAATGTCGTCGCCGGCGGACCGTTGACGACCGACTGGTCGACCGACCCGACGACGTGCGGCACGACCGACTACGTCGGCACCGTGACGGGCCCGAACCTCTTCACGCTCAAGGGCGTGCGCGGCTCGCTGCCGGGCGCCTACGTCCCGGGCAGCCCGGCCGCGGTCTGCAGCCCCACCCTCACGGCCACCGCCGGTGACGGCGCTGCGAGCGACGGGCGCTTCTACCGCCCGCAGTGCGTCGCGAACAGCCAGGTCGGCGGGGTCGACGACTGGGTGCTGCACAGCGCCAACGCCGGGACGGTGAACATCGAGCAGATGACGGTGTTCGACCAGCTCCCCGTCGCCGGCGACCGGCAGCTCGTGTCCGGCGGAACCCGCGGCTCGGCGTACCGGCCGCGGATCGTGGCGGGCTCGCTGAAGGTCACGGCACCGGCCGGCACCACCCAGGTCGTCGAGGTCACCACGGGCGCGAACGTCTGCGTCGGGACCTGGACGAACCTGGCCACCCAGCCGGTCTGCGAGCAGAGCGGGGAGGTGTGGACCGTCGCCGACGGCAGCACCGACTGGGACACCGTCACCGGCATCCGCGTCCTCCTCGACTTCCGTACGACGGCCGCCGGGTCGTTGCGCGCGGGCGAGATCGCGGACGTGAACTTCTCCACGGAGAACGTCCTCGCCGACGACACCGACACGTCGGGCGTCTCGCGGACGGTGCCGGCGGCCGACCAGTTCGCCTGGAACCAGCACGGCATCAAGTTCCGCTACGCGGGCGCCACGGCGTGGCGCCAGATCGCGCCGAGTCGCGTGGGTGTCCACCTGCGCCACGGCTCGATCCGTGTCGACAAGGTCGTGACCGGGCCGGCGGCGGCGTACGCGCCGACGACCTTCCGGGCCGACGTCGTGTGCCGGATCGGCGACGAGGAGCTGACGATGACCGACGCGGTCCTCGAGCTCACCGCCGCCGGCGACTACCGGGCACGGGTGGACGGCATCCCGATCAGCGTCGAGGGCACCACCTGCACGGTGACCGAGCAGGGGAGCGCCGGAGCGTTCGGTGAGACCACACGCAGCGGCTCGCCGACGACGCTGGCCGTCGACGTGCCGGTCGACCCGGCGAACCCGGGTGCGGCCGTGCCGGCCGCGCAGGTCGCGACGATCACGAACGACTACCAGTTCACGGGTCTGTCGGTGACCAAGCGGGTCGACACGCAGACCGTCGACGTCGACCTGGGCCCGTTCACGTTCACGCTGAGCTGCCTCTCGGCGCTGGGTGCCCCGGTGGTGCTCGGCCCGGGCGGTGCCACGGAGCTGGAGTTCGAGCTCGAGGCCGACGGCACATGGACGGCGCCGAGCGACCGGATCCCGGTCCGCGCGGCGTGCACCCTGACCGAGACCGACGAGTTCTTCGCCGACAGCATCGTCGTCGTCGGAGACAACGTGGTCGACAACGGCGACGGCTCGGCGACGATCACGCCGGGTGTCGACCCGGCCGAGGTCGAGGTCACGAACGGCTACGAGGCCGGGGTGGTCACGCTCCTCAAGGAGGTCGACGGCGACGGCGCCGCGCGCTACGGCACGGGTCAGTTCACCTTCACGGTCGACTGCACCTTCCAGGGCCAGCAGCCGTTCTCCGGCGAGGTGCAGCCGCGGGCCGGGGACTCCCGGACCTTCGGCCCGTACCCGCGCGGCACGCTCTGTGAGGTCGAGGAGACGGGCACCGGCGGTGCGACGTCCTCGGCGCTCAGCCCGGCCGACGGCGTGGTGGAGGTCGTCCAGGCCGACACGCCGGGCGAGATCTCCCTGGTCGAGCTGGTCGCGACGAACACCTTCGACCTCACCTCGCTCGAGGTGCTGAAGGTCGTCACGGGCGACACCACGGCGCCGGGCGCCGGCGGTCCGTTCGAGGTGGAGCTGGCCTGCACCTGGCTGGTCGAGGGCCAGCGCGTGGCGCTCGAGGTGCCGGGAGGCGCGACCCGCAGGCTCGCCGAGCGCAACGGCTACCGGGCGTCGTACGGCGACCTGCCGTCGAGCGCACGGTGCACGCTGGAGGAGATCGAGGACGGCGGCGCGGAGAGCACGTCGATCAAGGCGGAGATCGCGGGTGTCACGTTGAAGGAGAAGGGCGTCAGCATCGCCCTCGACCTCTCGACGACCGGTGGACCCGGCGAGGCGGCTGCGACGGTGACGAACCGGTTCGCCTCGGTCGCCTCGGGCAGCGAGGGTGCGGGCGGTGGCGGTCTTCCCGACGCCGGCGCCGACGTCCCCCGCTGGCTGGCCCCCCTGGGCCTGCTCCTCCTGCTCGCCGGTGGTGGGGTCCTCGTGGCGGAGCGCCGCAAGCTCCGCCCCGCCCACCGCATGTAACTACGTGTCCTTGCCTCTACCCGGGTGGTCTACCGCCCGGGTAGAGGCAACAGCGCCCGGGTAGTCGCGTCCGACGCGCTGCCCGGGCGCTGGCAGGATCCGCCGCGAACGCCGATCGGATGCAACCGAACGTCGGTCCACCGCGTCTTCTCGAACGTAGGGTGGCGAGCTCACCACTCGGGAGGGAACAGGATGCGGACACGCGGCGGCAGGACACCCGCCCTGCTGATCGGTACGGCGCTCGTCGCCGGACTGCTCGTCGTGGTCGGGCTCGGGGCCGGCGGACGGGCCGACCCCGACGACGCACCCGGTACGACGCAGCGCGGGCCCGCCCCGGCAGCACCGGCCGCCGGCCCGGACGCCGGCCCGGACGCGGGCCCGGGTCCCCGCCGCGCGGCGCCGGTCGACCTCCCCGACCGCCCGAATGTCGTCGTGGTGATGGCCGACGACATGCGCGTCGACGACCTGACCTTCGCGCCCCGCCTGCGCCGTCTCGTCGCCGAGCGGGGGGTCACCTTCGAGAACGCCTTCTCGCCGTTCCCGCTGTGCTGCCCGGCCCGTGCGTCCTTCCTCACCGGCCAGTACGCCCACAACCACCGCGTGTTCTGGCACGACCCGCCCTACGGCTACGGCGCGTTCGACGACAGCCGCACTCTCGCGACGTCGCTGAGCGGGGCCGGCTACCGCACGGGGTTCGTCGGCAAGTACCTCAACCGGTACGGCGCGGCGCGCTCGAAGGTGAGCGGCGGGCCGTCGTACCGGTTCGTGCCGCCGGGGTGGTCGGACTGGCGGGCCGCGGTGGAGAATCCGGGCGACGCGGGCTTCCACGGTCACACCTACGACTACTTCGACACCCCGTTCAACGTGAACGGCAGCATCGACAACCGCTATCGCGGGGTCTACCAGAGCAAGGTGATCGGCGACTTCTCGGTCGACATGGCGCGGGGCTTCGCGCGGCGGGGAAAGCCGTTCTTCATGTACGTCAACTACGTCGCCCCGCACCACGGGGCGCCGTCGGAGCCGGACGACCCGGGGATGACGCGTGACGCGCGGGGGCGGATGGTCCGGTTGCCGACGCCGGCGCGCCCGGCGTGGGCGAAGGGCGCGTTCGACGACGTGATCGATCGCGGTTCGGGGATCGCGCGACGCGGGGCGGCGGTGGAGCGCGATCGCGGTGACAAGCCGCGTCCGGTGCAGCGCCGGACGATGGATCTCGGCGGGCGGCACCGGGCCGCGTTGCGGGAGGTGACCCGGCAGCGGGCGGAGTCGATCCTCGCGATGGACCGCAATATCGCCCGCCTGGTGCGGGAGCTGAAGCGCTCGGGTGAGTGGAGGGACACGGTGTTCGTGTTCACCTCCGACAACGGGATGCTGTTGGGCGAGCACGGCTTCGCGATGACCAAGGTGCACGCCTACGAGCCGTCGCTGCGGGTGCCGATGCTGGTCACGGGCCCGGGCCTGCGGTCGGCGCAGCAGCGCTTCGATCCGATCTCGACGGTCGACCTGACCGCGACGATCCTCGATCTGGCGGGTGCCGAGCCGCCGCGCAGGGCTGATGGGATCAGCCGGGTGCCGACGCTGGAGCGCGGCGACCGGGGCTGGACGACGCCGGTGGTGACCGAGGCGATCCAGACCTCGCTGGGCGACGACCCGGCGTTCACGGATGCGCGGACGACGATCGGCGTGCGGGTGGGGCGCTACTCCTACACCCGCTACCGCAACGGCGGCGGAGAGCTGTACGACCTCCTCGAGGATCCACGCCAGGACCGCAACCGCTACTTCTCGCCCGACCACCGCCGGATCCGTACGGCGTTCGACCGGCTCTGGCGCGAGGTGAAGGACTGTCGTGGGGCGGGGTGCCGGGTGCGGCTGCCGGATGTCCTGGTGTCGGACGCGGCGACGAATGCGGCGCAGACCACGGCGTACTGGCGCGCGATCGACCGGGCCTACGGCTGGTAGCGGCCGCGTTCAGCTGGCGGCGCTGGTGCCGTCCTGACCGGTGCCGCCGTCGTCCTCCTGCTCCTGCGGTGCGGTGCCGGGCGGCAGCTGTCCGCTGCCGGGCTGCTGGTCGCGCCCGCCCGGGCCGTTCTGTCCGCCCGGGCCGTTCTGCCCGTCCTGGCCCGGGAACCCGTCGCGGCCGGGGAACCCGGCGCCGGGACCGTCGCGCCAGCCGCGCCCGGCGTCGTCGTCGCCGTGGGTGGCGGCGAGGGTGATGCCGGTGCCGGCGCCGGCGCCGAGGATCAGGCCGGCGGTGGTGACGGCGACGACGGAGCGGAACGAGAAGACGCGCTCTCTCCAACGGGTCTTCGTCTCGGTGGGGCTGTCGATCGCGGACGTCGTGGGGGCGGCGTCGCCGGGCTGGTGCGGGGTGGGGTCGTCCTTGCTCATGGCTCCACGATGCGCGGGCGTTCTGTGGGGAGTCTGTGACGATGCGATGAAGGCGCCGTGGAGCAATCCGCGGCCTCCTGCGCCGCGCACAAGACATCCACAGCCAGGTCACAGGTTGGTGCGACAGTGTGGGGTCATGACCGAGACCGCCACCCGCCCCGACGGCACGCCGTTGCGCGCCCTCGTCGTCGACGACGAGGTCAACATCGCCGAGCTGGTGGCGATGGCGCTGCGCTACGAGGGCTGGGCGGTCGAGACCGCCCACAGCGGCGGGGAGGCGGTGGCCGCCGTACGGGCGCAGGGTCCGGACGTGGTGGTCCTCGACATGATGCTGCCCGACTACGACGGCATGGAGGTGCTGCGCCGCATCCGGGCCGACGACCCGAGCGTGCCGGTGCTGTTCCTCACCGCGAAGGACGCGGTGGAGGACCGGGTGGCGGGTCTGACCGCCGGCGGCGACGACTACGTCACGAAGCCGTTCTCCCTGGAGGAGCTGGTCGCGCGCCTGCGCGCCCTGGTGCGGCGGGCCGGAGCCGCGATCGAGCAGAGCCGCTCCACGCTCGTGGTGGGTGACCTGGTCCTCGACGAGGACAGCCACGAGGTGACCCGGTCGGGTGCGGAGATCACCTTGACGGCGACGGAGTTCGAGCTGCTGCGCTACCTGATGCGCAACCCGCGCCGGGTGCTGAGCAAGGCCCAGATCCTCGATCGTGTGTGGAACTACGACTTCGGCGGTCAGGCGAACGTGGTGGAGCTCTACATCTCCTACCTGCGCAAGAAGATCGACGCGGGCCGCGAGCCGATGATCCACACGATGCGGGGCGCGGGGTACGTGCTGAAGCCGGCGCCCTGATGACCGCCGCGTCCTCGGCCGTCGCCCGCGTGGTGCCGCGCTCCCTCACCTCGCGCCTGGTGGTGACGTCCGTGGCGCTGGTCGCGGTGGTGTCCTTGCTGATCGGCGCGGTGACGACGATCGGCATGCGGGCCTGGCTGCTCGACCGGCTGGACGGGGACATCGCCGACTCGCTGCGGCGCGTCGACATGATGCGCGACGGTTCTGCTCCGCCCGTGGTACCGGGCGATGTGGCGGAGGGCCGCGGACCGATCTTCGGCGAGGTCGGCGCGATCACCCTGGTGTACGACGGCGACGACTCCGCCGGCTGGATCATCGACGACTCGGCCGCGGCCCGTCGGTCACCGACGGCGTTGGACGACGACGTCGTGCAGGTGGTGCGGGACGAGGCGTCGACCCGGCCCGGCACGGTCGACCTCCCGGGTCTGGGCAGCTACCGGGTCGTCGCGGGGCAGACCCGGTCGGGCGTGACGGCGGTGGTGGGCCTGCCGACCGACGACGTCGACGAGGCGACGGCGTCCCTGGTGCGCATCGAGGTGATCGTGGCCCTGCTGGGCATCGTCGCGGCGGCGTTGGCCGGCACGGCCGTCGTACGCCGCCAGCTGCGTCCGCTGACGGAGGTGGCGGCCACGGCGCACGCGGTCGCCGCGCTCCCGTTGGACGAGGGGGAGATCGGCGTCACGGAGCGCGTTCCCGACCGCCTCACCGACCCGCGTACCGAGGCGGGCCAGGTGGGCCTGGCGCTGAACCAGCTGCTCGCCCACGTCGAGTCGTCGCTCTCGGCGCGGCATCGCAGCGAGCTGCAGGTGCGCCAGTTCGTGGCGGACGCCTCGCACGAGCTCCGCACGCCGTTGACGACGATCGCCGGCTACACCGAGCTGGCCCGCCGGCGCGGGGACGCCGAGACGGCCGCCCTCGCGCTGGCCAAGGTGGAGGAGGAGTCGGCGCGGATGACCGCGCTGGTGGAGGACCTGTTGCTGCTGGCGCGCTTGGACGCCGGGCGGCCCCTGGCGCGTGACGAGGTGGATCTGACGCGGCTGCTGCTGGAGGCGGTCGACGACGCGCGGGTGGTGGCGCCCGAGCACCGGTGGCGGATCGTGCTGCCCGAGGGCGGCGAGCCGGTCGAGGTGGTCGGCGACGGGCACCGGTTGCACCAGGTGGTGACGAACCTGCTGACCAATGCGCGGAAGTACACCCCTGTCGGCACGACCGTGACGGTCACCGTGCACCCGGACGGCTTCGACGTGCACGACGACGGGCCGGGCTTCCCCCCGGAGCTGGTCGACTCGGCGTTCGAGCGCTTCACCCGCGGCGACGCCGCCCGGCACCGCTCGGACGGCGTCGGTCTCGGGCTGGCCCTGGTGCAGGCGATCACCACGGCGCACGGAGGTGCGG
>QFCS01001305.1_pt1 | contig 12241 bp, 9 predicted proteins | sample 3576561 | NCBI WGS metagenome assembly QFCS01 | reverse complement strand
GTGCAGGGCGCCGGGTTGGGGGCGGTGCCGTTGCTGGCGTGGGCGGCGATCGGTCGTCGGCGGCGGCTGGAGATCTATCGGCGTGTCCCGACCTGGCAGGGCGCGGTGGGCGGCGGCGTCGTGGTGCTGCTGGTCGCGTCGATCGTCGTACCGCAGCGCTGGGGGCGCACCGACCCGCTGCCGCAGACGTGGACGTCGTTGCAGGACTTCGTGGGTGACGAGATCGCTCTGCCCGCGGAGGCCGGCGACGTCGAGGTGATGACCAACGCGACGACCCTGCAGACCCAGCGGCTGATCGCCAGCGGGGTGAGCAGCTACCAGCAGGGGGAGGCGTTCTACTCGCGTGCCGCCGCGTCGGCCGCGGACCTGGAGCTGCGCGAGCCCGCGGAGGACGAGACCGTCGTGGTGCTCGTCTCGGACCGCCACGACAACGTCGGCATGGACAAGGTGGCCCGCGCGATCGCCGACGCGGGCGGCGCGACGGCGGTCTTCGACGCCGGCGACGACACCTCGACGGGGGAGCGCTGGGAGGCGTTCTCGCTGGACTCCCTGGCCGCCGCGTTCGAGGACTTCGACGGCCGGTGGGCGGTCGCCGGGAACCATGACAACGGCACGTTCGTCCGCTCCCACCTGGAGGACCTCGGCTGGACCTACTTCGACGGCGAGGTCGTCGACGGCCCGGCCGACTCGCGGATGCTGGGCGTCGACGACCCCCGCTCCAGCGGCCTGGGCAACTGGCGCGACGAGACCGGTCTGACCTTCGCGGAGGTCGCCGGGCGGCTCACCGAGGCGGCCTGCGCCGCGGACGGGGACGGCGACCGGGTCAACACGCTGCTGGTCCACGACGCGAACCTGGGCGACGACGCCCTCGCCCAGGGCTGCGTCGACCGGGTGATCGGCGGCCACGTGCACGGGCAGGACGGGCCGACGGCGGTGGTCGCCGAGGACGGCACCGTCGGCTACACCTACACGGTGGGCACGACCGGCGGCGCGGCGTACGCGATCGCGATCGGCAGCAAGCTGCGCCGCCCCGCGAGCCTGGCCCTCATCACCTACCGCGAGGGTCGTCCGGTCGGCATCCAGTCGGTGACCTTGCAGACCAACGGGCGCTACGACGTCGACGACTGGGCCGAGCTCACCTACGGCGACGAGCCGGACGGGGACGAGGAGGGCCGGCAGGTCGAGGAGACCGAGACGGCGCCTCCGACGGGGACAGCGTCCGTGGCTCCCTGACGGCCGGCGGCCGTCCCGGGCGGGCGGACACCCCCGGAGGAGGGGGCCGGGGGACCGGCCGCCGGACTAGGGTCGCAGGCATGGGAACGAGCGTGGACCGGCTGCTGCCGAGCGAGGAGGCCGAGGAGCTGCTGGCCCTGGCGCGCGAGATCGCGACCAAGGAGCTGGCGCCGAAGGCGGCGGAGGCCGAGGAGCGAGCGGAGTTCCCGGCGGAGGCCTACCGGGTGCTCGGCCGGGCCGGGCTGCTGAGCCTGCCGTTCGCGGAGGAGGACGGCGGCGGCGGTCAGCCCTACGAGGTGTACCTGCAGGTCGTCGAGGAGATCGCGGCGGCCTGGGCGAGTGTCGGAGTCGGCGTCAGTGTGCACGCCCTCACCGCGACCGTGGTCGCCGCCAACGCCGCCCCGGAGGTGCGCGAGGCCTGGCTGCCGCGGATGCTCTCGGGCGAGTGGCTGGGGGCCTACTGCCTCTCGGAGCCGCAGGCCGGCTCCGACGTCAGCGGCATCCGTACGGCGGCCCGCCGCGACCCCGCCTTGGACGAGGGAGAGCCGGCGTACGTCGTGACCGGCACCAAGCAGTGGATCTCCAACGGCTCGTGCGCCGACTACTACATCCTGTTCGCCCGGACCTCGGAGGACCCCAAGCGCGGCCTGTCGGCCCTCGTCGTCCCCGACGGCAGGCCCGGCATGAGCTTCGGGGCGCCGGAGAGGAAGATGGGCCTGCACTGCGACGTCACCACCCAGGTGCTCTTCGACGGCGCGAGGATCCCCGCCGCCCAGCTGATCGGCGAGGAGGGCGCCGGGATGCGGGTCGCGCTGTCCGCGCTCGACGCCGGGCGCCTCGGCATCGCGGCGGTCGCGACCGGCATCGCGCAGGCGGCGCTCGCCCACGCCGTCGACTACGCCCGTGAGCGCGAGCAGTTCGGGCGCCCCATCGGCCAGTTCCAGGGCATGCAGTTCCTGCTGGCCGACATGGCCGCCGACGTGGAGCGGGCGCGGGCGTCGTACCTGCACGCGGCCCGGCTCAAGGACGCCGGCCGGCCGTTCTCGCGGCAGGCCTCGATCGCCAAGCTGAGCGCCACCGACGCCGCGATGCGGGTCGCGACCGACGCCGTGCAGGTGTTCGGCGGCAACGGCTACACGCGCGACTACCCGGTGGAGCGGCTGTTCCGCGACGCCAAGGTGACCCAGATCTTCGAGGGCACCAACCAGATCCAGCGGATGGTGATCGGGCGCGACCTGCTCCGGTGAGAGGTCGGCTCGAATAAGACTTTGGTAAGCCTTCCCCTAGGGTGATCCTGAAATTTCGCTGAGGGAGGCTCGGGATCCGCCCTCGACTTCGGAAGGGAATCCCACATGGCCAACCTCGGTAGCGGCATCCTCGCCAAGCTCATCGGCGTCGTCGTCAGCCTCGCCATCGCCGGCGGCGTCTACTTCCTGTTCTTCAAGGGACAGGAGACCGTCGCGTCCGCGAAGGCGCCCAAGATCGGCGAGTGCCTCGAGATGACCGGCTCCAGCTTCGACGCCGACCACAAGGAGGTCGACTGCGGCGACGCGGCCGCGTCGTACAAGGTCGTCGCCGACGACGGCGAGTGCGACCAGGCCGAGCTGAACTACACGATCTCGCTGGGCAACGCGAACTCCGGCAACGTCGCCGACCTGTGCCTCGACCTGAACGCGAAGAAGGGCGACTGCTTCGACCTCGGCTCGATGTCGACCCCGGCCTCGAAGGTCGTGTGCGCCGAGAACAAGGACACCACCATCGTGAAGGTCGCCTCCGTCGGCAAGGCCGGCGACAACTGCGCGAACGGCGCCCAGCCGCTCGCCAACGAGACCCGCAAGACGCAGCTCTGCCTGGCGCCCAACGCCTGAGCGACGCTCGTCCCGTCCCGGCCGGGGTCCTCGACCCGAGGGCCCCGGCCGAGCCGCGTCCCGGCCCGTTCGCCCCGTACGACGCGCGGGCCCTAGGCTGGGACGGCTATCCCCGGTTGGTCTGCCGGCAGGGCCCGCCTGACTTTGAATCAGGACAAGCGACGTAGGTTCGACTCCTACCCGGGGAGCTCACCGCTCCGACACCGTCGGACGCACCCGTACCGTCGGGCACACCGGCAGGCACGACCCCCCACACACGAGGCCGCGCCCGCCGGGCGTCGCGCCGGCGTGCTAGCGCTTGACCTTCGCCGTCGGCGCGCTCGTCCGCACGGCCTTGTCGTAGCCGGCCTTGGTGCCGGTCACGACGACCCGGATGCGCTTGCCGACCACGGCCCGCGTCGGCTGGTAGGTCGCGCGGGTCGCGCCCTTGATGGCCTTGCCGTTCGCGGTCCACCGGTAGGTGAGCCGGGTGCCGGGCGTCCAGGCGCCGGGGACGGCGCGCAGGGTGCGCCCGACCTTCGCCTGGCCCTTGATCTTCGCGGTGCGGGCGGTCAGCGTCCCGGCGACGACCTTCGCGCTGGGGGCGCTGACGACCGTGGTGGACGCCTCGCCGGTACGACGCCCGGTCACCTCGACGACGACGCGCCGGCCGAGCTGGCCGGCCCCGCGGGTGACGGTGGCGGAGCGGGACAGCACCCGGTCGTCGTCGGTGCGCCACAGGTAGTCGAGCTCGGTGCCGGACGGCCAGGCGCCGTTCGCGCGCACCGCCAGCGTCTGGCCGACGGCGAGGCGACCGGTGACCGTGACGGACGACGGTCCGGCGACGGCGCTCGGCGCGACGTACGTCGTGGTCGCCGGCGCGGAGGAGAAGGCGCCGTTGGTGGCGGTGACCGTGACGGTGTAGGTGTGGCCCGCGACGAGCCCGCTGACGTCGTACTCGGTCAGGAAGGTGTCGACGACCAGCGGGTCGCCGCCGGCCTGGTCCTGCAAGGTCAGCCGGTAGGTCAGCGAGTCCTCGCTGGCTCCGCCGGTGTTCGTCGGCGCGGTCCACGAGGCCACCACGGTGTCGCCCGACCACTCCGACACGACCGCCTGGAGGCCCGTCGGGGCACCGGGGGCGTCGACGGCGTGGACCCGCGTGACGGTCGCGAACTCGCCGTCGGTCTCGACGTCGTGGTCCTGGACGGCGTAGAGCCGACCGCCGGGGGCCACGTCGGCCAGGCCGATGAAGCCGGATCCACCGAGGTTGGCGGCCGGCGCGGGGTCGTCCTCGCTGTAGGACTCCAGCCGGTCGGCGGCGTATGCCGAGACGCCGGTGCCCGGAAGGTAGACCGTCTCGCCGTCGGGGGAGACCGCCACGGAGAACACCGGGTAGTCGAGCGGGACGTAGAGGTCGGTGTCCTCGCCGATGACGTTGAGGCCGTACTCCTGCGGTCCGTCCTGCGGGTCGCGCCCGCTGACGACGTACACGAGGCCGTTGACCTCGTCGACGTCCATGCCCGTCACCCAGGAGTCGGGGGCGCCGTCGGGCCCCAGCGTGATCGCGGGGCCGACGCCGGTGGCGCTGACGTGGTGCAGGGCGGCGACGCTGCCGCCCCCCTCCTGCCAGGTGCTGCCCGCGACGACGAGGTCCTCGTCGGTGGCGGGGTCGAGCGCCTGCAGGCGGGTCGGCTGGAACGAGTAGCCCAGCTCGGCGGGCGGGGCGGTGGGGCGGCTGATGAGGTAGGCCCCCATGTCGGCCAGCGCCAGGTTCGTGCCCGCCGCGGTCACGGCGACGTCGTGGAGCGCGACGAACCCGTGGAGGTTCTCCTCGGTCACCGTCATGGTCTCCGTGTCGACCTCCCACTGGACGGATCGTCCGTAGTCCTCGCCCGGGTCCGTGCGGGTGCCGATCACCGACAAGGTGGTGCCGTCGGGGCTGAGGTCCGCCGCGGAGAGCCACACGCCGTCGCCGAGGTTCAGTGTCACGTCGTCGCCGACCGCCTTGATGATGCCGACCGGCTGGTCGAAGGTCCCGGCGTGGCCGACGGCGAAGACGTCCTCCGGGCCGGCGACCAGATCGACCGGGACGAAGTCGAGGTCCTGCGGGAAGTCGTCGAGCGCGGCGGCTCCGGCGCCGGTGGGCGCGGCCAGCACGGCGGCGGCGACGGCAAGGGAGGCGAGCCCGGCGCCGAGGCGACGCGGGGTCCGGCGCCGAGGCGCCTGGGGAGTGTGCATGGTGGGGGTTTCCTCTCCGACGAGCGCCGGTGGTCGGAGCCCGTCCGCGGAGTCTCTCGGCAGGAGGCGGTCCGATGTGTGTCCTTATCGGGCCATGGCACGAACTGGCCGCACCGATGCGTCACCACGTCCCGGACGAGGCCCCTGCCCGGGCCCGCCGGGCGGTCGCGCGGGGTGGCGTGCCACCATCGCGGCATGGCTCCCGACGGCTCGGACGTCACCGGCGACCCCAGCGGACCTCGTGTGCCCGGCGACGGGACCCCCTTCGCGCTGTTGACGGTCGCGTTGCGCACCCGCGCCGAGACGGTCGCGGAGCTGGCGCAGCTCGCCGTGCGGGATCCGGCGGACGTCCGCGACGAGCTGTCGCTGCTCGCCGCCGACGGCTACCTGCACCTGGAGGGCGACCGGATCCACTACGCCCACCCCGGCGACGCCGTCGCGGGCATGACCAGCCGCCGTGCCGGCGAGCTCGGCGCCGAGGTCGCCCGGGGACTGGCCGAGCTCGCCGAGCTCACCGCCCGGCTGCCCGAGCTGAACCGGTCCTGGTCCCTCGGGCGCGGCGGCGACGGGGAGGGCCTGGTCGACGTGCAGGTGTTCCACGGCGCGGACGCGGTCGTCGGCTTCTGGCACGTCGAGCACGCCCGCCGCCCGGTACGACGTACCGACGTGGTGCTGCCCGACGCGGCCCGCCTGCACGTGGCGGACCCGCAGATGCAGGCGGTGTGGCACGACGCGAGCCGGGGTGAGGGCCGCCGGGCCCGGGTGATCGTCTCGATCGCGGACGCCACCCACCCCGACGCGCAGGAGCGGCTCGCCGCGGAGCTCGCGTCGGGGGTGGAGTTCCGCCTGCTCGCCGAGCCGCCCGGCTGGTTCTGGGTCGCCGACGACGCGACCGTGGCCCTGCCGCTGGCGTGGGGTGAGCGGTGGCCGACGTCGGTGATGTCGGTGCACAGCCGCGCGGTCGCGGGGATGGCCGGCTGGATCTTCGAGCGGCTGTGGGAGCGTGCCGTCCCCGTCGGCGCCGACGGCGCGGGCTGGGAGCCGCTGTTGGCGCTGATGAGCGAGGGCGCCACGCTGGAGGCCGCGTCGCGCGCGCTCGGGATCTCGGCGCGCACCGGTCGGCGCCGGCTGTCGGAGGCGATGGGCCACTTCGGAGCGGGCTCGATGCTGGAGCTCGGCATCGCCTGGGCGTCGGGGCGGGACGTGCGGCGGCGGTAGGGCCCTTGACCGCCTTTCTACTATCGGGCGTAGTAGATCGGCGAACGAAGGGCTGTGCAGTGACAACTCCGGTGAAGGCGACGCTGGCCGTCGTGGGTGTGGCGGTCGTGACGCTGGTCGCGCTGCTGGTGGTCAACGGACGGGAGGACGGCCCCGCGGCCGACGCGCCGCAGGGCGCCCGCGACGACCGGCTCGTGCGCGAGGACAGCCGCATCGTCGGCGAGCGGGGCAGCACCGACGTCCAGCTCGTCGAGTTCCTCGACTTCGAGTGCGAGGCCTGCGGGGCGGCGTACCCGATCGTCGAGGAGCTGCGCGCGAAGTACGGCGACCGCGTCACCTTCGTCGCCCGCTACTTCCCCCTGCCCGGCCACTTCAACGGCGAGCGGGCCGCCCGCGCGGTCGAGTCCGCCGCGCGCCAGGGGCGCTTCGAGGAGATGTACCAGCGGATGTTCGAGACCCAGGCGGAGTGGGGCGAGCAGCGCACCCCGCTCGACGACCTCTTCCGCGGGTACGCCGAGGAGCTGGGCCTCGACCTGGCCCGGTACGACGCGGACTACGCCTCCGCCGAGGTGGCCGCGCGGATCCAGCGCGACGTCGACGACGGCATGGACCTCGGCGTCAGCGGCACCCCGACGTTCTTCCTCGACGGCGAGCGGCTCCAGCCGACGTCGGTGCAGGACTTCGAGGACTCGATCCTCGACGCGCTGGGCGAGTGAGCACGACCGACGGCGCCGGCCCGGCCGCCGGCCCGACCGACGGACGGGAGCGACCGCTGGCGGTGCTGCTGCTCGTCGGCGGCCTGGCCGGGCTGGCGGCGGCGTTCACACTGCTGCTGGAGAAGATCGCGCTGCTCCGGGACGCCGGCTACACGCCGAGCTGCAGCCTGAACCCGGTGCTGAACTGCGGGTCGATCATGAGCACGGAGCAGGCCGAGTTGCTCGGCTTCCCGAATCCGATGATCGGAGTGGCCGCCTTCCCGGTCGTCGCGGCGAGCGGAGCCGCGCTCCTGGGGGGAGCGCGGCTCGCGCGCTGGTACTGGGCCGGGCTGCAGGCGGGCGTCACGCTCGGCGCGGTCCTCGTCGGGTGGCTGGTCTTCCAGAGCCTCTACCGCATCGGCGCGCTGTGCCCGTACTGCATGGTCGTGTGGGCCGTCGTCTGGCCGCTGTTCTGGTACGTCACCCTGCGCAACGCGCAGGCCGGGCTGTTCGGCCGCGCGGTCGCGGGCTCCCGGGCGCTGCGGGCGGCGCGGGAGTGGCACCTGTTCGTGCTGACCCTCGTCGTCCTCGTGGTGGTCGGACTGATCACCGAGCAGTTCTGGTACTACTGGCGCACCCTCGTGTGAGGACCGCCCGCGCCCGGGCACCGCGTAGGTTCGACACCGACCGGACAACCCGAGGGGGTGGGACGTGCGCGACTGGCTGCGCCGCTCGCTGTGGGACGTCGTGCCCGGCGACCGGGGGGAGAGCCCCGCTGCGGTGCGCCGTCGCCGCGTGGTCACGCTCGTCGTCGTCCTCGTCGGGGCCGCACTGCTGGGTGTCTCGCTGCGCATCGAGCCCGGGAGCGCCTGGTTCTACCCGGCGACCGCGGCCCTGGCGCTGGTGTGGACCGTCGGCGCCTTCGCCTCGGGGCCGCTGCACCTGGGCCGGATCGCCACGGCGGGGGAGCGGCCGGCGTTCGTGCGCCCCGTCGTCCAGCCGGTCCTCATCGGCCTGGGACTCGCGGGCCTGTTCGTCGCCGGCGGACTCGTCGTGCGCGAGATCCCCTGGCTGGACCGGCAGGTGCGCTCGGTCGTCGACTTCGCCGATCAGGGCTCGATCCCGCTGCTGGTGCTGATCACCCTCGTCAACGGGATCGCCGAGGAGCTGTTCTTCCGCGGCGCGGTCTTCGCCGCGCTGCCCCGGCAGCGGGTGCTGTGGTCCTCGCTGGCCTACGTCGTGGCGACCCTGGCGACCGGCAACGTGATGCTCGCGTTCGCGGCGATCCTGCTGGGGGTCCTCGTCGGCCTGCAGCGACGGGCGTCGGGCGGGGTGCTCGCCCCGGCGCTCACCCACTGCACGTGGTCGCTGTCGATGCTGATCGTGCTGCCCTGGCTGTTCGGCTGAGGCGAGGTCGGCCGCGACTCAGACGTCCTGGCCGTCGGCGAGGCGCTCGGCCAGCGCGCGTCGTACGGCCTCGCGATAGGGGAGGGGCTCGCCGGGCACGATGTCGCGGATCCGGTGGTCGGTGACGACGACCTCGGTGCCCATCGAGTCGATCAGGTTGCGCCCCGTCGTCACGTCGACGTCGGTCACCAGCGCCAGCCAGTACGACGACAGGCGGGGTGTCAGGACGGGTACCTCGACGATCGGCACGGTGTGCCCGGCCGACACCTCGGCGGCGACGGTGAGCATCTCCTTGTAGGTCATCGTCTCGGGGCCGCCGATCTCGAGCACCTGCCCGAGGGCGGCGTCGTTGTCGATGACGCCGGCGAGATAGCGGATGACGTCGTCGACGGCGATCGGCTGGGTGCGGGTCGAGGTCCACCGGGGCACGACCATCGCGGGGAGGTTCTTCACCAGCTGGCGGGTCAGCTCCCAGGAGATGCCGCCGTGGCCGACGACGATCGCGGCACGCAGGACCGTGACGGGGACGCCCCCCTCGCCGAGGAGGTGCTCGACCTCGCGGCGCGAGCGCAGGTGGGGGGAGAGGTCCTGCCCGTCGGCCCCCAGCCCGCCGAGGTAGACGATCTGGCGGACCCCGGCGTCGGCCGCGGCCTGCCCGAAGGCGCGTGCCGCGGCGGCGTCGCGCTCCTCGAAGTCGGCCTGGTCGAGCGCGTGCACGAGGTAGATCGCCACGTCGGCGCCGTCGAGGGCGGCCGCGAGCGAGTCGGTGTCGCCGACGTCGCCGAAGACCGGCGTTCCCGGGCCGTCGTACTGCTCGGGGCGGCGGGTCATGGCGCGCACGTCGACGCCGCGGCCGGTGAGCTCGTGGACGAGGCGCCGTCCGACGAAGCCGGTCGCGCCGGTGACCAGGACCGTGCCCGTCTCGCCCATGCCCCGAGAGTACGGCCCTCGCGGGAGCGGGCCCGCTCGGCCGCGCGTGGATGCACTGCGTGTCTCGGATCCCAGACAGCAGCATCTGCTCGGCGCTGGCCGTGGCGGAGCGTGCCGGCGCACGCTGGGGGCATGAGCGACAGCGAGCACCCGAGCAACCCCCGCCTGCCGATCCACGCGGCCACGGGGACCGAGCTGACCGCGAAGTCCTGGCAGACCGAGGCTCCGCTGCGGATGCTGATGAACAACCTCGACCCCGAGAACGCCGAGCGTCCGGAGGACCTCGTCGTGTACGGCGGCACGGGCAGGGCCGCGCGCAGCTGGGAGGCGTACGACGCACTCGTGCGCACCCTGCGCGATCTCGAGGACGACGAGACGATGCTCGTCCAGAGCGGCAAGCCCGTCGGTGTGTGGAAGACCAACACGTGGGCTCCGCGTGTGCTGATCGCGAACTCGAACCTCGTCGGCGACTGGGCGAACTGGGAGGAGTTCCGGCGCCTGGAGGAGATGGGCCTGACGATGTACGGCCAGATGACGGCCGGCTCGAGGATCTACATCGGCACCCAGGGCATCCTCCAGGGGACCTCCGAGACCGTCGCGGCGGTCGCGGACAAGCGCTTCGGCGGGACCCTCGCCGGCACGATCACCCTCACCGCCGGGCTCGGCGGCATGGGCGGTGCCCAGCCCCTCGCCGTCACCATGAACGACGGCGTCGCGATCTGCGTCGACGTCGACCAGAGCCGGATCACCCGACGCATCGAGCACCGCTACCTCGACGTCCAGGCCGACGACCTGGACCACGCGCTCGAACTGGCCGTGCAGGCCCGCGACGAGCGGCGCGGCCTGTCCATCGGCCTCCTCGGCAACGCCGCCGAGGTCTTCCCGCGGCTGCTGGAGACGAAGGCCCCGATCGACATCGTCACCGACCAGACGTCGGCCCACGACCCGCTGTCCTACCTGCCCGTCGGGGTGCCCTTCGAGGAGTGGCACCAGCGCGCGGAGGCCGACCCGGCGGGCTTCACCCAGGAGGCGCAGGCGTCGATGGCCGCGCATGTGCGGGCGATGGTCGAGTTCCAGGACGCCGGTGCCGAGGTCTTCGACTACGGCAACTCGATCCGCGACGAGGCCCGCAAGGGCGGCTACGACCGGGCCTTCGAGTTCCCGGGCTTCGTGCCGGCGTACATCCGTCCGCTGTTCTGCGAGGGCAAGGGCCCGTTCCGCTGGGCTGCCCTGTCCGGCGACCCGGCCGACATCGCCGCCACCGACAAGGCGATCCTCGAGCTCTTCCCCGCCGGCGAGAAGCCGGAGTACGAGCGGCTCCACCGGTGGATCGGCATGGCCCAGGAGCGGGTCCACTACCAGGGTCTGCCGGCGCGGATCTGCTGGCTCGGCTACCAGGAGCGGCACCTCGCCGGCCTGAAGTTCAACGAGATGGTCGCCAGCGGCGGGCTGAAGGCACCCGTCGTCATCGGCCGCGACCACCTCGACTGCGGCTCGGTGGCCTCGCCCTACCGCGAGACCGAGGCGATGCTCGACGGCTCCGACGCGATCGCCGACTGGCCGCTGCTCAACGCGATGACCGCCGTCGCCTCCGGGGCCACGTGGGTCTCGCTCCACCACGGCGGCGGCGTCGGCATGGGACGTTCGATCCACTCCGGCCAGGTGTGTGTGGCCGACGGCACCGAGCTCGCCGCCGCCAAGATCGAGGCCGTGCTCACGAACGACCCCGGGATGGGCGTCATCCGTCACGTCGACGCGGGCTACGACCGCGCGATCGAGATCGCCGCCGAGCGCGGCGTACGGATCCCGATGACCGAGGGCTGACGGTCGTGGGGGTAGGGAAAACCCCACCCCCGTCCGGCGGCGCAGGCCCATCGCGGGCCGGCCGCCGCGTTCCTAGCGTCGGAGACATCACCTTCCGACGACTCCCAGGAGCGCAGATGTCCCCCTCTCCCACGGCCCTCGAAGTCCAGGGCCTGACCCGCACCTTCGGCACCGGCGACCATGCCGTGACCGCACTGGCCGGCATCGACCTCGCGTTGCGGCGGGGCACCTTCACCGCGGTTATGGGCCCCTCGGGCTCCGGCAAGTCCACCTTCCTGTCCTGCGCCGCGGGTCTCGACCGTCCCACCGACGGGCGGGTGCTCATCGGCGGCGAGGACGTCACCGACTGGGACGAGGAGCGGCGCACCCGGTTGCGCCGCGAGCGGATCGGCTTCGTGTTCCAGGGCTTCCACCTGCTGCCCTACCTCTCGGCCGCCCAGAACGTCGCCCTGCCCGGCCGGCTCGCCGGGCGCCGGCCCGACCGGGCCCGGGTCCGGTGGCTGCTGGAGCGGGTCGGTCTCGCCGAGCGCGCCCACCACCTGCCCGGCGCGCTGTCCGGCGGGCAGCAGCAGCGGGTCGCGATCGCGCGGGCGCTGGCGACCGAGCCGGACGTGGTGCTGGCCGACGAGCCCACCGGCGCCCTCGACTCCGCCACCGCCCGTCAGATCCTCGGCCTGCTGCGCGGCAGCGTCACCGACCTCGGCCAGAGCGTGGTGATGGTGACCCACGACCCCGTCGCCGCGTCGTACGCCGACGAGGTGGTCTTCCTCGTCGACGGCCGGGTCGCCGGCCGGATGGCGCACCCCAGCGCCGACGCGGTCGCCGGCCAGATGGCGCACCTGGACGACC
>QFCS01001304.1_pt1 | contig 12241 bp, 9 predicted proteins | sample 3576561 | NCBI WGS metagenome assembly QFCS01 | reverse complement strand
TACTCGACCCATGCCACCCCGCGCTGCACCGCTCTCACCCGAGGACCGTCGTGAGGCGCTGATCCGGGCGACGCGGCCGCTGCTCTACGAGCACGGCGCCCGCGTCACGACCCGTCTGATCGCCGAGGCGGCCGGCGTGGCGGAGGGCACGATCTTCCGCGTCTTCGACTCCAAGGACGACCTGATCGACACCACGATCGCCCGCTGCTTCGAGCCCGGCGACGTGCTGCGGCGGCTGGACGAGATCGACCCCGGGCTCCCGCTGCGCGAGCGGCTGCTCGCCATGACGTCGATCCTGCAGCAGCGCTACCTCGCGATCTTCGAGCTCATGCGCGCCCTCGGGGCGGTGGGCCCGCCGCAGCACCTGCACGACCGGCCGGAGATCGCCACGGGCCTGGAGGAGGTACGACGACGCCTGCTCGCCCTCATCGAACCCGATGCGGACCGGCTCACGGTGTCGCCGGCCCGAGTGCTGCACCTGTGGCGGCTGCTCACCTTCGCCGGCTCCCACCGGGAGATCGCCGACGACGACCTCCTGACCCCCGAACAGATCGTCGACACCGTCCTGCACGGTGTGGAGAGGAAGGACGGCTGATGCTCCTCCAGCTCCTGCGCCGTTACCTGCAGCCCTACAAGGGCTGGTTGACCGCGATCGTGCTGCTCCAGCTCACCTCGACGGTCGCGATGCTCTACCTGCCCAGCCTCAACGCCGACATCATCGACAAGGGTGTCGCTCGCGGCGACACCGGCTACGTGCTGCGCATCGGAGCGGTGATGCTCGTGGTCGCGCTCGTCCAGGCGGTCTGCTCGATGAGCTCGGCCTGGTTCGGCGGGCAGGCCGCGATGGCTTTCGGCCGCGACCTGCGGGGCGCGGTGTTCGGGAAGGTGCGTGGCTTCTCTGCCCGGGAGGTGTCGACCTTCGGCGCACCCTCGTTGATTACCCGCGCCACCAACGATGTCCAGCAGGTCCAGATGCTGGCGATGATGACCTGCCTGATGGCGGTGACGATCCCGATCATGATGGTCGGCGGCGTCATCATGGCGATGCGTGAGGACTTCGGTCTGTCGTGGCTCGTCGTCGCCGTCGTACCGGTGCTGTTCGTGTGCATCGGCCTCGTCGTGTCCCGGATGGTGCCGGCGTTCCGCCAGGTGCAGGAGCGCCTCGACGACGTCAACCGGGTGCTGCGGGAGCAGATCACCGGGATCCGTGTCGTGCGGGCGTTCGTCCGCGAGCCGCAGGAGACGCGCCGCTTCGCCCGCGCCAACGACGACCTGACCGAGGTGTCGGTGCGTGCCGGTCGATGGATGGCGTTGATGTTCCCCCTGGTCATGGCGGTGTCGAACGTCGCCAGCGTCGGAGTCATCTGGTTCGGCGGGCACCGCGTGGACGGCGGCCAGATGGAGGTCGGCGCGCTGACGGCGTTCCTGTCCTACCTGATGCAGATCCTGATGTCGGTGATGATGGGGACCTTCATGCTGATGATGGTGCCGCGGGCCGCGGTCTCCGCGGACCGGATCAGCGAGGTGCTCGCCACCTCCACCAGTGTCGTGCCCCCGACGGCGCCTGTGACCGAGCTCGCCGTCTCCGGCCATCTCGACCTCGAGGGGGTCGTCCTGAGCTACCCGGGCGCGGAGGCGCCGGTGCTGCGCGACGTCAGCTTCTCCGCGCGGCCCGGGCAGACGGTCGCGGTCATCGGCTCGACCGGCGCCGGCAAGACCACCCTGGTCAACCTGGTGCCGCGCCTGCTCGACGCCACCACCGGAACCGTCCGTGTCGACGGCGTCGACGTACGCGACATCGAGCCCGAGCTGCTGTGGTCGCGGATCGGCCTGGTTCCCCAGCGCGCGTACCTGTTCAGCGGCACCGTCGGCTCCAACCTGCGCTATGGCAGGCCCGACGCCACCGACGAGGAGCTGTGGGAGGCGTTGGAGATCGCGCAGGGCGCCGACTTCGTGCGGGCCATGCCCGAGCAGCTCGACACCCCCGTCGCCCAGGGCGGTACGACGGTCTCCGGCGGCCAGCGTCAACGCCTGGCCATCGCCCGCGCCCTCGTACGACGCCCGGAGATCTTCCTCTTCGACGACGCCTTCTCGGCGCTCGACGTCGCCACCGACGCCCGGCTGCGCGCGGCGCTGCGCCCGGTGACGCGGGATGCGACGGTGCTGCTGGTCGCGCAGCGGATCGCGACGATCCGGGACGCCGACATGATCCTCGTGCTCGACGACGGCGTGGTCGTGGGGCAGGGGACCCACGAGGAGCTGTTGCGGGACAACCCGACCTACCAGGAGATCGCGGCCTCGCAGGGCGTCAGCGGAGAGGGGGTGCCGGCATGAGCGGCTCGACCGGCGGCACCATGAAGAAGACCGAGCGGATCGTGCAGACCGGCGGTCCGGGACGAGGCCCGATGGGCGGCATGGTCGGTCAGAAGGCCGACACCTTCGGGGCGTCCGCTCGGCGACTGGTCGGGCTGCTGCGTCCCGCCCGGATGCGGGCGATCGCCGTCCTGGTCCTCGGGATCGGCAGCGTCGCGTCGGTCGCGGTCGGGCCGTGGCTGCTCGGCAAGGCGACGGACGCCGTGTTCAACGGCTTCATCGGCGGCCGCCTCGACGGCACGAAGGCGGAGGCCGTCGCGGAGGCCGAGGCCCGCGGCGACCAGGGGTTCGCGGACTTCCTGCGCGGCCTCGACGTCGTACCGGGTCAGGGCGTCGACTTCGACAGGGTCGGCCACATCCTGCTCATCACCCTCGTTGTGTACGTCGGCGGACAGGTGCTCGGGTGGCTCCAGGGCTACCTCGTCAACGACATCGTCCAGGAGACGGTGCGCCGCATGCGCACCGACGTCGAGGACAAGGTGCACCGGCTGCCGCTGTCGTACTTCGACCGCCAGCCGCGCGGCGAGCTCCTCAGCCGGGTCACCAACGACATCGACAACGTCGCCCAGAACCTCCAGCAGACGATGAGCCAGCTGATGACCTCGCTGCTGATGGTGGTCGGCGTTCTCGGCATGATGTTCTGGGTCTCGCCGCTGCTGGCGCTGATCGCGCTGGTGTCGGTGCCGATCGCGATGTTCGCGACGAGCCGGATCATGAAGCGCTCGCAGGGCCAGTTCATCAACCAGTGGCGCCAGACCGGCCGGCTGAACGCGCAGGTCGAGGAGTCGATCTCGGGGCATGCGCTGGTGACGGTCTTCGGCCGGCGCGAGGCGGTGGCCCGTGAGTTCGACGAGGCCAACGAGGGACTCTACCAGTCGTCGTACCGGGCGCAGTTCATCAGCGGCCTGGTGATGCCGGTGATGATGCTCGTCGGCAACCTCAACTACGTCGTGATCGCCGTGGTGGGCGGCCTGCGGGTCACCAGCGGCGCGTTGACCATCGGCGAGGTCCAGGCGTTCATCCAGTACTCCCGGATGTTCACCCAGCCGATCACGCAGATCGCCTCGATGGCGAACCTGCTGCAGTCGGGGGTCGCCTCGGCCGAGCGGGTCTTCGAGCTCCTCGACGCCGAGGAGGAGCCGGACGCCTGGTCGGCCGCTGCGGCGGTCACGGGCACCGAGACGACCGGCCGCACCCGCGGCGAGGTGAGGTTCGAGAGGGTGGGCTTCTCCTACGACCCCGACGAGCCGCTCATCGAGGACCTCTCGCTCGTCGCGGAGCCGGGCCAGATGGTCGCCATCGTCGGCCCGACCGGCGCCGGCAAGACCACCTTGGTGAACCTGGTGATGCGGTTCTACGAGCTCGACTCCGGCCGGATCCTGCTGGACGGCACGGACGTCACCGCGATGTCGCGGGCCGAGCTGCGTGCCCGGATCGGGATGGTGCTGCAGGACACCTGGCTGTTCGAGGGCACCATCCGCGACAACATCGCCTACGGGCGGCCCGACGCGACGGACGAGGAGATCCGCGAGGCGGCGCGGGCGACGTACGTCGATCGCTTCGTGCACTCGCTGCCCGACGGATACGAGACGCGGGTGGACGACGAGGGCTCGAACCTGTCGGCGGGGGAGCGCCAGCTGATCACGATCGCGCGGGCCTTCCTGGCCCGGCCGGCGCTGCTGATCCTCGACGAGGCGACCTCGTCGGTGGACACCCGCACGGAGTTGCTGCTGCAGCAGGCGATGGCGGCGCTGCGCACCGACCGGACGTCCTTCGTGATCGCCCACCGGCTCTCCACGATCCGCGACGCGGACCTGATCCTGGTGATGGAGCAGGGACGCATCGTCGAGCAGGGGGCGCACGCCGAGCTGCTTGAGCGTGACGGGGCGTTCGCCCGGCTGCACGCCGCGCAGTTCGCGGCCACCAGCTGATCGCCGGCGCCGGCGCATCCCGGACGTACGCCGCGACGTACGCCGAAAGTAGGGGTACGCCGGCGCCCGGAGTCGCTGTCGGGGTGGCGCGCGCCGTGGCTACGGTGACGCAGGAGCGGCCGGTACGGCCGCCGCGACCGACGAGGAGGGCGAGATCATGTCGAGCCGGATGAGCGAGATCCTGGGAGGCATCGCGTGCCTCGTCGTCGGACTGGTCCTGTGGCGCACCACGGACGGTGTGGAGTGGCCGGTCGTCACGCCGTCGAAGGTGGGCGTGGTGCTGATGGTCGTCGGTGGCGCCGGTGCGCTGTGGGCGCTGCTGGTGCCGTCGCGGCGGTAGCGTCGACGTCGCTCAGCGGCGCAGCACGCGGCGGGCGAGCAGGTTCCCGGCGAGCTGGATGACCATCACGATCGCCACGAGCACGAGGATCGCGGCCCACATCACGACGTTGTCGAACTGACGGAAGCCGAAGCGCTGGGCGAAGGAGCCGAGCCCGCCGCCCGCGACGACGCCGGCGATGGCGGTCATGTCGACGATGGCGACGAAGGCGAAGGTGAAGCCGAGGATCATCGGGCCGAGCGCTTCGGGCACCAGCACGGTGGCGGTGATCCGTGCCCGGCTCGCCCCCATCGCGCGGGCCGCCTCGATGACGCCGGGGCTCACGGTGACGAGGTTCTGCTCGACGATGCGGCTGATGCCGAAGGTCGCGGCGATGACGATCGCGAAGGTCGCGGCGCCGATGCCGATCCCCGTGCCGATGACGATCCGCGACAGGGGCTGGAGCGCGGCGACGAAGATGACGAACGGGATGGGCCGGAAGAAGTTGACCACCACGTTGAGGACGACGTACACGGGCCGGTGGGCGTAGAGCCCGCCGCCACGGGTCAGGTAGAGGCCCAGGCCCAGCGCCAGCCCGAGCAGCCCGCCGAGCAGCAGGGCGGTCGAGGCCATGAAGAGGGTCTCGGCGGTCGCGGTCCAGAACTCCGACTGGAGGTCGCCGAGCCGGGTGTCGATCGCGAGGGAGACGGCGGCGCTCATCAGGCCACCTCCGTCCAGGCCACGGTGGGGCCGATCGCGGCCAGCGCCGCGTCGATCGCGGGATCGCCGCCCGTCAGGGCGAGGGTGAGGTTGCCGAAGCTGTTGCCCTGGATCTCCTCGATGCCGCCGTAGACCAGCTCGAAGCCGACGTCGTGGCGCAGGAAGGTGGCGAACACCTCGGACTGACGGATCGAGGTGCTGCGGAACGCGAGCCGCACCAGGCGCCCCGGGTGGTGCGCGCGCAGTGCGGCGGCGACCTCGGGGGAGGGGAGGTCGTCGATGACGGTGCCGACGAAGCGCCGGGTCACGGCGTGCCGGGGGTCGGAGAAGACGTCCAGCACGGGGCCCTCCTCGACCACGCGGCCGTCCTCCATCACCGCGACGCGGTGCGCGATGCGGCGTACGGCGTCCATCTCGTGGGTGATGAGGAGGATGGTGATGCCCAGCTCACGGTTGACCCGCGCCAGCAGGTCGAGCACCTCGCGCGTGGTGTCGGGGTCCAGGGCGCTGGTGGCCTCGTCGGCCAGCAGCAGGCGCGGGTTGGTGGCCAGCGCCCGCGCGATGCCGACGCGCTGCTTCTGGCCGCCGGACAGGTCGGCGACCCGGGCGTGGGCCTTGTCGGCGAGGCCGACGAAGTGCAGCAGCTCGGAGATCCGCTTCTGCTGCTCGGTCTTCGCGACGCCCGCGACCTTGAGCGGGAAGGCGAGGTTGCCCCACACGGTGCGCGACTCCAGCAGGTTGAACTGCTGGAAGACCATGCCGATGCCGAGCCGCAGCCGGCGCAGGTCCCGCTCGGAGAGCGTAGTGACGTCGGTGCCGTCGACCACCACGCTCCCCGAGGTGACGGGCTCCAGGGCGTTGACCAGCCGCACGAGGGTGGACTTGCCGGCGCCGGAGTAGCCGATGATCGCGAAGATCTCGCCGGCCTCGACGCTCAGGTCGACGCCGTCCACGGCGCGCTGCGGGGGATCGCCCCGCCGCGCGCCCGGGAACTCCTTGACGACGTCGCGCAGCTCGACCAGTGCCACCCGTTGCTCCTGTTCAGCCCGGTTGTACGGCCGTTTCCCGGCCCGTGTGCTCAGCCCAGTGTGCCGGTCGCGGGCCGACTCAGCCCTGCTCGCGGATCTGCGCCTCGACGTCGTGCAGGCTCGCCTCGAGCTCCTCCTGGCTGAGGGTGACGAACTCCGCCGTGCCGCCGGCGGCCTCGTCGACGCCGTCGAGGACGTCCTGGGTGCTCTGGTAGACCTCGACGAGCTTCTGCAGGACCGGGTTGTCCTTGTCCTCGGCGCGCACGGCGAAGATGTTGACGTAGGGGATCGCGTTGGGGTCGCTGGGGTCGTCGACCGCGATGGCGTCGTCGAAGCTGAGGCCGGCGTCCTCGACGAAGTCGTTGTTGATGATGGCGGCGGCCACGTCGCGCAGCGAGGTCGGCGTGAGGTCGGCCTGGATGGCCTTCACCTCGACGCGCGATGCGGCCTTGTCGATGTCGGCGACGGTGGAGAAGATCGAGCCGCCGTCGGCCAGCTCGATGAGCCCGGCGGACTGCAGGACGAGCAGCGCGCGCGCCTGGTTGGAGTCGTCGTCGGGCACGATGACGGTCTCGCCGTCGGGGATGTCGGCGACGTCGTCGTACTTCTGGGAGTACAGGCCGAGCGGGTAGATCGCGGTCGAGCCGAGCGGCACGAGGTCGTCGTCGTTGGCGACGTTGTACTCGGCAAGGTAGACGATGTGCTGGAACTGGTTGGCGTCGAGCTCGCCCTCGGCGAGCGCCGGGTTGGGCTGGGGGTACTCGGCGAAGTCGCGGATCTCCAGCTCGATGCCCGCCTCCTTCGCGGCGTCCTCGAAGGTCTTCCAGTACGGGTCGCTGGCGCCGACGGTGCCGAGGACGACCTTGACGGGCTCGTCGGTGGACAGGCTGGCGTCGTCGTCGGTCGCGCGGGGGGCGTCGTCGCCGCCGCGGGTGAGGAAGAAGACCGCCGCGCCGATGACGGCGAGGACGACGATGCCGACGCCGATCAGGAGGGGCAGGCGGGACTTGGGTGCCTCGATGAGGGGAGTGTCGTCGGACATCGGCTTCCTTGCTTCTCGTGGGCTCGCGGTGGCGGTCGTGGGCCGGTGCGTTGCGGCGGGTGTGCCGCGAAGGTCGTCCACCCTAAGACAAGTAATCAGATTGTGTTAATCGACCATTGTCGGGGCGACGGTAGTCACAAGGCGCCGCCGTCGAGCCGCATTCCGTACGACGCCCGCCCCGGTGCGCGACCTCCGTCACGTTCGCCCCGCCCCTCGCCCGTCCGCACGGCGCCGGATTAATTCGTTGTGTACGACGCGCGCGCGACCTACCGTTGAGGCACACGAGAAGGGAGGTGGTCCGAAGAATGATTTCTCAAGGGACGCGTGAGGTGGCTGCCCGCTAGCAGCCCGCGCAGTACGTGCGCGGTCGCGTCGGCCTCGGTGCCGCCGGCCGCCGGCTGCTTCGCGAATACCCAGCAGCCACCCGACCCGCAGGTGAACCCGGGACGTCCCCCGGGGTCGGTCCTCTCGGACCGCACCTGCGGGTCGCTGCATTTCTCCGTTGAGCCTGGTCGGCTGATTCGTCGCCGGTGCGCCGTGCCTTCTCGTTGTCGAATCATCACGGTAGGAAGGTGAGCCCTCGCTCCCCGTGTGGAGTCGACGAGGGGGGTGACCGCTCAGCTACCGACCGTGATGATTCGACAACGGGGCGCAGCCCCGAGCCCCGATGTCTCGCCCGTCACAACTGGTTGCCCACGTCAACCAACCGGCATATGGTTGATCATCGGCAACCAAATTCGGATGCCCGTGTGACGAGAAGAGACGACGACCTCATGCCTTCCAGCACCACCGCCGAGCCGGGTCAGATGACCCACCGCGAGATCGTGCGGGCCCTGACCGGGCTCCTGCTCGCCATGTTCGTGGCCATGCTCTCCAGCACCGTGGTGAGCAACGCCCTGCCCGCGATCGTGACCGACCTGAAGGGCAGCCAGACCGGCTACACCTGGGTCGTCGTCGCGACCCTGCTCACCATGACCGCCACCACCCCGATCTGGGGCAAGCTGGCCGACCTGTTCAGCAAGAAGCTCCTCGTCCAGGTCGCCCTGGTCATCTTCAGCATCGGCTCCGTGGTCGCCGCCGTGGCGCCCAGCATGTCGGTGCTCATCGGCGCCCGCGCCTTCCAGGGCCTCGGCGTCGGCGGCCTGACCGCCCTCGTCCAGGTGGTCATCGCCTCGATGGTCTCCCCGCGCGAGCGCGGCCGCTACAGCGGCTACATCGGCGCCGTGTTCGCCACCGCCACCGTGAGCGGCCCGCTCCTGGGCGGCATCGTCGTCGACAGCCCGCTCGGCTGGCGCGGCTGCTTCATCGTCGGCCTGCCCGTCGCGGCCCTCGCCTTCGTCGTCCTCCAGCGCACCCTGCACCTGCCGACGGTCAAGCGCGACGTCAAGATCGACTACCTCGGCGCCACCCTCATCATGGGCGGCATCAGCCTGATCCTCGTCTGGGTCTCGCTCGCCGGCACCAACTTCGACTGGATCTCCGCAACCTCCGCCGCCCTCGTCGCCGGCAGCATCGCGCTCGTCCTCGCGGCCCTGTGGGTCGAGGCCCGGGTGGCCAGCGAGCCGGTCATCCCGCTGCGCCTGTTCCGCGACCGCACCACCGCCCTCGCCACCGCCGCCTCGGTGATGATCGGCGTCGCGATGTTCGGCGCGACCGTCTACCTCAGCCAGTACTTCCAGCTCTCCCGCGGCATGAGCCCCACCGAGGCCGGCCTGATGTCCATCGCGATGGTCGGCGGACTTCTGCTGTCCAGCATCGTCAGCGGCCGCGTCATCACCCGCACCGGCCTGTGGAAGCGCTGGCTGGTCGGCGGCATGGTGCTGGTCATCGCCGGCATCGCCCTGCTCGGCACCATCGACGGCGCCACCTCGCTGTGGGTCGTCGGCGCCTACATGGCCGTGACGGGCGTCGGGCTCGGCGCGACCATGCAGAACCTCGTCCTCGCCGTCCAGAACAACACCGCCCCCCAGGACCTCGGCGCCGCCAGCTCGGTCGTCGCGATGTTCCGCTCCATCGGCGGCTCCGCCGGTGTCGCCGCGCTCGGTGCCGTCCTCGCCCACCAGGTCACCGCCGGCGTGAGCAACGGCGTGACCGCCCTGGTCCGCGACGGCAAGATCACCCCCGAGCAGCTCGCCGACATGCAGCACTCGACCGGCGACATCCCCGACCTGGCGACCCTCCCGGCGCCGATCCGCTCGCTCTACGAAGGCTCCTTCGGCGGGGCCGTCGGCCACCTGTTCATGGTCTCCGTCCCGTTCGCCGTCGTCGCGTTCCTCTGCATCCTGTTCATCAAGGAGGTGCCGCTGCGCACCACCGCCGGCGCCCCGACGGGACCGAGCGTCGCGGAGTCGCAGATCGAGGCCGGCGTCGTCGCCACCGGCGAGCCCGTCGACTACCCGGCGTACGACGTGGACCGGGTCGTCGACGAGGATGGGAGGATGGACGCCGCGCACGCCGAGGACGCCGCCCCCGCAGGACGGCCCCGGCGATGACCCCCGCCCTGGCGCCGGAGGTCACCCGGCACGACGCGCTGCGCGAGCTCGAGACCGAGGTCGGCGTACTGATCCGGCGGGTGCGCCGGGTCATCGGGGAGCGCTCCCGCTCCGTCCACCCCGACCTGATGCCGGCGTCGTACCTGATGCTCAGCTACATCCGGGAGCACGGCCCGCTGCGCGCGTCCGCCATGTGCGCGGTGTTCGACATCGACAAGGGCGCGGTCAGCCGGCAGGTCCAGCACCTCATCGACCTCGGTCTCGTCGACCGCGAGCCCGACCCGGAGGACGGCCGCGCCACCCTGCTCAGCGCGAGCGAGGAGGGCAGGCGGCGGATGGAGGCCGTCGCCGCCGAGCGGCGCGACCTGCTGGCCGAGCGGCTCGTCGCCTGGCCCGCCGAGGAGCTGTCCGCCTTCGCGGCCTCCCTGCGCCGCTACAACGACGCGCTCGGCATCCCCGCCGACCGCTGAGCCGGCGGGCCCGCGGGCGGCCGGCTCACGCCTCCCGCACCCACACGGCGGTGTCCGGCGGCAGCACGCCGTCGGACACCGGCCCGCTGCCGATCAGGACCTCTCCGGCCGGCAGCGGCGCCGGCGCCGACCCCGCGTTGAGGACCACCGTCACCCCCGCCCGGCGTACGACGAGCACGTCGTCGTCCGCCCGCGCCGACGTCTGCTCGTCCGCTCCCCGGAAGACCTCCCGGCGCGCGGCGAGCGCCCGGCGGTAGAACGCCAGCGTCGAGTCCGGGTCGGCGCCCTGCGCCTCCACCGTCAGCGGCGCCCAGTCGTCCGGCTGCGGGATCCACGGCTGCCCCTCGCCGCCGAACCCGTACGGCGCCGCGTCGCCCGACCACGGGATCGGCACCCGGCAGCCGTCGCGTCCCGGCTCGCCCGTGCGGAACCACGACGGGTCCTGGCGGGCCTCCGGCGGCACGTCGACCTGTTCCAGGCCCAGCTCCTCGCCCTGGTACAGGTACGCCGAGCCCGGCAGCGCCAGCATCGCCAGTGTCGCGGCGCGCGCCCGGGCCAGGCCCACCGCGCCGCCGCCGTACCGGCTGACATGACGCTCCACGTCGTGGTTCGACAGCACCCACGTCGGCGCCGACGCCGCGGCCGCCACCGCCCGCAGCGAGCTCTCCACGACCTCCGCGAACCCCGACGCCGACCACGGGGTGCTCAGCCAGGCGAAGTTGAACGCCTGGTGCAGCTCGTCGGGGCGGATGAACTGCGCCATCGACTCCGGCGTCTGGGTCCACGCCTCGGCGACCGCCATCCGCTCACCCGGGTAGGAGTCGAGCACCCGGCGCCAGCGGCGGTACACCTCGTGGACCTCGGGCTGGTCCCACATCGGCTCGTCGTTCAGGACCCGCTCGACCATCGACTCCGCTGCCTTGGCCGCCCCCTTCTCGGGACGCACCTGGTCGCGCAGCGACTCCTCCTTGAACAGCCCGTGCGCCACGTCCACCCGGAAGCCGTCGACGCCCCGGTCCAGCCAGAAGCGCAGCACGTCCTCGAACATGTCGCCGACCTCGGGGTTGCGCCAGTCGAGGTCCGGCTGCGTCGAGTCGAACAGGTGCAGGAACCACCACTGCTTCTCCGACGCGCCGCCGCGATCGCCGCTCTCCGGCACCCGCGTCCACGCCGGTCCGCCGAACACCGAGTCCCAGTTGTTCGGCGGCTCCTCGCCGTGCGGGCCGCGTCCCTCGCGGAACAGGTAGCGCGCCCGCTCCGGCGAGCCCGGCGCCGCCGCCAGCGCCGCCCGGAACCAGGCGTGCTGGTCGGAGGTGTGGTTGGGCACCAGGTCGACGATCACCCGCAGGCCCAGGCCGTGCGCGGTCTCCAGCAGCGTGTCGACGTCGGCCAGGCGGCCGAACAGCGGGTCGACGTCGCGATAGTCGGCCACGTCGTACCCGTGGTCCCTCTGCGGCGAGGTGTAGAACGGCGTGATCCACAGCGCGTCCACCCCGAGGTCGCGCAGGTAGGGGAGCCGCGAGGTGATCCCCGGCACGTCGCCCACCCCGTCGTCGCCCAGCCCGTCGGCGAAGCTGCGGACGTAGACCTGGTAGACGACCGCGTCGTACCACCAGGGTCGATCGGCGGCAGGGCCGGTCGCGGGGCCGGTCGCGGGGCCGGTCGCGGGGGTGGTCGCGGGCGTGGGAGAGGTCATCGGAACTCCTCGGGGTCGATGGCGATCCAGACATGCTCGGCCGTCGCGACCACCTCGTCGCCCGGCCCGTACAGCGTCGCAGCGGTCAGCGTCTTGCGGCCCTCCAGGTGGCGTACCTCACCCATCACCACGTAGCGCTGCGAGGTCCGCGGCAGCGCGCGCACCTCCAC
>QFCS01002185.1_pt1 | contig 12243 bp, 12 predicted proteins | sample 3576561 | NCBI WGS metagenome assembly QFCS01 | reverse complement strand
GGTCCGGAGCAAGCCTTCGCACCGGGTCAAGACCAACGAGGAAGCGCATGGATATCGAGACGTCGGGCTTGGCGGACATCGTTCGCCGACACGCGGCAGAGCGCCCCGGTGTCGCAGCCCTGGTGCAGGACGGGCGTACCACGACCTATGCCGAGCTCGACCTCGCCGCCAGTCGCGTGGCCAACGGCCTGATCGCCGAAGGCCTGCGACCGCAGGCCAGGGCCGCCCATCTCGACAAGAGCAGCGACATCTTCTTTTCGCTGCTGTTCGGTCTCTCGAAAGCCGGCATGGTGATGGTTTCCGTCAACTGGCGGCTCGCGGCGCCGGAGCTGCTGCACATCATCAACGATGCCGCAGCCGAGATCCTGTTCGTCGGAGAGGAGTTCTTCCCCGTCGTCGAGCAGATTCGAGGCGAACTGAAGACGGTACGCAAGATCGTGGCCTTCGGTGCGCCGCATGCCGAGTGGGAGTCCTTCGCCGATTGGCGCGACCGGCAGCCGGCAACCGATCCGAACCTGTCCGCAAGGCCTTCGGATACGGCGGTGCAGTTCTACACCAGCGGCACCACCGGACTGCCGAAGGGCGCCGAGCTCACCAATGCCAACTTTGCCTGGATGATGCCGCTCTGGACCCGGTGCTGGCTGCTCGCCGAGGGGGTACCGAACCTCGTGTGCCTGCCGATGTTCCATATCGGCGGTGCCGGCTGGGGCATCGCCGGCCTGTTCGCCGGCGCCACCAACCATGTCGTGCGCGAATTCCTGCCGGCGAATGTCCTGCAGCTGATCGAACGAGAGCGCGTACAGGTCGCGTTGCTCGTGCCGGCGATGATTCTGTTCCTGATCCAGGCGCCGCAGATCCGCGAGACCGATCTCTCGAGCCTGCGGCTGATCGTGTACGGCGCGGCCCCCATCCCGTCCGACCTCCTCAAGCAGGCGATGGCGATCTTCCCCTGCGGCTTCCAGCAGGTCTACGGCCTTACGGAGACGACAGGTGCCATCACCTACCTGCCCCCGGAGGACCACGACCCCGATGATCCCGGGAAGCTGCTGTCGTGCGGCGTCGCACAGGAAGGGGTCGAGCTGCGCATCGTCGGCGACGACGGCAAGAACCTGCCGGCCGGCCAGGTTGGCGAGATCGCCGTGCGCTCCCCTCAGGTCATGGGCGGCTACTGGCGCCTGCCTGACGCGACCAGCCGCGCGATCCAGGGTGACTGGTTCTTCACCGGCGATGCCGGCTACCTCGACGACAGAGGCTATCTCTACATCTACGATCGCGTGAAGGACATGATCGTGTCCGGTGGCGAGAACATCTATCCGGCCGAGGTCGAGAGCGCCCTGTTCGGCCATCCCGCCGTCGCAGACGTCGCCGTCATCGGCGTGCCCGACGAGCGCTGGGGCGAGGCCGTGAAGGCTGTCGTCGTGCGCAAGCCCGGTGCCGAGCTCGGGGCCGGAGAACTGATTGCCTGGGCGCGCGAGCGCATCGCCGGCTACAAGTTGCCCAAGACGGTCGATTTCATCGAAGCCCTGCCGCGCAATCCCACGGGCAAGATCCTCAAGCGCGAGCTGCGTCGGCCGTACTGGGGCGACAAGCAGCGTCAGGTGAATTGACCGCCTCGGGCAGGAAGGCGTTCGCGTCCCGAAACGCGGCCGCACTCGCGCTGCATACGCTCCTCGTCATTACCGCCGGAGCCCGCTAGAAACGTCAACGACCGCAACGAGCCGCCCCATTCAAATGTCCCAGTTGCCTGACAATCTCACCCCCGTCCGTCCCGCGCACGTCTTCGACGAAGCGCGGCTCACCGACTATCTGAAGGCGCACGTCGAGGACTTCCATGGTCCGTTGCGCGTGCTTCAGTTCGAAGGCGGACAGAGCAATCCCACCTTTCACCTGACCGACGGCAACGAGCGCCAGTACGTCCTGCGCAAGAAGCCGCCGGGCAAGCTCCTTCCCTCGGCTCATCAGGTCGACCGCGAATATCGCGTGATCAAGGCCCTGTCGGACCACACCGACGTGCCGGTGCCGAAACCCTACGCGCTGTGCCAGGACGATGCGGTGATCGGCACGACGTTCTACGTCATGCAGTTCCTGCCCGGGCGTATCTTCGCCGATCCCAAGATGCCCGGCGTCTCGCCTGCCGATCGCGGCAAGATATTCGATTCGCTGAACGACGTGCTGGCGCGCATCCACAATGTCGACTACCGGGCTGTCGGTCTCGGCGACTACGGCCGCGAGGGACAGTATGTGCAGCGCCAGATCGCCCGCTGGTCCAGCCAGTACGACCTAGCCCGGACCGAGCATATCGAATCGATGGAGGCGCTGAAGGAATGGCTCCCAGCGAACATCCCGCCGGGCGACGAGACCCGCATCAACCATGGTGACTACCGGCTGGGCAACACCATCGTCCATCCGACGGAACCGCGCGTGATCGCCGTGCTCGACTGGGAGCTGAGCACGCTCGGTCATCCGCTGGCCGATCTCGGCTACAATTGCCTCATGTACCATTTCGGCGATGGCTTCGGCGCCTCGGGCGGCTACGCCGGCGTGGACCTCAAGGCCTTCGGCATCCCCAGCGAGCAAGAGTACCTGGCCGCCTATGCGCGGCGCACCGGCCGTAAGGAAGTGCCGTGCTTCGACTTCTTCCTCGCCTTCTCGCTGTTCCGGCTCGCCGCCATCGTGCAGGGCGTCTACAAGCGCGGCCTCGACGGCAACGCCTCGTCGGAGACAGCGACCAAGTACGGCAACCGCGCACGCGGCATGGCCGATCTCGCCTGGTCGATGGTGGAGAAGCGGGCCTCCTAACCGGAGGCTCGCCGCGGCCGGGAAGTCCCCCTACTCGTCCGTGTAGGGCACCATGGACGCGTCGTTTCCGCGCGGGCAGTTCTCGGTATCCATCACCATCTTCTCCGGATTGCGGAACTGCTCGATGTTGTAAGGAGCCGAGTCGCTCGGCGGCTTGGCCGGCGGCGTGCGCAAGGTCCAGGCCACGAGGCGCTTGATGACGCTGCCGAGCGCCTGATCGAACGCCTGGACCACCTTGGGCACGGAATCGGCACCGGCGCGCACGCAGCGCTCGAAGGATCCGACGCTGATGATCTGACGATCGGGCATGCGCACGAGCTTGGCAATGATGCGGACCCGCACGATCGGCGGCTTGCCGTAGTAGTACAGCGCCTCGAAGTTGCGCAGGTCCGCCTGCAGCACGTAGTTCGACCGTATGCCGATCGATTCGCGGGCCACCGCCACGATCTTGCGCGTGTTCTCGAAGGAATCGACGATCCGCGTCTGCACCATCAGCGGCGCCCGGTCCGTCCAGGCCGCGTTGGCGTAGTAGTCCGACGAGGTCGGTGTCATGGCGATGGCGATGCGGCCGGTATTGAGATTGGAGGCCGCCGCCGGAACTTCGACCGCGAGCTGCCAGTAGACCGCCGGCAGATTCGGGTCGAAGGTGCTCTTGGGCGTGACGGTGTAGAGGTCCTGCGGCTCGGTCGCGGCATCGATCAGCTCGCAACCGGCCACGACAGTGGCGGCCGCAAGGCATGCGGCCAGACGGAAGATCATTTCGGCGTATACCCTTGCTTGCCGCTGAAGACGAAGCCGGCCGGGTCGCGCTCGAGCCGGGTGGCGATGACGTTCAGGTTGGCGGTGAGCTGACGCAGCTCGCGGATGGTGAGCGCGAGCTCGGTCAGACCCGTCTCGGTGAACTGCTTGACCGGCCCCTTGCTGTCACCGACCAGCTTGCCGAGCTGGCTGGCAGCACTATCGATATTCTTCAGAGCCGTACGCGTCTCGACCAGCGTCTTGCGCAACTCGCTCGGCTCCTTGCCAGAAAGCGCCTTGCGCGTCTCGGCATCCTGCGGCCCCAGTTCGAGGGCGATGAGGTTCAGCGAGTCGGTAAGACCGTTCACCTTGTCGAAGGTCTTGCGGAACTCCTCGAGTGCCAGCGGCAGCTCGGTCAACGTCTTCTGGATGGCGTCGTCCTGACGGGCGATCGCCGCCGTCGTGGCCTGCAGGCTGCGCAGCGTGTCGCCGACGGCCCCGATATTGTCGGGGCTCAGCAACTCGTTCAGGCGGTCGACGGTCACACTGGCCTTGGTCAGGAGCTCCTGCGCCGAGGTCGATGTCGCCTGCAGGAACGAAGCTCCCTCGCGGATTTCCGGGTAAGGCGTTTCACCCAACCGCTTCTTGGGCTTGATCTGGTCGACCTCGAGCCGCCCGACGATCTGGATGTAGGGCGAGCCCGCGATGAACGGCTTCTCGAACACGGCATAGGACCGTTCGCGGATGTCGATGTTCCAGTCGACGGCCACGGTGACCTCGATCTTCTCGGTCAGCCGCTCCCGTCCGCTCGAGCGCTGCACGTCGACGCGCGAGGCGAGCTGGATATTGGCCACCCGGCCGACGCGCAAACCACGATAGAAGACGGGCGAGTCGTGCGTCAGGCCCTGTACCTCACCCGAGAAATAGATGACATAGTAGGCATAGTTGGTGCGGTCCCCGGCGCGCAGCTTCCACACGACGAAGCCGGCGACTGCGACGATGAACAGGATCATCGCCGCGCCGACCAGAACGTAGGGCGATCTTCTTTCCATCAGGTGCCGCTCTTACTCCTGTCGGGCCGCTGCCCGACCGCGTGGTCCGTGGAAGTATTCCCGGACCCAGGGATGATCGTATTCCAGCAGCTCTTTCATCGTACCTACCACGACGCGCTTGTCGAGCAAGACGGCTATACGGTCGCAAATCGCGTACAGACTATCGAGATCGTGCGTCACCATGAGAATCGTCAGCCCCAGGCTGCGGCTCAGGCCCTTGACCAGCTCGTCATAGTGGGCGGCGCCGATCGGGTCGAGGCCGGCGGTCGGCTCGTCCAGGAACAGCAGCTCCGGATCGAGCGCCAGGGCGCGGGCAAGGCTGGCTCGCTTGCGCATGCCGCCGGACAGCTCGGACGGCTTCTTGTCGCCGGTGCTGGGCGGCAGGCCGACCAGGGCGACCTTGAGGGCCGCGATGTCCCGCATCGTCTGCTCTTCCAGCTTGGCATGCTCGCGGATGGGAACGATGATGTTGTCGGTAACGGACAGGGACGAGAACAGCGCCCCGTCCTGGAACTGCACACCCGTACGGGCCTGCATGGCGCGCAACGCCTGGCCGTGGAGGGTGGACGTATCGACGCCCAGCATCTCGATGGTGCCCTTGGTGTGCCCGTTGAGGCCGATGATGGTGCGCAGCAGAACGGACTTGCCGGTACCCGAGCCGCCGACGAGGCCCACAATCTCGCCACGAAAGACGTCGAAATCGAGATTGTCGTGGATGATGTTGTCGCCGAACTGGGTGCGAACGCCGCGCAGGCGCAACACGACGTCACGACCGTCGCGGTGGTCGACGAGCTGGCCTCCCTCGGCCAGGGCCGGACGTCGCTCGAGTGTTGCGGCGTCAGCCATGCTCAGACGTCCGCCAACAGGAAGATGATCGAGAACACGGCGTCGAGCACGATCACGCAGAAAATAGCCTCGACCACCGACTTGGTGGTGAGCTGTCCGACGCTCTCGGCACTGCCGCGTACCTGCAGGCCCTCGAAGCAGCCGATGATGGCGATCACGGCGCCGAAGACCGGTGCCTTGATCATGCCGGTGTAGAAGTGCCAGGGGCCGACCGTGTCACGCAGCCGGTCGAAGAACTGCACGAAGGTGAAATCCAGGTAGATCGTGCAGGCGACCGCGCCGCCCAGCACGCCCGTCATGTCGCCCCAGAAGGCGAGCAGCGGCATCGAAACGATCAGTGCCATGATGCGCGGCAGGACGAGCCACTCGATCGGATTCAGCCCGATCGTGCGCATGGCGTCGACCTCCTGGTTAACCTGCATGGTGCCGATCTGGGCCGTAAAGGCACTGCCCGATCGTCCGGCGACGATGATGGCGGTGAGCAGCACGCCGAGCTCGCGGAACATGGCGATGCCGACGGCCTCTACGGCAAAGGTCTCGGCGCCGAACTGCCGCAGCTGCTGCACGCCCTGATAGGCGATGACCACGCCGATCAGGAAGCAGAGCACGCCCACGATGACCAGGGCGCGCACCCATACCTCGTACATCTGGCGCACCACGGCGCCGATGCGGAAACGACGTGGCTGAACGCACGCTTCGGCGAAGGTGACCAGGATCTCGCCGAAGAACGCCGCGATGCTGATGCCCTGCTGATACAGTTGGATGGTGTTGCGGCCGATTTCCTCGAGCCAGTGGAAGATCCACGATTCATGCCGCTCGGGCGGCGCCTCGCACATGTTCTTCTGCACGACCTCGAACAGGTCGGCATAGGCCTTGTCCCCGGTCTCGACCTGGGCCTCGGGCCCCCCGGCCAGCTGCAGGATCTCGAGCGCGCCCGCAGTGTCGAGCTTCTCGAGGCCGGTAGCATCGACGACGTGGCCATCGCGTGCCGGACCGGCGGCCTGCAGCGCCTTGTCGACGCGACGCCGGATTCCCCGCAGGTTGAAGACGGTCCATGCACCGCCGACCTCGACGACCGGCTTTCCTGCGCGCATGGTGTAGCGAATCGTGGGTTCCGCGGCAGCCATCGGCGATGATTAGTCGTCGCGCTGCACCGCCCTGTCAATCTCCTCCCGCCGTTTGCGTCCTCGTGGCGAGGCTGGCACGATCCGGCCCGCGCGGAGGAAATGAATGGGCAAGTGGCCGATCCTGGACAAGATCGAGATGATCGATGGTCCGATCGACGAAAAGGAATACGAGCGCCAGCTGGAGCACCTGCAGCACCGGCTGCTCGATCTGCAGACCTACCACGTGCGGACGGGCGGTCGCGTGATCGTCTGCCTCGACGGCTGGGACGCCGCCGGCAAGGGCGGCCTGATCGAGCGTCTGGTCCAGGGACTGGAACCGAAATCGGCCCATGTCTGGCGGATCGGCGCGCCAAACTCGGAGGAGCAGGGCAAGCACTATCTGTGGCGCTTCTGGACCCGGCTGCCTGCGCCCGGCAACTGGGCGATCTTTGACCGCACCTGGTACGGACGCGTGCTCGTCGAGCGCATCGAAGGCTTCTGCGACGAGAATGCCTGGCAACGCGCCTATCGCGAGATCAACGAGTTCGAGCGGCAGCTCGCCGACGACGGCGTACGCCTGATCAAGCTGCTGATCCATGTCAGCGCCGAGGAGCAGAAGCGGCGCATGGTCGACCGGCTGAATTCACCCCACAAGCACTACAAGATCGGGCTTGAGGATTTCCGCAACATCGCCAAGCGCAAGCAGTACCTGGAGGCGTATGACGACATGCTGGAGCGCACGGACACCGACCATGCGCCCTGGCATGTGATCGCCACCGACAACAAGATGCACGCCCGGCTGCGCGGATTGCGCATCATCGCCGAGGCCGTCGGCAAGGGAATCGACGTCGAGCATCAGACCCTCGATCCGGCGATCGCCCAGGCGGCCTTCGAGCTGTGGGGCTGGACTCCGAGCAAGAGCAAGGGCGAGCCTAAGAATAACAAGCATGCCCGCTGACGTGACCAGCTCCCGCGTCTTCGCCGGCTGGTGGGTGGTAGCAGGCGCCTTCCTCGCCATGATGACGGGCTATGCCGTCGCCTACTCCTTCGCCGCCTTCTTCGGTGCACTGGAAAGCGAGTTCGGAGCGCGCCGCGGCGAGACGGCGCTGGTGTTCTCGATCTCGGCCTTCCTCTATTTCAGTCTCGGCTTCCCCGCCGGCCTGATCGCCGACCGCACCGGCCCGAGACCGGTCGTGATCGGCGGCCTGCTGCTGATTGCCGTCGGCCTGGTCGTGGCGGCAGGCGCCACCAGCCTGTGGCAGATCTATGCCGGCTACGGGCTGGGCGTCGGCGTGGGCATCGGCCTCTCTTACGTGCCGAGCGTCGCTGCCGTGCAGCGCTGGTTCGTGCGTCGCCGCGGCACGGCGAGCGGCATCGCCGTGGCCGGCATCGGCGTCGGCACCCTGGTCGGAGCGCCGCTCGCCCACCAGCTCATTGCCGATCTCGGCTGGCGACAGACCTATCTGGCACTGGCCGTCGTCGCTGTCGTCGGCGGGCTGACCGCGGGCTGGCTGCTGCGATCCGCCCCCGAACACTACGGCCTGACGCCGGACGGCGACCCGCCGCTGCCAGCCGGAGCGCCGGCCATGCCGGCCGGCCTCGGCCTTGGCGAGGCGGTGAGGTCGGGGCCGTTCTGGGCGATCTATGCCGGGGCGCTGCTGATGTCGTTCGGCCTGTTCGTGCCCTTCGTGCATCTCGTGCCGTATGCGGCCGATGTCGGCCTGGGCGAAGGCTTCGGCGTGCTCTTGATCGTGCTGCTTGGCGTGGGCAGCACCGTGGGACGCTTCCTGTTCGCCAGCGTCACCGGCTGGATCGGTCGGCGCCTGTCCTTCGCCCTGATGTATGTCGGCGCCGCCGCCATGCTCGTGATGTGGACACAATCCACCGGCGCGCCAGCGCTGGTCGTGTTCGCCCTGGTGTTCGGCGCCTTCTATGGCGGCTTCGTGGCCATCGCCCCTTCCCTTGCCGCCGATTATTTCGGCGGCAAGGCGCTGGGCTCGATCATCGGCGCGCTCTACAGCGGCGTGGGCTTCGGTGCTCTGCTCGGCTCACCGGCGGCAGGCTATGCTTTCGATTTCTTCGGCTCGTACACGGGCGCCATCCTGGCCGGCGCCGCGCTCTGCCTGGTGTCGTTCGTCATCACCCTGGCGACGCCGGAGCCGGCACGCTGGCTGGCGGCGCGAGCACGCGCGCGCTGACCTGCGGCCCCAGCCGCTCCGCGATCCAGGGCAGAGCCTCGTGCATCGCCTCCTCGAAGCGCCACGGCGGATTGATCACGGCCAGTGCGCAGGCCGACAGCCTGCCCGGTTCGAGGCCGTCCAGATGCAGCTCGAGGACCAACGGCCGGAAGGCCATCAGGGCCTCGACGAAGACCGTCGCCTGCTCCTCCTTGATCGGGTACCAGATCGCATAGCACCCGGTCGCAAAGCGTCGCAGCGCCTGGCGCAGGCCGCGCAGCACCTTGTCGAACTCGTCCCGGGCCTCGAACGGCGGATCGATCAGGATCAGGCCACGCCGTTCGGGCGGCGGCAGCAGCGCCTTGAGCGCATGATATCCATCGGCCTGGCGCACCTCGACGGTGCGGTCGCCGGCGAACTCGCGCTTCAAGGCGAGCGCGTCGGCTGGATGCAGTTCGCAGGCCACGAACCGGTCGCCGGCACGCAGCGCCGCCCGGATCAGCCGCGGCGATCCCGGATAGTGCCGCACCCGGCCGCCCGAGGGGCCGAACTTGCGGTCATAGGCGGCAACCGCCGCCAGGTAGCGGGCCACGGCGCCTGGCATGCCGGCTCGCGGCAGGGTCTCGAGGCGGCCGATACCCGCCTCGGCCTCGCCGGTCCGTCGCGCCCGCGCGTCGGCAAGGTCGTACCCGCCCGTCCCGGCATGTGTGTCGAGCACGAACAGCTTCTTGTCCTTGGCCGTCAGCAGGCGCAGCAGCTCGCACAGCGCGGCATGCTTGAGGACGTCGGTGAAGCCTCCTGCGTGGAAGGCATGGCGGTAGTTCATGGCACGCCTATAGCATCCGGACCGGCTTCTGTGCTTCAAACAGGCAGGATGGGGAGACCGACATGGCCACGCATGAGCTTCATTCTTCGCCCGAGACCTGCCACTGGGGCTATTTCGACAGTCAGTTGAAGCCGGCCGTCCGCGTCAGTTCCGGCGACATCGTCACTATCCACTGTGTTTCCGGCGCAGCCGAGATCCTGCCCGGCGAGCCGTATAACGTGCTGCCCGAACACCGCGAGATCCTCGCCACCCTCAAGCCGCATCTCGGGCGTCACATCCTGACCGGTCCGGTCTATGTCGAAGGCGCCGAACGCGGCGACGCGCTGGCGATCGAGGTGCTGGACATCAAGTTCCGCACCAACTGGGGCTGGAACGCCCAGCGGCCGCTGATGGGCACCCTGCCCGAGGATTTCCCCTTCTATCGTCTGACCCACATCCCGATCGATTCCAACCGTGGCGTCTGCACCATGCCCTGGGGCACCGAGATCGAGCTCAAGCCGTTCTTCGGCATCATGGGCGTGGCGCCGCCCCCGGAATGGGGTCAGTGCAGCTCCGTCGAGCCGCGCGCCTTCGGCGGCAATGTCGACAACAAGCACTTCCAGGTCGGCAGCACGGTCTACCTGCCGGTGTTCGCCGAGGGCGGGCTGTTCTCGACCGGCGACGGCCACGGCGTGCAGGGCGACGGCGAGGTCAATCTCACGGCGCTCGAGACCTCGCTCAGCGGCACGTTCCGTTTCACCGTCCGCAAGGACATGAAGCTCAACAACCCGCGCGCCGAAACCGCGACGCACTGGATCACCCACGGCTTCGACCAGGATCTGGACGATGCCGCCAAGGAAGCACTGCGCGACATGATCCGCCTGATCTGCGCCAAGACGGGCCTGTCCGCCGCCGACGCCTACATGCTGTGCAGCCTGCAGGCCGACCTGCATGTCACCCAGACGGTCGACGGCAACAAGGGCATCCACTGCATGATCGAGAAGAAGGTCATCGGCGGGTGACGGCGAGCGGCTGCGACCTGGTCGGTGCCTGGCATCTCGAAAGCTGGTCACTCGAGTACGATGACGGCCGGCCGCGCGAATTTCCCCTGGGCGAGCAGACGCGCGGCCTGCTGCTCTACACGCCGGGCGGCGAGGTCTCCGCGACACTGATGCGCATCGGCGCGCCGCCGGCGAGCTTCGCCTATGCCGGCCGTTACGAGGTGCGCGACGACACCGTGCATCACGCCATCGAGGTCGCCAGCGATCCGGCATTGGTCGGCGTCACAACCACGCGCCGCATCGCCCGCGACGGCGATCGCCTCACCCTGTCCGGACCGGATTTCCGTGCGGGCACGGGACGCAGCCAGAGAATCGTCTGGCGCCGCCGGCCATGACCGCGCCGGATCTTCTCGGCGAGGCCTCGCAGCGCCACGACGAGTCCGCCTGGGCCAGCCACGCCATCGACCTGATCCAGAACGACCAGCGCCGTTCGGCCGACACCCACCTGCTGCGGCTCGACGTCCCGGCGCTCGAAGGGCTCGATATCTATCTCAAGGACGAGTCGACGCATCCGACGGGTAGCCTGAAGCACCGCCTGGCGCGGTCGCTCTTTCTTTACGGCATCTGCAACGGCCGCATCCGGCACGACACGCCGATTGTCGAGGCCTCGTCGGGCTCTACGGCGATCTCGGAGGCCTATTTCGCACGGATGCTCGGCCTCCCCTTCCATGCCGTCATGTCGGCCAGCACGTCCGAGGAGAAGATTCGCGAGATTGAACGCCAGCACGGCCGTTGCCATCTCGTCACCGACGGCAAGGGCATCTACTCGGCCGCCGAGGCGCTGGCCGCCGAACTGGGCGGCGTCTACATGGACCAGTTCACCTATGCCGAGCGCGCCACCGATTGGCGCGGCAACAACAATATCGCCGAGTCGATCTTCGAGCAGATGAGCCGTGAGGACCATCCTGTGCCGGCGTGGATCGTCATGAGCGCCGGGACCGGCGGCACGACGGCGACGCTCGGGCGCTTCATCCGCTACCGGCGGCTGGCCACCCGCCTGTGCGTCGCAGATCCCGAGTACTCGGCGTTCTTCGAGGCGTTCGCCCGGGGCAATGCGTCGGCAACCTGCGACCAGGGCTCCCGCATCGAGGGCATCGGCCGGCCGCGCGTCGAGCCGTCGTTCCTGCCGACAGTCATCGACCACATGATGCGCGTGCCCGATGCGGTGTCGTTGGCCGCCATGCGCGTGCTGTCGCGGCGGTTGGGCCGCCGCGTCGGCGGCTCGACCGGAACCAACTTCTTCGCGCTCTGCGTGGTGGCGGCGCGCATGCAGGCCCAGGCGAAGGAGGGCTCGCTGATCACGCTGATCTGCGACGGCGGCGAACGCTACGGTCACACCTACTACAACGATGAATGGATCGCGGCGCGTGGCTTCGACCTCGCCCCGCACGAGCGCGCCATCGACGCCTTCCTCGACGGCGCGCAGCCTGCGCCGGGCCCGTCGCTCTAAGGCGCCGGTTCGACCCGGAGCTCGGTGCCGTTGACCTCGGCGATTCGCACCGGTGTGCCGGCCGCCATGTCCGGCCCCGTCACGTTCCAGCTTCCGTCACCCATCTTGATCCGGCCGCGCCCGCGCAGGATCGGCGCGTCGAGCACCACCATCTTGCCGACCAACGCGGCGCCGCGCGCATTGATGGTGGCATCCTGCGAACGGACCTG
>QFCS01000747.1_pt1 | contig 12254 bp, 10 predicted proteins | sample 3576561 | NCBI WGS metagenome assembly QFCS01 | reverse complement strand
CGGCACCATCTCCCAGGCCTGGAAGGACGCGCGGTTGGCGCGGAAGGACTGGTTGGTCTCGGCAGCGCCGGCCACGTAGCCGAACACGGGGCGCGGCAGGTGGCGGCGCGCTTCGGTTTCGAAATCGTCGAGGCATAGCACGCGCTGCAGCCACCGGGGGGGGGCTGGCGCGTCGTCGATCGGGTTCATGAGGCGGAGGACTCGCGGTGCTCGGGCAAGGCTTTGCCGGAGAGCGCCTGCACCTGCAGCGCGAGCGCGGCCCAGTCCCAGTCGGCGCGGCCGCTCTCGCACAGGGCGTCGAGCAGTTGCTCGGCCAGCGCGGCCGTGGGCAGCACGGTGCCGGTGCCCTGCGCGCCCTGCAGCGCCAGGCGCAGGTCCTTGCGCATCAGCACCGCGCGAAAGCCCGGCGTGAACTGCTTCGCCGCGATGCGCGGCGCGTGTTTTTCCAGCGAGAAGCTGCGCGCGGCACCGCCCAGCAGGGCCTCGCGCATCTGCGCCAGGTCCACGCCCTCGGCCTGCGCCAGGGCGATGGCGTCGGCCACGCCCAGCAGTGCGCCGGCCACGGCCACCTGGTTGCAGGCCTTCACCACCTGGCCCGCGCCCACGCCGCCCACGTGCAGCACGCTCTTGCAGAAGGCGCCCAGGGCCTCGCGGCAGGCGTCCACGGCGGCGGTTTCGCCGCCCACCATGCAGCTCAGCACGCCGTCGGCGGCGCCTTGCTGGCCGCCACTCACGGGCGCGTCGACGAAGGCAATGCCGCGCGCCGCGAGCGCGCCCGCGAACTCGCGCGCCGACGCGGCGGCGATGGTGCTGGTGTCGACCACGGTGCTGCCCGCCGCCAGGCCGTGCACCAGGCCGTCGTCGCCGAACAGCACCTCGCGCACCACCGCGTCGTCGGGCAGGCTCAGGAACACGATGGCACTGCCCCGGCCCACATCGGCCGAGGACGTGCCCGCGACCGCGCCCTGGTCCACCAGGGCCTGCACGGCGTGCGCTTCGCGCGCGAAGACCTTCAGCGGGTAGCCCTGGCGCAGCAGGCAGCCGGCCATGCCGGCGCCCATGGCGCCCAGGCCGATGAAGCCGATGACATCGAGAGAGGAACCGGGTGCGCGACTCATTTGCCGATGGCCTTGCCGATGAGGTCCACCGCCGAGACGATCTCGGCCTGGAAGGCCGCGCCGTCGGCGTAGTCCTGCGTCAGGCCGGACTTGGCGACGTAGTCCTTCCAGCCCGGCGTCTGCATGGCCTTGCGGAAGGCGTCGTGCAGGTAGCGCTTGATGGGCTCTGGCAGGTTCGCGGGCGCCATCAGGCCCTTCATGTTGTCCAGTGCCACGGGCACGCCCAGTTCCGTCATGGTGGGCACGTTGGGCAGGGCCGGCAGGCGCGCGCGCGAGAACAGCGCCAGCGGTCGCACGCGGCCCGCGTCGATCATGGGTTTCATTTCTTCATAGGCGCCGAAGGCGCTGTCCACCTGGCCCGCGAGCAGCGCGGTCATGGAATCGGCCGCGCCGCGGTAGGGCACGTGCAGCAGCTTCAGGCCGGCGGTTTTCTCGAACACGATGCCGGTGGCGTGGAAGATGCCGCCCTCGCCGGTGGAGCCATAGGACACCTTCTCCGCGCCCTTCTTCGCCTCGGCGATGAGGGCCTTCATGTCGGCGAAGGGCGAGTCGGCGCGCACGGCCAGGATGCTGGGCGCGCGCGAGACCTTGATGACGGGCGTGAACGAGGTGCGCGAGTCGTAGTTGAGCGGGCGGAAGTGGCCGACCGAGGTGGTCTCGCTGCCGCCGCCCACGAACACGGTGTAGCCATCGGGCTTGGCGTCGGCCGTGGCCTGCGCGGCGATGGCACCGGCCGCGCCCACGCGGTTGTTCACCACCACCGGCACGGGGATGATGTCCTTGGCCGCGTAGGAGAGCTGGCGCGCGATCTGGTCGGCCGAGCCACCGGGCGCGAAGCCCACGAGGATGGTGATGGGTTGCGTGGGCTGCCAGGCCTGGGCGCGCGCGGCCAGGGGCAGGGCGGACAGGCCCAGCGCCGCGCCGGCGGCGCCCACCAGGTGGCGGCGTGTCAGGCCATGGGAATCGGAACTCATGCGCTGTCTCCTTCTGTTGTGGGGGTGCGCGTGGCACCCGCTCGGGTTGGCTCGGGGCGCATTCTGGAAAAGTGCCTTGTGGATGAAAAGCGATATATTTCGATCGCTCTTGTTCGCTTTTCTGAAAGTATGACGCTCAAGCAGCTCGAAGCCTTCTACTGGGCCGCCACGGCAGCGAGCTTCCTCGTCGCCGCGCAGCGCCTGCACATCTCGCAGTCCACCCTGTCCAAACGCATCGGCGAACTCGAATCGCAACTGCGCACCACGCTGTTCAACCGCAGCGGTCACCGCGCCGCCATCACCGAGGCGGGGGAACAGTTGCTGCCGCTGGCGCGGCGCATGCTCGAACTGTCCGAAGACATGCGCGACCAGCTCGCGGCCGGCGGCGGCGTGCGCGGGCACTGCCGCTTCGGCGTCGGCGAACTCGCGGCCCTCACCTGGCTGCCTGACCTGGTGGCGCACGCCGCCGAGCGCTACCCCGAGCTGCGCCTGGAGCCCTGTGTGGACCTCGGCTCGGCGCTGGAGCAGCGCCTGGAAAGCGGCGAGCTCGATTTCGCCGTGGTGGCCGGTCACTCCACGCGCGGCGCCATCGCCAGCGAGGCCATCGCCCATGTGCGCTTCTGCTGGGCCGCCTCGCCCGCGCTGGTGGGCCGCCAGCGCACGGTGGATGCGGCGCTGCTGGAGCGCCACGCGCTCATCACCCAGCCCAGCGCGGCCGGGCCCACGCGCATGCTGGAGCACTGGCTCGCCCTCAACGGCCTGCAGGCGCCGCGCCGCCTGGTGTGCAACAACCTCTCGGCCATCGCCAGCCTCATCGCCTCGGGCGTGGGCATCGGCCTGTACCCGCGCGGCTGGCTGCGCCGCATGAAGGCCCGGGGCGCGGTGGTGGAGCTGCGCGGCGATCAGGCACTGCCCGAATTGCAGTACACCTTCCAGACCCGTCGCGACGATCACCGCAGCCTGCTCACGCACCTGCGCGGGCTGGTGGGCGAGACGGTGGATTTCGACAAACCCTGCCCCTTGTGGGGCGCTTGAAGGAGACCGGCCATGGCCGCTGAATCCGGCAGTTCCGAACTCATCCCCGTGGTCATGTTGCTCGGCGCGGCCGTGGTGGCCGTGCCGCTGTTCAAACGCATCGGCCTGGGTTCGGTGCTGGGCTACCTGGCGGCGGGCCTGGCCATCGGCCCCTTCGGCCTGGGCTGGTTCAGCGACCCGCAGACCATCATCCATACCGCCGAGCTCGGCGTGGTCATGTTCCTCTTCGTCATCGGCCTGGAGATGCAGCCCTCGCACCTGTGGGCGCTGCGGCGCGCCATCTTCGGCCTGGGCAGCCTGCAGGTGCTGGTGTGCGGGGCCCTGCTCACGCTGGTGGGCGTGGCCTTCGGTTTTTCCTGGACGGTGTCCTTCATCAGCGCCATGGGCTTCGTGCTCACGTCCACCGCCATCGTCATGCAACTGCTGGGTGAGCGCGGGGACATTGCCACGCCGCGCGGGCAGAAGATCGTCTCCGTCCTGCTGTTCGAGGACCTGCTCATCGTGCCGCTGCTGGCAATAGTGGCCTTCCTGTCTCCCGACGCGGCGGCCGACGCCGCCGGGGCCTCCCGCTGGGCATCGATCGGCATCGGCGCGGGCTCGATCGCCTTGCTGGTCGCCGTCGGCGTGTGGCTGCTCAACCCGCTGTTTCGCGTGCTGGCCAACGCCCACGCACGCGAGGTGATGACCGCCGCCGCCCTGCTGGTGGTGCTGGGCGCGGCCCTGCTCATGCAACTGGGCGGCCTGTCCATGGCCATGGGCGCCTTTCTCGCGGGCGTGCTGCTGTCGGAATCCACCTTCCGCCACCAGCTCGAAGCCGACATCGAACCCTTCCGCGGCCTGCTGCTGGGCCTGTTCTTCCTCGGCGTGGGCATGTCGCTGGACCTGTCGGCCGTGGCGCAGCACTGGGCGCTCATCGTGGCCGGTGTGCTCTCGCTGATGGTGGTGAAGGCGCTGGGCATCTACGTCGTGGCGCGCTTCACCCACAGCCCGCACGAGGACGCATTGGACCGCGCGGTGCTGATGGCGCAGGGGGGCGAGTTCGCCTTCGTGCTGTTCGCGGCGGCGCTCGCGGGCCGCGTGATCGACCCGGTGGTCAACGCCAACATGACGGCCATCGTGGTGCTGTCGATGGCGCTCACGCCGCTGGCCGTGCTGGCGCTGCAGCGCTGGGCACCGCGCGTGTCACCTTCGACGGCAGGCGCGCCCGTGCCCGACCACCAGACCGGTGCGGTGCTCATCATCGGCCTGGGCCGCGTGGGCCAGATCGCCAGCCAGAACCTGCTGCTGCTGGGCGCCGAGATCACCATCATCGACGCGGACCCGCAGCTTGCGCGCGAGGCCGAGCACTTCGGCTTCAAGGTGTACTACGGCGACGGCACGCGCCTGGACATCCTGCACGCGGCGGGCGCCGACAAAGCCAAGGTCATCCTGGTGTGCGTGGACGAGCCCAGCGCCGCCACGCAGATCGTGCAGCAGTGCAAGCACGCCTTCCCGCACGTGCGCGTCATTGCGCGCTCCTTCGACCGCGAGCACGCGGCCGCGCTGGTGAAGGCCGGCGTGGACCTGCAGGTGCGCGAGACGTTCGAGTCCGCGATGGTGATGGGCCGCGAGGCCATGCTCGCGCTGGGCACGGACCCGGCGGCGGCCGAGGCCATCGAGGCGGACATCCGCCGCCGCGACGCCGAGCGCTTCCGGATGGAGCTCGACGGTGGCGGGCTGGTGGCGGGGCGGCCGATGATTCTGGGAAATCTGCGCGGCCGCAACGGGACCCAGGCGCACTAGCCGGTCAGAACGACTCCCACTCGCCGATGGCGTCGTCGGCGCTGGCCTTGGCGCTCGGCACCGGCGTGGCGGCCTTGGCGGGTGCGGCGGCCTTGGCGGACGTGGCCACGGGCCTGGCGGTCGGTGCGGCCGGCTTCGCCGCCGCGATGGGCTTCGCCACCGGCGCGGGCTTGGGCGCCACCTCCAGCTTCGGCTCGCGCCGCTGCTGAAGTTCACCCGCCGTCAGCGCGGCGATGCTGGCCGAGGCCGCGCCACCGTCCAGGCGGAAGATGCGCACCACCTCCGCCAGCCGCGCGGCCTGGTCGTTCATGCTCGACGCGGCGGCGGCGCTTTCTTCCACCAGCGCAGCGTTTTGCTGCGTCATCTGGTCCAGGTTGGAGACAGCGGCGTTGATCTGGTTGACGCCCTCGGCCTGCTCGCCCGAGGCGCTGGCGATTTCGCCGATGATGTCGCGCACGCGCACCACGTTCTCGACGATCTCGCTCATGGTCTGGCCGGCCTGGTTCACCAGCTCGGTGCCCACGGTCACCTTGTCCACGCTGGCGCCGATGAGGCCCTTGATCTCTTTCGCGGCCTGCGCGCTGCGCTGTGCGAGGTTGCGCACCTCGCCGGCCACCACGGCGAAGCCGCGGCCCTGTTCACCGGCGCGCGCCGCTTCCACGGCCGCGTTCAGGGCCAGGATGTTGGTCTGGAAGGCGATGCCGTCGATGACACCGATGATGTCGTTGATCTTGCGCGAGGCCTGGTTGATCTCTTCCATGGTCGAGACGACCTGGTTCACCACCGAGCCGCCCTTTTGCGCGCTCTGGCCCGCCACGTCGGCGAGCTGGTTGGCCACGCGGGCCGAGTCGGCCGACTGCTTGATCGCCCCCGACATCTGCTCCATCGAGGCTGCGGTCTGCTGCAGGTTGCTGGCGGTCTGTTCGGTGCGCGACGACAGGTCGTTGTTGCCGGTGGAAATTTCCTTGGCCGCCACCGTGATGTTCTCGGTGCCGCGCTTGACGTCGGCCACCACGCTGACCAGGCGGTCGCGCATGGTGCCCAGGGCGCGGGTCATGGCGCCGAATTCGTCGCCGCGGTCGTTGTTCAGGGTGGCCGTCAGGTCGCCCGCAGCCATGCGCTCGGCGAAGGCCATGGTCTCGTTCAGGGGCTGGCGGATGTTGCGGATCAGGAAGAAGGCGCCCACGGCAATGGCCACGATCAGCAGGCCCAGTTGCGCGGCGGCGACCGTGATGTTGGCCGCGCGCTCCTTGGCCTGTTCCGCCTGCGCGTCCATCAGGACCTTCTTCTGCATGCGGCCGAAGTCCTGCACGGCATTGAGGTACGGCGTGACGGCGCCGTTGAAGTTGGTGCTGATCTCTTGCGCGGCGCCGGCGTAGTCCTCGGCGGCCTTGAGCTTGGTGGCCTTGCCCAGCGAGGCAAGCACGGTGGTGCGCAATTCGGCGATGCGCGCCAGGGCGGCGATTTCGGCCTCGGTCTTGGGCATGGCGTCCAGCGCCTTCTGCAGTTCCGAGATGCGGGCCGAGCCGGCGGGGATCAGGTCCTTGTACAGCGCGCTGATGTTGGGGTCGCTGGACAACGTGGACGCCTGAACCCGCGTGGTCGTGGTTTCGGTGACACCGGCCCACTCGACGGCCAGGGCCGTCTTCTCCGACAGCAGGGTGAGGGTGCGCTCGGAGGCTTCACCCATGCGGGCAGAGCGCAAGCCGGCGCTGGCGATGGTGCCCAGCAGGGCCAGGATGATGAGGGCGACGCCGGTCCAGAGCTTGGTGCCGACGGACATGTTGCGAAGGAAATTCATGGTGAAGCGGGGGTGCGACGAATCAGGCGTGGGCGATATCAGGCGCCCGCGGCCTGCCAGAAGACCCGGGCTGTCGCCGCCACTATCGGCCGTGTGCCGGGAAAACTTGATTCGATAAGACGGGTGAAACCCGCCCAGTTCCCGAGCGGGTGCGCGCGCCGGCCGGGCGGCGCGGACTCAATCGCCGCGCGCAGCGCCGTCCAGCGGCAGCGAGAGTGCGAAAGTGGTACCCGAGTCGCTGGAGTCCAGCGTCAGGCGGCCCTTGTGCACGCGCACCGTGTTCTTGCAGAAGGCCAGGCCCAGGCCGTTGCTGTGCGTGTCCGCGGTGCTGACAAAGGGCCGGAACACGCTGCGCCGCAGTTGGCGCGGAATGCCCGGGCCGCGGTCGCGGATCTCCACCACGCCCCGCCCGCCTTGCACGGCCGTGACGAGCGAGATGTCGCCCGGCGCTGGCGCGCCCTTCTGCTGGCGCAGCGCCACCAGCGCGTTGCGCAGCAGGTTGTGCACCACCTGCGTGAACAGGCGCCGCGTGCCGCGGAAGTGGAACTCGGGGCCGGGCTCCAAGACCACCGCGCGCCGCTCGCTGTCGGTGCGGAAAGGAAAGCTGTCGATCGCCTCCTGGATCATCTCGCGCGCCGCGATGCGCTCCTCGCCCCGGCGCAGCACCAGCAACTGCGCGTTCACGATCTGCGAATCGATCTGCTGGTGCAGGTTGCGCACCAGCTGCTCCAGCCGCTGGCCCGAGCGGCGCGCCGTGGCCGACTCTTCGTTGGCGCGCAAGGTTTCCACCAGCAGGCCGACGCTCGCCAGCGGCGTGCGCAGTTCGTGCGCCATCACGCCCAGGGCATTCATGGTGGCCTGCAGGCGCTGGCGGTCCTGCTGCGCCGAGGACACGCCCAGCAGCAAGCCGCACAACCAGGACAGGCCGATCATGAAGCCGTGTTCACCCGCGAGGGCGGGTGGCAGCAGGCCCGTGGCGGCGCCGAGCAGTCCGGCACCGCCGAAGGCCAGGAGCAGCATGGCGGTGGCGTAGCGCCAGTCGGTGATCACGTACATCAGCAGCGCCACCAGGCACAGGGCCAGCACGCGCGGGTCGGTACCGCCGTTGAGCAGGTACAGGCCGGCCTGCATCACCGGCCCGGCCAGGGCCAGGTACAGCAGCACGTAGGCGCGGGCCGTGGGTCGCTCGGCCACGTCATCGGGGTCGAGCAGGAACAGGGGCACGGCGCCCAGCGCGGCGACAAGGCGCAGCGCGAAGCTGTCGAAAGGCTGCGGCGCGACGAAGGTGTACACAGCCCAGGCCGAGAGGTGCACGATGAAGTAGATCAGGCCCAGGGCGATCAAGCGCGCGCGCGAGAGGTGCAGCACGGGTTCGAGCGGAAGCTGAAGCAGGGTCTTGAGCGGCGTGGGCAGCGGAAAAGGCGAGGAAAGCGAAGGCATGGCGAGCCGCGTGAACGTATGTGAGCGCATGCTAAGCCCCGCCCGTGCCGCCGCCAGCGGGGAAGCCCTCAGGCCCGCTGTGGGGAAACCCGGATGGATGCGCCGCCCGTTCAGCGCATCGCCACGGGCAGGTCGATCACGAAGGACGAGCCGCTGGCCACGCGCTCGAAGCGCAGTTGCCCGCGGTTGGCCTCCACGGTCTCGCGGCAGAAGGCCAGGCCCAGGCCGCTGCTGTGCGTGGTCTGCGTGCTGAAGAAGGGCTCGAAGATGAAGCGGCGCACGTGATCGGGCACGCCCGGGCCTTTGTCGCGCACGCGGATGGTGCCGCGCGCCGCGCCGGTGTCCACCTCGATCTCGATGTCCCCGCGCTCGAACGCGGCCTGGGTGCGGCGCAGCGCGTACACCGAGTTCTTCACCATGTTGTGGATCACCTGGATGAACAGGCGCTCGTTGCCCATGAAGTGGAAGTCGCCGCGCGTGTACACGCTCACGGCCTGGCGCTCGCGCTCGCTCAGGAAGGGGTAGGACTCGATCGCGTTGTGCACGAGCCGGGCGGCGTCGAGCGTCTCGTGGCCGGGCAGGATGTCGAGCAGCTGCGCGTTGACGATCTGCGAATCGATCTGGTGGTTGATGGCGCGCAGCAGCCCCTCCAGGCGATCGGCCAGGCGTGGCACGTCGGCGGGTTCGGCGTCGCGCAGGTGGTCGTTGATCAGCGCGGCGCTGGCCAGTGGCGTGCGCAGTTCGTGCGCCATCACGCCCATGGCCAGCAGGGTGGCATTGAGGCGCTGCAGCCGGTGGCTGGCCGATGACAGCGCCAGCGTGAGCGCCGAGAGCCAGGCGAAGTAGAAGGTGAGGTTGCCCTCGGTCGCGCGCCACGGGGGCAAGGCCAGTTGCGGCTCGGTCATCGAGACGAAGGCGCGCGCGGCGATGGTGCCCACCAGCAAGGTGGCGGTGGCCACGCGCCAGTCGAGCACCTGGTAGACGAGGAAGCACATCAGCGCGGTGCTGGTCATCCACACCGCGTTGCCGTGGTTCATCAGATAGAACCACTGGAAGAAGAAGGGGCCGGTGTAGGTCAGGTAGACCAGCAGGTAGATCCGGATGGCGCGGTGGCGGGTCACTTGCGCGGGCGTCCACCACAGCAGCGGCAGCGCGCCGATCGCGGCCAGCGCGCGCGCCAGCGGGCTCTCGAAGGGCTGTGGTGCGAGCTGGCTCCAGAAGCCATGGAAGGCCAGGTGGCCGACGAACAGGACGAGGCTCAGCGCCACCAGCCGCGCACGCGAGAGGTGCCGCAGCGGTTCGATGGGTTGACGAAGGAGGGCGAGCGCCCGTACGAGGAATCGGTGTCGCACAACGGGGCGCATTCTAGGGAGCGCAGCGGGGTTCGAAGCGTGAAATAAATCGGTCATGCGCGGGTCTCAAGTTCGTGCGCCAAGTGCCGATATGCTCCGATGGTCCGGACCGCGCGCGCCGCGGTCCTCCACTTCCTGAAGTAGGCCCGGCATGTTGTTTCCCTGCATGAGAGCGTCCTCGCGCATCTCCTTCATCGACGACGACCCGTCGTTCCTGGACGCCATGGTCGACGCCGTCGCCTCGGTGCGGCGCTGCGAGTTTCTGCACCACCCGGGTGATCTGGACCGCCTCTACGCCGAGCAGGAGGATCTGTTGCGGCGCGAGCAGCAGATGCTCGCGCGCATCGTGGGCGCCGAATCGCCGCTGCCCGCGGCGCTCGACTACTTCGCCTGGCCCGGGCGGCACGCCATCTTCTCGGTGCTGGTCACCGACCAGGTGATGCCGGCCGAAGACGGCGTGTCCCTCTGCGAACGCCACGGCCATTTCGGCCTGCGCCGCATCCTGCTCACCGGCGCGGCCGACGCCGACCTGGCGGTCAAGGCCTTCAACCAGGGCGCCATCGAGTCCTTCCTGCCCAAGCAGACGCGCAACCTGGGCTTCAATCTGCGCCGCGCGCTGCAAGACCAGTTTCTGCACAACTCGGTGGAGCGCGGCCGGCAACTGGCCATGCAGATGCGGCGCGAGCGCTTCGCGGCGCTCGAATCGGCCGACGTGTCCAACGCACTGATGGTGATCCTCGGCCGTGGCCGCGTGGACGAGTACCTCGTGCTCGGCGAACCCTTCGGTGTGCTGGGCCTGCGCAGTGACGGCCGGCTGAGCTGGATCCAGATCGAGACGCGCGAGGGCCTTCGCGAACTGGGCGAGTCGCTGGCCGAGTTCGGCTGGGACGCGCCGGGCATGGCCAGCGTGCGCGCGGGCGAGGCCCTGCCCAACGTGGAGCTCGTGTCTCAACTCGATGGCATTGCGCCCGCCGTCGCGCCGGTCGAGATGCTGAGCGAGGCCGAGGGCGTGCTCGCCGCCGAGTTCGTGTTCGACTGGCCCGGCACGGTGTCGTGGCGCACGCTGCCCGGGGGGGCGGCTGCGTGAGCGTAGAAGCCTCGGGCCTCGCGGATCTGGACGCCCTGGGCGGGCTGCCCGACGCCTTCGAGCCCTTGATGGACACCCTGGTCGCACGGATGCGCGAGCGCGGGTTTTCGGGCGTGGCCTTTGTGCGGCCCGACCCGTTTGGCGAGGCTGGCGCGCGCCTGGTGCAGGCGCTGAGCAGCCCGCCGCTGCAGGCGCACGCCGAATGGATCGCCCGCGCCACGCCGCCGCGCGATCAGGCCGTGGCCCTGCTGCCGATCGACGCCCTGGGCGAGGAGGGTGCGCGCCGCTTCGGCGGCCTGGGCTACCAGCAGGTGCTGGTGGTGCGCGTCCCCGTGCTGGGCGAGGCCTGCTGCGAGTTCTGGCTGTTCTCGACCAGCGCCCACGTGCGCGAGGAGCACCTGGGCGCGGCCACGCTGCAGTTGCTGCGCGACTGGCCGGCGTGGCGCGAGGCGCTGCGCGCGGCGGTCTGCCCGCTGACCCCGCGCGAGCGCGAGGTGCTGCAGGCCGTGGCCGAAGGCCTCAAGGGCGCGGAGGCGCAGGAGCGCTTCGGCTACACCGAGCGCACCTTCCGCCTGCACGTGGAGAACGCCAAACGAAAAATGCGCGCGGCCAACGGCTCGCAGGCCGTGTACCGCGCGCACCTCATGTGCGGGCTGTAGCGCCGCGCCTCAGCCGCCGGGCACCACCGGGTTGCTCAGGCAGCCGACGCCCTCGATCTCGACCTCCACGCGGTCGCCGTCCTTGAGCCACACGGGCGGTTGGCGCGCGAAGCCCACGCCGGCCGGCGTGCCCATCACGATCACGTCGCCCGGCTCCAGGGTCATGCACCCGGTGAGGATTTCGATGGTCTCGGCGACGTCGAAGATCATGCTGGATGTGTTCGCGTCCTGCATCACCTGGCCGTTGACGCGGCACTGGATGCGCAGGTCGCGCCCGCCCGGCGGCAGATCACCCGCGAGCACCAGGGCCGGGCCGAAGGCCCCGCTGGCATCGAAGTTCTTGCCGATGGTCCACTGCGGCGTCTTCTTCTGGTAGTCGCGCACCGACAGGTCGTTGAAGCAGCTGTAGCCCAGCACCAGGTCCAGCGCGCGCTCGCGCGGCACGCGCTTGCCGCGTTGGCCGATCACCACCGCCAGCTCGGCTTCGTAGTCGTATTGGGTGGAGACGGTGGGCAGCGGCGCCGGCTCGCCATGCGCCAGCAGCGAGCTGGCCGCGCGCAGGAAGAACCAGGGGTAGGTGGGCTTGTCGCGGCCGCCTTCCTTGGCGTGGTCGAAGTAGTTCAGGCCCAGGCAGATGACCTTGCCCGGCCGCGTGAGCAGCGGCGCGAAGCGCGCGGTGGCGGCCGGCACGCGTTCGCCGGCCGTGCGGGCCGTCTCGGCGGTTCGCGCGAGGTCTTCGCCGCGTGCGATGCGCTCGCCGAGTTCGGCGGACAGGCCGTCGGCGGCCGGCAGCAGGCGGTAGTGGTCGCCGTCGGACACGGCCGCGCGCGCGGCGCCGTCATGGAAGAGGTTGACGAAGTGCATGTTGGTCATTTCAGGAGAAGGGCCGCGGCCTCGCGCGCCGTCTGGCCGACGCGCACGCCCTTGGCCCGGGCCACGCTGTTGGCGGCGCTGATCACGCCGTCGAAGTAGGTGCTCTGGCCGTCGCCCATGCGCGCCGTCAGCG
>QFCS01001303.1_pt1 | contig 12282 bp, 13 predicted proteins | sample 3576561 | NCBI WGS metagenome assembly QFCS01 | reverse complement strand
GCCGAGGTGAGCGACGAGGCGGGCACCGTGGTGGCGCGCACCCGCGGGCTCTACCAGCTGCGCCGCTTCTGACCGGCCCTCGCGGAGCGCTCCCGGGCCGGGACGTCGGCCCGACAGCTCAGGACCGAGGTCCCGCTGCCGATGGGACCCTGCCGGCATGGAGCCCGGCGGTCCGGGAGCGCTAGCCTGAGGGCGGGGAGGGCGTCTCGGGGAAGGGAGCTGGCGTCGCATGGCTCTGGGGCTGCCGCCGGAGGCACGCGCGCTGCTGGACGCCGTCGTGGCGATCGGCTCCGACCTCGACCTGCGGGGGGTGCTGACCCGCATCGTCGAGACGTCCTGCCAGCTGACCGACGCCGAGTACGGCGTCCTCGGGATCGTCGACGACGACGGCGCCTTCATCGACCTCGTCCCCAACCAGTCGGTCGCGGAGAGCTTCGGCAAGATCGGGATGATGCCGCAGGGGCACGGCCTGCTCGGCCTCGTGCCGCGAGAGCGGCGCACCATCCGGGTCGACCACGTCGCCGATCACCCGGTCTCGACCGGCACCTTCCCCGCGTCCCACCCGCTCATCGACCGGTTCCTCGGCGCGCCGGTGCTGGTGGGGGAGCAGGCGTTCGGCCACCTCTACCTCGGCAACAAGCGCAACGGCCTGGAGTTCACCGCCACCGACCAGGCGCTGGTCGAGGCCCTCGCCACCGCCGCGGGCGCGATGATCGACAACGCCCGCACCTTCGAGCAGGTCGACTGGCGCCGCCGCTGGCTGGCCGGCACCGCCGAGGTCGGCAGCGACCTGTCCGGCACGGTCCGGGTCCAGGAGGCGCTCGACGAGCTCGTCGTGTCGCTGCGCGAGCTGTGCGGCGCCCGGCTGGTGGCGTACGTGCGGGGCGACGACGTACTGGAGATCCGCCAGGTCGCCGGCGAGGAGGACGTCGCGGGCGCGGTCGTCGACCGGCTCGCGGCGACCATCCGCGAGGTCGCCGGCACCCACGTCCCCACGCGGCTGCAGGAGGGCCCGGGGGTCGCGACCCTCGTCGTCCCCGTGCACACCCGGCTCGCCGGCGGTGGCGTGATCGTCGTCGAGCAGGCCCGGGAGACCCCGTCGCTGCGGGGGATCATGCTCGACCTGGTGTCCGTCACCGCCACCCAGCTCGGCCTGATCCTCGACCGCGACCAGGCGCTGCGCGACCGCGCGCAACTGCTCGTCGCCAAGGACCGCGACCGCATCGCCCGCGACCTCCACGACCTGGTCATCCAGCGGCTGTTCGCGACCGGCATGCAGCTCCAAGGCGCGCGGGCCCTCGACGCCGACGACCTGCGCGGCCGCGTCGACGGCGCGGTCGCCGAGCTCGACGTCGCCATCAAGGAGCTGCGGGCCGCGATCTTCGAGCTCGGCACCGGAGCGGGGCGACCGCTGCTCGACGAGGTGCGCGCGCTGCTGAGCGAGTACGCCGTGCTCCTCGGCTTCCAGCCTGTCCTGCGCATCTCCGGGCCCGTCGACCGGGCACTGGTGCCCGAGGCCGGCACCCACGTGCTGACCACCCTGCGCGAGGCGCTCTCGAACGTCGCCCGCCACGCCGCGGCCGCCGCGGTGACCGTCGAGATCACCGCCTCCTCCGCCTGGTTCCGGCTGCGCGTCACCGACGACGGCGTCGGCTTCGACCCCGCCCGGGTACGCCGGGGCCACGGCTCCGCGAACCTGCGCACCCGCGCCGAGGACCTCGGCGGTCACCTCACGGTGCGCTCCGCGCCCGCCGAGGGCACGACGCTGGAGTGGGTCATCCCCGCCGTCGGCTAGCGGCCCCCGTCGTCGAAGCCCAGACTGCTCAGGCTGGGCAGCGCGTCGAAGCCCGCCGGCTCGGCGAGGTCCTCGACACCGACGTCGAACGCGCTGTCGAACGCGCTGTCGAGGCCGGTGTCGAGACCGGTGTCGACTCCCTGGTCGGGCGGGACCGATGCGGGATCGGGCAGCGACGCCGTCGCGGACTCGGCCGCCGCCACCCCCGCCAGCAGCGGCCACAGGCTGCGAACCACCGCGGCCACCGCCAGGCAGCCCACGACCACCATCGCGACGCGGATCAGCGCCTCGTTGACCGTCAGCAGGCCCTGCGCCGCCCGCAGCACCGCGGGCGAGGCGACCACCGCGGCGACCAGGATCACCCGCAGGTCGAGCACCCCCGGAGAGTCGGGAACGCTGCCCGACGACCGGCGCGCCATCACGCACCCGCCCCGAGCGCGGCCCGCGCGCCGTTCGCGCCGACCACGGCGACCGAGCGCACCTCGCGCGCGGCCCCGAGCCCGGCGGACGACAGGACAGGCAGGCGCTCCACCGCCGGAGCCACCAGGCGCCGTACGGCGGCCCGCAGGGCGGGGGCGCACACCAACACCGGGCGTACGTCGGTGTTCTCGGCGGCATGCGCCGCCTGCGTGAGTCCCAGCAGCACGTGCTGCGCGGTGTCCGGATCGAGCACGATGATCGCCCCCTGGTCGGTCGGTCGCAGACCCTCGAGCATCCGCTGCTCCAGGACCGGCTCGAAGCTGATGGTGTGCAGCACCCCGTCGACGACGTACGGCGCCGCCAACGCGGGATCCAGGGCGGCGCGGGCCGCCTCGACCAGCCCGTCGAGATCCTTCGACGCGGCGGCGCGGATCGACAATGCCTCGAAGATGCGCACCAGGTCGCGGATCGGGACCCGCTCCTCCAGCAGCGCCCGCAACACCCGCTGGACCTCGCCCAACGGCAGCTGCGTCGGCGTCAGCTCCTCGATGACGACCGGGTGGGTGCGCTTCACCACGTCGGTCAGCAGGCGCACGTCCTCGCGGCCCAGCAGGCGGCTCGCATGCTGGTGCACGACCTCCGCCAGGTGCGTGGTCACCACCGACGCCCGGTCGACGACCGTCGCGCCGCCGATCTCCGCCTGATGACGCAGCTCCGCCGGGATCCACTTCGCCTCCAGGCCGAACACCGGCTCCTGCGTCGGCGTGCCCGGCAGCGAGCCGAGGAAGTCGCCGATCGCCAGCACCGTGCCGCGCGGCGCCTCGCCACGCGCCACCTCGGCGCCGTACAGGGTGATCGCGTAGGTGTGGGCCGGCAGCTCCAGGTTGTCGCGGGTGCGCACCGGCGGGATGACGATGCCCAGCTCCCCGGCGACCTTGCGGCGCAGCGCCTTCACCCGGTCCAGCAGGTCGCCGCCGGTGCGGGTGTCGACCAGGTCGATCAGGTCGGCGCTGAGCTCCAGTCCCAGCGGATCGACCCGGATCTCCGCCATCAACGCCTCCGGGGAGTCCGGCGCCCGGACCAGCTCGCCGCCCGGCGCGTCGGCATCGCCGCCCGCGCCCGCCGCCGCGCCGTCCTTCTCCTCCACCCGCGCCGCGCCCAGCAGCATCAGCCCGCCCGCCACCAGGAACGGCAGCTTCGGCAGCCCCGGGATCACGCACAGCGCCAGCGCGCCGAACCCGGCGACCCGCAGCGGCATCTTGCGCTGGAAGACCTGCCCCACGATGTCGGAGCCCATGTCGGAGTCCGCGACCGACCGGGTCACGATCAGGCCCGTCGCCACCGACAGCAGCAGCGCCGGGATCTGGCTGACCAGACCGTCGCCGATCGACAGCAGCGAGTACGTCTCAATCGCCTCGCCGAACGGCATCCCGTGCTGCGCGACACCGATCGCGAAGCCGCCCAGCAGGTTGACCAGCGTGATCACGATCGCCGCGATCGCGTCGCCCTTCACGAACTTCGACGCACCGTCCATCGCGCCATGGAAGTCCGCCTCCGCATGCACCTCCGCCCGGCGCCGACGTGCCTCCTCCTCGTCGATCAGACCCGAGTTCAGGTCCGCGTCGATCGCCATCTGCTTGCCCGGCATCGCATCCAACGTGAACCGGGCGCCGACCTCGGCGACCCGGCCCGCGCCGTTCGTGATGACGACGAACTGGATGACGAGCAGGATCGCGAAGACGATCAGCCCGACGATGAGAGAGCCACCCACCACGAAGTGACCGAACGTGTCGATCACCTTGCCGGCGTACCCGTCGAGCAGGACGAGGCGGGTCGCGCTCACGTTCAACGCGAGCCGGAACAGCGTCATCACCAAGATGACCGACGGGAACGCCGCGAACTCCAGCGGCTTGTGGATGAACATCGCCACCATCAGGACCAGCAGCGCGCCCGTGATGTTCAAGGCGATCAACAGGTCCAGCAGCACCGCCGGCAGCGGGACCACCAGCATGACCACGATCAGCACGATGCCCAACGGGACACCGAGCTTCGTCAGCGACTTCACAGGCATGCGGCGGGGTCAGCCTCTCGACCGGTCGCGCCCTCCGTGGCACTGCGGGGTGGCGCCGTCCTGGCGTCGCTGGGCTCATCGGCCGGGTGGGGCTGTGGATGAGGGGTTGACGCGTTGCAGGAATCCCCGGTCAGCCGGAAATTCCTGCAGCTGCGGGGCGTTGCAACACCCCGCAGCCTCGGGAATCCCCGGTCAGCCGGGGATTCCTGCATCGCCCACCGCCCGCCGGCGTCGAGCCCCCGCCAGCACCTCCGGCAGCTCGTCGGTACGACGGGGGGTGCGGTGCTCGCCGCCGTGCTGGCCGGCGTTGCGGCGACTGAGCACGAAGGCCAGCACCTGGGCCACGGCGGCCCACAGCTCGCGGGGGATCTCCTGGCCGACCTGGCAGTGCCGGTAGATCGCGCGTGCCAGCGGCACGTCCTGTACGAGGGGGACGCGTTCCTCGGCGGCGCGTTCGCGGATGCGGGCGGCGATGGCGCCGGCGCCGCGGGCGACGACGCGGGGTGCCCCGTGCTCGGGGTCGTAGCGGAGGGCGACGGCGACGTGGGTGGGGTTGACGAGGAGCACGTCGGCGGTGCCGACGTCGGCGATCATCCGGTTGCGGGCGGCGGCGAGCTGGCGGGCGCGGATGGCGCCTTTGAGCATCGGGTCGCCTTCGGCCTGCTTGTGCTCCTGTTTGATCTCGTTGTGGCTCATGCGGATCTGCTTGCCGATGCGGCGCCGCATCATGGCGTAGTCGGCGGCGGCCATGACGAGTCCGGCGACGGCGACGACGAGGATGAGGTGCGACACCTCGGCGCCGACCTGGTGGAGGACGACGTCGATGGGCAGCAGGCCGCCGACCATCGGCATCATCGCCTGCACGGCGCCCCAGGCGAGGAAGGCGACGACGCCGCTCTTGACGACGACCTTGGCGCCTTCCCACAGGGCGTGGGGGCCGAAGACCCGCTTGGCGCCCTTGAAGGGGTCGATCTTCTTCGGGTCGGGCTTGACGAGCTTGGGGGCGAGGTAGAAGCCGCCTTGGGCGAGGGCGGAGGCGACGCCGATGACCAGCACCATCGCGCCGAGGATCAGCAGCGTGAGGAAGACGTGCTGCAGGGCGTCGCCGAGCAGGGTGAGGGCGAGGGCGACCGACGGCTGCTCGAGGGCCCGCAGGTGGGTCGACATCATCGTCTGGAGGGCGTCGAGCTCGCGGTCGAGCAGGGGGCCGAGGGCGAGGGCGAAGACGAGGAGGCCGAGCCAGCCGCCGAGCTCGGGGGTGCGGGGCACCTGGCCGTCCTTGCGCGCCTTCTTCTTGCGCTGCGGTGTCGGCTTCTCGGTCTTCTCCTCGCTGCCCGCGCTCACGTGGCGCCCGCCATCGTGGCCATCGCCTCGACGGCGAGGTCGACGAGGCGGTCGACGGCGCCGGGCAGCATGGGGAAGGAGAGGCCGAGCAGCAGCAGGGTCAGCCCGACCTTGGCGGGGAACATCACGTTGAGGGCGTTGAGCTGCGGCGCGACCTTCGTGAGCAGCGCGAGGGCGAGGTCGGCGACGAAGAGCACGGCGATCATGGGCAGCGCCATCTGCACGGCGACGGTGAAGAACATCGAGAACGCGGTCACGATCACCCCGGTCCAGCCGGTCACCTCGGGGAAGCCGGTGAGGGGCAGGTAGCGGAAGGTGCTGAGCAGGCCGCCGATCACGAGCAGGTGACCGCCGGAGACGACGAGCAGCGCGGTGGCGAGGATCTGGTGGAACCGGCCGAAGACGGTGTTCATGTTCATCGCCATCGGGTCCCATGCGGTCGCCAGCGCGAAGCCGCCGAACAGGTCGATGAGTGCGCCGGCGGCGGCGATCGCGGAGAACAGCAGCATCGTCACGAAGCCCATCGCCAGGCCGATCAGCGCCTGGGAGGCGGTCGCGAGGAGGAGGCCGGGCGTCGTACTGGGCAGGTCCTGGGTGGCCAGGGTCGGCGCCATCGCCAGCGACAGCCCGAGCGCGAGGACCACCTTCGCCATCGCGGGGATGCCGCGCGAGGCGAACGGCGGTACGACGGCCAGCCACGCCACCACGCGCACGGAGGCGAGCAGCAGCGCGCTCAGCGCGGCACCGTCGACGGAGAGGACCACGCCCGCCTCCTCAGACCAGGAGTCCGGGGAGGATGTCGAACAGCTCCCGGGTGAAGGCCATCAGCGTGTGCAGCATCCAGTTGCCGCACAGCAGCAGGGCCACGCCGACGCCCACGAGCTTGGGGACGAAGGACAGGGTGAACTCCTGGATCTGCGTCATCGACTGGAACAGCGAGATCGCGAAGCCGATCACCAGCGAGGTCGCGAGGATCGGCGCCGACAGCTTCAGCGCCACCAGCATCGTCTTGAGGGCGATCTCGATGATCGCGGTGTCGGTCACGGCGGCTAGCCCGTCCCGTACGACGCGACGAGGGACTTGATGATGAGCGCCCACCCGTCGACCATCACGAACAGCAGCAGCTTGAACGGCAGGGACACCATCACCGGCGGCATCATCATCATGCCGAGACTCATCAACGCCCCGCTGACGACGATGTCGATCACGAGGAACGGGATGAAGATGATGAACCCGATGATGAAGGCGTCCTTGAGCTCGGAGAGCACGAACGCGGGGATCAGGGTGGCCGTGGAGACGTCGTCGCGGTTCTCCGGGAGGCCGCGGTCGGCGACGCTGGTGAGCAGCATCAGCTCGTCGTCGCCGGTGTTGTCGAGCATGAACGCCCGCAACGGCGCCATCCCGTCCTCGAACGCGACGGACGTGGTCTTGTCGCCGTCGAGGTAGGGCTGCACCCCTTCGTCGTTGATGCTCGACAGCACCGGCGCCATGATGAACAGGCTCAGGAAGAGCGCGAGGCCGGCCAGCACCTGGTTGTTCGGTGTCTGCTGCAGTCCGAGCGCGGTGCGGGTCAGGCCGAGCACGACGAGGATCTTGGTGAAGCTCGTGCAGGTCAGCACGATCGCCGGCAGCAGGCTGAGCAGTGTGAGGGCGAGGAAGACCAGCAGGCTGTGGCTGGGCTTCTCGGTCATCCCGCCGAGGTCGATCTCGACGGTGCCCCCGCCGGTGCCGCGCGGCCCGGACGGTCCGCCGGGGCCACCGGGGCCGAGGGGGTCGGCGAGGGCCGTCGTGGGCACGAGCACGACCACGCCGAGGGTGCCGACGAGCAGCACGACGAGCCTGCGCAGGCCGCGCAGCGTGAGCAGGGAGGTCATGACGCGCGGCGCTCCGGCTCCTCGGGGGAGGGCTCGGCCGCCGCGCCCGTGCGTCCCGTGAACGCGGCGAGCGTCTGCTTCCACGTCTGCGGCGAGAGGACCGACCCGGCGAGGGGTCCGGTCAGCGTGCCCGGCAGCGTGGGGAGGCGTACGGCGGCCCGCTCGGGCCCGCCGGCCGCGGTCGGCGCGAGCAGGGTGCCGGGGACGGCGTCGTCGATCTCGAGGCCCACCTCGTCCGGCTCCACCTCGGCGAGCAGGGTGACCTGCTGCTCGGTGGTGCCGAGCACGAGCACGCGGGTGCCGACGGACACGACGGCGACGCCGGTGCCGCGCCCGAGCGCCTGACGGTGCACGACCTGGATCGCCGCGCCTACGGGGGTCTGGAGTCGCCGGTTGGCGAAGCGCGCGATGAGGAGCATCAGGCCGACGACGAGCGCCAGCGAGCCGATCAGACGCACGGCCAGGCCGGCGAGGCTCACGTCGTCGGTCACGGGTCAGACCACCGCGGCGGCGTCGACGATCTCGGTGACGCGCAGGCCGAAGTCCTCGTCGACGACGACGACCTCGCCACGGGCGACGAGGCGACCGTTGACGAGCAGGTCGGCGGGGCTGCCCGCGGCACGGTCGAGCTCGAGGACGGCGCCGGGGGTCAGGGCGAGCAGGTCGCGCACGGTCATCCGGGTGCGCCCCAGCTCGACGGTCACCTCCATGTCGACGCCGTGCAGCAGCTCCAGCCCCCGGGGTACGCCGGCGGCGGCGCCGAACGCCGGGACGAACGGCTCGGGGGCGCCGGTGTCGGCGGCCGCCTCGACCGCACCGCCGGCCAGGTCGGGGGAGATCGACTCGCGGGCGCCAGCCAGGGTGAGGTCCGGGACGAGGACGGCGGCGGCGATGCCCGCGCCGATCAGCGGGACCGTCTGGAAGGACCCCGCCAGCAGGCTCGGGACGTCGTCCCCGCCGGGGGCGGCCGCGTCCAGGTCGAGTGTGCGGGCCGCCCGGGCGTGCGCGCCGAGCCGCAGCGCGGCGGCATCGAGGGCCGGCTGGACGGCGGCGGCGACGTCGAGGCCGCCCAGGGGGCTGGCGGCCAGCGCGTCCACGAGCTCGGAGCCGACCAGGACCACGACGCGGCCCGGCACCCCGCCGTCGAGCTCGGCGACGGCGCCGCCGGCGAAGGCGGCCGCGACGTGCGGGGAGCCCGGCTGCGCCGGGCCGACCGTCAACGGCGTGACGGAGGGCAGGGACGCGGCCGCCTCGGTGGCGACGGCCTCGGCGAGGAGGGTCGGGTCGTCGGTCATGAGTTCTCCTCGGGGGTGGTGACGATGAGGGCCGCCAGGCGCTGGCCCCGGGTGCCGGGGGTGGCGTGGGCGAAGGTGTTGCCGGCGACGGCGACGTCGAGCGGCGCGGACGCGGGGTGGGTCAGGCGCAGCACCGAGCCGGGCTCGAGTGCCGCGAGCGTGCCGGGGTCCAGCGTGATCGGCCGGAAGCGCACCGCCACCGCCACCGGCACCCGTTGGAACTGCTCCTGCAGCAGCTGGGCGGACTGGGCGCGCTGGGCGCGCTCACGGTCGGAGACGGCGCCCGCGCCCGACGCGTTGGTCAGGTGCGGCAGCAGGCCGGTGAAGGGCAGGCAGATCGAGACCCGGTGGGCGGTCTCGCCGATGCGCAGGTCGAGCGAGACCACCACCATGACGTCGGCGGCGCTCGCGACCTGCGCGAACTGGGGGCTGTACTCGACGCCGGTGATCGTGGGCTCCAACGTCACGATGCCGTCCAGGGAGTAGCGCATCTCGCCGAGCAGCCGCTCGACGAGGCCGCGGATGACGCCGTCCTCGATCTCCGTCAGCGGCCGGTCCGGCTGGTCCTCGGAGCCCGGCCCGCCGAGCATGTGGTCGATGCAGGACATCGTCGCGAACAGCGGGATCTCCAGGACGCCGGTGCCGGGCATCGGGTCAGCCGAGAACAGCGTCATGTACGTCGACGGGCCCAGGCTGTCGACGTACTCGGCGTAGGTGCGCTGCTCGATGCCCGCCAGCGTCACCGTGCACACGGTGCGCAGCGAGCTGGTGAACACCGTCGTGGCCTGCCGCGCGAAGCCGTCGAAGCCGAGCTGCAGGGTGCGCTGGTGCTCGCGCGAGAGCTGGATGGGTCGCCGGAAGTCGTACGGCGTGGGTTCTGCCGCACGAGGTCGCCGACGCGGCCGCTGGAGGGTCACGGGTGGCACATCGTCGCCCCGCGTTCCGACCTGAGGGGTCGCCGGGCCGCCGGGCGGTCAGGGTCCCGTGGTCAGTTCGGGCTACGCAGGGTCCCGGGTGGGGTCCCGGGCCGGACGCCGGGCGAGCCGTCGTCGTACGGCGCTACTGGGTCACGAACTCGGTGAAGTACACCCCCAGCACGTCGCCGTGGTAGCGGTCGTGGAGCCGTTCGACCAGCTGCTCGCGCAGCGTCTCGCGCACTGCCGGCTTGTTGACCTCGCCGACCGGCAGGCCGCTGAAGACGGCGATGGCGGAGTCCAGCGCCTTGCTCCCGTCGACCTCGTGGGCGCCCTCGACCAGCTCCAGCGCGATGCCGAGCCGCAGGTAGTGCCCGCCGGCGAGGTTGACCTGGATCGCCTCCAGGGTGACGGTCTCGCCGGGCTTCGGCTCGGTGTCGCCGGCGGGCTTGAGGAAGAACCACCAGCCGGCGCCGGCAGCGACCGCCAGCAGCAGGACGGCGATGCCGAGGGTGCGGACCCGGCTCTTGGGCGGCGCGGCGTCGGCCTGCGCCGCGGGCGCGGCGAGAGTGGTGCTCACGGTCGTTCCTCCTGTCGGCCGGCCGGGTCGTCCGCGGCCGAGAACTGGTCGGTGCCGGGGTCTCCGGCGGGGTCGTCGGGCGAGCCGGGCGCGTCGGGCGCATCGGGCGAGAGCGGCTCCAGGCCCGCCTCGCGGCGCAGCTCGTCGTACGCCTCGCCCATCAGGGCGCGGGTCTCGGCGGGCGCCTGGCTGAGCACGATGATGTCGACCCGCTTGTTCACCTTCTGCGAGCCGCGGACGGCGGGGTCGACGAGCGGCTTGGTGTGGCCGAAGCCGGTGGCGCGCAGCCGCCGCGCGGGGATGCCGTGAACCTCCTCCAGGCGCCGCAGGACGTGGGCCGCCCGAGCCAGGCTGAGCTCCCAGTCCGTGGGGTAGAACTTCGGCTTCACCGGCTCCTGGTTGGTGTGGCCGTCGATCTCGATCGGCTCGCTCAGCTGCTGCAGCACGGGCGTGATGGTGTCGACGACGCGGCGGCCGCGATCGGTGAGCACGGCGACGTTCGGGTCGAAGACGACGTGCTGGGAGACCAGGCTGACGACCAGTCCGCGGTCGTCGATCGTGGCCCGTACGTCGTCGCGCAGCCCCGCCCGGCGCAGCGCCCGGTCGATCTTGCGCCACACCTGCAGCAGCCGCTCCGCCTCGACCTTCGCCTCGCCGTGCCGGCGCTCGTTGCGCAGCCGGTCGGACTCCTGGACGATCTTCGTGATCTGCGCGCGCTGCGACTCGGGCACCTGCGCGAGCAGCATCTCGTACGACGCCTCGCCGGGGTCGCTGGCGCCCTTGGCGTTGCTGATGGGACTCGAGCCGTTGAGGATCGACTGCTCGCGGCCGAAGCCGACGGCGAGGCCGTCCTTGAGCTGCTGGTACTTCTGCTCGTCGACCTGGCTCATCGCGAACATCACGATGAACAGGGCCATGAGCACCGTGATCATGTCGGCGTAGGAGACCAGCCAGCGTTCGTGGTTCTCGTGCTCCTCCTCGACCACCCGGCGTCTGCGCTTCGCCATCTCACGCGGCCTCGGTGACCTGCTCCTGCGCGGGCAGGAGGGAGCGCAGCTTCTGGGCCACGACCCGCGGGTTGGCGCCGGCCTGGATGGCGGCGACGCCCTCGATCACGATCTCCATGCGGGTGCACTCGAGCTCGCTGAGCCGCTTGAGGCGCGCGGCGATCGGCAGCCAGAGCACGTTGGCGCTCAGCACGCCCCACAGGGTGGCGAGGAAGGCGGCGGCGAGGGCGTGACCGAGGGCGCCGGGGTCGGCGAGGTTCTCCAGCACGTGCACCAGGCTCATCACGGTGCCGACGATCCCGATGGTCGGCGCGTAGCCGCCGGCGTCGGTGAAGAACTTCGCGGAGTGCTTGTCGACGGCCTTCTTGGCGTGCAGCTCGGCCTCGAGGATGTCGCGCAGCTCGTCGGGGTCGATGCCGTCGACGGCCAGGGTCACGCCCTTGACCAGGAACGGGTCGTCGATGTCGGCGACCCTGCTCTCCAGCGCGAGCATGCCCTCGCGCCGGGCGGCGTCGGAGAGGCTGACGATCACGGGGACGACGTCGGCGGACGAGGCCACCTTGCCGAAGAGGGCGGTCTTGACGGAGGTGACGGCGTTCTTCGCGTCGGCCACCGTGCCGCCGGCGATCGACACGCACAGGGTGCCGCCGAAGACGAGCAGCAGCGGGGGGAGCAGGAACAGGCTGCCGGGGCTGCCGCCCTCGAGGATGTTCGCCAGCATGATGACGCCGAGTGCGGCGCCGATGCCGACGACATTGGCCATGTCCTTCATGGGGTTCCTCCGCGGTGACGGTCGCCGGTGGTGCCGGTCGTGCGGGTGGACAGGGGGACGGCGCTGAGCCGGGTGCGCGGAGCGGGGCGGGCCGGGGCCACGGTGGCGGCCTCCGGCAGGGCGGCGCGCGCGACGATGGCGGAGCGGTAGTCGATGACCGCGTCACGCACGGTGTCGAGCGACACCGCGACGATGTACTTGGTGCCGTCG
>QFCS01001302.1_pt1 | contig 12303 bp, 12 predicted proteins | sample 3576561 | NCBI WGS metagenome assembly QFCS01 | reverse complement strand
GAAGGAGGAGGCTGCCGACCACGACACGGGTCGACCGCTGGCGAGGGCGATTGCCGACCGGGGAAGTCTGGTTGTGGACGGTAGGCGGACGAAGGCGCCGGACGGCGCGGACGCGCTCGTCCCATCCGTCCCAACCGTCACAGACTCCGGTCCCCAGGCCGGCGGCCGGGCCCTCAGCGCACGGGCCGGTACGACGCCTCGCCGTCGCGCACCACGACCGTGAACGCGACCGGCGGCCGCGCGGCACGCTTCCTCGCGGGCGCCACGACCAGGCGGACGCCGGCAGCGAGACGGTTCCTGGGCGCGACCTGCGCGTGGAGCCAGGCCCGGACCTGTGCCTCGCCGGCACCGGCGCGCAACCGCTTCTCGGCCTGCCAGGTGAGCATCACGGCCTCGCCCACGGCGAATCGCTCCCACGCGAGCCGCTTGCCCGCGTTCCGGGTATCGGAGTGCCGCGGCACCGACAGGCGGGGCCTGCTCCAGGTCCAGGTCTCGACGCACGCGCGGGTGCGCACGACGGTGGCCTGCTCGTCGACCCACTCGGCCCGCGTCTCGAGCCGCACCAGACGTCCACGGCCGTCCGTCGTCGCCGCCGCGACCATTCGGTATCCCGATGCCGACACCGTCGACTCCCCGGCGAAGGCCGCACCTCCACCCGGCAGCGCGGTCATGCTCAGGCGGTTCCACACGATGCCGTCGACGGGGGGGCCGTGGTCGCCCCACAGGTCAGGGCTCATCCCGAGTCCCCGGGGGATCCGCTTCTGCACCCAACGAGCGGGAACGGGCGCCCGGTGCACGCGCAATGAGCGACGGACCTCCGCGGGCGTCTTCGAGTACGACAGCCGACCGCGCTCCACCGCGACCGTGGGCACAGATCCGTCGCCGCGCACGACAGAGGCGCTGGTCCCCGTCGCGACATTGCGCTTCCGGCGATAGGTCGAGCTCTCACCGTCTGCCGTGCACCGGCGGACGTACGAGCCGCCCTCCCGGCGCCAGGACGTCAGATAGGACGATCGCACGGCCGCGCTCAGCGCGTCGTACGCCGCCGGATCGGGCTCCGCGGCCGCGCGGGCGCCCGCGGGCGCGGAGCCCAGACCGAGCGCGAGAACGAAGGAGGTGGCGAGAGCGAGCAAGGCGCGCATGTCGACTCCGGCTTCCGAGAGTGGGTAGGTGCCGGACCAAGTGAATCACAGATCCCGGATCGGAGTTGAGCGACGGACGCCGCTGCGGCGTCGCGTCAGTCGTCGCCTCGCACGCGGCACGCCCGCTCGAGCAGGAGCGCGGCCACCACCGAGGCCAGCGCACAGCCCGCCGCCACGAGCGAACGGACCAGGCGGTCGTCGGCGAGCTCGGCGGGATCGCCGATCCAGCTCAGCGCGTAGCCGGTGTAGCCGCCCGTCACGAGCGCGGCGGCCAGGCCGCTCGCCCGCGCCAGCACCAGCCGGTTGACCGCCTGGTGGGCCTCCAGGCGCTCCCGCCGTACGTGCACCGCGCGATAGGTCGCCCACGCGACGTACCCGAGGATCGCGGCGAGCAGCAGCAGCGCGAGCGGCTGGGGCGCCGAGACCAGTGGCGGCACCAGGCCGAGCCGTTCACTCAGCGGGTGCACCGCCCAGCCCAGCACCAGGCCGACGGCCGCCCATCCGAGAACGGTGGTCACCGGCGTCGGACGCAGGACGCCCGACGGGACGGGAGGCTCCTCGTCGGGCTCCGTCGGCGGACCCTCCCGGCTCACGCGCCGAGGCTCACTCGAACGCGAGGACCAGGTCGTCGCGCACCGTGAGGCTCTCGGGCCCCGTGGCAGGGAGGAGATCCGCGATCGGCCCCCGGTCGAGCAGGTCGGCGTCCGGCTCCAGGTCCAGCCACGGCTTCAGCACGAAGGCACGCTCGTGCGCCCGCGGATGCGGCAGCCGCAGCTCGTCGGTGTCGCTGCGCCGGTCGCCGACGACGATCAGGTCGACGTCGAGGGTGCGCGGGGCGTTCTTGACCTCGCCGCGCATCCGGTCGAAGGCGTCCTCGATGGCCAGGGCGCGGTCGAGGAGCCGGTGCGCGGACAGCGTCGTGTCGGCGAGCACCACGGCGTTGAGGAACTTCTGGGACCCCTCGGGGCAGTCCAGCGGCTCGCTCTCGTAGACGGGGGACACGCCGGTCACCCACACCTCGGGAGTGTCGGCCAGCGAGTCGACGGCCCCCTGCAGGTTGGCGAAGCGTTCGCCGAGGTTGGATCCGAGGCCGACCACGATCCTGCGGATCGGGCGCATCTCGCCGGTCAGCGTGTCCGCGTCGACGATATTCGGATTGGGGGTCTCGGTCATGCTGGGCCCTCTGCCTTTCCGGTCCGGTCTCCCGCACCCGCCGTCTCACGACGACGGGTGATGGTGAGCTGTACGTCGGCGAACGTCGCCTGGATCGGCGCATCCGGCTTGTGCACGGTCACACGCGCCCATTCAACACGACCGTCCAACAGGCAGGTGTCGGCGATCCGCTGCGCGAGGGTCTCGATCAGGTCGACCGGGTCCCGCTCCACGGCCGCCACGACCTGGTCCACGAGGCTTCCGTAGTCCACGGTGTCGCGCAAGTCGTCGGACGCCGCCGCGGGGGCGGTGTCCACGCCCAGCGTGAGGTCGATGCGGAAGACCTGCCCGTCGCGGCGCTCGTGGTCGAAGACGCCGTGATGGGCGTAGCACTCGATGCCGATGATGCTGAGCTCGTCGCTCACGACTCTTCCTCTCCCGCGGCCCGGTCCGCCAGGGACCACTGTGCCGCAACCGTCAGCGCGTCGCGGTGGGCGCGCACATCGTGGACCCGCAGGCACCACACCGGTGCCCGGCCCAGACCGGCGGCCAACAGCGCCGACAGGGCGATGCCGGCCGCCTCCCGCTCGCCGACCGGACGCGGGTTGCCGTCGGGGTCGGCCGGGTCGGCCAGCAGCCGCCCCAGGAAGGTCTTGCGGCTCGCGCCGACCAGCAGCGGGAACCCGAGCCCCGCCAGGTCGTCGAGGGCGCGCAGCAGCTCCCAGTTGTGGTGCGGCAGCTTGGCGAAGCCCAGCCCCGGGTCCAGCACCACCTGGGTGTCGGCCACGCCGGCCGCACGGATCGCCGCGACCCTGCCGGCGAGCTCGGAGCGCACCGCCGCCACCACGCCGCCCTGGGCGTCGTACGAGGCGAAGGCCTGCATCCGGTCGCTGTGGGCGCGCCAGTGCATCGCGACGTACGTCGCGCCGGTCTGCGCGACCACGTCGAGGATCTCCGGGTCGGCCAGCCCGCCCGAGACGTCGTTGACGATCGCCGCACCGGCCCGCACCGCGCGAGCGGCCACCTCGGCGCGCATCGTGTCCACCGAGACCGTCGCCCCGTCGGCGGCCAGCGCCTCGATGACCGGTACGACGCGGTCGAGCTCCTCCGCGAGCAGCGGCCGGGTCGCGCCCGGCCGGGTGGACTCACCGCCGACGTCGAGGATGTCGGCGCCCTGGACGAGCAGCGCGCGTCCGTGGGCGATAGCGCGTTCGGGGTCGGCGTACCGGCCGCCGTCGGAGAAGGAGTCCGGGGTGACGTTGACGATCCCCATGATGCGCGGGATCGGAGCAGCGGTCATGCCCGGAACCCTAGTGTCACGCGGCGACGGTGGCCCCCGGGGCCCGGCCGCCGCCGGCTCCTAGACTCGCCGCATGCCCAAAGTTTCCGTGGTCGTGCCGACCTTCCGCTCGGGGCCGGGCCTGGACCGGGCGATCGCCTCGTTGGACGCGCAGACGATGCCGCAGTCCGACATCGAGGTGCTGCTGCTCGACGACGGCTCCCCGGACGACACGGCGCGGCGTATCGAGGCGATCGCCGCGGGGCGCCCCCACTACCGCGCGTTCGCTCTGGAGGCGTCGGGCTGGCCCAGCAGGCCGCGCAACGTGGGCGTCCGCGAGGCCACCGGCGAGTTCGTGCTGTTCCTCGACCACGACGACGAGCTGTTCCCGGACGCCCTGCGGGCGGCGTACGACCTCGGCACGACCGCCGGCGCGGACGTCGTCAACGGCAAGGAGGTGCGCACCCACATCGCCCGGTGGGGCATCACCCACTACACCCACGACAGTCCCGACGTCCGCGACGAGCCGTTGCGGGGACTGCTGCCGATGACCCCGCACAAGCTGTACCGGCGGACCTTCCTGGTCGACCACGACGTCCGCTTCCCGGAGGCGCCGCGCCATCTGTGGGAGGACCTGTTCTTCCACGTGGAGGTGCTGCGCCACGATCCGGTGGTCGCGCTGTTGAGCTCGGTGCCCTTCTATCACTGGCGGGCCACCGACGAGAACAACTCGACGGCGGCCGACGGGACGCTGCTGGACTACAGCGGAGACCCGCAGTACTGGCCGTACCTGGAGCAGCTCTTCGCGAGGATCGTCTCCCTGCCGGCGGGCCCGGTGCGCGACGAGCTGCTGCTGCAGAACGTCCAGGTGCGCCTGGTCTCCCAGCTGGGCCAGCGCACCGCGGCAGCGACCACGCCGGAGCAGGTCGAGCACGCCCGCGGCGAGGTGGCGCGCCTGCTCGCGACGTACGTGCCCGCGGAGCTCGACGCGCGGCTGCCCGCGCGCCCGCGGGCCGCGATCACCCTGTTCCGCGCGGGCCGCGTCGCGGAGGCGGCCGCCTTCCTGCTCGACGGGGCGGAGCGACGTCCCGAGCCCCTCGTGAGCGCGGTGAGCGCCGACGGCCCCGACGCGGTCACGCTCGCGGGCACGATCCGCTGGCACGCTCCCGAGGGCCGGCCGTTCGCCCGCACCCGCGAGGACGGCGAGGTGGTGCGCGGCTATCCCGACGCGGTGCTCACGGCGCTCGAGGAGCACGGGCTGCCGGTGGGCCCGGACCTGGCCGCGACCGAGGTGCTGGTGATCCTGCGCCACCAGCAGGACCGGACGAGCTGGCCGGTGCCGACCCGGGTGAGCGTGTCGCTCGAGGAGCTGCCCGACGGCACCCTGGCACCGGTCGCGACCTTCACCGCCCGTGTCGAGCCCGGCCGCGGCGCGCTCGGCCGGCCGCTCGCGCCGGGGCGCTACCTGGTCGTCGTACGCAGCGAGATCGACGGGCGCGCCGGCATCCGGCGCGCCCGGACGACCGTGCCCGCCGAGACCGAGGCGGGGCCGGTGCGCACCGGCGTGGCCGCCAACGCCGGCCTGCTGCTGCGCATCGCCGTCCCGGAGCCCGCGACGGCGAGCCGGCTCGGCGACCGCCTGCGTCGCAGGCTCGGCCGGGGTCGCTGACCCCGGCCGATCAGACCAGGCGGTCCGGGCCGGCGTCGGCCGCCTCGGCCAGCAGGTCCAGCAGGTAGCGGCCGTAGCCGCTCTTCAGCAGCGGCTGGGCCAGGGCGGCGAGCTCGTCGTCGTCGATGAACCCCAGCCGCCAGGCGACCTCCTCCGGGGCCCCGACCTTCGTGCCCTGACGGGCCTCCAGCGCCCGCACGAAGTTGCTGGCGTCGTTCAGGTCGTCGAAGGTGCCGGTGTCCAGCCAGGCGGAGCCCCGGGGCAGCACCTCCACCTGCAGCCGTGACTCCTCCAGGTAGAGCCGGTTGAGGTCGGTGATCTCGAGCTCGCCGCGCGCCGACGGCTTCAGCGACTTCGCCTTCTCCACGACGTCGGAGCCGTAGAAGTACAGCCCCGGGACGGCGTAGTGGCTGCGCGGCTTCTCCGGCTTCTCCTCCAGCGAGAGCGCCCGGCCGTCGGTGTCGAACTCGACCACGCCGTACGCCGTGGGGTCGGCCACGCGGTAGCCGAACACCGCCGCGCCGTCGAGCCCGTCGAAGCGCCGCAGCCGGGTGCCGAGGCCGGCGCCGTAGAAGATGTTGTCGCCGAGGACGAGCCCGGCGCCACCGCCGTCGAGGTGCTCCTCGCCGATGAGGAAGGCCTGGGCGAGCCCGTCGGGCGAGGGCTGGACGGCGTAGCTGATGGTGATGCCGTAGCGGCTGCCGTCGCCGAGGAGCCGGCGGAACTGCTCGGCCTCGTGCGGCGTGGTGATGACCAGCACGTCGCGGATGCCCGACAGCATGAGCGTCGACAGCGGGTAGTAGATCATCGGCTTGTCGTAGATCGGCATCAGCTGCTTGCTGATCGCGTGGGTGATCGGGTGCAGCCGGCTGCCCGTTCCGCCGGCCAGGATGATCCCGCGCATCGTGAAATCCGCTCCTCGGTGCGGGCCCGGCCCGAGGGCCGTCCCGTCGTTGTCTGACAATCTCGGTGGTTCGCTGCTGGCGCGCGACGCCCCGAGCGGTCGGCTCGATGCGTCGGCGGGCCATTGTCCTTCATACACTGACCCGCGTGCAGCGCATCCTCGTGACCGGCGGCGCCGGATTCATCGGCTCCAACTTCGTCCACCACCTCGTCCGGAACACCGACGCCACGGTGACCGTCCTGGACAAGCTGACCTACGCGGCCAGCCGCGAGTCGATCGCCGGCCTGCCCGCCGACCGCGTCGAGCTCGTCGTCGGGGACATCGCGGACGCCGAGGTCGTCGACCCCCTGGTGGCCGCCCACGACGCCGTCGTGCACTACGCCGCGGAGTCGCACAACGACAACTCCCTCAACGACCCCTCGCCGTTCATCCGCACCAACATCATCGGGACCTTCACCATCCTCGAGGCGGTCCGCAAGGCCGGCGTGCGGCTGCACCACGTCTCCACCGACGAGGTGTACGGCGACCTGGAGCTCGACGACCCGAAGAAGTTCACCGAGGACACCCCCTACACCCCCTCCTCGCCGTACTCGGCCTCGAAGGCCGGCTCCGACCACCTCGTGCGGGCCTGGGTGCGCAGCTTCGGCGTCGAGGCGACGATCTCGAACTGCTCGAACAACTACGGCCCCTGGCAGCACATCGAGAAGTTCATCCCCCGCCAGATCACCGAGGTGATCGACGGCCGCCGGCCCAAGCTCTACGGGTCCGGCGAGAACGTGCGCGACTGGATCCACACCGAGGACCACTCCTCCGCCGTGCTGCGCATCCTCCAGCAGGGCCGCATCGGCGAGACCTACCTGATCGGGGCCGAGGGCGAGAAGTCCAACCTCGAGGTGGTCCGGATGATCCTCACCCTGATGGGCCGCGACGCCGACGACTTCGAGCACGTCACCGACCGCGCCGGCCACGACCTGCGCTACGCCATCGACGCCGGCAAGCTGCGCACCGAGCTCGGCTGGACGCCGCAGTTCGGCGACTTCGAGGCGGGCCTCGCCGACACCGTCGCGTGGTACCGGGACAACGAGTCGTGGTGGCGCCGCCACAAGGACGCCACCGAGGCCGCCTACGCGGCGAAGGGCCAGTGACCGTCCCGATGGCCGAGCACACCGCCCTGGCGGTCGAGACCACGCCGATCCCGGACCTGCTGGTCGTCCGGCTGCCCGTGCACCACGACGACCGCGGCTGGTTCAAGGAGAACTGGCAGCGCGAGAAGATGGTCGCGCTCGGCCTGCCCGACTTCGGGCCGGTGCAGAACAACGTCAGCTTCAACGCCCAGCGCGGCGCCACCCGCGGCATCCACACCGAGCCGTGGGACAAGTTCGTCTCCGTCGCCGGCGGCCGGGTCTTCGCCGCATGGGTCGACATGCGTGCCGGTGACAGCTTCGGCGCGACGTTCTGGACGGAGATCGACGAGAACGTCGCGGTCTTCGTGCCGCGCGGCGTCGGGAACTCCTACCAGTCGCTGGAGGACGGCACCGTCTACTCCTACCTGGTCAACGACCACTACGTCGCGGGCCGCACCTACCCGGCGCTGAACCTCGCCGACGCCGGCGTCGCCATCCCGTGGCCGATCCCGCTCGACTCCGCCGACGTCGAGGTCTCCGACAAGGACCGGACCAACCCGGCGCTCGGCGACGTCGTACCGATGGAGCCCAAGCGCACCCTCATCACCGGCTGCCGCGGCCAGCTCGGGCGCGCGCTCGCGCCGCTGTTCCCCGACGCCACCCTCGTGGATCTCGACGAGCTCGACCTCACCGACGCGAAGGCACTCGAGGCCTGGCCGTGGGAGGAGTACGACCTGGTGCTCAACGCCGCGGCGTACACCGCCGTCGACGCCGCCGAGACCGCCGAGGGCCGCCCGGTCGCCTGGGCCGCGAACGCCACGGCCCCCGCCGCCCTGGCCCGGATCGCCACCCGTCGCGGCCTCACCCTCGTCCACTACTCGACCGACTACGTCTTCGACGGCGGCGACGTCGAGGGCGGCCACACCGAGGACGAGTCGTTCGCCCCCCTCGGCGTCTACGGCCAGACCAAGGCCGCCGGTGACATCGCGGTGGCCACCGCGCCGCGCCACTACGTGCTGCGCACCTCGTGGGTCATCGGCGACGGCAACAACTTCGTGCGCACGATGCGCAAGCTCGCCGACGACGGCATCGACCCTGCCGTCGTCGACGACCAGGTCGGCCGGCTCACCTTCACCGACGAGCTCGCCCGCGCCACCGCGCACCTCGTGCGCACCCGCGCCGCCTACGGCACCTACAACGTCACCAACTCCGGGACGCCGCGCTCGTGGGCCGACTACGCCCGGCGGGTGTTCGAGCTCGCCGGCCACGACCCGGCCCGGGTGGGCACGACCAGCACGGCGGCGTACGCCGAGGGCCGCTCCCCCTGGTCGCCGCGACCGCTGTGCAGCACGCTGTCCCTGGACAAGCTCGCCGCCACCGGCTTCGTCGGCACCGACGCCGACGAGGCGCTGGCCGCCTACCTCGCCTGACCCCGCCGAGTGGGGGATTCCCGACCGCCGAGTCGGGGATTCCCGACCGCCGAGTCGGGGATTCCCGACCGCCGAGTCGGGGATTCCCGACCGCCGAGTCGGGGATTCCCGTCAGCCGCGGTGGATGAGCGCCATCGCCTCGGCGCGGGTGGCGGCGTCCTTGTGCATGATGCCGCGCACCGCGGAGGTGATCGTGCGAGCGCCGGCCTTGCGGACCCCGCGCATCGTCATGCACAGGTGCTCGGCCTCGATGACGACGATCACGCCGCGGGCGCCGAGGATCTCCATCAGCGAGTCGGCCACCTGGGTCGTCAGCCGCTCCTGGACCTGCGGACGCTTCGCGTAGACGTCGACGAGGCGGGCCAGCTTCGACAGGCCGGTGATCTTGCCGGTCTCCGCGGGGATGTAGCCGACGTGGGCGACGCCGGTGAACGGCACCAGGTGGTGCTCGCACATCGACCACAGCTCGATGTCGCGCACCAGCACCATCTCGTCGTGCCCGAGGTCGAAGGTGGTGGTCAGGACGTCCTCGGCGCTCATCCGCAGCCCGGCGGTGAGCTCGGCGTACGCGCGCGCGACACGGGCCGGCGTCTCCTTGAGTCCCTCACGGTCCGGGTCCTCGCCGATGGCGGCGAGCAGCTCGCGCACCGCCGCCTCCGCCCGGTCGTGGTCGAAGTCGGGGACGTCGGCGGGGGCGCGGTCCGGCACGGTGATCGGGTCGGCCATGTCGCTCAGGTCCCGGCGGGCGGGGCCGGAGGCTGCGGGTCCGTCGGCGGTACGACGGGGCTGCCGCCGTACACGTCGCCACCCGGTCCCGGCGGGGTGAGGATCTGGCCGCCCTCGGTCTCCGGGGCGCTCTGGCCGTTCTGCTCGGCGCGGCGGCGGATCTCCTCGGGGATCTCGACGGGCGGGATGTCGGAGGGGATCCGCGTCGGCGAGCCGGTCCAGGCGGGCCGCTCGGGGCGCAGGCGCAGTGCGGTGAAGATCTCCGCGACCTGCTCCTTGTCGAGGGTCTCCTTGTCGAGCAGGGCGAGCACCAGGTCGTCGAGCACGTCGCGGTTCTCGACCAGGATGTCGAAGGCCTCCTGGTGCGCCACGGCGAGGAACTTCTTGGTCTCCTCGTCGATGGTCGCGGCGACGTCCTCGGAGTAGTTGCGCTGGTGGCCCATGTCGCGGCCCAGGAACGGCTCGGAGTTGGAGTCGCCGAGCTTGATCGCGCCGAGGGTCTCGGTCATGCCGTACTGGGTGACCATGGCGCGGGCCAGGCTGGTGGCCTTCTCGATGTCGTTGCCGGCACCCGTGGTCGGGTCGTGGAAGACCATCTCCTCGGCCGCCCGGCCGCCCAGCATGTAGGCGAGCTTGTCGAGCATCTCCGAGCGGGTCTGGGAGTACTTGTCCTCGTCGGGCAGCACCATCGTGTAGCCGAGCGCCCGGCCGCGGGGCAGGATCGTGATCTTGTGGACCGGGTCGGTGCCCGGCAGCGCCGCCGCGACGAGGGCGTGGCCGCCCTCGTGGTAGGCGGTGATCAGCTTCTCCTTCTCCGTCATCAGGCGGGTACGACGCTGCGGGCCCGCGATGACGCGGTCGATCGCCTCGTCGAGCATGCCGGCGGTGATGATCCGCTGGTTGCTGCGCGCGGTGAGCAGGGCGGCCTCGTTGAGGACGTTGGCCAGGTCGGCGCCGGAGAAGCCCGGCGTACGACGCGCGACGGCCATCAGGTCGACGTCCTCGCCGAGGGGCTTGCCCCGGGAGTGGACGTCGAGGATGCGCTTGCGGCCGGACAGGTCGGGCGCGTCGACCTGGATCTGGCGGTCGAAGCGGCCGGGACGCAGCAGCGCCGGGTCGAGGACGTCGGGACGGTTGGTCGCGGCGATGAGGATGACGCCGCCGCGCACGTCGAAGCCGTCCATCTCGACGAGGAGCTGGTTGAGGGTCTGCTCGCGCTCGTCGTGGCCGCCGCCCATGCCGGCACCACGGTGGCGGCCGACGGCGTCGATCTCGTCGATGAAGACGATCGCGGGGGCGTTCTCCTTGGCCTGCTCGAACAGGTCGCGCACCCGCGAGGCGCCGACGCCGACGAACATCTCGACGAAGTCGGAGCCGGAGATGGAGTAGAACGGCACTCCTGCCTCGCCGGCGACGGCGCGCGCGAGGAGGGTCTTGCCGGTTCCGGGCGGGCCGTAGAGCAGCACGCCCTTGGGGATCTTGGCGCCGACGGCCTGGAACTTGGCGGGCTCCTGCAGGAACTCCTTGATCTCGCCGAGCTCCTCGATGGCCTCGTCGCAGCCGGCGACGTCGGCGAACGTCGTCTTCGGCATGTCCTTGCTGATCATCTTGGCCTTGGACTTGCCGAACTGCATGACGCCCTTGCCGCCGCCCTGGACGTTGTTCATGAGGAAGATGAACAGCAGGATGATCAGCGCGAACGGCAGCAGCGTCGCGAGGATGGAGCCGAGCAGGCTGGGCTTGGGGTTCTTGGAGTTCGACTCGCTGATGGTGCCGTCCGCGACCTGCTTGTCGACCGCGGCCAGCAGGGTCTCCTGCTGGCCGAGGATGTAGTAGGACATGACCTTGTCGCCGGAGTCGCGGGTGCCCTTGTCGAGGGTGGCCTCGATGGCCTGGTCGCCGTCGATGAAGGTGATCTCGTCGACCTTGCCGTCGTCGATGTACTTCGCCATCGTCGAGGTCGGCACCTCGTCGTACCCGCCGCCGGGAGCGAGGAACTGCAGCGCCAGGACCACGGCGACGACCGCAACGACGATCCAGACCCACGGTCCCCTGAAAACGCGCTTCACTGACTTACCCGCTCCCCATTCTCATGATCAGGATCAGACGACGGTACACGGCGTCCGCCCCCTCATTCTGGCCGGTCCGTGGTGACCGGCCGGCCGGGCGTCCCCGGATCGCCCTCCGAGGCAACGAGCACGCTCGGCCCGGGGTTCCCGGAACGGGTCCGTGCGTCAGGAATACACCGACGGTGACAGGGTGCCGATGTCACGCAGGTTGCGGTAGCGCTCGCGGTAGTCGAGGCCGTAGCCGACGACGAACTCGTTGGGGATGTCCCAGCCGACGTACTTGGCCTTGACCGGCATCTGGAGAGCCTCGGGCTTGCGCAGCAAGGTGGCGATCTCGACGCTCGCCGGGCCGCGCGAGCCCAGGTTCGAGGTCAGCCACGACAAGGTGAGGCCGGTGTCGATGATCTCGTCGACGATGAGGACGTGGCGGCCGGTGATGTCGGCGTCGAGGTCCTTGAGGATCCGCACGACGCCGGAGGACTTGGTGCCGGAGCCGTACGACGACACGGCCATCCAGTCCATCTCGACGTGCTTGCTCAGCGCCCGCGACAGGTCGGCCATGACCATGACCGCGCCTCGGAGGACACCGACGACGACGAGGTCCTTGCCCTCGTAGTCGCGCTCGATCTCGGCCGCCATCTCCTGGATCCGGTCCTGGATCTGGGCCTCGGTGAAGAGCACCTCGACCAGGTCGTCCGCGACGTCGCTCGCATGCATGGCGTCAGCCTGCCACAGACGTCGGCCCGAACCGGAGGTGGGCGCGGTCGCGACGGGCGGTCACGCGACCGGGCAGCTGGACCTCGCCCCG
>QFCS01000362.1_pt1 | contig 12305 bp, 9 predicted proteins | sample 3576561 | NCBI WGS metagenome assembly QFCS01 | reverse complement strand
TCGCATATGACGTATTACGCGAAGTTCGGCGGCGCCTTACCCCCACCCCTAACCCCTCCCCACAAGGGGGAGGGGGACTTTGCGGCCGCAATGCCGCGCAAAACTGCCGACGATTGGTACCCAGCATACAGGCAACCAGATCCCCCTCCCCCTTGTGGGGAGGGGTTAGGGGTGGGGGTACGGCGCCGCCGAACGTCATATGCGATAGCCCTGCCGTGAAAACGGGGAGAGGGGGGTATCACCGTCAGTATTTAACCGCCGGCGGCAACTTCAGGTACCAGCACTGCTGCTCTCGCGCGGCGTGGATGTCTCCCTCTTCCCGTTTTTCACGGGGAGAGGGTTGGGGTGAGGGGCGGCGCATACGTCTCAAGGGATTGCCCTGTTCGCCGCTGGGTCATCCCACTCTCACGATCCTCCTCGAATTCCTCTCACCCCTTGGACGAACCCGCATATTCATTGTCAGCATATGTCAGGATTATTTTCCCAACAATTATCCCCGTCCCTCCGGCCTGAGCGATAATCGCCACCTGTCGGAAAGGAGAGAGGATGCCGATGGATGGAAGTGTCGCGATCGAGAACAACCGGCAGGCGCTGAAGCGTATCGTCGCGATGCTCTTCGCCATGGCCGGGATGGGTTTCGGCGGGCGGCTTGCCTTGCCGGCGCTCCACCCGCCGGTCACGCTGCCGCGCCATCTCCGTCTCGTCATCCTGCGGCTGCTGCGTCCGGCCGAAGCCGCGGCGCGGCGGCTGATCATCGCGGCCGCGCGCGGCCTGGTGGTGGCCCTGCCGCCGGCTCGCCCGCGCAAGCCGGCGCCCACCGCCGCGGAGCCCGTCCTGCGCCGCCTCGGCATCGCCGTCACGGTGTCGCGTGACGATCTCAGGCGCGCCGCCGCCCGGCGAGCCGCCGCCATGCGCGCCGCCCGCCCGCGCGGCCCGAGCCTGCCGCTCCTCGATCCGCTGCAGCGTCCGTTCCGGCCGCATCGTGCACGGCGGCCGGCGCATGCCGTCCCGCGCATCTCGGGACCGGGTTTCAGCTTGCAGTCTTCCTTCCGGGCGCCGCGTTCGCCCGACGATCCGGTCGACGCCGTCCGGCTTGGCCGGCGCCTCGCGGCGCTGGCCGCCGCGCTCGACGACCTGCCGGGCCAGGCGGGGCGCTTCGCCCGCTGGCGGGCACGGCGCGATGTCGCCGACGCACTCGAAAAGCAGGGCGGCGGCCGGTTCCGGCGCGTCTCGCCGCTGCGCACCGGACGCCCGCCCGGCGGCCGGCTGTCCCGCTACGACCCTGGCGCCATCCATCCGCGCAACGTCCGCGAGGTCGATGAAATCCTCGCGCATGCCCACGCGCTGGCCATGTTCGCCCTGCGGCACCCCGACACGTCATGACGGCGCCGCTGCCGCGCGCAAGGACGACGACCGACGGTGCCGGCGGGGACTTTTTGCCCCGCCGCGACGATCCCTGCCGTCCGCGAGAGCCGTCGGTCGTCTGCCGGCTGACGGAGGCGCCTGGGCGACGCGTTCTATGCCGCTTCGAGCGAGGCCATGTCGATGACGAAGCGGTAACGCACGTCGGCGCGCTCCATCCGCTCGAACGCCGCGTTGATGTCCTGGATGGCGATCATCTCGCAGTCCGGCAGGATGTTTTTCTTGCCGCAGAAATCCAGCATCTCCTGCGTCTCGGCCATCCCGCCGATCGGCGATCCGGAGATGCGGCGGCGCCCCGTCAGCAGCGGCATGGTGCTGTGCTCGTCGACCAGGCCGAGCTGTCCGACGATCACCAGCGTCGCGTCGATGTCGAGCAGCGGCAGATACGGCGACAGGTCGTGGCGCACCGGTATGGTGTCGACGATCAGGTCGAAGGCGTTCGCCGCCGCGGCCATCGCCGCGTCGTCGGTGGAGATCAGCACCCGGTCGGCGCCGAGCGCCAGCGCGTCGTCGGCCTTGCCGGCGCTGCGGCTGATCACCGTCACGTCGGCGCCGAGACCGACCGCCAGCTTCACCGCCATGTGGCCGAGGCCGCCCAGCCCGACGACGCCGACGCGGCCGCCCGGCCCGACGTTCCAGGTGCGCAGCGGCGAATAGGTGGTGATGCCGGCGCACAGCAGCGGCGCGGCGCGGGCCAGATCGAGCGAGGCCGGCACGGAAAGCACGAACTCCTCGCGCACCACGATGTTCCTGGAGTAGCCACCATAGGTCAGCTCGCCGTCGATCCGGTCCTGCCCGCCATAGGTGAGCGTCGGGCCTTCGCGGCACATCTGCTCCTCGCGGCGCACGCACTGGTCGCACTTGCCGCAGCTGTCGACGATGCAGCCGACGGCGACCGCGTCGCCGACCTTGTGCCGGGTGACGTTCTTGCCGACCGCGGCCACCCGGCCGACGATCTCATGGCCCGGGACGACCGGGAAAACGCTCCAGCCCCAGTCGTTGCGCGACTGGTGCAGGTCGGTGTGGCAGACGCCGCAATAGAGAATGTCGATCGAGACGTCGTTGCCGCGCAGCTCGCGCCGGTTGAACTCGAAGCGGGCAAGCGGCTTGCTGGCGTCGGTCGCCGCGTATCCGGTCGTCTTCATGGGAACCCCTCTCGGTTGGACATTGGCTGGAAATGCGGATCGGGCTGGCCCGCCAGCTCACCCCGGGTGGTCCTGGCCTGGCGCCATCGCGGACCCATCGGTGCAAGGCGACGGAAACCCCTGCGGCTCTCATCTGGGGATGCGCCCGCCCGCAGGCCGCGCCGGATCGTGTCGATCTCTTGCCTATTTCTATCAGAACCCCCGAACGGCAAGCGGCGCCTGCTTGCTGGAAGCGGGCAAAGCACCAATTATAAGAACATGCAGCAGCTGTTGACGGAGCTTTGCGATCTGGTCACGCGGCACGCCGGCGATACCGGTCGTGTCCAGCTCGGTCCGCATGTCGCGGTTATCGTCGCGGGTTCGGTGACCCGGCCGACTCCGACCGTGTACGAGCCGATGCTCTGCCTGGTCCTGCAAGGCGCCAAGCACGTCATGATCGGCGACCGCATGCTGCGCTACGACCCGGCCTCGTTCTTCATCGCCTCGGTGGAACTACCGGTGTCGGGCCAGATCGTCGAGGCCAGCCGCGACCGGCCCTATATCTGCGCCAGCCTGCTGCTGGATCGCCAGGAACTGGCGGCACTCATTCCCTCGGTCCCGGTCGAGCCCGACAGACAGGCCGCCGGCTTCGCCGTCAGCCCGGTCACGCCGAAGCTGCTGGACCCTTGGGCCCGGCTGCTTGCGCTGCTCGATACGCCGGAAGACATTCCGGTGCTGGCGCCGATGCTGCAGCGGGAAATCCTCTACCGGCTGCTGCAAGGCCCGCAAGGCGGCGCGCTGCGCCAGATCGCGCGGGCCGACAGCCGGCTGTCGCAGGTGCGGCAGGCGCTGCAATGGATCAGGGCGCATTTCGACGAGGCCATCCGCGTCGAGGCGCTGGCCGAGATCGCCGGCATGAGCCCGGCTTCCTTCCACCGCCACTTCAAGGCGGCAACGGCGATGAGCCCGCTGCAGTACCAGAAGATGCTGCGGCTGCAGGAGGCACGGCGGCTGATGGTGGTCAGCGCCAGCACCACCCAGGCCGCCTATCGCGTCGGTTATGAAAGCACCTCGCAGTTCAGCCGCGAGTACGCCCGCATGTTCGGCGTATCGCCGTCGCGCGACGCCGAGCGCCTGCGCGGCGAGCGCATCGACCTTCGGAACATCAGCACCGTCGCCTGACCCCGCCAACGGGGCCGCAGCTCACGCCGCGGCTGGTTCGCTTTCCACCGTCAGACTCCTGTGGATGGTCTGGACCAACTGGCCCATCCGGCCGTATCGGCTGGTCCATCCGCGCGAAACGCCAGCGGAGCATAGTCGCCGCGATGGGGACCATTGCGGACGCCAGATCGGCTCGCGACGACAAATGAGCCGGCGGCATCCGCAGCAGGGAGAGACGACATGTCGGCGACGGCGGAAATTCAGTCGGTGGTGCAAGATTCCGCTGCGGAAGCGCGTTCGCGGCGTTCAGGCGGACGCGAGGCGCGACGTGCGCTGCGGTCGGCGCCGCTCGCCGACGACATTCGCCCGGTGCGCGCCGGCCTCGAGGGCGGCAGGTACAAGCCGTTGGTCCAGAATGATCTGGAGCGCATCCACGAAGCGGTGCTGACCTTGCTCGAGACGGTCGGTTTCGCCAACGCCATTCCGAGTTGCGTCGACGCCTGCCTCCGGGTCGGCGCGACGATGGCCGCCGACGGCCGCCTGCGCTTTCCGCGCGGCCTCGTCGAGGCGACCATTCGCGATGCCGCGCGCAACTTCACGCTGCACGGGCAGGACCCGAAGCACGACATGATCATCCAGGGCACGCGCGTGCACTACGGCACGGCGGGTGCGGCCGTGCATCTGGTCGACGTCGAGAAGCGCGAGTATCGCGAGTCCCTGCTGCAGGACATCTACGACGCGGCGCGCATCGTCGACGGCCTCGACAACATCCATTTCTTCCAGCGGCCGATGGTGCCGCGCGACGTGCCCGACCCGCTGGAGATGGACTTCAACACGCTCTACGCCTGCGTGATGGGCACGACCAAACACGTCGGCACCTCGTTCACCGTGCGCGAGAACGTCAAGCCGGCGCTCGAACTGCTCTACGCGATCGCCGGCGGCGAGGAGAATTTCCGCGCCCGGCCGTTCGTGTCCAACTCCAACTGCTTCGTCGTGCCGCCGATGAAGTTCGCCGAAGACGCCTGCGGCGTGCTGGAAGCCTGCGTCGAAGGCGGCATCCCGATCCTGCTGCTGTCGGCCGGCCAGGCCGGCGCCACAGCCCCCGCCGCGATCGCCGGCGCGGTGGTGCAGGCCGTCGCCGAGGTGCTGGTCGGCCTCATCTACGTCAACGCCATCAAGCCCGGCCACCCCGCCATCTTCGGCACCTGGCCGTTCGTGTCGGACCTGCGCACCGGCGCCATGTCGGGCGGCTCGGCCGAGCAGGCGCTGCTCACCTCGGCCTGCGCGCAGATGGCGCAGTTCTACGACCTGCCGGGCGGCTCGGCCGCCGGCATGGCCGATTCCAAGCTGCCGGACATCCAGTCCGGCTTCGAGAAGGGCATCACCGACGTGATGGCCGGGCTGTCGGGCCTCAACCTGGTCTACGAATCGGCCGGCATGCACGCCTCGCTGCTCGGCTTCTGCCTGGAAAGCCTCATCATCGACAACGACATGCTCGGCTATTGCCAGCGCTGCGTGCGCGGCATCGAGGTCAGCGACGCGGCATTGTCGATCGACACGATCACCGAAGTCTGCCTCAACGGCCCCGGCCACTATCTCGGCAACGAGCAGACGCTGCGGCTGATGCAGACGGAGTATTTCTACCCGGCCGTCGGCGACCGTTTCTCGCCCAAGGAATGGAACGAGAAGGGCAAACCCGACATCCTGTCGCGCGCCATCGCCGAGAAGAAGAAGATTTTGGCCGAGCGTTTTCCCCGGCATGTGCCGAAGACGCTCGACGACCGCCTGCGTGCGCATTTCGGCGAACTGATCAAGCTGCCGCGCAGCGGCATGGGGCTGTAACACCGCCCGGCGAGGCAACAGGCGGTCGGCGCCGGTCAGCGCCGCGTCGGGCCGGAAACACCCTCATCCGACCGCGCTTCTGAAGGCGGCCGCCGCCAGCGTCACCTGCGCGCTGGCCTCTGCCGGCCCGACACAGGGGGATGACGCTCGGGCCCATGCGGTTCTTGAGCATGGCGAACGTCGTCTCCACCCCGCGCGGCGGCGGGGGGCAGCCGGTTGTACAACTTCAACCGCGGCGGCGACGCGCGATGGTTGGGCGGCGCGCGATGCGTGGCTGCTTGCCTTGCGCTTTCAATCCGGCCAGCCGGCCATGCCGCGTCACCAGCCCGCACAGCAGGTCCCGCGGCGAAGCAGGGCCGGCTTGGCCGCCCGGCAGCGCCTTCGCCGAGCTAACGCAATTCCAGGAGAAGTGGAAACCGGTTCTCCGTCCGGAATTGCGTAAAAACAAAGAGATAGAGCATTTCCGCGATTCGGAGAAAAAGCGGAAAAGCTCTAACGGACCAGTCCGCTTCACCGCCATCGCAAATCGCTCCGGTCTCACCATCGCGGTAAATCGCATTCCGGTTTTGCCACAGGCCCACGTGGGGAGAAGGGGCAGGCGAAGCGAAGCGGAGGGGCGGTTCGATGAGAGGTGTTGCGCAGGGCGCTACCACGCCGTTCCTTGCTTGACACTCGTGAAAAATTTTGCAAGCTTTGAAAAAAATATCAATCGCCCAACATTAAGACGGGACGATGTCAGGGATAGGAAACGGCCTCCTTCGCGACGACGAGAGCAGCATGGCGACACGTGCCGCCTGGCTGCATTACGCCGGCGGGCTGACCCAGTCGGAGGTGGCCAAGCGGCTCGGCCTGACCAGCCTCAAGGCGCACCGGCTGATCACCAAGGCCAACCAGGACGGGCTGGTGAAGGTCTATATCGACGGCGACGTCTCTGAATGCGTGGCGCTGGAAACCGAGCTCTGCGCCCGCCACGGCCTCGACTATTGCGAGGTGGTGCCGGAGTTCGACGACGAGGACCTGCCGCTGAAGGCGCTGGGCATCGCCGGCGCGCAATATCTGAAACGGGCGATCGAGCGCGGCGAGGAGACGCTGATCGGCGTCGGCCATGGCCGTACGCTGGCCGCCTGCGTGGAATACCTCCCGAGGACGGCCGCCGGGGCGACGCGTTTCGTGTCGCTGCTCGGCGGCCTGACCCGGAAATTCTCCGCCAACCCGCACGACGTCATCCACCGGCTGGCCGAGCGCACCGGCGCCGAGGCCTATGTGATGCCGGTGCCGATGTTCGCCAATACCGCCGAGGACCGCGCCGTGCTGCTCGGCCAGAAGGGCGTCGGTGATGTGCTCGATCTCGCCCGGGCGGCCGACCTTTTGCTCGCCGGCATCGGCACGACCGAGCGCGAGGCATCGCTGGTCGCCACCGGCATGGTCGAGCGCGAGGAGATGCAGGAGGTCAAGCGCGGCGGCGGGGTCGGCGAACTGCTCGGCCATTTCTTCGACGCCGAGGGAAAACCGTTCGAGACCGCGCTGTCCGGCCGCGTGCTGGCGCTCGGCCGCGAGGCGCTCGCCAACCGCAAGATCGTCGCGCTGGCCGGCGGCAAGGTGAAAATCCGCGCCGTCAGGGCCGTGCTGGCCAGCCGGCACCTGACCGGCCTGATCACCGACGAACGCACCGCGCGTGCGCTGGTGGAGGAAAAGCCGGTCGGGTAGCCGGCAGACCATTCGGAGGAAACTACCCTTAGGAGGAGAAGGATATGTACGAAAAGGAAAAAGATCTGATCGGCGCGTTCCTGCGCGGGCAGGTGGACCGCCGCGGCCTGATCAAGGGCCTCGGCGCCATGGGGCTTGCCGCCGGCACCGGCGGCACGCTGCTCTCCATGGCGCAGAGCCGCGCCATGGCCGCCGACTTCGACTGGATGGCGCACAAGGGCAAGTCGCTGAAGCTCTTGCTCAACAAGCACCCCTATGCCGATGCGATGATCGCCAATCTGCAGGCGTTCAAGGACCTGACCGGCATGGACGTCACCTATGACGTGTTCCCCGAGGACGTCTATTTCGACAAGGTGACGGCAGCGCTGTCATCCGGCTCGTCGGAATACGACGCCTTCATGACCGGCGCCTACATGACCTGGACCTACGGCCCGGCCGGCTGGACCGAGGACTTGAACACCTGGATCAAGGACCCGGCCAAGACCAGCCCGACCTATGCCTGGGAAGACGTGCTGGAAGGCGTGCGCAAGTCCTGCGCCTGGAACGGCCAGCCCGGCGGCACGCTCGGCTCCGACGACGCCAAGCAGTGGTGCATTCCGTGGGGCTTCGAGCAGAACAACGTCACCTACAATAGAGAGATGTTCGACAAGGTTGGCGTGGAGCCGCCGAAGGACCTCGACGACCTCGTCGCGGTTGCGGCCAAGCTGACCAAGGACGTCGGCAACAATGTCTACGGCGTCGGCGTGCGCGGCTCGCGCTCGTGGGCGACGATCCACCCCGGCTTCCTTTCGGCCTATGCGAACTTCGGCCAGAAGGACCTCAACGTCTCGGGCGAAGGCAAGCTGTCGGCGGCCATGAACACTGCCGAATCGAAGGCCTTCCACGCCAAGTGGGTCGAGATGATCCAGAACAGCGGCCCGAAGGACTGGTCGACCTACACCTGGTACCAGGTCGGCACCGACCTCGGCGCCGGCGCCTCGGCGATGATCTTCGACGCCGACATCCTCGGCTATTTCCAGAACGGCGGCACCAAGGAAGCCGGCAAACTGGCCTTCCACGGCTTCAAGGCCAACCCGGCGGCGGCGGCGCCGACGCCCAACATCTGGATCTGGTCGCTGGCGATGTCGTCCTTCGCCAAGGACAAGGACGCCACCTGGTACTTCCTGCAGTGGGCCTCCAGCGTCGAGCACGCCATCTTCGGCGCCACCAAGCACGATTTCGTCAACCCGGTCCGCAACGCGGTCTGGAAGGACGAGATGTTCGTGGAGAAGCTGAAGAAATACCCCGGCTATTTCGAGATGTTCACGGCCTCGGCGCCGGGCGCCTCGATCAAGTTCACGGCGCAGCCGCTGTTCTTCGACCTCACCACCGAATGGGCGGCAACGCTGCAGAAGATGGTGGCGAAGGAAGTGCCGGTGGACGAAGGCCTCGACCAGCTCGCCCAGTCAATCGACGGGCAGCTGAAGGAAGCCGGGCTGGGCTGACACGTCGGCGCCGCCCCTCACCCCAGCCCTCTCCCCGTGAAGAACGGGGAGAGGGGGCGCCGGCGTCGCGACCGGCTTCCTTCTCCCCGTCCTTCACGGGGCGAAGGTCCCGGCAGGGGGATGAGGGGCAAGCTACGTCAAAAACCTGTCCGTGCGGCTGCCTGATCCGGCCGCGGGCAAAACCCGGCCGGCCGTTTCCTCCCTGTTGCGGCCGGCCGGGCGGACATCATCCACTGGAGCAGCGTGATGACTGCCGTGACCTCAGAGCGCCGGCGCGCCTCCGGCTTCCGCATCTCTAAGCGGGTGCTGCCTTATGTGCTCAGCCTGCCTGCGCTGCTGGTGTGCATCGGCATCCTGATCCCGTTCCTGACGGCCGCCTGGTATTCGCTGCACCGCTACCGGCTGAGCCAGCCGTGGGGCTACAAGTTCATCTGGTTCGACAACTACGTCGCCTTCTTCACCGACCCGAAGTTCTGGAACACGCTGCAGATCTCGCTGACCTACGCGGCGACGACCGTGGTGCTGGAGCTGCTGCTCGGCCTCGGCATCGCGCTGCTGCTGCAGAAGCGCACGACGCTGAACAACTTCATCTCGATCATGCTGCTGCTGCCGCTGATGACGGCGCCGGCGCTTGCCGCGCTGATGTGGAAGCTGATGACCAATCCCGGCTTCGGCATCCTATCCTATTTCGCCAGCCTGATCGGCCTGCACGATTTCCGCTGGGCCTCGTCGCCCTCGACGGCGCTGTTCACGGTCGTGCTGGTCGACATCTGGGTCTACACGCCCTTCATCATGATCCTGCTGCTGGCCGGCCTGCGCTCGCTGCCGACCCAGCCGTTCGAGGCGGCGGCACTCGACGGCGTGCCGCGCAGCTTCGTGTTCTTCCGCATCACGCTGCCGATGCTGACGCCCTACATCCTGACGGCGACGCTGTTCCGGCTGCTCGATTCGATCCAGCAGTTCGACATCATCTACGCCATGACCCAGGGCGGGCCGGGCGATACGCTGACGGTGTTCCAGGTCGAGGCCTATCTGAACTTCTTCCAGTCGACCAATGTCGGGCGCTCGGCGGCGCTCATGATCATCCTGTGGGCGATCACCTATTTCCTGTCCAACATCTTCATCAAGAACTGGCTGCGCCTGCGCGAACGCGCCCGCGGCAACGGGTGAGGGTGACGAGATGAGACGTTTGCGCGGTACCCCCACCCCTAACCCCTCCCCACAAGGGGGAGGGGGACTTTGCTGCCGTTATACGGCAGAAAATCTTCGGCGACGGGTGCTCGTCGGGCATGCGAACTTGTCCCCCTCCCCCTTGTGGGGAGGGGTTAGGGGTGGGGGTATGCAGCCCCAGCCGTTCGGACGCTAGGAGGACCAAGTGGAACACACGTCCCCTCTCGAACGCATCCTGCGCGGGATAGCCCTGACGCTGGTCGTGCTCTTCTTCATGTTCCCGCTGTTCTGGATCTTCATGATGTCGTTCCAGACCAACGAGACCATCCTGCGCATACCGCCGTCCATCGTGTTCGAGCCGACGCTGTCCAACTACGCGGCGCTGATCACGGGGCGGCTGGAGACGGCGGCCGGAACCCTGGAGATCAATTTCCTGCGCACGCTGTGGAACTCGGTGTTCCTGTCGGTCACCTCGGTGGCGGTGTCGCTGCTGCTCGGCGTGCCGGCCGCCTATGCGTTTGCCCGTCACAAGTTCCGCGGCTCGGAGGACATCGCCTTCACGCTGCTGTCGTTCCGCTTCGCGCCGCCGCTGCTGGTGCTGCTGCCGCTGACCATCTATTTCCAGCAGCTCGGCCTCGCCAACACCTATTTCGGGCTGGTCTGGGTCTACCAGCTGATCTGCCTGCCGCTGATCCTGTGGATCGTGCGCGGCTATTTCGAGGACATCCCCGCCGACATCGAATACGCCTACCGCATCGGCGGCCATTCCTGGTTTGCGACCTTCCGCAAGATCGCGCTGCCGCTGGCCGGGCCGGGCATCGCGGCGGCCGGCCTGCTCGCCTTCATCTTCGCCTGGAACAATTTCGTCTTCGCGCTGGTGCTCGCCTCGGCCGACAAGCAGCCGGTGACGGTGGGGGCGCTGGCCTTCGTCACCGCGTCCGGCATCCAGTACGGCCAGATCGCCGCGGCCATCGTGCTGTCGATCACGCCGACGCTGGCGCTGGCGCTTTATGCGCAACGATACCTGGTCGAGGGCCTGTCGCTCGGCGCCGTGAAGGGATGATGGCATGGCAACGCTCGAGCTGAAGAACATCGTCAAGCGCTACAAGGGCCAGGCCGTCCTCGACGACGTGTCGCTGACCGTCGACGACGGCGAGACCGTCGTGCTGTTCGGCCCGTCGGGCGCCGGCAAGACGGTGCTGCTGCGCCTGATCGCCGGGGTGATCGACCCCGACGAGGGCCGCATCGTCATCGGCGGCGAGGACATGACCGACGTCGACGCAGAGTTTCGCGGCGTCGGCATGGCCTTCCAGAACTTCGCGCTGTTTCCGCACATGAGCGCCTTCGACAACATCGCGACGCCGCTGGAGGCGAAAAGGGCAAACGCGGGCGCGATCAAGTCCGGGGTGGAGAGTGTCGCCAAGCTGTTGAAGATCAGCCACGTGCTCGGCCACAAGCCGCGCGCGCTCTCCAACGGCCAGAAGCAGCGCACCGCGCTGGCCCGCGCGCTGGCCGGCTCTCCGCCGGTGCTGCTGCTCGACGATCCGCTGCGCAACGTCGACGCGAAGCTGCGCTTCGAGATGCGGCTGGAACTGCCGCGCCTGCTCGCCGACCAGGGCGCGACGGTGCTCTACGTCACCCAGGACTATAAGGAGGCGATGGCGCTGGGCGACCGCATCGCGGTGATGAGCCAGGGCCGGATCCGCCAGCTCGGCACGCCGGAGCAGATCTATCTCGACCCCGCCAGCATCGAGATCGCCCGGCTGTTCGGCGACCCGACCATCAACCTGCTCGACGTAAAGCCGGCAAAGGATGCGCGCGGCGTCTATGTCGGCCTGTCCAACGTGCAGGTGCATCTTGCCGGTCCGTTCGAGCAGGCGGTCGGCCGCGATTGCGTCATCGGGCTGAGGCCCGAGGCGCTGAGTTTCGTCGGCGGCGACGCGCCGGCCGCCATTCCCGTCACGGTGGAGGCCGAGACGCCGCTCAACGAGAAGACGGTGACGCTGGTGCGCACCGTGCGCGGCCGCGAGATCTTGGTGTCGCGCCCGGCCGGCACGCCGGGCCCGGTACATGGCGAGGCCTTCATCGCCGTCAATCCGAAGAGCGCGCTGCTGTTCGACCGGGCGAGCGGCGCGCGCATCGGCGCGGCCAAGGTGGTGGCGCTGAAGAGCGGAGAGGCGGCATGAGCGTCTGCGCAGGATGTTCGCGAAGCGCGAAGCCGACGCCCCCCTCTCCCCGTCCTTACGGCAGGGCAATCGCATATGACGTTCGGTGGCGCAGTACCCCCACCCCTAACCCCTCCCCACAAGGGGGAGGGGGACCCGCTTGCATGCCTGCCGGGCACCAATCGTTGGCGATTTTACGCGGCATGGCGGCCGCAAAGTCCCCCTCCCCC
>QFCS01002184.1_pt1 | contig 12306 bp, 8 predicted proteins | sample 3576561 | NCBI WGS metagenome assembly QFCS01 | reverse complement strand
GGATGTCAGCCGCGTGCGCGGCGAGGCTGATTCGATGGCGCTCCGGCTGCGCCATCATGATCGCAAGACCCATCTGCGGCGTGTGCCCCGTGGCGAGACCGCGCGTGCCATCTTCGAGGCCGTCGAGCAGGTGCGTGTGGAAGCGCTCGGCGCCCGCCGCATGGTCGGCGTCGCCGACAATCTGTCGGCTCTCTGGCGCCAGCGTTCGGACCAGCGCGGCCACGCGCGCATCAAGACGAAGGAAGATGCGCCGATCGCCGACGTGGTCGGGCTGATCGCCCGCGAACAGCTGCTTGGAGCGCCGCCTCCCGACTCTGCCAAGGCGATGGTCGACTTGTGGCGCTCCGACATCGAAGCCGCCGCCGGCCGCGATTTCCAGAAGCTGCGCGATACCCTGGGCAACCAGGAGGCCTTCGCCCGCGCCGCGCGTCAGCTCATCCGCGACCTCAAGCTGGGCGACGAGACTTCCGATCTTCAGGATGACGACCAGGACGAATCGCAGGACCAGGACAACGCCGATGGCCAGTCCAACGAGACCGGCGACGATCAGAGCGATTCCAGCGAGACGCACGGCTACGGCGCCCAGGGCGAGGAATCCGAGGATGCGTCCGAGCAGGACGACGCGTCGGAGACCGTCGCCGACCAGGCGCAGACCGAGATGCAGATGGGCTCGGGCGACGAGGAGGAACCCGGCCGCGCCGAGCGTCCGTGGCTGCCGCCCGGCGCCCTCAGCAATGAGCCGCTCGGCCAGCAGTATCACGCCTATACGACGAAGTTCGACGAGATCGTCGATGCCGACCAGCTGTGCGACGCCGAGGAACTTGGCCGTCTGCGCAACCATCTGGATCAGCAGCTTTCGCATCTTCAGGGCGTGATCGGCAAGCTGGCCAACCGCCTGCAGCGCCGCCTGATGGCGCAGCAGAACCGCTCTTGGGACTTCGACCTCGACGAGGGCACGCTCGACGCCGCCCGCCTGGCCCGCATCGTGGCTAACCCCATGCATGCCCTCTCCTTCAAGAAGGAGAAGGAGACCAATTTCCGCGACACGGTCGTATCGCTGCTGATCGACAATTCTGGCTCGATGCGCGGCCGGCCGATCACCGTGGCGGCAATGAGCGCCGACATCCTGGCCCGCACGCTCGAGCGCTGCGGCGTGAAGGTCGAGATCCTGGGCTTCACGACGCGCGCCTGGAAGGGCGGGCAGAGCCGCGAGCAATGGCTGGCCGCCGGCAAACCGGCCAACCCCGGCCGCCTCAACGATCTGCGCCACATCATCTACAAGCCGGCCGATGCGCCGTGGCGGCGGGCCCGCAAGAATCTTGGCCTGATGCTGCGCGAGGGTATCCTCAAGGAAAACATCGACGGCGAAGCGCTGCTGTGGGCGCACAACCGTCTGCTGCCGCGGCCGGAAGAACGCAAGATCATGATGGTGATCTCGGACGGCGCGCCGGTCGACGATTCGACGCTGTCGGTCAATCCGGGGAACTACCTCGAACGTCACCTGCGCGACGTCATCGACTGGATCGAGACTCGCTCGCCCGTCGAACTGATCGCCATCGGCATCGGCCACGACGTCACGCGCTACTATCGCCGCGCCGTTACGATCGTCGATGCCGATCAGCTCGGCGGCACGATGATGGAGCAGCTCGCCTCGCTGTTCGACGAGGAGGAAGGCCAGGGCGCCCCGCCTGCCCGCCGCCAGCGCGGCAAAGCCGGCGGCAAATCGGCCCGGCACGCCGCCTGATCAGGCGGCCCTGACTTTGAGGTCCGTTCTCCGTGCCCTGATGGCCGTCTGCCTGCTGGCGGCGGCCTGCGTCGGGGCGACGCCACCCCCTGCCGGCGCGCAGGAACAGGCCCTCGAGGTCCGCAATTCCTCGCTGCCGCTCAAGATCGACGACAAGGCGGCAAGGCAGGTCGGCCGGCTGGTCTGGCGCGGCGGGATTTCGATGACCGCCAATTCGCGGAACTTCGGCGGCTGGTCGGACCTCAACGTCTCCGCCGATGGCCGGACGCTGACCTCGATTTCCGATGAGGGGGCGTGGCTGACCGCCACGATCGACTATGACGGCCAGGCCAATCTGGCCGGCCTGAGCGACGCGCGCATCGGCCAGCTGCGGGGCACCGACGGCAAGCCGATCGACAGCAAGCCCGAGGCGGACGCGGAAGCGATGGCTCGCCTGCCCGACGGTTCCTGGCTGGTGGCCTTCGAACGGAACCACCGCATCTGGCACTATCCGACCCTCACCTCCATCCCCATCCCGGTCGACGGGCCGGCGGAGATCGGCCGGCAGCCGGCCAACGGCGGCATCGAGGCGTTGACCGCTCTGCCCGATGGCCGCGTCCTCGCGATCAGCGAGGAATACAGCGCGCGACCGGACGCGGTCATGGGGTGGATCGGGACGCCGGAACCGGGCGGACGCTACCGGTGGCAGTCGTTCACCTACGCCACGATTCCCGACTTCCAGCCGACCTCGATCGCGCCGCTCCCCGATGGAGGATTCGTGGTCGTCGAGCGCGCCTTCGACATGATCCGCGGCGTGCGCTGCCGCGTCATGCGTTTCGATGCCGCGCAGCTCGCACCGGGCGGCACGGTCAAGGCGGAAGAGCTTGCCCGGCTGGCGTCACCCTATGCGGTGGACAATCTGGAAGGTGTGGCAGCAACGCGCGGGGTGCGCGGGGAAACGCTGATCTGGCTGATCTCGGACGACAATTTCAATCCGCTTCAGCGCAACATCCTGCTGTTGTTCGAACTGCAGGGATGAGAAAGGCCGCTTACGCGGCCTTCTTCGCATCCTTCTTGGCCTTCGCCGAAGTGACCCGGCGCTTCAGCACCTTCATCTCGGGGCTGAGCTTGCTGTCGTTGGTGCCCAGAAGATAGGCGTCGATACCGCCATTGTGCTCGATCGTCTTGATTCCCCGCGGAGTCAGCCGCAGGCGCACCGAATGGCCCAGCGCATCGGAGAGGACCGAGGCGACCTGCAGGTTCGCCATGAACCGGCGCCGGCTCTTGTTGTTGGCGTGGCTCACATTGTTGCCGTACTGAACGGCCTTGCCCGAGAGGGCGCAACGACGAGGCATGGCGCTTTCCACTAAAAAACGATCCCGCCGAAGGGCGGGAAGGCCGGCTTTTTAAGGTCCCGGCCGGGTCACGTCAAGCGAACCAGTTCGCATCTATGCGAACCAATCCACCACCCGTTCACTGATGTCTTCGACCTGATCCTCCGGGATCACCCGTCCGCGGGCCGAGATTCCCGCCTGATGCACGGTTTCCGGATCGCCCGACAGCAGCGGATGCCACCAATAGAGGTCCTGCTTGAAATGGACGAGCCGGTAGGCGCAGGTCTTGGGGAGCCAGTTCATCTTGGCCACCACTTTTGGTGTCAGCTGGATGCAATCCGGCACGATCTTCTTGCGGTTCTTGTAGTCCTTGCACCTGGCGGTCCTGGGATCGAGCAGGCGGCAGCAAGTGTCGGTCTGGGCGAGCTCGCCGGTGCCCTCGTATTCGAGCTTGTTGACGCAGCACATGCCGCAGCCATCGCACAGCGATTCCCACTCCTGCTGGGACATCTGGGCAAGCGTCTTGCGCCGCCAGAACGGCAGCTCGTCGGCGGCGGCAGCCCGACGCGCCCGGCGGACGAACGATTTAGTGGTCATGGAAGGCTTCTAGCATGATGCGCGCCGCCGCGGCGGGCGTGGCGCGACCGGTTTCAACATCCCGCTCCAGCCCCGGCACCAGACGTCGGACCGCCGGATGCCGGCGCAGTTCCGACAGCAGGGTCTCGCCGACCTCGTTCCACATCCAGGCGCGGGCCTGCTCGGAACGTCGCCGCGCGATCCCTTTCTCGCCGACGGCCTCCCGGAACCGCTCGACGACCTGCCAGACCGCGGCCACGCCGTCGCCCGTGATCGCCGAGGCCGTCATCACCTCCGGCGTCCAACCTGCCGTCGGCGAGCGCAACATGCGCAAGGCGTGCTGATAGTCGGAAGCGGAGCGCCTGGCCGTGGCCAACAGGTCGCCGTCGGCCTTGTTGACCACGATCAGGTCAGCCAGCTCGATCACGCCGCGCTTGATGCCCTGCAGGTCGTCGCCACCGCCGGGCAGCAGCAGGACAATGAACATGTCGACCATATCGGCGACGGCCGTCTCCGACTGGCCGACGCCCACCGTCTCGACGATCACGGTATCGAATCCGGCGGCCTCGACCAGCAGCATGGTCTCGCGCGTACGGCGTGCCACACCGCCCAGCGTCGCGCCGGCGGGTGACGGCCGGATGAAGGCGGCGTGGCGGCGCGACAGTTCCTCCATGCGCGTCTTGTCGCCCAGGATCGAGCCGCCGCCACGCTTCGAGGACGGATCGATCGCCAGCACCGCGAGCGAACGACCGCGATCGAGCAACGACAGGCCGAAGCGCTCGATGAAGGTCGACTTGCCGACACCGGGCACACCTGTGATGCCGAGCCGCACCGACCTGCCGGTATGCGGCAACAGCGCCGACAGGAGCACATCGGCGCGCTCGCGGTGGTCGGCGCGCGTCGATTCGATCAAGGTGATGGCCTGCGCCAGCGCACGGCGGTCTCCCGACAGGAGGGGCGCGAGGAGCGGATCGGCGGTCTTGTCCGACGTCGCGGCGTGCGCGTTCATCCTGCCTGCCTATCAGCCACGGCGGTGGAATGCCAGCAAGGCGGCAAGTCCGGCCAGCGCGTAGAAGAAGGAGAGCGTCCAGCCGAGGCCGGGTTCTCCCACCCAATCCATCGCCGCACCGGTGGCCGGCCGGCCGACCAGACCGCCCAGGATGTAGAGCATGCTGTAGGCGGTGTTGGCGCGCGCGATGTCGCCGCCCCTGAAACGCTGGCCCAGCAGCGCCAGCCCGACCGGATAGATGGCAAACGACACGCCGCCCCACAGCATCACCACGCCGATGACGCCGATCGACTGCGCCGGCACCGCCGACAGAAGCAGCACCAGCGCCGTGCTGACGATCGCGCATCCGGCCAGCACCGCACGCCGGTCGAAATGGTCCGCCATCCAGCCGATCGGCCATTGCAGGGCGACGTTGCCGATGACGAAGGCCGACAGCCAGAGCGCACCGGTCTCAGCGGAAACGCCGGCGCCCACTGCGTATACCGGCAGGAAGCTGAAGGCCACCTGCTCGCCCAGCCCGCAGGAGAAGCCCGCCAGCATCGCGAGCGGCGCGCCGACGACGACGGCCAGATACCCGCTGTCGTCGGCATGCTCGATCCTGGGTGCCACCCGCCAGTAGGGCAGCAGCGGCAGCGCCACGAGCAGGGCCAGCGCGGCGCAGACGAGGAACGGCCTCGGGCCGTAGACGCCGACCACCTGCAGCACGATCGGACCCAATGCCATCCCGATCGCCATCAGGATGGCATAGAGCGCCATGACGCGGCCGCGGCGTTTCTCCTCGACCACGACATTCATCCAGATCTCGCTCACGACCCAGGGAACGCCGCCGAAGGCGCCATGCAGCAGCGTGATGACGAACCAGACGACGATGCTGTCGGTCAGGGTATAGCCGACGGTGAGGGCCGCACCGGCAACCACGGCGCCCAGGATGAACGGCACGGCGCCCAACCGCGCGGCGAGCCGCGGAATGTAGGGCGCGGTCAACAGCATGCCGATCGCCCAGGCGGCGGCGACGATGCCGATCGTCAGCTTATCGACACCGCGACGTTCCAGCGCCAGCGGCACGAGCGGCAGCGCGACGCCCGCCTGCAGCCCGATCGCGGCGCAGGCGGCGAAGACCGGCAGCAGGGACCGCCACGGACCCGCGGCCACGACGTCCACGGTCGGGCTATTCTGCGACACGCAGGTGGCCCTCCGCCCGCAGCGACGGCGGCTCCTCTTCAGCCTCGACCTTGTGCTCCGCAGCGGCCGCCGCCTCCTGCTGGCGACGCCACATGTCGGCATAGAGACCTTCCCGCGCCAGCAGCTCGGCATGACGACCGCGCTCGACGACGCGACCGCGATCCAGCACCACGATCTCGTCGGCATGGATGATGGTCGACAGCCGGTGCGCGATGACGAGCGTCGTGCGGCCGCGGCTCACCTCCTCCAGAGAACGCTGGATCTCCTGCTCGGTGCGCGTATCGAGCGCGCTGGTCGCCTCGTCGAACAGCAGGATGTGCGGATTCTTCAGGATCGTGCGGGCGATCGCCACGCGCTGCTTCTCTCCTCCCGAGAGCTTCAGCCCACGCTCGCCCACCGCCGTTTCGTAGCCCTGCGGCAGGGACATGATGAAGTCGTGGATGCGCGCCAGCCTGGCCGCCTGCTCCATCTCCTCGCGGGTGCAGTTCGGCCGGCCGTAACAGATGTTGTAGTGGATCGTGTCGTTGAACAGCACGGTGTCCTGGGGCACGACGCCGATCGCGGCGCGCAGGCTGGCCTGGGTCACGTCGCGGAGATCCTGGCCGTCGATGCGCACGCTGCCGGCGGCGACGTCGTAGAAGCGGAACAGGATGCGCGAGATCGTCGACTTGCCCGCGCCGCTCGAACCAACGATCGCGACCGTGTCGCCCGGCGCCACGCGGAAGCTCACGGCATGCAGGATCGGCCGGCTCTTTTCGTAGTGGAAGTCGACATGGTCGAAGACGATCTCGCCGCCCGTGACCTGCAGCGGCTTGGCGTCAGGCTTGTCGGCGATCTCCGGCGCGACGTCGAGCAGGCCGAACATCTTCTCCATGTTGACCAGAGCCTGCCGGATCTCGCGGTAGGCGAAGCCCAGCATGTTGAGTGGCTGGTAGAGCTGGATCAGGAAGGCGTTCACCGCGACGAAGTCGCCGATCGTCATCGTCCCGGCGCGCACGCCATAGCCCGCCATCACCATCACCGCGACCAGGCCGACCGATATGATCGCGCCCTGGCCGACATTGAGCAGCGAGAGCGTCCGGCTCGACCGGATGGCTGCCTCCTCGTAGCGCTGGCGGCCGACGTCGAAGCGGCGAGCCTCGTGTCCTTCGTTGCCAAAATACTTCACGGTCTCGTAGTTGATCAGGCTGTCGATCGCTTTGGCATTGGCCTCGGTGTCGGCGTCGTTCATGCGGCGGACGAACTGGATGCGCCACTCCGACAGCCAGATCGAGAACACGATGTACCCCGCCACAGCCGCCAGCGTGACGGCCGAGTATCGCCAGTCGTACAGGCCCCACAGGACGGCGCCGACCAGCAGGATCTCGAACAGGGTGGGCAGGATGTTGAACGAGGTGAAGCGGATCAGAAACTCCATGCCGCCCGTGCCGCGCTCGATGACGCGGCTCAGGCCGCCGGTCTGCCGCTCGAGGTGAAAGCGCAGGGACAATGCGTGGAGATGGTGGAAGACATCGAGAGCGAGATTTCGGATCGCCCGCTGCGATACGGGGGCGAAGATGGCGTCGCGCACCTCGCCGAGGGCCTGGGCCAGGACCCGCGCCACGCCGTAAGCCACGATCAGGGCGACCGGGACGGCCGCCACCTGCGCGGTTGGCTCGCCGAACGCATCCACGGCCTGCTTGTAGAGCACCGGAACGTAGACAGTGGCGACCTTGGCCGCCACCAGGAGGATCATGGCGACGACGACGCGACAGCGCAGGCCGGGTTCACCCTTTGGCCACAAATGACGGCCAACTATGCGCAGGACCGCCCAGGTGCGCGTCAGGCCCAGCTTGGGAACGCCATCGGGGACGGGAGACGACATGGGCGAAAATTGCCTTGTTTTGCTTGCAAGTTCAGTGGCGTGGGACGCGACGGCCTTCTATCGTGCCCGACAGGCCGGCGTAAGCCCCCGCAGGAAAGGGATTCATGAGTTTTCGTAGGGCGCTCATTCTGGTTTGGGCGAGCTTCGCGACACCCGTCGCAGCCGATGCACAGACGACGACGCCCGGCGGCGCGCGCCAGATCGACATCGGCTACGAATTGACCTTCGCGGGCTTCTCGGGGTTCCGCATCGACGTCACCGCGCGCATCGATGGCAACAGGTACGATGTCGAGTCCAGCACCTTCAAAGAGGGCATCCTGCGCGCCATCACCATGAACTATGTCGGCCGCAACCGTGCCTGGGGCGGCTTCACGACCCAGGGCGCACAGCCTTCCGCGGGTTCGCTGTCGATCGTGGTCGACGACAAGACCCGCACCTGGCTGGCACAGTACGGTGCCGGCGGCGCCATGAACGAGACGCATAGCCCCGAATGGAAACCCCAGCCGCAGAAAGCGATCCCGGAGGCGGACCGCACCGGCTCCCTCGATCCGCTTTCCGCGGCACTCAGTGTCGGCTTCGCGGGCGATGCCGCGTGCGATCGCACCGTCATGTCCAACGACGGCAAACGCCGTGTCGACGTCATCATCACCAAGGTCGGCATGGAGTCTGCCGAAAAGTCGGGAATCCCGGGCGCGATAGGCGACGTGCTGGTGTGCGATCTCCACACCCGGCGCGTATCCGGTGATTTCGACGACGCCGCCCGCGAGGCCGAGAGCGAACGTCAGCGCCCGATGCGCATCTGGCTCGCACGCTTCGACCAGTCGCACATCCGCTTTCCCGGCAAGCTTGAGGCCCAGACCGCGTTCGGCACCATCCGCGGCAAGGTCCTGTGGTTCCGCGAACGGCCTCTGTCGCCGGCGGAAAGCCAGGCAATGCGGCGGTAGGGACGAGTCCAAGCAGGGTCCCGCTGCACTTTCTCGCCAGGTTGGATGCGTTTGACGCAACCTCTTTCCTCCATGGCGATGGCACGCGCTGCAGGATCTAAGAACCAGACTATAACATAAGTATTTAAATGGCAAGAATAATAACTTTGATTCTTGCCCTGGCAGGCGACGATTCCGTGACTTTTTGCGCCCCGTAGGAGGGGGGCAAAATCATCTCTCGTCTGTTCCGTCCGGGGGCGACTCGTCCGGCCGGCCCCTCAGCTCATCTGCTTCTTTAAGCCGCGCGCTTCTGATCACGCCCGCGCAGGATCGCCAGGATCTCGGCGGCGGCGGCCGGGATGTTGGTGCCCGGTCCGTAGATCGCCGCGACGCCCGCCTTCTTCAGGAAGTCGTAGTCCTGGGCGGGAATGACGCCCCCCACCACGACCAGCACGTCGGATCCGCCCTGCTTGGCCAGTTCCTCGATGAGCTGGGGCACCAGGGTCTTGTGCCCGGCAGCCTGGCTCGACACGCCGATCACGTGGACGTCGTTCTCGATCGCGGCCCGCGCGGCCTCCGCCGGCGTCTGGAACAGCGGCCCGATATCGACATCGAAGCCGAGGTCGGCGAAAGCCGTCGCGATCACCTTGGCGCCACGATCGTGTCCGTCCTGGCCCATCTTGACGACCATGAGGCGCGGCCGGCGGCCTTCTTCGTCGGCAAACGAGGCAATGTCGGTGCGGATGCGCTCCAGCCCCGCGTCGCCCTCCCACTCGCCGGCATAGACGCCGGAGATCGACCGGATGGTCGCCTGGTAGCGGCCATAGACGCCTTCCAGGGCCGACGAGATCTCGCCGACCGTCGCGCGTGCCCGCGTCGCCTCGATCGACAGCCCCAGCAGGTTGCCGGTGCCGTTGCGGGCCGCCTCGCCCAGCGCCCTCAGCGCTGCGACACACTTCGCCTCGTCGCGGCTGGCGCGTATCTTCTGCAGGCGACTCACCTGCGCCTCGCGCACGACGTCATTGTCGACATCGAGGATCTCGATGGCCGGCTCTTCCTTGAGCTGGAACCTGTTCACCCCGACCACGATCTCCTCGCCGCGGTCGATGCGCGCCTGCTTGCGCGCGGCCGCCTCCTCGATGCGCAGCTTCGGCATGCCGGCCTCGACCGCCTTGGTCATGCCGCCCAGTGCCTCGACCTCGGCGATCAGCTTGCGGGCCTCGGCGATCAGGCTGGAGGTCAGCGCTTCGACGTAGTAGCTGCCGGCCAGCGGATCGACGACCTTCGTGACGCCGGTCTCGTGCTGCAGGATGAGCTGCGTGTTGCGCGCGATGCGGGCCGAGGTCGGCGTCGGCAGGGCGATCGCCTCATCGAACGAGTTGGTGTGCAGAGACTGGGTGCCGCCCAGCACCGCCGCCATCGCCTCGTAAGCGGTGCGGATGATGTTGTTGTAGGGGTCCTTCTCGGTCAGCGACACGCCCGACGTCTGGCAGTGCGTCCGCAGCGACAGCGAATCGGCCTTCTTGGGTTCGAACGGCTTGACCAGCTCGGCCCACAGGAAGCGCGCCGCCCGGAGCTTGGCGGCCTCCATGAAGAAGTTCATGCCGATGCAGAAGAAGAACGACAGCCGGGGCGCAAAGGCGTCGATATCGAGGCCCTTCGCCCGAGCGGCACGGACATACTCCAGCCCGTCGGCCAGCGTGAAGGCCAGCTCCTGGACCAGCGTCGCTCCCGCCTCCTGCATGTGGTAGCCGGAGATCGAGATCGAGTTGAACTTGGGCATGTATTGCGCCGTGTGCTCGATGATGTCGGCAACGATGCGCATGGAGGGTCCGGGCGGGTAGATGTAGGTGTTCCGGACCATGAACTCCTTGAGGATGTCGTTCTGGATCGTGCCGGAGAGCTTGTCCTGCGGCACGCCCTGCTCCTCGGCCGCGACGATGTATCCCGCCAGCACCGGCAGCACCGCCCCGTTCATGGTCATCGACACGCTCATCTTGTCGAGCGGGATGCCGTCGAACAGGATCTTCATATCCTCGACGGAGTCGATGGCCACGCCGGCCTTGCCGACGTCTCCCACGACACGTGGGTGATCGGAATCGTAGCCGCGGTGGGTGGCCAGATCGAAGGCAACCGACAGGCCCATCTGCCCGGCGGCAAGGTTCGCCCGATAGAACTTGTTGCTCTCCTCGGCCGTCGAGAAGCCGGCATACTGGCGCACGGTCCAGGGACGGCCGGCATACATCGTGGCCTTGGGTCCGCGCGTGAAGGGCGGGAAACCGGGCAATGCCCCCACCGATTCGAGGTTCTCGAGGTCGGCAGCCGTATAGAGCGGCTTCACCGGGATGCCCTCTGGCGTCATCCAGTCGAGCGACGAGACAGGCCTGTCGCGCAGCTCCTTGGCGGCGAGTTTCTCCCAGTCGGCGAGGGTCTTCTTCGGAAAGTCAGCCATACCCACAATGTACTGCGGATTTCCGGACAGAAAAGGCCGCTATTCGTTTGCCAGAATTGTATTCCGCACCAAGGGATAGATCTGGCCGGCCCAGCGGCGGCCGCTGAACACGCCATAGTGCCCCACCCCAGCCTGCATATAGTGCTTCTTCCGGTAAGGGCGCAGGCTGGTGCACAAATCATGGGCGGCCACGGTCTGGCCGATCGCGCAGATGTCGTCGCGCTCGCCCTCGACCGTGAACAGTGCCGTCCGACGGATCGCCTTCGGATCGATCGTGCGGCCGCGCCAGCCCAGCTCGCCCTTGGGCAACAGGTGCTCCTGGAATACCCGCTGCACGGTTTCGAGATAGAATTCCGCCGTGAGATCGAGCACGGCGAAATACTCGTCGTAGAACGCCTTGATGGTCTTCGCCTGCTCGTGCTCGCCGTTGGCCATGGCGTTGTACAGGTCGACCTGCGCCTTGATATGGCGCTCCGCATTCATGCTCATGAAGGCGGTAAGCTGCAGGAAACCGGGATAGACCCGCCGAGCAGCGCCGGGGTAGCGCAGAGGGACGCGCGCGATCAGGTTGTTCTCGAACCAGCCGATCGGTCGGCCGGTCGCCAGTTCGTTAACCTTGGTGGGATTGATCCTTGTATCGATCGGCCCAGCCATCAGGGTCATGCTGGCAGGCTGGCAGGGATGATCGTCCTCGGCCATCAGCGCCGCTGCCGCCAGCGCCTGCACACAAGGCTGGCAAACCGCGACGACGTGCGCTCCAGGTCCCATCGCCTCGAGAAACTTGATCAAGTGCTCGATATATTCGTCGAACCCGAAGCGGCCGTTCCAGATCCCGACGTCCCGGGCATTGGCCCAGTCGGTGATATGCACGTCATGTTCGGGCAGCAGTACGCGGACGGTGTCGCGCAGCAAGGTGGCGAAATGGCCAGAAAGGGGCGCGACCAGCAACACCCGCGGCTGGGGGGCGACGCCTTCCTTGACGAAGCGAAGCAGGGTGCCGAAGGGGGTGGCGAACACCTCCTCCTCCCGAACCGGCACCAGCTGGTTGCCGACCTTGACCTCGGATATCTCGAATGACGGCCGCCGATGGGTCAGCCGCGCGCGCGTTACCATCTCGCACAGCGCACTTGCTGCTCGCCAGGTGTCCAGATTGCCGCCGCCGGATAAGCCCTGGCCGGCCGCCGTCGCCCAGATCCGCAGCGGCAACATGAGGTCGGCGGAAGTCTGGTAGAGCGAATAGAGC
>QFCS01001301.1_pt1 | contig 12311 bp, 11 predicted proteins | sample 3576561 | NCBI WGS metagenome assembly QFCS01 | reverse complement strand
GGCCACGATCCACGCCTCGAGCAGCGACTGCGCCTCGAAGACCGCGTCCGGGGGCGGTCGGGTCGGGTCGGTCCACTCCGCACATGCCGCCGGGGTGAGCAGGCCGGCCCAGACCCAGGACCGGTCCTGGCTGTCCTCGTACGGCGCGAGCCGCGTCAGCATCCCTGCGCCGCTGCTCGGTCGGCGACCGGGCAGCAGCTGCTCGTAGCGTGCCGCCGGCTCCAACCCCTTCGCGCGCATCCGCTCGGCCCCCTGGCGCAGGGCTCTTGCGGTGCGGTCGAGCAGGACCCGGTTGGACGGCGCGACGCAGACCCGCGGCGCCTCCCCTCGGCAGGCATCGGCGCGCTCGTCGCCGAGTGCGAAGCGCTCGCCGTCGGTGCCCGCGACGACCGTGAGCGCGACTCCCGTCACCGTCGCCCCGAGGACACCCAGCCCGATGGATGCGGCGACCAGCCGACGGCGGCGCGAGCCCGCGAGCACGGGGAGGGCGCCCACCAGGACGACGATCAACCCCAGCAGTGCGAGCCCCTGCGCGGCTGCGACCACCGGGTCGTAGCGGAGCCCGGCGAGACTGCCGCTCGACGGGCCGTGGCGCAGCAGGTTCGCCGGCAGGTCGGGTCCGAAGGCGCCGAACAGGAAGACCCCGGCGCCGGCGAGCAGGCTGGTCAACCGGTACGGCGCGAGGGTGCCCGCCGTCGTACCGATCAGGGCGCACAGGGCGAGCACCGCAGGCCCGAGGGCGAGCGTCCCCAGGTCGGCGGGCCCGCCGTGCACGGACAGCGCGGTGATCGCGAGCGCCGCGGCCGCGCCGACGGCGTAGACCCCCCACGCGAGGAGGGCGACCTGCAGGGCCTGTCGCCCGGGGATCGCCCAGGCCCGGGGCGTCGCGGCGGTCAGCGGGGCGAGCCGTGCGGCGTCCATCGCCAGCCACGCGGCCGCCGCCGCGGCCAGCGGCCCGGTGAGCACGGTGGTGCCGGTGATGGTGTCGACGGTCCAGTTCCATTCGCCGATCCACCGGTGCTCGAAGGCCCACAGCGCGTAGCCGGTGAGGACCGCGAAGGGCACGGCGAGGACGGCGAGGACCCGGCGGTTCACGACCCTCCCTCGGTGCGCAGGCGCAGGAACGCCGCCTCGAGCCCACTGACCGAGCCCGTCTCCGGCCCGCGAGGCGCCCCGAGGGCGGCCAGGTCGCTCACCGAGCCGTCGAAGACGGCGCGTCCGCCGTCGAGCATGAGGACGCGGTCGGCGATCGGGGCCAGGTCCTCCATCAGGTGGCTGCTCACCACGATGCCCGCCGCCCAGGGCACGGCCGCCACGATCTCGCGCAGCCGGACCCGCTGCTCGGGGTCGAGTCCGGCGGTCGGCTCGTCGAGGATCAGCAGCGCCGGCTGAGCGAGGACCGCCTGGGCGAACAGCACCCGCCGCTGCATGCCGCCGGACAGCTCGCCGATGCGTGAGGCTGCCCGGTCGACCAGGCCGACGAGCTCGAGCGCCTCCCCGACGTGCCGCGGGCGGTCGCGGCGCGCGATGCCCCGCAGCCAGGCGAGGTGGGCGAGGAAGTTGCGCACCCGCACGGCCTCCGGCAGCGGCACGGCCTGCGGCATCACGCCGATCCGCTCCCGCGCCGCGGCCAGGTCGCGCCCGCGCCGGTCCAGCACCTCCACCTGGCCCGTGCGGGGCCGGAGCTCGGTCGCCAGGACGCGCAGCAGTGTCGACTTCCCGGCGCCGTTGACGCCGATCACCCCGGTCACCCCCTCCGCCACACTCCAGGTGACGGCGTCGAGGGCGGTGCGTCCCCGGTAGGAGTGCCCGACGTCGGACAGTCGAGCGATGGTCACGCCCGGGCGGTCACTTCGTTACCAAGCGGATCGGACCTGTCACCGTGTCGGCGCAGATCCGGCACGACGGCGATGCCCGACCCCGGCTCGATGGTGCTCGAACCCAGAACTACCCGCATGACAGCCATCCCTCCGATCGCGTCGGTACCCATCGACCAGGACCATGCGGTTCACCATACATAGATGAACTGCGACGCGGTCAAGTGAACGACAGTGATGGATCTCACGTTCATGGGCTATGGTGCGCGCGCCCTGCACTTCGGCGGAGCATTTCTAGCATCAAGGGGGAAGTTAATGTTGAGTGTTCGATGGAGCCACCGCGCGAGCCGCGTCACGGCAGCAGTCGTCGGAGTCGGTGGCGTCGCTTTCGGGATCGGCGCACCTGCCCTCGCTGAGGGTCACTTTTCGAGCTACCTGACGAACTGGGGCAATGGCCAGTCGTCCGTCTACTGGTGAGCACCGAGGCTTTGCCCCCGCAGCGTGAGGGCACCGGCAACGATGACGAGTGCGGCCGCGACTGACCACGCGACCGTCAGGTCGGCCTCGGGCTGGAGGAGACGGATCCACGTCGCCCCCGTCAGATGCGGGCTGTAAGTCACGCTCCCGAGGAAGACCGCCACCGCCGCGATCGTCCCGGCTGCTTCACCCGCCACGCACGTGGTGGCGACGGCAGCGGACGAGACGATCGCGGCGGAGGTCAGCCCGCGCTGCGCCGAGCCCCCGGCCATCGACTGGGTCAGCGCGCAGCCGACGCTGACGGCGGTGACGCTTCCGGCGAAGAGCACCAGGTCGTAGCGACGAATCGCCCGCGATGCGGTGATCTCCACGACCGTGTCACGGCCGTCGAACATGTGCGCGAAGGCGGCACCGAGCACGACAGCGACGAACGCTGTGACCGGCAGTCGTCCGGTGCCCCCACCGATCACCGCCGGAGCTCCGACCTCCCGGGTTCCGAAGAGTGCCACCAGCAGGACGGCTGCAGCGAAGACGGGGACGAGTCGCACTACTCTGCGAACGCGCAGCCATTCCCTCATCGCTCCCGTCCGCGCAGCGGACGCCTCCGGCTCATCGACGGTCGCACCGAGCCGCCAGGCCCGCCAGGAGCGATTTCACGCCTGCCCGCTCCTTCTCACTCCCGGCTGCGGCAAGAGCCGCAGCGTCGGCGCGTCCCGACGTGGAGTACCCGTTCTCGTTCAGCCACCCCGTCGATACGCCCAGCACCGTCATGAAATAGATGAACGGCGGTTGATACTCCGCGTTCACCTCCGGGTACGTGCATCCCTCAGCGACGGAAGCAAGCAGCCCCTGCACCAGGTTGACCTTGATGAGGTTGTCGTCGCGGTTCGGGATCGTGACGACCAGAGCGTCGGCGGCGTCGATCTGCTCGGTGATCAGCCGCGGAGTGGGCACCGAGATCGCCGTGAGCTTCGCCTGGAGGTCGTCCACGTTGTCGACGGCCGCTGCGAGGAGGTCTCTGTTCTCCGGCCACACGCAGACCCGAGCGCCGTCGGCGGCGGACGCACAGTCCACGGGGGCCCGACGAGGCGTGACAGCCGGAAGGCCGGCCCCACCCGACACGGCCTGGACCGCGGCCGCACTGAGTCCGACGGCCGACGCCAATGCCAGCACGACGCCGGCGGCCGCGCCCGGCCGCCCCGCACGCCACCACGACGACCTGCTCGTCAACACCGCACCGCAGACCGTCACGGTGACCGCGAAGCCGAGCGACCCGGCGACCATGCCGGGGGCAGGCCGGTAGGCGAAACCACAGCAGTCGACGAAGCTGCCGTTCATGAACCGCAGCGTTGCATTCAGGGTCGTGGCGGGCAGCGCCAGCCAGGCATAGACGCCCAGCCCGACCACGGGCACGGCGACCACGAGCGGGAGCGCCTTCGACACCAGCGTCCCCAGGACCCCGCAGGCCAGAAGACAGGCGAAGGTGACGGAGACGACCTGCCACTCGGACAGCGATCCCGGGATCGCACGCAACGTCACGATCATGGCGGCGACACCCGCGAGCGGTCCCCCCAAGAGCAGCGGCCACATCGCTGCCGGTATCCACCGGGCCTGGTGCCGCGTGGGGCGCAACGCCGAGATCGCTCGGTCCAGTCGAGCGAACGCCAGAGCGCAGGCGGCCGCGAGAACCGGCCCCACGAGGATCACCATGCGACTCGCGTTGGCGAACCCGTAGGTCCGGTAGGACGGCGTACGCGCGTCATTGGCCAGGGCGACGAAGACGCCGAGGGCGAACAGCAGCGGGACCAGCCAGCTCGCGTGAGTCCACCGCACAGCAGTCGATGGCCTCAATGCCAGCCTCCACTGACCAGTTCTTCGAACACCCCCGCCGCATCGGCTTGCGGGACCCCGAGCTCGTCACCCAACGCCAGGAACTGCGTCACCAATCCGTCGAAAGCGATCCGGCCTCCGGTCAGCACGGTGACATGGTCAAAGTGACTATCGAGATCGGCGATCTGATGGGTCGAGATCACGATCCCGGATCGTCGGGGAAGTTCGTCGATGATCCGGCGGAAGTTGCGCGTCTGGGCCGGATCCAGCCCGGCGGTGGGCTCGTCGAGGAGCAGTACCTGGTGATCTCGGACGAGGGCCTGCGCGAGACCGAGCCTTCGCAGTTGACCACCGGAAAGCTCGTTCGACCGCCGGTTCCGAAGCTCCTCGAGATGGGTCAGGGCGAGCAGTTCGTCGGCCTTCGACTCCGCGTCGGCGTGCGAGCGTCCCGTGAGCCACCCTGCGTAGACGACCTGCTGGTGCACCGTCAGTCCCCTCACCGGAGCGATTTCCTGAGGCATCCAGGCCACCGCGTCGGCGAGCGAGCCCTGCCCCGAGAGGCGCACTGCGCCGCTCGTCGGCCTGCGGCGACCTGCGAGGAGCGAGAGCAATGTGGACTTCCCGGCTCCGTTGGGCCCCAGCAGCAGGGTGCGACGTCCCTCGGGAACCGCCCACGTCACGTCGTCGAGAACTGACCTGTGACGCAACCGGCGCCGGTACCTAAATGACACTGCGTTCGCCGAGAGAGTCACCATCCTGATGCTAATCACGAAGGCGGCATCGGCGCCGAAGACCCGCCGCGTCGGCCCGACAGCCTCGCGCCCGGTGCCACGACGACGCGCCGCGCATGCCTTCCTCCCGCACTACTTCGCGAGCCGTAGTAGTGTGCGGCGCATGGACACCACCCAGCTCCTGCGCGGCGTGCTCGATGTCGCCGTCCTGGCCGTGGTCGAGCGCGAGGACGGGTACGGCTACGACGTCCTGCGCCGACTGCGCACGGGCGGCCTGAGCGAGGTCGGCGACGCGTCGGTCTACGGCACGCTGCGCCGGCTGTACGCGGCGGGCGCGCTCACGTCGTACGTCGTGCCGTCCGACGAGGGCCCGCACCGCAAGTACTACGGGATCACTCCGACGGGCCGCGACCTGCTCGCCACCCAGGCCAAGGAGTGGATCTCCTTCGCCGACACCGTCACCTCCCTGCTCCCCCCGACCACGAACCCGGCCCGACCGACAGGAGCCACGGCATGAGCACCTCCGACCCGACCCTGGTCCTCCACCCCGAGGTGAGCGCCTTCGTCGAGCAGGTACGACGCCACCTGGCCGACCTCGACGACGAGACCCGCGACGAGCTGACCGGCGGGCTCGAGGCCGACCTGGCCGACCAGGTCGCCGACGGGGCACCCCTGGGCGACGCGGCGGCGTACGCCCGGGAGCTGCGGACGGCGGCGGGTCTGCCGGAGCGGCGCCGGCGCCGCGGCATCGACACGAGCGGCTGGCCGTCGTCGCCGTCGGAGGTGCTGGACCGGGCGCGTGAGCGGTTCCTGGCGCAGGCGACCCGCCCGCGGGTCCGCCCGGCGTGGGACCTGCTGGTCGCGCTGCGCCCGGCGTGGTGGGTGGCACGGGCGTGGATCGCGCTGACCCTCGTCGACATCTGGTTCGGCCCGTGGGAGCCGATCACCCTCATCCCGACGCTCGGCCTGCCGTGGGTGGGCGAGATCCTGCTGGTGGCGGCGATCGCGGTGAGCACGCTGATCGGGCTCGGACGGCTGTGGCCGGGCTCGGGTCCCGACCGCGACGGCCTGCGCCGCACGACCCTCGCCGTGGCGAACACGGTCGCCGTCGTGACGGTGCTGTCGATCGGCGTGCCGTGGCCGGCCGAGCTCTCCGGCAGCGACGACTGGGACGCCGACAGCGCCTACATGCAGGGCTACCGCGACGCCCAGCACGAGGGCGGCATCCTCGTCGACGGCCGCCGGGTCACCGACCTGTTCGCCTACGACGCCCAGGGCCGGCCGATCGAGCAGGTCCAGCTGGTCGACCAGGACGGGCAGCCCGTCACGATCCGGCCGCGGGACTCGATCACCGGCGAGGGCGCCTCGCGCACCGTCGCCTGCCCCGCCCTCAACGGCGACGTCCCCGCCCTCAACGTCTTCCCCTTCGCCCGGCTCACCCTGCGCCACGGCCTGTGCACGCCCGAGCGGGCCGCGGCCGCGCAGCAGCCGCGCCACCCGCTCGCGACGCTGTCGCCGGTCACGCCCGCGTGGCCCGCTCCGGTGGACCGGACGGACCCCGAGCAGACGGACGCAGCCGACGAGGGAACGGCGGACAAGGGCGCGGCCGACGCCGAGCGCCCCTGACCCGCAGCCTCAGGAGGCGGCGCCGGGGTCGAGGAACCCGCGGATCAGCGCCAGCGACGTACGGTCCTCGACCCCGAGGGCGCGCACCCGCGCGACGTACGCCGCGGCCGCCTCCCGCGCGGCCCGCTCGACCCCGGAGCCGGCGACGAAGGTCCCGGCCCGACCGCGGGTCTCGACGAGACCGGCCGCCTCGAGCTCGCGGTAGGCGCGGGCGACGGTGTTGGCGGCGACGCCGAGGTCCTGGGCCAGCCGGCGCACGGTCGGCAGCCGGTCGCCGGCGACGAGCGCCTCACCGTCCTCGATCTGCGCGGCGATCTGCGAGCGGATCTGCTCGTACGGCGGCTGCTCGCCGCCCGGGTCGAGCGTGATCATGCGGGCCGCGCCACGACGACGGGCCCGGGTGGCAGGTCGGGCCACAGGCGACGGTAGCGGTGACGGTCGAGATACAGGGCGAGCATGGACGACGCCCCCAGAACGACCAGGACCAGCGCGAGCAGGCCGGGCCCGTCCTCGACGGATCTGATCTGCATGCTCGCGATCACGGCCAGCATCCCCACGGACGAGAGCATCGTGCGCGCCTGCTCGGAGCGCCACGCGTCCTGGAGGTAGAGGTGGGCGGCGTCGCCGGCCGGCTGCGGCCGGGCCAGCACACGGATCGCGCAGCCGACGACCCCCAGCATCAGGAGCGCGATCACCGCGGTGCTCGCGGTGACGACCCGCCGCTCCGCGTCGTCTCCGACGGCCACGCCCGGCAGCCCGGCGACGGCGGCCACCAGAGCGAGCGAGGCGCAGCTCAGGACGAGGACCAGCGCGAGCGGAGGGAGGTAGTCGACGGCCCGCACCGCCCGGGCGCGCGCCACCGTCGGCCGTCCGTCGGGTACCGGGAACTCGGTGCCTGCCTGGATTGCGGCGAAACCGGCCCGGATGGCCGACGTCATGGCGCCGCACGCGAGGAACAGCACGAGGTTCGGCTCCCACCAGAGGCGGGCGGCGACATAGGCCGACAAGCCCGCGACCCCGGCGACCTGGGCGGCGCGGAAGGTGCGGCGGTGGGCGCGATCGACGGCAGCGGAGAAGGCCGCGTCGATCCAGAGACCGTGGCCCCGAGCGAACTCCTCGCCCGCAGAGGAGAGGAAGCGCCGCGTCGGGCGTCCGCAGAGCACCACGACCATGAGGAGCACCCCGAGCACGATCGCCTCGAGCCAGCCAGGATCCATGTGATCGATGCTACACAAGACGACTTTGTAGCAACACATAATGCGCTACAGAAGCAGAGGACCAGGTCCTCACCCCTCGACCGTCACCAGCTCCTCCAGCATCGCCGCGACGGTGTCCTGCGCCTCGGAGTACGGGTGGTACGGCGTGGACCGGCGCTGCGGGATCACCCCGGCCACCCACGGGTCGTCGGAGCAGATGTCGTGCCCCTGGGTGGCGGACCACATGTCGACGAACTCGGCCTCGGCCTCGAGCGCGCCCTTCTCCTGGGCGCGGGCGAACTGGGCGAGGACCTCGCGCGCGAAGGGATAGTCCCCCTCGGCGAGCGGGAGCAGGTCGCAGGCGCCGTCGGCGGGGAAGATCTGCGGGTAGCCGATGACCACGACGCGCGCCTCCGGAGCGGTCTCCAGTACGGCGCCGACGGTGCGCACGATGGCGTCGGACACCTGGGCGAAGATCTTCTTCAGCGCGTCCGGGTTCTCCTCGGCGACGTCGGCGCAGGGCGATCCGGTCGGATCGTCGAGAGCCAGCTGGGCGCAGGTGACGACGAGGTTGCCGTAGACGCCGCCGTTGTTGCCGCCGATGCTGAGGGTGACCAGGTCGGTGTCCTCGGTGACGGCATCGAGCTGCGGCGGAACCCGCTTGCCGCCGGCGGGGCGCTGCGGACGCGTCATGTTCTCGGTCGTCGCACCCCCGCAGCTCACGTCGACCAGGTCGAGGTCGAGAGCCTCGGCCAGCAGGTGCGGATAGTTGCCGTCGGTCTGCTGGCACGCCTTCTCGTACGTCGACTGCCCCAGCCCCGGACCGGAGGTGTAGGAGTCGCCGAGGGAGACGTAGCGGTCGCCCGCCACGATCGCCTTGCGGTTCTTCGACGCGTCGACCTCGGGGTCGCTGCAGGCGGCCAGCACGAGCGCCGCCGTCAGGGCGCCGACGACCGCCGGGACGCCCCACCGTCTCGTCGCGCTCACCGCGCCACCTCCTCGACCCCCAGAGCAAGGGTCAGCGCGAGGACGATATCGGGATCCTCCAAACCCTCGCCGAACAGCTCGCGCACCTGCGTCATCCGGTAGCGGATCGTCTGGGGGTGCACGAACAGCGCCGCCGCCACCTCGTCGCGCCGGCCCTGGTGCAGCAGCCAGGCGCGCAGGGTCTCGCGCAGCTTCGCCGCGGTCGCCGGACGCAGCTCGTCCAGCGGCGCCAGCACCCGCGCCCGCAGGTCCGCGAGCGCCGCCGCGTCCGCGGTGAGCACGAGCCGCGACAGATGCTCCTCCGTGTCGCCCGTCAGGGCGAGCCCGCGCGCCCGCAGCGCCCGGTCGTACGACGCCCGCACCTCCAGCCACGGCCGCGCGGGCCCGACGATGCCGCCGCGGTCGCGCACCGTGCGCAGCAGCGGCGCCCGCCGCCCGTCGTGCGCGTCCGGGACGAGCAGCACGGCCGCCCCGTCGAGCTCGGGGATGTCGGAGACCTGCAGCGTGCCGCGTCGTACCGACTGCAGCAGCGAGCCCATCTGCGAGTCGGGCGCGATGACGGCGGTGAGCGTGGTGGGCGCGGGCCATTCGGCGCGCTCGACGGAGGCGAGCACGGTCGCCTCCGGCGCGCCGGTGAGCAGGTGGCGCGCCAGCCGCTCCAGCATCCGCTGCCGGATCCGGCCCTCGCTGACGGACTCGTCGCGGTGCCCCGCGACGCTGGCGCCGGACAGCTCGTCGATGTAGTTGAAGACGACCTCGGCGAAGGAGGCCATCGTGGCGGGGTCGACGCCCTGGGCGACCGCCTGGGCCGACAGGTGCTGCCAGGAGACCCGTGCCCCGATCCGGTACGCCGACAGCAGGGCGTCGCTGGTGCGGCCGCTGCGGACCTCGCCGCGTCCGAGCTGGTAGGCGCCGTCGAGGGCGGAGGCCTGCGGGGCCAGGGCGTCGGGACCACGACGGTCGCTGACCAGGGACAGGAAGCCGCCGAGCGCCACCTGGACGGCGGTGCGGATGGTGGCGCCCATCGGCCCGCCGAAGGCGTCCTCGTACGCCGGGACCTCCCGGATGATCTGCGCGACGACGTCCTCGGCGAGGGCGGGCAGCTCGGCGCGGATGGCGGCGACCGTCGGCGGCGGCAGCAGCGCGGCATGCTCCGAGCGGGAGCGACGCATCGACCGTGGGGACATCAGGTGCGACCCTTTGTTCGCGACGAACAATTCAGCAGCGCGGATTCACCGACTGGAGTCATGAGTTTAGCGGCACCGGCTGCGACGCTGGAGAACGTGAGCACGACGACCGAGGCCCCCGACGCCGCCGCCCGCAGCGGGCGGCTCCGCAGCGGCCTGCGCAACCTCCTCGACGCGGCGGTCACGCCGCTGTCCGTCGACGACCTCCTCGACCACTTCGCCCCGCTGCGACCCGGCGCGACCGCCGGCCTCCAGGGGCGGATCGTGTCGGTGCAGTCGGAGACCGCGGACTCCGCGACGATCGTCGTGAAGCCCGGCAAGGACTGGGCCGGGCACATCCCCGGCCAGTACGTTCGCGTCGGCATCGACGTCGACGGCGTCCGCCTGTGGCGCACCTACTCGCTCACCCACGGACCCCGCCACGACGGGCACATCTCCATCACCGTCAAGGCGATCCCCGGCGGCATCGTGTCCACCCACCTCGTCCGCGAGGCACGGGCCGGGCAGATGCTCCACCTCGCGCAGGCCGACGGCGACTTCGTGCTGACCCCGCCGCAGGCAGGACGGCGCCAGAAGCTGCTGCTCGTCACCGCCGGCTCCGGCATCACCCCGGTCATCGGGATGCTGCGCAATCTCTACTCCCGCGCCCGCGCCGAGGCCGAGGACGCCTACGACATCGTGCTCGTCCACTCGGCGATGAAGCGCGACGAGGTCATCTTCGGCGCCGAGCTGCGCGCCCACGCCGACGCCGGCCGGCTGCGCCTGATCGAGCGCCACACCGACACCGACGGCCTGCTCACCACCGCCGACCTCGAGACCGAGGTCCCCGACCTGGCCGAGCGGACGGCGTACGCCTGCGGTCCGGCGGGCCTGCTCGACACGCTCGAGGCCTACTACGGCGAGCGCCGCCTGACCCTGCACACCGAGCGCTTCCGCCCGACCGTCGTCGACGTCGACGCCGAGGGCGGCACCCTGACCTTCAGCGGGGCGACCGTCGAGACCGACGGCTCCGTCCCGATCCTCGACGCCGCCGAGTCGGCCGGCGTCCTCATGCCGAGCGGCTGCCGGATGGGCATCTGCATGGGCTGCGTGCTGCCCATGCGCTCCGGCGCCGTGCGCGACCTGCGCAACGGCGAACTCACCGTCGCCGTCCCCGGGGAGACCCACCCCGGCGGCGTGAAGATCCAGACCTGCATCAGCGCCGCCGCCGGCGACTGCACCTTCGACCACTGAGGACCAGCGATGACGACGATCACCAACAAGGCCATCGACCCCACCGCCCACCTCTCCCCCGAGGACATCGAGGCGCTCGGCGCCGAGCTCGACGCGATCCGCCAGGAGGTCCTCGACGCCCGCGGCGAGAAGGACGCGGCGTACATCCGCAAGGTCGTCGACGTCCAGCGCAAGCTCGAGCTCGGCTCGCGCGCCGTGCTGCTGGTCAGCGCGTTCCCGCCGGCCTGGGTGCTCGGCACCGTCGGGCTGAGCGTCGCCAAGATCCTCGAGAACATGGAGATCGGGCACAACGTCATGCACGGCCAGTGGGACTGGATGCGCGACCCGAAGATCCACCCGACCACGTGGGAGTGGGACAACGCCTCCACCGCCGACGGCTGGAAGCACTCGCACAACGAGATCCACCACACGTACACGAACATCGTCGGCAAGGACAACGACCTCGGCTACGGCATCATGCGCGTCGACGAGGAGCAGCGCTGGTACCCGCTCTACCTCGCGCAGCCGCTGTGGAACTTCATCAACGCCTGCTTCTTCGAGTACGGCATCGCCGCCTACGACCTCGAGCTCGGCCGCAACCTGCGCACGCCCAAGGAGAAGCGCAGCGAGGAGTTCAAGCGCAACCTGTCGAACACGCTGAAGAAAATCCGCAAGCAGGCCACCAAGGACTACGTCGTGAACCCGGCGCTCGCCCTGCCCACCGGGTCCTTCCTGCCCGCCCTCGCCGCGAACTTCACCGCGAACGTCGTGCGCAACATCTGGTCGCACTCGGTCATCATGTGCGGCCACTTCCCCGAGGGCGTCGAGACCTTCGAGCTGAAGTCTATCCCCGAGACGGAGACGCGGGGACAGTGGTACCTGCGCCAGATGCTCGGCTCGGCCAACATCTCCGGCTCGAAGCTGATGCACATCATGACCGGCAACCTGTCGCACCAGATCGAGCACCACCTCTTCCCCGACCTGCCCAGCAGCCGGTACGCCGAGGTGGCTCCGAAGGTGCGCGCCGTGTTCGACAAGTACGGCCTGAACTACCACACCGCACCGCTGCCGCAGCAGGTCGGCAGCGCCTGGCACCGCGTGATCCGGCTGTCCTTCCCGAACGGCTGGCTCGAGACCACCAACGCCAAGAACCTGCCGACGCAGCTGGTCGCGCTCTACAAGATCACGACCGCCGACAAGCGCAAGCGCCGCGTGATGCTGAAGCTCCTCGAGCGCGAGGCCCGCAAG
>QFCS01005215.1_pt1 | contig 12319 bp, 6 predicted proteins | sample 3576561 | NCBI WGS metagenome assembly QFCS01 | reverse complement strand
TGCCGATTTGTCCTGCACGAAGCTGGCGATCACTTCATTGAGATCCTCCCGGCAAATCCGCGTCGCCTCGATGCTGGTCGGCAGCTTGAGGCCCTTGATCTCGAAATGCATCTGGCCCTGGGCGTTGACGCCGATGTTGGTTGCCCCCTCCTGATAGCCATCAGGGCCGTAATCGAAATCCGGCTTGGGGCCGGCATCCTTGGGCGTGAACTCGAAACGCGGCGCCAGCACCTGTTCCATCAGCAGGCTGGCGGCGATAGCCTTGAGATAATCGTTGATGGCGTCGACCACCAACGGGTCGTCAGCCGCTGGTTCCGCGATCAGATTGGTGAAGCGCGCCCGCGTCTTGCCCGGCGCATCGCGGGTTGCGCGGCCGATGATCTGGATGATTTCCGTAAGGCTGGAGCGATAGCCCACCGTCAGCGCATGTTCGCACCAGATCCAGTCGAAGCCTTCCTTGGCCATGCCAAGCGCGATAATCACGTCAACGAAATCGCGATCGCTGCGCGCCGCAGTGGATTTGAGCGAGGCCACTACGCGATCACGCTTGGAGGCATCATCGTCGACCAGATCTGCGACCTTGATCGTGGCGCCGCTGGCTGTCTTGAGCAGATGAAAGCCGGTTTCCGGATCAACCCCGTGCCATTCACCCAAATGGCCCATGATGTCCTCGGCCTCGCGGTGCTTGTCCTTCAGGCTCTCGCGCGAATTGACCGAGGGGATGTGGACAATGGTCTTGATCGTCGGGTCAAGCAGCGCCGAGATCTTCTCGGTGTAGGGGCCGGTGTAGAAGCTGTAGCCGATGTCCAGCACCTTGAGATACTGATAGCCGTTGAGCTGCTCGTAATAGGTGTAGGTGACGGTCTCGAACTTGGCTTCGTCATCGGGTGCCAGCACGGGGATGGCGTCGCCCCGGAAATAGCTGCCGGTCATCGCCACGATATGCGCCTTGTCGCGCCCGATCAGTTGGGCAAGCTGCGCGCCTAAACGGTTGCCGGCATCGGCAGAGACATGGTGGAATTCGTCGATGGCGATGAGCGCGGTGTCGAAAGCCTCGACCCCCAGTTCGTCAAAGGCAAAGCGGAAGGTTGCGTGCGTGCAGACCAGCACTATGCCATCGCTGGCCAGAAATTCGCCGACAGCCTTGACCTTGGACTTGGCCACCTTCGGATCATCGGCGCCGGGCGTGTTGCACAGGTTCCATTGCGGCGCGACTTCCCAGTCGGCCCAAAAGCCATGATTGCTCAGCGGCTCGCTGTTGAAGCTGGCACCAATCGAGCGTTCCGGCACGCAGACGATGGCCTTCTTCACGCCTTGGTTGGTCAGCTTGTCCAGGGCGATGAACATCAGCGCGCGTGACTTGCCCGAGGCCGGAGGCGACTTGATCAGCAAATATTGCTCGCCACGCTTGTCATAGGCCCGCGCCTGCATTGGGCGCATCCCCAGCTCATTCGCCTTGGCTGTCGCGCAAGTGCCGGCGGGGCGGAAGGTGACGGTGGGGATGATGTCGGCATTTTGGGTCATTTGAACAACTCGCTATGGGTTCCGGCGCGCACGAAAACGAGCGTGCCGCCCGGTCCCGCTGTGTCGTCCACTTCGTAGATCAGCAGGAAATCCCCGCCGATGTGGCATTCTCGTGTGCCTGCCCACTCGCCTTTCAGCGCGTGATCGCGCCATTCGGGCGACAGCGGCGCATCATTGGCGATCAACAGCAGCATCGCCTCCTTGAGCTGGCCCATGTCATAGCGACCAGAGCGCGAGAGGCGCTCCCAGTCTTTCCTGAACGCTTTGGCCAGATCAAACTTGCGCGGCAGCTTCGCGGACTTATCCTTCTTTGCCATCGAGTTCGGCAAACATGGCATCAGGATCGGTGAAGCGGGCGCGGCGCTTGGCGATGATTGCACGCGCCTCGTCCAGCGCGGCGCGGGTTTCGGCGTTGGGCACCTTCAGCTCCAGCGGGAAGGCCTGGTCGACCGCGATGCGGTGGAACAGCAGGCGCACGGCGTCGGATGCGGTCAGCCCCATTGCCGCCAGCGCTTCGGTGGCTTTTGCCTTCAAATCATTGTCCATGCGGATATGCAGCATGGAGCTTTGCGATGGCACATGCGGTGCGTTCATCCGAGCCTCCTGTATCTCAAATGAGAGATACGCCGATGGCGCGAAAAGTCAATGTCGCGCCCATCATGCTGCCGCCTTGCCGCCAGTCATCTTGGTGTAGAGATCGAACAGCTTTTCGAGCCTTTCAGTGTCGTTTTTGAACCGGCGACCGATGTAGATTCGCTCCAGCACCTCATCGTTGCGGTCATGCGCGTGGCGCAGGTTTTCCGGCATAGTGTCGGGATCATAGAGATCCGCGATGGTCGCCGGGAAATGCGTCTCGCGCGCCAGCAAGATGTCCTCGGCGCAACGGGTGAGGTCGGCCTTGTTCTGCTCCGTCAGCTTGGGGACGGGGAAGGTGTTCCAGCCCATTGTGTTCGAATAGCGGAAATCAGTTTTCATCTTGCCGCAGACCGTAGCAATCCAAACCAAATGTAGGCGTGATACTATTAATGCCATATTCCAGATCGGTGCATCATAAATACCAAAAAGAAGATCGCTGAGTATGGTCTCTGCGTCCGCAATGTCTGCAGGAATGTATTCCCTGCGCTCCGATGATACCTTGGCGATCGCAATCGAATAGCGCTTTGCGAAGCCCTGTATTTGTACAAAACGATGTGAGCGATTGGCGAAATTTTTAGTCGATGGAGCCTTGCTTGCTGCGCGCATCTGCCTGACCTCTTCTAAGCGAGGCCCGACGAACGGATGTTGCTTTGCCTCTTCAGCATCAGCGTCATTTAACCAAATGCAACCGCGTACCGAGCCTCGTATCATTTCTTGAGATCCCATGTAACGCTTGAACCACCTTGCGTTTTCAGGAAATGATTGGCGACATTTACGCAGATCATCGACGTCGAGGCACAAATTACCGCCATCACGAGGTTGGTTGCCATAAACCATCGATGAGAGGCCATTAATTGGCGCGGATGCTGGGGTTACTACAATATCAGGTCCGGATACGAGGTATGAGTTGATATTGCTCACTTCTCTAACAGTACTGACACCTGACCCATCCTCACCAAAAATCGTATTGGTGCGCCGCCCAGAGTGGCTAATTCCAACAATAGAGACTATTACTGCAGCATTGTTACTGGCTAGATTTCTCCACTTAAAGGAAGGAAGTGCAAAAAATATTTTTGCACCTTCTGCCTTTAGAATAGGAGCAATGGTAGCAACCTGCTGTCCTTGCCATAATGAATTTGTTGTCACGAAAGCGTATTCTGCATGAGTCGATTTGGCATAATTGGCAGCTTTAAGAATCCAACCAGATACGTAATCGACGGCTGCCGATGCTGAAGCATAACCAGAAAAAAGTTTGGCAAGATCAGCTTTCTGCTCGGTGTCCTGCCATGCCTGTCCCAAATAGGGCGGATTGCCGCAAATGAAGGTCTCTCCGCCCGCATTCTCGAAATCGATCTCGGTCTGGTTAAGTGGCGCGTTGAACAGATCATCGCCTCTGACCTTAACCGATGCTTCTGTTGTCCCCCACAGGCTCAGCCAGTCGATTCGCAAGGCGTTGCCACAGGTGATCCAGTTCTGGCTGTCCAGCGGCAGGAAATCGGCCAGAGCCTCCTTCTGCCCGCGATAGAGCACATCGCACTGAAACTCGGCGATGATCAGCGCCAGTCGTGCGATTTCGGCGGGGAAGGGGCGCAGTTCAATGCCGCGGAAGTTGGTGAGGGGGATCTCGCTCTTGCGCTCCGCCTCGCCCCGCCGCGTGTTGATGATGGCCTCGATCTCGCGCATTTGCTTGTAGGCGATCACGAGGAAATTGCCGCTGCCACAGGCTGGGTCAAACACGCGGATGCGCGCCATGCGGTTGCGGAGGTTCAGCAGTTTGCGCGGATTGTCGCCAGCCTCTTCCAGCGCTGCCCCTAGATCGTCGAGGAACAGCGGGTTCAGCACCTTCAGGATGTTGGGCACGCTGGTGTAATGCATGCCCAGCGCGCTGCGCTCGTCATCGTCGGCCACAGCCTGGATCATGCTGCCGAAAATGTCGGGGTTGATCTTCTGCCAGTCGAGATTGCCGATCTGGATCAGGTAAGACCGGGCAATGCGGCTGAAGCGCGGGACATCGGTGCTGCCCGAAAAGAGCTGGCCGTTGACGTAGGGAAACACGTCGGCCCAGCGCGGTGTGCCGGCGGCCTTGCGATAGCGGTCGTCCAGCTTGCCTTCGTGGCGGGTGGGCGTGTCCATCGCCTTGAAGATGGCGCTGATGACTTCGTGCGTATTGCTGGAATCGCGTTCCGACATCTGGTCGACGGTGCGGGTGAACAGGCCTTCGCCGTGAAAAATGTCGGTGTCTTCTGCGAAGAAGCAGAAGATCAGTCGCGCCATGAAGTGGTTCATGTCGGCCCTGCGCTCGGCTGCGGCCCAGTCGGGGTTGTCTTTCAGCAGTTCGACATAGAGCTTGTTGAGCCGGCTCGTCGCCCGGATGTCGAACGTGCTCTCACGGATCTGCTTGACCGTGGTGATGCCGGCCAAGGGCAGGAACAGGCCGAAGTGATTGGGGAAATCGGCATATTGGCAGGCGACAGTCTCGCCGGTGGCCAACTCCTCTGCCTGAAAGTCTGCGCCATCGGTGGCGAGGATGAATTTGGCCTTGGCAGCTTGTGTCTTGGGGCTGGCGCGCAAGGCCTGAAGGGTCGCGTCCACCGCACCCCGCTCGCAGGTGGCAATATGGATGTTGCTGCGCTGAAGTACGCCGCCGGGCACGTCCGAACCATTCGACGCACCGGTGCGCAGCTTCTTGAGCGTGGTTGCCTTGTTTCCGAAGGCTTCCAGAAAGGCATACGGAAATTCCGCCGCATCAAAGGGGGCGGCGGCAAGGTCGGTGATGGCTTGTTCGATTTCGACGGCGTTCATGGCGGGACATTAGGTCGATGGCTCGATGTGGGGCAAGTCGGCGACGCACATTTATTCCGTTTATGGCAAAATCAACGGAGCAGCCGAAACGGCAGGTTGCATAAATCGAAGGCTTGAAAGGAGCTGTTCCCAAGGTGGGGCGCCAAAGGGAGCCCACGACCACAATACGCCGTTCCGATTCAGCGCTCGGCATGTCGGCTCACGTCGAAAGCCGCCGGTCAGGCCGCGAGAAGCTGCGGGTCGGAAATGCGCCCCAGTTTCTGTGTCCACCGCTTCCCGCAAGCAGTCATTCTCCTGGATCAACTGGCGGGGTTCTCCGAATGAGGCGCAGCATCTCGCGAGTAAGGGAGCATCGGGCTGAGGCACGGATCTTGGCGCCGCCGGGAATTCGCGTGCCACTCAATCAGTATTAACTTCGATAATCCGGACTTCGCGATTAGTAGCGTACACGGCTATGATAACGGAGGACCAATGACCTGGCACATCACGGCGCGCATGGCTTGGCACGATCGCGGCTGGGACGGCCACGTCTGCGACGATCCGGCAGCCAACACTTACTGCACGGGAAGCCACTCACTCCTTTCAGAACGGCTTGCGCGGGAAAAGCGAATCGATTGCGAGCGGCCCTGTGCGGCGCTCGACGCCGACCTGCCCAACTATCAGCCACCCTGCTTCTGGACGTCATCCGCCTTCGCGCCAGAGGCGACAAAAGTCCTGCACCGTCATCCGTTCCCGCAATATCGCGACGAGAAGCAGATAGAGGAGACGCTTCCCGCCAATTCGGTCTACACTTGGCCATTCCGCCTCGCGATGACGCATGCGTCGAAGGACCGGCACGGCAATTATTTTCCCGACATTGATGCCCGAATCGACCGCTTTGTCGGCAGGCTCAGCCGCGGCCGCTCGCTGGTCTTCTTCTACCTGAACTACGACAATCCGGTCTCAGCGGACGATTATAAATATGCGCTCATCGGGTGCGCCCGCCTCGCCGACCTCGCAGTGAGCGGCGACTTCCCGTTCAATTCCGACGAACTGGCGGAAATTCGCGGCTCGAAGCCGCCGATGAAGAATTTCCCTGTCGGCAATTGGGCGTTGCAGTTGAGCCATGAGGGTGCCGCCAATGGCATCGTGCTTCCCTATCATTCCTATCTCGCCCACATCGCCGCCAATCCCGACGACGAAGGCAAGCTCGACGAGATCCGAGTGCTGGTTGACGAGCCAGCGCTGCTCCCCAACTTCAAATATGTCTCCGAGCAGGTCCATGACGACCACGCGCTCGCGCTGCTCTACAAGCTCAAGCGCGCGCTAGCGCGAGCGCAGGAGCATGGCATCGCCGACGTTGATGCCATGCTCGACCGGATCGAGGATTACATCGCCGACGCCTGGGCCGATCGCGGCCTCTATCCTGGCCTAGGATCTGTGCTCAACGTCCTAGCCGACCTGGCGGAAGGCGAATATCAGATCGAAGGCAACCGCGGCGCTGCGCTTGCCGCCGCGCTGCGCGGCTCGCTCGGCGACGACGAGGACTTGCTCGACGCGGCGATCTCCCTACTCGAATCCAAGGATCCGGTGCCCCCGGCATTGGTGGCGTATAAGGCGACGGTGCGCGATGCACGGGCGGGCTACCGAGACAACAAGAGCCTGAAGCCCCTGCTCCGCAAGCTGACGCTGTTCACGCTCACCCCGCGTCAGGTCGGGCGCATCCTGTTTCCCGAGGATGACGGGCCGCACGCCTTCGCCGGCCTCGCGCTTTCCCCCGGCGACATCGCTGACAATCCCTATGTGCTCGCCGAAAGCTACGTCCCAGCGACCGATCATGCGAGCGAAGAACGCGAGGATCTCGACCGCGAGCAGCGCAGCGATGCGGCGGTCGACTATGCTGTCATCGATATCGGCATGTTCCCCGATCATCGCCATCTAGAGCGCCGCGACGATCTTCACGATCTCACCGTCACCGGCCCCGAGCGGCTCCGTGCCTTCGCGCATGAGGCGCTTACCGCCGCCGAAGCGCAGGGGCATAGCTTCGTGTCGACCGGCACATTGGTCGAGCATGCTGCGTGCCATCCACTCTTCTACCGCGACAAGCTCAACGTTAGCGAGGCGCAGTTCCTCTCGGATGAGCATCTCGCCCATTTCCGCGAGCGGATGCACGTCGAGAATGTCGACGGCACCCACTACTTCTATCTCCAGCGCGCCTGGCATGCCGAGCAGATCGTCACCCGCTTCGTTCGCGAACGGCTCAAACTGCCGGCACTCAAGCGCGACCTCGCCTGGATCGCCGGCTATGTCAGCACGGAGTCTGCCGCGCTGGCCGCTGAGATCGACGGGTTCGACAGCGAGGGCTTCGGCGCCGAGCGCACGCGGATGATGACTAGCGCGATGACGCAGCGCTTCTACTGCGCGACCGGCCGGCCCGGGTCGGGCAAGAGCCAGGCGGTCGCCGAGCTGCTCGAGCGCTTCGATACTGCGGACGAACGCACCGTCGTGCTCGCGCCCACGGGCAAGGCGGCGCTGCGCCTCAATGCCGAGGCGCCCGAAGATGCGACCTGGGAGGCGGAGACGATCGACCGGTGGATCTGGCGATCAGGACTCGGTGAGCATCTGAGCGATGGCACCGATTTGATGGCCATGGCGCGAGCGCAGCGCTTCGAGCAATTTGACAATCTCGTCATCGACGAGATGTCGATGGTGAATCTCTATCACCTCGCCTTACTGTTCCGCGCAATCGAAGTGCATCAGCCGACGTCCACGCTGCGCGTGATCCTCGTCGGCGACGAGAACCAGTTACCGCCCATTGGCTGCGGCAAGCCATTCCACGACGTGATTAGCTATTTGCGCGGCGATCCCGACTATCAGACCGCCAACACCATCCGCCTCACCGCCAACTGCCGGCAGCGCCACGATTCGACCGTTATCGAGGCGGCGCACCTTTTCGCCGGTAAGAACCGCTATCAAGAGGAACTCTATGCACAGCTACGCGAGGGCGGCAAGGTCAGCGACTATCTCGATGTCCGGTATTTCCGTGGTGCCCAAGAACTGCAGGGCCACATCGCCGATTTCGTGGCCACCACGCTTGACGATGCAGTGCCCGATCACCGCGACCGCTCGCCGCAGGAAGCCTTCAACCTACTCCTGAAGCTCTACGACAAGGGCCATGTCCCCGGCAACGACGCGGCGGCGCTGGCGCTGGACCGGGTGCAGTTGCTCTCGCCCTATCGCGGCGGCCCGACCGGCGCACTCGGCCTCAGCAACTTCATGCGCGACACCTACCGCGCCGATGCAAAGGAGGACGCGTGGCAGCAAAAGGACGGATTCGTCCACTCGGATAAGATCGTCCGCATTCGCAATTACTACGTCCGCAACAAGAAAACCAAGCAGCGCGAGTTGCGCCTGTCGAACGGGTCGGTCGGGGTGCTGTGCGGTAGCCGCAAGGGCTGGAAGGCGTTCTTTGCCGAGAGCAAGTGGTGGTTCGACTGGGGCAAGCTCGATTCCGAAGATTTCGAACTCGCCTATGGCCTGACCGTCCACAAGGCGCAGGGCAGTGAGTTTGAGGAAGTACTGGTCGTGGTGCCCGAGCGTCGGGCGCTGTTGTCACGCGAACTGATCTACACCGCGATGACGCGGTCTAAGACGCGCCTCACCCTACTCGTCGAAAAGTCCCAACGCGCCAACCCGCTGGCGGTGGCGCGCGATCGCTCGGTGCTCGCGCAGCGTAACTCCTCGGTGTTCGCCCGCCCCTTCGACGCGGCTCGGCTGTTCGAGCCGGAGAACGGGGTCAAGGTCCGCTCGAAGATCGAATATATGATCTATCAGGCGCTGGTCGTCGCGCGCGACGCGGGCACGTTGAGCTTCAGCTATGAGACGGCGCTCGACTTGCCGTTCGGCGACCGGATCGTCACGGTGCATCCCGACTTCGTCGTCCAATCGGGAAGCCAGACCTACTACTGGGAGCATCTCGGCATGCTCGACCGGCAGGATTATGCCCGCGACTGGCGCGAGCGCCGGCGTGCCTATGCCGCCGCCGGGTATGAAGCGGTACTGCTGACTACCGACGATTTAGCCGGCGTCCGCGCCGATCAACTCGCGCAAGTTGTCGGCGACATCATCGCCGGCAATCTCGCTGGACGGGCCGACTTAGGCTGGTCGCTGCACCATTACACCTTGTGAGGATCGCAAGAGTTCGGTGTTGAGCATTCACAGGACTGATAGTCCAAGGCGGGTCTGATCTCATATCTGAAAGCGTGTGCCGCGGAGGGTGGTCGCTCATTTCGGACGGACTGCTCTCGGCCATCGGCGGCCGCAGGGAACTGGCAGCGACTATGCGCAACAATCTCGGTCAAGAGCTTGACTCTGTCGATTTCCTGAATGCGGCCCCTAAACTCCATGGATTTGAACACCGGGGATCATGTCTTGTGGAATATTTGATTGGGGTCGATTATACTTGGATCATGGCTTTTTCAAATCCTCAAGTATACATCGACGAACTCGCTTCACCGGTCTGCCGTCGCTTCGAAGCGGAGCCAAGCGCCTACGACCTCGCCATTTCATCTTGCATCATATTGTACCACTTTGCGGACGTGGTCGCGCATGTCAGGTCTAGCACTCCGCATGCGATCGCGGAGGAGATCGCTGCTAGGTTCCCTGCTTTCCATACCGTCAGGGCAATAGCGAATGCCGGGAAGCACGTGGAGCTCACCCGACACCCCAAGTCTGAGCTGGTCGGCCTGCGTGCCGAACACCTCATTCGCGGCAAGGGTGCGGCGTTCAGCGACGGCTCCTACTATTCAGACGGTACAACGCACTCGGATGTCCGCGAAACGGTCGTGGTCGAGACCCCGGACGGCCAAAAGCACGACGTGTTGCATCTCTGCACGTCGGTGCTAGCCGCGCTGAAGGGGGAGCCCGAGTTTTTCCAAGTCTAGAACAACAAATCTTCGAACCGAAGGTCGTTCTTCACTCGGTTTTGATGTTGCTCCAATTTATCCACTTATCTGCCAACAGATCAGCTAGTCGCAAGGCTTGCTGTTCGATTTTTGTTCCTTTATAGGAATTCCTACGATCACCGCACAGCGAAGCAACAGGATGGGCTTGAGATGAAGCTGAAGCAGTACCGGGTCCGTGAGTTCCGAAGCATCTGGGATAGTGGACCGATTGACGTTGATGACCAAACCACCTGCTTCGTGGGCAAGAACGAGGCGGGCAAGACCACGGTCCTGACCGCGCTTTACCGCACCAACCCGATCCGCAAGGACGATGCCGTCTTCGACGAGACCTACGACTACCCGAAGCGGGAGGTTGAAGACTACCGCTTCGCCGTCGAAAACGGGGAGCGCAGGGAGGCTGAGGTGGTGCAATGCACCTACGAATTGGACAAAGACGACATTCTCGCGGTGGAGGACGTCTTCGGCCCCAATGTGCTCAAAGGAAATACCTTCAAGCGGACGACCTACTACGGTGAAGGTAATAGCAAATACACGCTTACGTGTGACGACGCCTCCGCCCGCAAGCACCTGGCCAGCAACCCGGCTCTTTCAGATGATCTTCGATCTTTATTGGCGGCCGCGTCGACGTGGCAGGACTTTGCAGCTGCACTCGAAGCGGTCGAAGCAACGGATGCGGTCAACGCCTTGAAGGCGCTGGTTGCGAAGGTCCGCGAGAATGAGCTTAGCTACTACGTCTTCAATAAGCTGATTTGGCCCCGGGCGCCGAAGTTTCTTTACTTCGACGAGTACTACCAGATGGAAGGGCAGGCCAACCTCAACGCTCTTATCGCGCGCGAGGACAACGGCAAGCTATTGGACTCGGACTACCCTCTCATCGGCCTCATCAACTTGGCGCGCCTCGACCACCGCAAACTCGTGGCCACCAACAACACCGTCGAGCTTAAGAACAAGCTGCAAGGTGCCGGGAACCACCTGACCCAACGCATCGTCAAATACTGGTCCCAGAACAGGCACATTCAGATGCGCTTCGACGTACGCGATGCGAAGGCCGGTGACCCGGAGGGGATGCAGCACGGTGTCAACGTCTGGGGCGAGGTTTACGACTCCGTACACTGGGCGACCACACCACTAAGCAACCGTTCGCGGGGTTTCGTATGGTTCTTCTCATTCCTCGCTTGGTACGAAGATGTGAAGCGACAGGGACAGAACGTAATTTTGCTGTTGGACGAACCCGGTTTGTCGCTGCACGGGCGGGCGCAGGCAGACCTGCTACGCTACTTCGACGCTGAACTCTCCGGCCACCAGCTCCTCTACACAACGCACTCCCCGTTCATGATTAACCCCACTAAGTTTGAGCGGGTGCGAATCGTGCAGGATTTGGGCATCGATGCCCCCGAAGCCCTGCCCAAGGAAGAGGACGGGACTAAGGTACTGGCGAATGTGTTCGACGCCACCGACGACAGCCTGTTTCCTTTGCAGGGCGCGCTCGGCTACGAAATCCAGCAGACGCTCTTCATCGGACCCAACTCACTAGTCGTGGAGGGGGTCGCCGATATGCTCTACCTCCGTGCAGTGTCCGGCGAACTCGAACGCGAAGGCCGAACAGGGCTGTCGGAGGAATGGGTCATCACCCCGGTGGGCGGCAGTGGTAAGGTGCCCACTTTTGTTGCCATGCTGGGGTCGCAGAAGGGCATGAACGTGGCCACTTTGCTGGACATTCAGAGCAGCGACAGGCAGCTCATCGAAGACCTCTACAAGAAGAAGCTGCTCACAAAGAAGCAGGTTTCGACTTACGCTGACTTCACTGGAACTGCCGAAGCGGACGTGGAGGACATGTTTGACAGGGCGTTTTACATCGACCTCGTGAATGGTGAGTTCGCGGCGCAGCTGCCAGAGAAAATCATGAAAACCAATCTTAATGCGAAGGAACCGCGCACCCTGCGGGCCATCGAGGCTTGGCTGGCAGAGAACCCGATGAAGTCGGGCTCGTTCGGGCACTACCGCCCAGCGCGTTACTTCACCGAGCAGATCGCCAAGCTTTGGCCCAAGGTGTCAGACGAGACGAAGGATCGTTTTGAGGCTGCGTTTAAGCATCTAAACGGTCTGCTGAGTTAGTTATCAATGAACGTCGGCAACGCTAGGTTCTTGCGCTGAAACCGGACGTTGCGCTTCCGGCCCAACGTCCGTCGTCCAGCGATGCCAATCTAGCAAAGGCTGTATGTCGGTTACTGGCGCGACCCGCCGTTCGAAAGATTGATCTGGAACGGCTGCTTAGTTGTCTAATTGATTCCTGCATTGCTCATCCTTTTTCCCGTTCGCCAATGGTTGTCTTCGAGGTCATCGGACAGCTGAGGCAGCCTTTGTCCGAGCCTTCATGATCGCGGCCGAGCGGAATAGGTGGACGTCTCTGAGTC
>QFCS01002183.1_pt1 | contig 12352 bp, 11 predicted proteins | sample 3576561 | NCBI WGS metagenome assembly QFCS01 | reverse complement strand
GGGCGAGCCTCAAGGCAGACGAGTTTTTGGCTATCGCCAAGGCCGCCTAAAGGGGCTAGAAGCGCCCGCTTGGTGGACAATCCGCCAGGGCATTCCCATCTAGCTGGACGGAAATGGACGGGATTCGAGGCTTTCTGCACGATTGGCGGCTGGTGCTGCTGATCATTCATGTCGGCATCACTGCCGCGATGATTGTCGTCATCCTGCTTCAACGCAGCGAAGGCGGTGGTCTCGGCATGGGACGGACCGATGCGCTGTTCTCCGTCCGCGGCCAGGCCAATATCCTGTCCCGCATGACCGCAATCTTCGCGACGGGCTTCTTCGCGCTCAGCCTGCTGATGGCGTGGAGCATGTCCGGCCCGAGCAAGGGCGCGGGCTCGATCATGGATCGAATTCCCGCTGCGCCGGGCGCACCGGCGGCGGGTGGCGCCACGGCACCGACGCCCGGTGCGCCCGCTCAGCCGGCCGCACCGACCCGCTAGGAACAAGCAGCATGGATGGACGTTCCGACCGCTGGAGCCGTTCCGGCGGAACAATATCCCCATGGCTGTTCTCTACAAGGTTTTGTATGCTGTAAGCCCATGACGCGCTTTATATTCATAACGGGCGGCGTGGTTTCCTCGCTGGGGAAGGGGCTTTCGTCGGCGGCGCTGGGCGCGCTGCTGCAGGCGCGTGGTTATCGCGTCAGGCTGCGCAAGCTCGATCCCTATCTGAACGTCGATCCGGGGACGATGAGTCCCTATCAGCACGGCGAGGTTTTCGTCACCGATGACGGTGCCGAGACCGATCTGGACCTGGGGCACTACGAGCGTTTTACGGGCGTCGACGCACGGCAGAGCGACAATGTCACGACCGGACGGATTTACTCGACTGTGATCGCCAAGGAGCGGCGCGGCGAATATCTCGGCGCCACTGTCCAGGTGATCCCGCATATCACCGACGCCATCAAGGAATTCGTCCTCGCCGACGCCGACGAAGAAGACTTCGTTCTGGTCGAGATCGGCGGCACCGTCGGCGACATTGAAGGGTTGCCGTTCCTGGAGGCGATCCGCCAGCTGGGCAACGAGCTCGGTCGCGAACGCACGATGTTCGTTCATCTCACGCTGCTGCCCTGGGTCCCGACGGCGGGCGAGCTCAAGACCAAGCCGACCCAGCATTCGGTCAAGGAGCTGCTCAGCGTCGGAATCCAGCCCGACCTGCTGGTATGCCGCAGCGGCGACAAGGAGATCCCGGCCAACGAGCGCCGCAAGATCGCGCTGTTCTGCAATGTGAAAGCCGAGCGCGTCATCGAGGCTCGTGACGTCGACACGATCTACCAGGTGCCGATCGCCTACCATGACCAGGGGTTCGATGCCGAGGTCTGCCGGTATTTCGGGCTCGAAGCCGACAAGGAACCCGATCTCGAGCGCTGGCGCGGCGTGGTGAGGTCGGTGCGCGAGCCGGAGGGCAAAGTGACCATCGCCGTGGTCGGCAAGTACACGGTGCTCCTCGATGCCTACAAGTCGCTGAGCGAGGCGCTGACCCACGGGGGCTTCCGCAGCAACGTGAAGGTCGCGCTCGAGTGGATGGATTCGGAGATTTTCGAGCGCGACGATGCCGTCGCTCATCTCGAGAATGTGCACGGCATCCTGGTTCCCGGAGGATTCGGCGAGCGGGGAACCGAGGGCAAGATCCACGCCGTCAAGTTCGCGCGGGAGCGCAAGGTGCCGTTCCTCGGCATCTGCTTTGGCATGCAGATGGCCGTGATCGAGGCAGCGCGCAATCTGCTCGGTCTCGATGGCGCCTCGTCGACAGAGTTCGGCCCCTGCGAGGATGCGGTCGTCGGACTGATGACCGAATGGACGAAGGGCAACCAGGTCGAGAAGCGTGCGGCAGATGGCGATCTTGGTGGAACCATGCGCCTTGGCGCCTACCCGGCTCATCTGCGGCGCGGAACCAGGGTCCATGAGATCTACGATCAGGACGTGATCAGCGAACGTCATCGCCATCGCTATGAGGTCAACGTCAACTACAAGGACCGCCTGGAGCAGGTGGGCCTGCGCTTCTCGGGCATGTCCCCGGACGGCATCCTGCCCGAGATCGTCGAGATCCCGGACCATCCATGGTTCATTGGCGTCCAGTTCCATCCCGAGCTGAAGTCGCGGCCATTCGCGCCGCACCCGCTGTTCACGTCCTTCATCGGTGCTGCCAAGGCGCAAAGCCGACTGGTTTAGCGATTATCCTGCGGTCGTCGCCTCCGGCTGGGGAGGCGGTGACCGGCCGAGTCGTATTTCGGTCATGTTTCTCGTCTGGAATCAGCGGCCATGAACCGTCTGCTCGGCCTTCTTCTCGCTATCGCCGCCTCGTTCGCCGCCGCCGGGATGCTGCCGCTGGCTGCACAATCCTACGGCAAGGCCGAGCGCCGCGATCCCATCTTCCTCCGCTTTCCGGAAATGGCGGAGCGTTACTGGGTCAATCCGGAGACCAACGCCGCGAGCCACAAGGTGGTCGCCGTCCCGATGCCTCGGCAGTGCGCGTTCGTCTATGCCGATTCCTATTCGCGCAGCCAGATGAGCGAGAGCGAGGTGCAGCAACTTGCCGTGTCGAGCTGCAATCGGAAACTCGCCGAGCTCGGCCCTCTGGGAGAGAACTACAATACCGATTGCCGCTGCCAGGTGGTCATCAGCAACGAATCCTATGTCGTTCCGCGCAGCACCATGCCGGATGATTCCTATGGTCCGGTGTCGATCTTCTACCGCGACCAGACCGGCAATGTCGCCCGGCTGAATGGCGTGGCCAAGTACGGCGCCCTCATCGGACGCGACCGGTCGGTTCGCTTCTCGGTGGACAATCCGCGCGGGGAGTCCGTCTGCGAAGGGACCTTCACGAACAGCGCTCCGTCGAGCGGCCAGTTTTCGCTGTCATGCTTTGGCGGGCGGTTCAGCGGCAGCGGCAGCTACCAGAGCAAGACGGGCGCTCCCAACGACCACATCATCGCCCGCGGCCAGACCGCGCAGGGGCTGCCGGTCGTCATGGTCATCGGATTGCCGGCCCAGCTGGCGGCAGGCACCTATGGGGCGATCTGACATGTCGCCGCGGCTCGGCAGGATCACGATCGTTTGCGCCTCGCTCATGCTTGCCGCTGCGGCCGCTTCCGCACAAAGCGCCGGCGAAGTCGAACGCTGCTTCCAGAACCCGGCCGCCTGCGGTCGGAGCGGGGCAGGCGGCGGAGCGCCTCCGCCGGCCACTGCCGCTCCCCCCGCGGCGACGCGTCCACCGCCGGCTCCCGATTACGCCGCCGTGCTCCAGGGTACCGAGGCGGAACGCAAACGCATTCAGGAATCGCTGAAGACGTTGGACAGGTACAGCGGCCCGATCGACGGAAATCTGCAATCCAATGCGACCGTCAAGGCCATCCAGGACTGGCAGAAAGGCCGGGGCAGCAATCCCGTCGGCAAGCTGACGCCGCCAGAGGCCCAACAGCTCAATGCCGAAGCGGCCCGGGCGCCCATTCGCCGCATCGAGCCGCCAGCCCAGACGGCGACAGCCTCGCCAACGCCGCTGGCACCAACTGCTCAGCCTTCCAATGTCGATGCGCTCAAGGCCTTGCAGGCGAGAATCGCGGAACGGCGGAAGGCCGCGGAGCCCAAGGCCGAGGCTGCGACTCAATCCTTGATCCGGGATCTCAAGGCCTATGCCTCGGCTGATGGCAAGGGCGTCGCCGGCGAGCAGTTCCCAGCATTCGCCAGCTTGTACGCCGATGCCAAGGCGGCGGACCGCACGGTGGGCGAGATCGCGCCGGTCATCGACGACTACGGCGACGGGAAGGCTGGGGCGGTCGTCGCAAGCGAGGTCCTGATCGAGACCAGGCGGGACGACAGCAGCCAGTCGCCCAGCAGCCAGTCGCATTGCCTGGTCTTCGCCTGGGTCGAAGGCAGTCCGCGACGCAACACGCGGACTTTCTCCTGTGACGACGTCGCTGGCGTCGAGAAGTGGAAGACCGACCAGGCGCTCAAGAGCGCCTGGCGGTAGTCCGGTCAGCTTTTCCGAGGCCGGACTGGCGGGACCTGAACGAACGTCCAGGGATCGGGCATGACGCCGACCGGACAGTCGATCAGCGTCGGCCCGCCTCTCGCCAGGCCGCGCGAGATGGCGGCGCCCAGCTCCGCCGGGGTGCCGACGCGCTCCGCGGCGATTCCGAAGCTTTCCCCCAGCTTGACGAAGTCGGGATTGCGCAGGTCGCTTGCGATGGTTCGGTTGTTGAAGGACTGCTGTTGGATGCGCCTGACATTGCCGTAGGCACCGTCGCTGAATACGACGGCAACGACACCGATGCCATGCATTGCGGCGGTCGCCATCTCCATGGCCGTGAACAGGAAGCCGCCGTCACCGCTGATCGATACGACAGCGGTATCCGGCTTCGCGACCTTGGCGCCCAGCGACGTCGCGTAGCCCCACCCCAGCGTGCCTTGATAGCCTGGCGAAAGGAACGTGCGCGGTCTGTAGGTAGGGTAGGCGAGGCGGGCGACGTATCCCATCTGGGTCAATTCATCGACCAGGATGCCGTCCTCCGGCAGAGCCTTGCGGATGGCTTCCAGATAGGAAATCTGCGGCGCGAGTTTCTCGAGCACCGGCTTGTTTGCGGCAGCCTTGGTCTCGGCGACTTCGTCAGCACGGCCGCTGCGCTTGCTGTTATGGCGGTCGATACGCTCCGCCAGAGCTGCGAGCACCGTTGCCGCGTCTCCGACAATGCCGATCTCAGGCTTGTACTGGCGGTCGATTTCGGCCGCGTCGGCATCCACGCGGATGATCTTGAGGTCGCCGTCCACGCCCCAGGCCTGCTGCTGCGGCTGCAGGCGGGTGCCGACCGCGAGCACGACATCGGCCTCCCCCCAGAAGCGATAACCGGCGGGCATGGTGACCGACAGTGGATGCCGGCCGTCGATCACGCCCTGGCCCATGCGGCCGGTCATGACCGGCGCGTCGAGCGCTTCAGCGATGCGCAGGACGTGTTCGCCTGCGTCCTGGGCGCCGCCGCCGACCACGATCATCGGGCGCCTGGCCCCGCCGAGCAGCTTGGCGGCGCGCTCGACGGCTTCCACGTCGACTGGGCAGGGATCGGGAGTGGCGGGAGTGGCAATCAGCTCCACCGGCGCCTTGCGGGCCCACGTGTCCATTGCGCATTCGAGCGCGACTGGCCGGCGACGTCCGGAAAGCAAGCGACGGAAGGCTTCGTTGATCAGTCCAGGCGCCTCGGCCGGTGAGGCGATGCGATCGGCCCACTTGGTCAATCCGCGCATGATCGCAAGCTGGTCAGGCAACTCATGCAGCAGACCGATGTTGCGGCCGATCATCGCCTGCTGGATTTGCCCGCTCAGGGCCAGCACCGGCGCATTCACGGCATAGGCCGTCGAAAGCGCCGCCGTCGTGTTGAGGAATCCAGGTCCTGGCACGACGACGTAGGCGGCCGGCCCGCCGCTCGCCATGGCGTAGCCCAGCGCCATGTACGCGCAGGCCTGTTCGTGGCGGGCATGGATCGGACGGATGGCGTTGGTGCGATCGTACAGGGCGTCGAAGAACGGATCGTTCTGTACGCCCGGCAGGCAGAAAATCGTATCGATGCCGTTCACTTCGAGCATCGACACGACTGCCTGGGCCGTGGTCATTGTTTGCATGCTGCCGACCCTAGAGCAGCGCCCCATGGATTGAAAGAACGGTCGGGAGCGTGTCTCCGGCCGGCGTGCATGCGTGAAGTGCCTTGCTGCTCCAAGGAACTCTTGCCACACGGCCGGACACGTCTATGCCGACATGCCTCCCCGGAGTCGCGACCGGCCAACGCCAGGGTTCCGCCAAGTCTACCCAGAGTAGAGTCTCCCCAGAGCCGGGGCCGCCCAGGACTAGGCGCAGGACCACCATACTTTTTGCACTCTTCACTGGTTTTCTCCTGTTGTGGGCTGCCCTGGCCGTGCGACGGCCCGGATATCCGTCGAAGAGCTGGGCGGTGTCAGTTCCGACGCTTGAAAACTTCGCAGAGTTTGCCAACTTGGCCGTGCGGTGTCGGGCGTGGGGACGGGTGACACCGCATGGGTGGGTGTGAGGAACGACAATGTGGACCTGTGTGGGCAAGGGCGCCCGGATCGTGGCCTGTGCCGCCGCCATGAGCGGCTGCCTGTGGACTTTCTCCTCCGCGACGGCACAGCAGCCAAGGCCGGCTCAGCCGGTTGCTGGCGGGCGTGCCGATCCGGCGAAGCCCCGGGCTTTCGATGTCTGCAAGGGCATGACCGGCGCGAACGCGGCACAGAAGATCGAGGCTTGCTCGGAGGCGATCCGCGAGGGCAAGCTGGCTGCAGGCGATCTGGCGCTCGCCTATCTTTCGCGAGGCCTTTCCGAGAACGGTCCGGGAAGTGAAACGCGGGCGAAGGCCGACTACCGGGAAGCGCTGCGGATCTTCAACGAGCTCATCCTCGCCTCGCCACTCAACCCCTATTATTACGTACAGCGTGGTGTGGTGTATCAGACCATCGGCGAAGCCGATCGCGCCATTCTTGATTTCAGTGACGCCATCCGGCTGGCACCACGAGAGACCTATCCGCTGATCAGCCGCGGCGTGGTGTTGTATACCCGCAAGGACAACACGGAAGGCGCGATTGCGGATTTCACCGCGGCGCTGCGCATCAATCAGCGCGAACTGAGCGCCTACACCAACCGCGGTATCGTCCATCGGAAGCGCGGCGAATTGGACAAGGCCATCGCTGACTTCACGTCGGCGATCAAGCTTCTCCCGCCGAAGATCGAGCCGGTCAGCGCAAAGCTCCTGCCCGATGCGGTCGCCAGCCAGCTCTCGAGCGACAAGACGGAGCAGAGGGACAAGATCGCTCTCGATGCCGCATTCGCGCATTTCCAGCGGGGACTGTCCTATTACGACAAGCAGCAGTACGACAAGGCGATCGAGGATTTCAGCGAGGCGATCCGGCTCAACCCCAGAGATGGTGGTGCCTGGGTCGGCCGCGGTGCCTCCTACATGTACAAGGACGAGCTGAAGCGTGCGATCGCGGATTTCGACGAGGCGCTCAAGCTGTCGCCGGGCCAGGCATTTACACACATGCAGCGCGGTATCGCCTATCATCGCACAGGTGACGCGGACAAGGCGATCGAGGACTATTCGGCGGCGCACACGCTCACGCCCAAGGATCCGGCACCGCTCGTCAACCGGGGCATCGTCTACTACACGAAGAAGGGGCAGTTCGACGCCGCGGTCGCCGATTTCGACGAAGCGTTGACTCTCAATCCGAAGGAGGTCAACGCCCTGATCAATCGGGGCGTGACGTATCGCCAGAAGAACGATCCCGATCGCGCCATCGAGGATTTCAAGAAGGCGATCGACCTCGGCCTGCAGACCGCCAGCATCCTGCAGCTCGCGACCAAGGATCGTGATCCGAAGATGGCGCAACTCGCTGACCAGGTCGCTCACGCCTTCTATCAGCGCGGCATGGCATTCATCGACAAGCAGGACTACGACGAGGCTCTCGCTGATTTCGGTCGTGCCCTGCAGATCACGCCCGACGAGCCGCGGCCCTACCTGGGGCGCGGCGCAACCTACCTGAAGCTCAACAGGATCGACGAAGCACTCACCGACTTGAACGAGGCCGTACGGCTCGCACCGGGCATGCCTCAGGTCTATTTCGAGCGTGGTACGGCCTTCCATCGCGTCGACGACTACCAGCGTGCGATCGCCGACTATACGGAATCGATCAAGCTCGATCCCAAGGAGCCGCTCGCCTACATCAACCGCGGCATGGCGGAAATCTTCACCAACCGGATCGACGACGCCATCGACGACTTCGACGAGGCGCTGAAACTCAGCCCGGACAACGTCAACGCGCTCATCCAGCGCGGCTTTGCCTTCGGTCTCAAGAAGGAATATGGCCGGGCCTTCGCCGACCTGCGGGAGGCCCTGAAGCTCACGCCCGACAATCCGACTGCGCTCTTCTATCGAGCCCAGGTGGAAGCTTTCCGGGGCAATCCCGACAGGGCTCTGGCGGACTTCCGCGCCGCACAGGAGCGGGATGCGCAGAATCCTCGCATATACGCCGCCCGCGCCTCCGTCCAACTCGGCCTCGGCGACTATGACAGCGCCATCGAGGATCTCAACGACGCCATTCGGCTGCGCCCCAAGGACCCTCACCAGTATCTCAATCGCGGCATCGCCTACTTCAGCAGGGGCGACTACGCGAAGGCGATCGATGACTATACGGAGGCGCTCAAGCTCGACGCCAGGCTGTATCCAGCCTTGAACAACCGATGCGTCGCCCGCGCTATCCTGGCTCAGGATCTCGCGAGTGCGCGGGCCGACTGCGATGCCGCGCAACGTCTCAATCCTCAGGACGTCTTCACTCGCATCAATCGCGGCCTGATCGATCTCAAGGAGCGGCGCTACACCCAGGCCATCGCGGAGTACGACACGGCTCTCACCTTCGACCCTAGGGCTGCACGGGCCTACTACGGTCGCGGCTACGCCCGGATGAAGCTGGGGGACAAGGTGCAGGGGGATGCGGATATTGCTCGGGCCAAAGGTTTGTTGCCCAATGTGGCTGATGAGTTCGCAAGTTATGGCATAAGATGAACATAACGAGCAGTCGACGGGGAGACTGCTCGACAGGGGGCAAGAATGCAGATCAGACTATGGGGCATGGCGCTTTCGATCATCGTTGGCGTCGCATCCGGCGGCGCCGAGGCAGGGTCGGCTCTGGATGCCATCAAGGCGAGGGGACAGCTCGTCTGCGGTACCCGCGGCGATACGCAGGGCTTCGCACGGCGGGACGACAAAGGACATTATAGCGGTTTCGACATCGACATGTGCCGGGCCGTCGCCGCGGCGCTCTTGGGTTCTGCAGACAAGGTGAAGTATGTACCGCTGGATGCGGCCCGCCGTTTCCCGGCGCTGCAGTCGGGCGAGGTCGACATGCTGGCTTCCGGCACGACCTTCACCCTGACACGCGAGGCCACGCTCGGGGTCAATTTCGTCGCGATCTACTACTTCGACGGCCAGGCTTTCATGGTTCCTCGCAAGCTCGGCAAACGCAGCGCGCGGGACCTGAACGGGATGTCTGTATGTGTGCAGGCTGGCACGACGACGTCGGAGAACGTCGACGAGTATTTCCGTGAGAACAGGATGACCTACAAGCCCGTCCTGATCGACAAGGTGGATGAGCTGCGCGCGGCCTTCTTTGCTGGGCGCTGCGACGTGTTCACCGCCGACCGGTCGGCGGTGTACGCGACGCGGGCAGCCTACGCGGCGGTCCCCAACGACTACCTGGTCCTGCCGGAATCGGCATCCCGGGAGCCGCTGGCGCTGATCGTAAAGGAGGGCGATCCGGCCTTCGCTCACGTTGTGCGCTGGGCGTTCTACGCCATGTTGACCGCCGAGGAGCACGGCGTCTCCTCACGGAATGCCGATGAGATGCTGAAGAGCAGCAACGCGACCGTGAAGCGTCTGCTCGGCGCCACACCGGGCATGGGCAAGGCGTTGGGCCTTGACGAGAAGTGGGCTTACAACGTCATCAAGCAGGTCGGAAACTATGCCGAGTCCTACGACCGCAACGTGGGCTCGGGCTCGGCGCTGAAGATTCCGCGAGGTCTGAACGAACTCGCCTCGCAGGGCGGCATGCAGTACGCCGCTCCATTCCGGTAACTCTTTCTGGTTCATGAAAGAGTCCAGAGATTGGTGATCGTCCCGTAACGCATCGGACCTAACCTCCTTCGTGACGATGGAGGCCGATATGCGTCACAGCGTATGGGTGATGGTGCTCAGCCTCGTGGCTTGCACCCTTGCGACCGGTGCCGAAGCGGACTCGACCACCGATGCCATCAGGGCGCGCGGCAAGTTGCTTTGCGGCACTCGCGAAGACACGGCCGGCTTTGCCCGACATGACGAAAAGGGCGAATTCAGTGGCTTGGAGATCGACATGTGCCGTGCTGTCGCTGCGGCGATCTTCGGCAATGCCGACAAGGTGAGATACGTACCGCTCGACGTCGCCCGCCATTTTTTCGCTCTTCGCTCGGGCGAGGTCGACGTACTGGCCTCCGGCACGACGCTGACGCTGACGCGCGAGACAACGCTAGGCTTCGATTTCGTTGCCACGTACTACTTCGACAGCCAAGCCTTCATGGTGCCGCGTAAACTGGGCAAGCGACGGGCGCGTGACCTGGACGGCGCGTCTGTCTGCGTGCATGCGGGCACCATGGCAGCAGACGATATCGAAGAGTACTTCCGTGTCCATGGCATGACGTTCAAGCCTGTCCTGTTCGAGAAGGTAGCTGACCAGCGCAATGCCTTTTTCTCCGGAGGATGCGACGTGTACGCTGGAGCTCGATCGAGCGTGCACGTGGCCCGCTTGGCCTACGCCCCCAATCCGAACGACTTCTTCATGCTGCCCGAATCGCCTTCCTGGGAGTCGCTGAGCCTGATCGTCCGGCGGGATGATCAGCGCTTCTCGGATGTCGTGCGCTGGGCCTTTCTCGCAATGCTCGTCGCTGAGGAGCACGGCGTATCCTCAAGCAATGTCGACGAAATGCTGGAAAGCGGCAATCCTACCGTCCAACGCTTGCTCGGGGTGACGCCCGGCATGGGCAAGGCCCTGGGGCTTGACGAGAAGTGGGCCTACAACATCATCAAGCAGGTCGGAAACTATGCCGAATCCTATGACCGCAATGTGGGCTCGGGCTCGGCGCTGAAGATCCCGCGAGGTGTGAACGAACTCGCCTCACAGGGCGGCATGCAGTACGCGGCGCCTTTCCGCTGATTGACGCTGGCGTGGTCTCTCGCCGGGTCAGACCTTCAGGAACGCCAGACGATCGTCGGTTCGGCCGGGCAAGATCTCGATGATGCTGGCGCGGACCACATCTCGAGTGACGAACGGATCCTCCTGAAGGCGCGCATCAAGATCCGTGCGCGAGGTGTTATGCGCAAGTATGGCGCCGCCTGCACCTGGCTGCAGGCTGCCCGCCAGCAGGAAGACGCCGTCTTCGAAGCCGCGCCTTATCCACGCGTTATGATCCGCCATGAACTGCGGAGCCTGCGTCTTGTTGGCGGAAAACGTAAGCGTGACAACGAACATGGAACGGTTCCTCTAGCTGGACGACGTGCGACGCGATGGAAGGGGCGGGCGAGGGGAGGCGCCCTGGCGCTCCTGGCTTTCAAGCCACGCGCACATATCGTCGACCTCTCGACGGATGAAGGTGTCGTCCTTGAAGGCGGTGGCGAGCGTGGCGACGCCTTGGCTCCGCATGAGCAGATGCATGGCGAGGGTCGCCGCGTCGGCCGCCCGTCCCAGGGCGGCGAACTGTCGGGTGAGCCAGTCGCGGAACAAGATGAAGAGCTCGCGTGCGTCGTCCTTGGCGATATGGTCGAGCTTGGCGAGCTCGTTGCACAGCGAGCCGACGGGGCAACCGTAGGCCGCGATCTTCGACTGGTTCATGATCAGGATGTGAATGAAGCGACGGATGCGCGCGGCGGGTTCGCAGTCCTGGCGCTCCCAGTCTTCGAGCATGCGCTGCGTGTTGGAGAGACGCAGCGCGATCACCGCGGCGAGGATCTCATCCTTTGTCCTGAAGTGATAGTAGAAATTGCCGCGCGACAGCTTCACGGCCGACGCGATGTCGGCGAAGGACGTCGCCTCGAAACCCTGCTCATAGAAGAGCCGGTCGGCTGCTGTGACGATCTGCACGCGCGTGTCTTGGGCCCCCAATCCGCTCTCTCTCCCTTGCTCCTGCGGACAGGATTAGGACAAATGTCCTAGGAGTCAAGCAGTCGCTTCTGTCGGGTCAGGCGCGCCGTCCAGGCACCCAGTCCTTGACATTCAAGCCGGAAGTTCTGCTCTGTCCCTGTCGACCTTTGTCTCGACCGGGGGCCGGCACATGACCAACCATTCGCGCCTCGATTCGCAAACTCGGCGTCTCCGCGCCGGAGCGAGTTTCCGCCCCTATATACGGAGCGCAAAAAGTCCGCAGACGACTGGTTGCGATCGGACTCCTTTGGTCGGGAATCGGCACGCATCGATCGCCTGGCAAGGCCTGCCGGAAGCGGCAAACTGTGATCCAAGCCATCGAAGCGGTGGCGGACATGGCGGGCTTTGCCGACCTATGGAGCGAGCACGACGTCACATGGCGCTGACCGGCCGGCCGATGAGTGGCGGACAGGGTGGGATTCGAACCCACGGTGGGCGTGAACCCACGCCGGTTTTCAAGACCGGTGCCTTAAACCGCTCGGCCACCTGTCCGCTGTGTGTGCCCTCGAATACTGACCTTCTTTCCACGCTGCAATGGAAAGAGCATGGGGTTGGCTTGCCGGGCGGCCGGAGGCGAATGAGGGAAT
>QFCS01000463.1_pt1 | contig 12386 bp, 6 predicted proteins | sample 3576561 | NCBI WGS metagenome assembly QFCS01 | reverse complement strand
TTGGTTCGCGCGGAGCCGCGGAGCCGCGGAGAGGCAGGTTCGGGCCGACAGGCCCGCCCTTTTTGTCGGGGATGCGGCAGGCCGCGGCGTTGCAGGAAGAAAGCCGCTTTGCGGCAAGCCCCATCTCTCCGCGTCTCCGCGGCTCCGCGTGAACTTCCTCTCTTCCTCCCTGCGATCTCTGCGCCTCTGCACAAATCTCAATCCACGCCAACTTTCCATGTCTCGGGAATACGCCGAGTCCGTCCCTCCAACAGGATGCTTGATTTCGTGCAGGCGCTGTGCGAGAGAAAAATTGATAACGTTCACAAATGTGATATCGAGGATGGGAGAGACGATGCGGAAGGCGATGGCTTTGGCGACGGCGCTGCTGCTGGCGGGAAGCGCCGGCATGGCGATGGCAGACAGCCCCGCGCCGGGGTCGGCGACGGTCCATCCCGATCGCTGGCCGGAAGCGAAAAGCCCCGCCGCGATCACCGATGCCGCGACCGAAGCGCGCATCGACGCGCTGATCGCGCGCATGACGATCGAACAGAAGGTCGGCCAGCTCATCCAGGCCGACATCAGCACGATCACGCCCAAAGACCTCGAAGCATATCCGCTCGGCTCGATCCTTGCGGGCGGCAACAGCGGCCCCAATGGCAATGAGCGGTCGAGCGCGGCCGATTGGGCGAAGCTGGTCGGCGCATTTCGCGCCGTGTCGCTGCAGCCGCAGGCCAACGGCGTCGCGATTCCGATCATCTTCGGCGTCGACGCCGTTCACGGCCACAATAATGTCCCCGGCGCGACGCTGTTCCCGCATAATATCGGCCTCGGCGCCGCGCACGATCCCGAGCTGATCCGGCGTATCGGGCAGGTCACCGCCGCCGAGATCGCGGGCAGCGGCATCGAATGGACCTTCGCCCCGACGCTCGCGGTGCCGCAGGACCTGCGCTGGGGGCGCAGCTACGAAGGCTATGCGTCCGATCCGAAGCTTGTCGCCGATTATGCGACGGCGATGGTGCTCGGGTTGCAGGGACCGCTCGTCGCCGGGCGCTCGGTCGACGGCACGCATGTCGCCGCGACCGCGAAGCATTTCCTCGCCGACGGCGGCACCTTCGAGGGCAAGGATCAGGGCGACGCCCGGATCGGCGAGGAGGAGCTGATCGCGAAGCACGCGCAGGGCTATCCCGCGGCGATCGACGCGGGCGCGCTGACCGTGATGGCGAGCTTTTCGAGCTGGAACGGGGTCAAGAACCACGGCAACAAGGGGCTGCTGACCGACGCGCTCAAAGGCCGCATGGGCTTTCAGGGCTTCGTCGTCGGCGACTGGAACGGCCACGGCCAGGTCGCGGGATGCAGCGTCACCGATTGCCCGCAGACGATCATGGCGGGGCTCGACATGGTCATGGCGCCCGACAGCTGGAAGGGGCTCTATGCCTCGACGCTTGCCGAGGCGAAGGACGGGCGCATCACCGCGGCGCGGCTCGACGATGCGGTGCGGCGCATCCTGCGCGTGAAGTATAAGCTCGGCCTGTTCGACATCGAGCATATCGACCGCGGCGACGTTGCGGCGGTCGGCGCGCCCGAGCATCTGGCGATCGCGCGCGAGGCGGTCGCGAAATCGCTCGTCCTCCTCAAGAATAACGGCGGCGTGCTGCCGATCCGGCCCGGCGCGCGCGTGCTTGTCACCGGCCCCGGCGCCGACGACATGGCGATGCAGGCGGGCGGCTGGACGATCAGCTGGCAGGGCACCGACGTCACCCACGCCGATTTCCCGAACGGCCAGACGATCTGGGAAGCGATGGACCGGGCGGTGCGCGACGCGGGCGGAACCGCGACGCTGTCGGCAGGCGGCGCTTATGCGGAAAAGCCCGACGTCGCGGTGGTCGTCTTCGGCGAGCGCCCCTATGCCGAATTTCAGGGCGACGTCCCGACGCTCGACTATCAGCCCGCCGAGGCGAAGGATCTTGCCGTCCTCAAGAAACTGAAGGCGGCGGGGATTCCGGTCGTCGCGGTCTTCCTGTCGGGGCGGCCGCTGTTCACCAATCCCGAAATCAACGCCGCCGACGCTTTCGTGGCGGCGTGGCTGCCGGGGTCGCAGGGCGCGGGCGTCGCCGACGTGCTGGTCGCGCAGCGGGACGGCAAGGCGGCGCGCGACTTCACCGGCACGCTGCCCTTTGCCTGGCCCGCCGACGCGCGCTCGCCGATCGAAAAGCCCGAGTTCGCGGTCGGCTATGGCCTGACCTATGCCGACCGGAAGACCGTGCCACACCTTTCCGAAAACCTCGGAGTCGACATCGCGGCGATGCTCAATGTCACCAATTTCTTCTCGGGCGGCCGCGCCCGCGCGCCGTGGCTGCTCTCGATCGTCGACGCCGGCGGCTCGCGGCAGGTCGAATCGGCGCCGGTGGACAGCAGTTACGGCCTGCTCAGCGCGCGCTCGGTCGACGTCGCGGCGCAGGAGGATGGCAAGAGCTTCGTCTGGACGGGGCCGGCCTCCTTCCGCCTCGCGGGGCCGCCCGCCGACATGACGCGGCAGCTAAATAACAGTTTCGCGCTCAGGATCGACTGGCGGATCGATGCGGCGGGTCCGGCGACGCTGGCGTTCGGCGGCAGGGTCTTCGACCTGACCGCGCTCGTCGCGGCGGCGCCCGCGGGCAAGGTGGCGACGATCAAGGTTCCGCTGCGCTGCTTCGCCGACGCGGGCGCCGATCTCGGGCATGTCGATGCCCCGGTGACGATCGCGGGCGACAAGGGGCTGGCGATGACGCTGGTGAATACGAATGTCGAAGCGGTCGGCGAAAATCTGGCTTGTCCGCCCGCGGCAAAATGACCAGACCCGCGGATGGACCGGGGTAGAATGGGATAAGGGGGAGAGACGCTATGGCCTTGGCGCCGAATGTCGCGACGAACAGCGATTCGAACCCGGAGGCGGGCAAAAGCGGCGGCCGCACGCGGGTCGTGCTGATTCTCGCCTTTGCGGTGTTCTTCCTGCTCGGCGGGGTGACCAACATCAACGACCTGCTGGTCGGCAAGTTCAAGCCGATGTTCCACCTGACGCACGCGCAGGCGAATCTGGTGCAGATGGCGTTCTTCATCGCCTATGCCGCCTTTTCGATTCCCGCCGGCATCATCATGTCGAAGCTCGGCTATATCCGCACCTTCGTGCTCGGCTTCGCGATCGTCGCGGCGGCGGCCTTTCTGTTCATCCCGGCGTCGGCCGCGGCCTCTTATCCCGGTTTCCTCGCCGCGCTTTTCTGCATCGGCGCGGGGATCACGGTGCTGCAGGTAGCGATGAATCCGGTGATCACGACGCTGGGGCCGGTCGAAACCTCGCACAGCCGCCTGACCTTTGCGCAGGCGTTCAATTCGATCGGCGTGTTCCTGATGGTCTATGGCGGCGCCACCTTCCTGCTCGGCGATTCGCAACCGCTCGACGCCGGGACCGCGAGCGAGGCGCAAATTCAGGCGTATCGCGTCGCCGAGGGGGCGTCGATCGGCACCGCCTATATGTGGCTCGGCCTGTTGATGCTGGTGATTGCGGCGCTGTTCTGGATGTTTCGCTCGGCGCTCGATCGCGCCAGGGCCGAAGACGTGAAGCTCGAGGGCACCTGGGGCCTGCTCGCCCGCAATCGCCGCGTCCAGTTCGGCGCGCTGTGCCTCTTCACCTATGTCGGCGCCGAAGTGGCGATCGGCTCGAACCTCATCGCCTATCTCGGCGAGCCGAGCGTGATGGGGCTGGACCTTCAGGCCGCGGGCAAGCTGGTCGCGATCTATTGGCTGGGGGCCTTGGTCGGACGGCTGCTCGGCGGCTTCATCCTGCGGCTGGCGAAGCCCGGGCGCGTGCTCGCGATCTTTGCCGCGGGAGCGATCTCGCTGATCATCCTGTCGGCGGTGACGACCGGCACGGTGTCGGGCTGGGCGCTGATTCTCGTCGGCTTGTGCAACTCGCTGATGTTTCCGACGATCTTCAGCCTGGGGACCGAGGGGCTGGGCGAGCAGACGCCGCAGGGATCGGGCATCATGTGCACCGCGATCGTCGGCGGCGCGATCGTCCCCTATCTGTTCGGAACGGTGGCGGATATCAGCGGCAATATCCGGCTCGCGCTGGCCGTGCCGCTGATCTGTTACGCGATCATCGCGTCTTTCGGGCTGTGGGCGGCGCGCCGCGCGGCGGCCTGACGATCCAGCAGCCCCCGGTTGCGCCGCCTGCCCGGGCGGGGCATGGCTGACGCGCGCGCACCGTCCGCGCGCACGGCAGGAGCAAGGCCATGGCCCAGGGCATCGCGCGCATCGGCAAGGATCGCTATCGCACCGAGATCGAGGTTGGCGGCCGCGCGCTCGTCGCCGACGAGCCGCCCGCACTCGGCGGACAGGGGGCGGGTTTCGCGCCCTACGACCTGCTCCTCGCCAGCCTCGGCGCCTGCACCGCGATCACGCTGCGCATGTATGCCGACCGCAAGGGCTGGCCGCTCGAATCGCTCGAGGTCGGCCTTCGTCTCCATGGGCAGGAGGAGCGCCGCATCGCGCGCACGCTGACCATCGCCGGGCTCGACGACGAGCAGCAAGCGCGCCTCGCCGACATCGCCGAACGCACCCCCGTGACGCTGACGCTGAAGAACGGCCTGCCGATCGACACGCGGCTGGGGTGACGGTGCGCGGCTTGCCGCGCGCCTTTTCGCCATCGTTTACGCCGCCTTTACCACTCCCGGTGCATGACATCGTCCGATGTTTGCGACTGGGGACATGTGATGGACAGCTTGCGCGGACTGCTTTCGGGCAGCCACGATCAGGACGAGGGTGCCATCGACGCGCCGCCCATGGTCGGGGTCGACGAACGGCGGATGCAGGTCAGGGCCTATAATTACTGGGCGTCGCTGCTGGCCGACCGCGCTTACCCTTCGGTCGAGGACCTGAATCTCGAAAGCGCCGACTTCGGCCCCTATTCGGTGCTGCTCGATTTCACGGCGGGAATGGAGAATCCGGGCCTTTCCTATATCGGCGAGCGGCTGCGCGCCGAATCGGGGATCGACGACGAGGTTCATTACATCAACCAGATTCCGGGCCGCTCGCTGCTGTCGCGGCTGACCGACCATTATCTCCAGATCATCGCCAACCGCGCGCCGATCGGCTTCGAGGCCGAGTTTGTGAGCGATCGCGGCGTGACGATCATGTATCGCGGCATATTGCTGCCCTTTTCGTCGGACGACGACACGATCGATTTCATCATGGGCGTGATCAACTGGAAGGAGGCCGCGCCCGCCGACCAGGCCGAGGAACTGCAGCTTTCGGTCGAGCAGGCGCTGCGCAGCGCCGCGCCGCTCACCGCGCCGGTGCCGGTATGGGCCGACGGACCCGATTCGGGGCATATCGAGGACGAAGCTGACGCCGCGCCGGGCTTTGCCGCCTTCGCCGACGAGGGGGCGATGCCGGAGGCCGGGGCCCCGGACGAGCCCGCCGATGCCGACGCCGATGCGCTTCCGGGCGCCGACGCCGAGCTCGCCGATTGGCTGGCGCTGGCGCGCGAAACCGCCGAGCGCGCGCTTGCCGCCGACAGCCGCAGCCGCTCCGCTCTCTATCAGGCGGTCGGCAAGGCGTGGGATTTCGCGCTTGCCGCCGACGCGCGGCCCGACGCTTTCGCCGAACTGCTCGCCGACGCGGGTATCGCGGCGCAGGAGCGCGCGCCGATGACGCCGGTCGTCAAGCTGGTCTTCGGCGCGGGCTACGACAAGACGCGGCTCGCCGAATATGCCTGCGCGCTCGGCCATGCGAAGGAAGAAGGGGTCGGCGCGGGGGCGCTGGCGGCCTATCTCGACCGCTATCCCGGCGGCCTCAAAGGTCTCGTCAAGGACACGCGCGCGCGCCGCAAGACGGATGCGCCGGACCGGGCCGACGCCGACGCGAAGCTGGAGGCGCTGCGCGGCGCCCATCCGGCGCTGATCCTCGAACATGACGCGGGCGATGCCGAATTCGTCGTGCTGATCGCGCGCGCGATGCCCGGCGGCCATATCGGCATCGTCGCCAAGGCGGCGGACGATGCGGCGCTGGTCGCGCGGCTCGCGAAGAAGGCGGTCCCGATCAGCGGCGTCTAAGTCGTGATCGGGTTAGGCTGAAACATCGCCTTTCTGATCTCGTCATCCCGGCGAAGGCCGGGATCTCACCATCTCGACCTGACGCACCGGCGGGATCCCGGCCTTCGCCGGGATGACGATTCAGTAAAAATGACCATGCTTCAGGACCGTCGTGGCGTTCGGAAGCGGTCGCCGCCGGCAAAAAGCTGCATCGCGGCCGGCACGACATCTTCATGCCTTTGCACGAAATATTTCCCAAGTCGCCATCCGGTCGACAAGGCTTCTCAAAGAAGCTTGAAGAAACGGAGCGAGGCCGGAGCCCATTTGCTGCTGCGTAACAGGAAATCCGAAAGTTGAAATTATTTTGCGCGGAGCTGGCCAAGGGGTTGAGCCGTGCGCGCCGCAGGCGCATAGGAGCGGATGCGAAAGGGTCATTGCCATCCCCCGGCAGCGACCCGCCTCTTTTCGTTCGGGATGCTGCAACCCTATGTCTTCCAAATTGACCGAATCCGCCGACGTCGAATCCTCTTCGGCGGCGCCCGCCGCTGTTAAGATCGCCCCCTCCATCTCCAAGGCCTATCAGGCCGCGCTCGCCGAAAGCGCGCTTCCGGGCGAGGGGGACGACCTCGACGCGAAGATGCTTGGCGCCGCAGGCGATTTCGCCGCGCGCGCCTCGCTCGAACGCGGCGAGGGCAAGCCGTCGCTGCTTCTCGAACCGATGGGGGGCGACGGTCCCGACCGCCGGATGCGGCTGGTGGTCGTCAACGACGACATGCCGTTCCTCGTCGATTCGACCTCGCAGATCGTGAGTTCGCAGGGGCTCGCGATCCACCGCATCCTCCACCCCGTCGTCTCGGTCGAGCGCGACGCGAAGGGCCGGCTGACCGGCGCCGATGCCGGCAAGTCCGGCAATCGCCGCGAATCGGTCATCTATATGGAGCTGGAGCGCGGCGACGCGCGCGCGCGCCGGCGCCTGCTCGACGCGCTCGAAGCCTCGCTCGCCGACGTGCGCGCCGCGGTGGCCGACTGGAAGGCGATGCGCGCCGCGATGCTCGCCGATGCCGCGATGCGCGCCGACGGCGAAGCCGCCGAACTGCTGCGCTGGTTCGAGGGCGGGGCGATGACGCAGCTCGGCCACGAATGGCGCACCCGCGACGGCGCGGTCCACGACGCGCTGGGCATTTCGACCAGCAGCGCGGGCCAGCTTCTCTCGCCGAACGCGCTCAAGGCCGCTTTCGACTATTTCGACCGCGGCGGCGCCTCGCCGCTCCTCCTCAAGTCGAACCGCCTGTCGGCGGTCCACCGCCGCGTGCTGCTCGATCTCGTCGTCGTTCCCGAATATCAGGGCAAGAAGGCCGAGCGGCTGTCGATCCACGCCGGGCTGTGGACCAGCGCTGCGCTGTCGACCCCGCCCGCGAAGGTGCCGGTGCTGCGCGCGCAGCTTCAGGCGCTGATGACGAAATTCGGCTTCGACCCGACGGGCCATGCGGGCAAGGCGCTTGCCCACGCGCTCACCGCGCTGCCGCACGATCTGCTCATCGCCTTCGACAGCGCCTCGCTCGAGGAGCTGGTGCTGACTTCGATGTCGATCACCGACCGCCCGCGGCCGAAGATCGTGATGGTGCGCAGCGCGCTCGGCCGTCACCTCTTCGCTTTCGTGTGGCTGCCGCGCGACGAGGTGTCGACGGGCCGCCGCCTCGCGGTCGAATCGCTGCTGGTGCGCGAGGCGAAGGCCGGGGTGATCGGCTGGACGATGGTGCTGGAGGACGGCGGCGCCGCGCTGCTCCGCTTCACGCTCGACCTGCGCGGCGACGGCGTGGTGCCCGATGCCGACGCGCTCGGCACCCAGCTCGAACAGATGGTGCGCGGCTGGCAGCCCGAGGTCGAGGCGGCGCTCGCCCGCCGCGGCGACGCGGGGCGCGCCGCGGCGCTCGCGGCGCGCTTCGCGCCGCTCTTTCCCGCAAATTACCGCAACCTCTACAATCCCGAGGAAGCGGCGCGCGACATCCTGCGGCTGCGCGACCTCGACGCCGAGCATCCGCGCAGCGTCCGGCTCGCGAAGAAGAGTCTCGACGGCGACGATCGCCTGCGGCTCAAGGTCTACAGCGCCGCGGGTCCGCTCGCGCTGTCTGACGTCGTTCCGGCGCTCGAACATTTCGGTTTCGAGGTGCTCGAGGAAATCCCGACCGAACTGCATGTCCGCGGCGCCGACGACGAGGCGGCCGAACAGCCGACCTTCATCCACGATTTCTCGCTGCGCCTGCCCGCGTCGGTCGACGAGACCGCGCTGCTGCCGCATGTCGAGACGATCGAAAAGGCGATCGCCGCGGTGCTCGACGGCCAGGCCGAGAACGACGCCTTCAACCAGCTCGTGCTCGTGACGCAGACCGATCCGCAGGCGATCGTCTGGCTGCGCGCCTGGTTCCGCTATCTGCGCCAGGGCGGTTCCTCCTATGGCCTCGACACGGTGGTCGCGGCGCTGCGCCACGCGCCGAAGCTGACCGCGGCGCTGGTCGGGCGCTTCCGCGCGCTCCACGATCCCAAGGCGAAGGACGCCGCGCGCGCCGAGGCGCTGGGCGCCGAAATCCTCGCCGATTTCGCCGATATCGCGTCGATCGACGACGACCGCATCCTGCGGCTGTTCCACGCGGTGATCGGCGCGACGCTGCGCACCAACGCCTTCGCGCCCGCCGCCGCCGAAGCGCTGGCGTTCAAGATCGATTCGAGCCAGGTTCCGGGCCTGCCGAAGCCGCTGCCGTGGCGCGAGATCTGGGTCTACAGCCCGCGCGTCGAGGGCGTGCATCTGCGCGCCGGCCCGGTCGCGCGCGGCGGGCTGCGCTGGTCCGACCGCCGCGACGACTTCCGCACCGAAATCCTCGGACTGATGAAGGCGCAGCGCGTCAAGAATGCGGTCATCGTGCCGACCGGCGCGAAGGGCGGCTTCTATCCCAAGGCGCTGCCCAGCCCGGCCGAGGACCGCGACGCCTGGTTCGCCGAGGGCACCGAATGCTATCGCATCTTCATCCGCTCGCTCTTGTCGGTCACCGACAATCTGGTCGGCGGCAAGGTCGTGCATCCGAAGAATGTCGTGATCCGCGACGGTGACGATCCCTATTTCGTCGTCGCGGCCGACAAGGGCACCGCGACTTTCTCCGATGTCGCCAATGCGCTGGCCATGGAACGCGACTTCTGGCTCGGCGACGCGTTCGCGAGCGGCGGCTCGCACGGCTATGACCACAAGGCGATGGGCATCACCGCCAGGGGCGCGTGGATTTCGGTCCAGCGGCACTTCGCCGAAATGGGCATCGACGTGCAGAGCGACCCGGTGCAGGTCGTCGGCTGCGGCGACATGTCGGGCGACGTCTTCGGCAACGGGATGCTGCTGTCGAAATCGATCCGGCTCGTCGCGGCGTTCGACCACCGCCACATCTTCCTCGATCCCGATCCCGACGCGGCAAAGAGCTGGAAGGAACGCGACCGGCTGTTCAAGCTGCCGCGGTCGAGCTGGGACGATTATGACAAGAAGCTGATCTCGAAGGGCGGCGGCGTCTTCGCGCGCAGCCAGAAGAGCATAACGCTCAGCCCCGAGGTGCAGGCGGCGCTCGGCCTGTCGCAGGCGGAGATCGAGCCGACGGCGCTGATCTCGGCGATCCTCAAGGCGCCGGTCGACCTCTTGTGGTTCGGCGGCATCGGCACCTATCTGAAAGCCGCGAGCCAGAATAATGCCGAGGTCGGCGATCCCACCAACGACGCGCTGCGCGTCGATGCCGAGGATTTGCGCGTCCGCGTCATCGGCGAAGGCGCGAACCTGGGCGTGACGCAGGCCGCGCGCATCGCCTTCGCGGCGAAGGGCGGGCGGATCAACGCCGACTTCGTCGACAACAGCGCGGGCGTCGATTGCTCGGATAACGAGGTCAATATCAAGATCGCGCTGAACCGCGAGATGATCGAGGGCCGTCTGGCGCAGGACGACCGCGACGCGCTGCTCGTCCGTATGACCGACGATGTCGCGGCGCTGGTGCTCGAGGACAACCGGCTGCAGGCGCTTGCGCTGTCGATCGCCGAAAAGGGCGGGTCGGCGGCGGTGCCGTCGCTGGTGCGGATCATGGAAACGTTCGAGGCATCGGGCCGGCTCGACCGCAAGGTCGAGGGGCTGGCGGCGAACGACGAACTGCTGCGCCGCGCGCAGGAAGGGCGCGGGCTGACGCGGCCCGAGCTGGCGGTGCTGCTGTCGACCGCGAAGCTCGCGCTGCAGGACGCGATCGAGGCCAGCGAGCTGCCGAACGATCCGGCGCTCGCCGGCGACCTTGCCGCTGCCTTCCCGGCGGAGATGCAGCGCGATTTCGGGGCCGCGATCGCCGAGCATCAATTGCGGCGGGAGATCATCGCGACCAAGCTCGCGAACCGGATGATCAACCGCATGGGCGTCGTCCATCCCTTCGAGCTGGTCGAGGAGGAAGGCTGTTCGCTCGGCGAGGTCGCCGCGGCCTTCGTCGCGGTCGAACGACTGCTCGACATGAAGGATTTGTGGAGCGCGCTCGACAGTGCGAAGATCGACGAGGGCATCCGCCTGTCGCTGTTCAGCCAGGCGGCGTCGGCGATGACCTCGCAGATGGCCGACCTGCTCCGCGTCAGCCCGGCGCTGGCGCAGCCGGGGCCGATCGTCGCGCGGCTCGAACCCGGCGTCGATCGCCTGACCGCGACCGTCGATACGCTGCTCAGCGCGTCGGTCCGCGGCCAGTGGGACATGCTCGCGCAGCAATTGCTCGACGCCGGCGCGCCCGAGGCGCTGACCGGTGCCGTGGTGCGCCTGTTCAAGACCGACGGCGCGATCGGCATCGTCGACCTCGCCGCGCGGCGAGGCGACGACGAGGTCGCGGTGACCAGCGCCTTCACCCATCTGGGCGAAGCGCTCGGGCTCGACTGGGCGCAGACGCTGGCGGCGCATATGAGCCCCGCCGACCCGTGGGAACGCCTGCTCGTCAACAGCCTCGCGCGCGATTTCCAGCAGATGCGGCTCGGCTTCCTCGCCGGGCTGCCGAAGGGCGATCTCGACAAGGCGGTGACCAAATGGCTCGCGGACAATGCGCCGCGCGTCGCGCAGTTCCGCGCCACGGTCGACCGCGCGCGGACGATCCCGAATCCGAACGGCGCGATGCTTTCGCATATCGCCGGACAGGCGCGCGGCTTGCTGGGGCGGTAGCCGATCTCGTCATTGCGAGCGAAGCGAAGCAATCCAGAGCCCGCGTAAACCGCTCTGGATTGCTTCGCTTCGCTCGCAATGACGAATGAAAGAAAGTCAATGAAGTCGATGCCCTTTCAGCCGCGCGTCGCGATCCTCGTCCCGGTGCCCGATTACAACGAAAGATGGCAACCCGCCTTCGCGCGCAAGGCGGCGGCGCTGACCGCGGCGGGGCTGGCCGTCGAGCAGCGCCTATGGACCGATCCCGGCGACCTTGCGGGTTTCGACCTGATCCTGCCGCTCTTCGCCTGGGGCTATCAGCGCGACGTCGCCGCCTGGTACGGCCTGCTCGACCGGCTGGAGGCCGAGGGACTGCCCGTCGCGAACCCGGTGCCGGTGCTGCGCTGGAACAGCGACAAGGCCTATCTCGCCGAACTCGGCGCGAAGGGCGTCGCGGTGGTGCCGACGGTCGAGGTCGCGGCGCTGGACGACGCGGGCCTTGCCGAAGCGCGCGCCGCGCTCGGCGCCGAAGAGGTGGTGATCAAGCCCGCCATTTCGGGCGGCGCCGACGGCACCCACCGCCTCGCGCCCGGTGCGGCGATCCCGGCGGATGCGCGGGGCCGCCGCCGCCTCGTCCAGCCGCTGATGCCGGGAATATTGGCGGAGGGCGAGATGTCGCTCTTCTTCTTCGACGGCCGCTTCAGCCACGCGATCGTCAAGCGCCCCGCCGCAGGCGACTTTCGCGTCCAGGAACAGTTCGGCGGACGCGAGACGACATGGGATGCCAGCCCCGCTGCCCGCGATCTCGCCGCCGCCGCGCTCGCCGCGGCGCCTGCCGCCCCGGTCTATGCGCGCGTCGACATGGTCGGCGATGCCGCGGGCCAGCTCTGCATCATCGAACTCGAACTGATCGAACCGTCGCTGTTCCTCCACCATGCCCCCGACAAGGGCGCCGCGTTCGGGCGGGCGGTTCACGCCGCGATCTAGGATTGGAACGCCATGGTCCGTCATTTCTTTAGGGTCAGGACCCATTAATTCCACGATCGAGGCGTCGAAATGGCGAAGATATCGGGCCTGGGCGGGTGCAGCGGGTAGCATCGCTACCCGCAAGGCCGTGCAGGCCCGAGATCGAAGCCATTTCGACGTCGCTTCGC
>QFCS01001300.1_pt1 | contig 12390 bp, 10 predicted proteins | sample 3576561 | NCBI WGS metagenome assembly QFCS01 | reverse complement strand
GTGTAGGTCTTGCCGTCGGAGGGCAGCTGCACCTGGGATCCGACGATGATCCCCGCCTCGGAGGTCGTCACCTCCTCCCCGCTGCCCGCGTCGGCAGGCTCGGTCCGGACGATGTCGGTGTAGGTCCACGCGGTGGCGCGGTTGACGCCGTCGAAGTGGGCTTCGAGGCTCTCGGGCACCGACACCAGGTCGAGCCCGCTGGAGTACTCGCCGCCGCCGGTGCGCAGCGGCGGGTCCTCCCCCTCGGGGCCGGCGAGGACGACGCCGTACCCGCGACTGTCGCCGCGGTCGATGATGGGGTCGACGAGGTCGCGTTGCTGCCGCCCGGCGTTGACCTCGGTGCCGGAGGCCGCGGCGAGCCGGTCGCGGGCGTCGGTCATCTCGGCGTCGACCTCGCCGAGGACGACCTCGACCCGGTGCTCGAGCAGTCCTTCGCGGGTCTGCTGGAGCAGCAGCCATCCGACCCCGCTGACGACGAGGGCGGAGAGGACGACGGTGCTGGCGACCACCCGGGCCTGGATCGAGCGTCGCCAGAACGTGAGAGCGCGCCGGAGGCCGGGCGCGACCCGGACCCACAGCCGGCGCAGCCCGTCGAGCCGGCGGCTCCCGGCCACGGTGGCCCTCAGGCGGCGCCGGCCTTGTAGCCGACGCCGCGCACGGTGAGGACGATCTCGGGGTGCTCGGGGTCGTGCTCGACCTTGGAGCGCAGCCGCTGGACGTGGACGTTGACCAGGCGGGTGTCGGCGGCGTGGTGGTAGCCCCACACCTCCTCGAGGAGCACCTGGCGGGTGAAGACCTGGCCGGGCTTGCGCGCCAGGCACAGAAGCAGGTCGAACTCGAGCGGGGTCAGTGAGATCTCCTCGCCGCCGCGGGTGACGGCGTGCCCCGCGACGTCGATCTCGACGTCGCGGATCGCCAGTGTCTCGTTCGGCGCGGCGTCGGTGCGGCGTACGCGGGCGCGGATGCGGGCGACGAGCTCCTTGGGCTTGAACGGCTTGACGACGTAGTCGTCGGCCCCCGACTCCAGCCCGACGACCACGTCGACGGTGTCGCCCTTGGCGGTGAGCATGACGATCGGTACGCCGGACTCGGCGCGGATCTCCTTGCACACGTCGATGCCGTCCTTGCCGGGCAGCATGAGGTCGAGCAGCACCAGGTCGGGCCGGTAGTCGCGGAAGGCCGTGAGCGCGAGGTCGCCGCGCGGGCACACCCGGCTCTCGAAGCCCTCCTGCCCCAGGACGATCCCGAGCATCTCCGCCAAGGGCGCGTCGTCGTCGACGACCAGGACGCGCCCCTTGGTGGGGTACGTCGGCGCGCCGCTGGCTGGACTCATGGCCTCATCCTAGGCGGGGAGGACGGCAGAAGCCCCGCACCGAGACGGTGCGGGGCTTCTGACCACCGAACGTGCGGCAGCGCGGCGGGAGACGTCGACCGGCGGCTCGCTGCCCGCGATCGACGCCGGAGACGCGCGCCGCGAACTCGATCAGTAGCGGTACGCGTCCGACTTGAACGGGCCCTCGACGGGGACGCCGAGGTAGTCGGCCTGCGCCTGGTTGAGCACGGTCAGCTCGACACCGATGGCGTCGAGGTGGAGGCGGGCGACCTCCTCGTCGAGGTGCTTCGGCAGCACGTAGACGCCGATCGGGTACTCGTCGACCTTGGTGAAGATCTCGATCTGGGCGAGCACCTGGTTGGTGAAGGAGTTCGACATCACGAACGACGGGTGGCCGGTCGCGTTGCCGAGGTTGAGCAGACGGCCCTCGGACAGCACGATGACCTTCTTGCCGTCGGGGAAGATCCACTGGTGGACCTGCGGCTTGATCTCGTCCTTGACGATGCCCGGGATCTTGGCGAGGCCGGCCATGTCGATCTCGTTGTCGAAGTGACCGATGTTGCCGACGATCGCCTGGTGCTTCATCTTCTCGAAGTGCTCGACCCGGATGATGTCGAAGTTGCCGGTCGTGGTGATGAAGATGTCGGCGAACTCGACGACGGACTCCAGGCGCTTGACCTCGTAGCCGTCCATCGCCGCCTGCAGCGCGCAGATCGGGTCGATCTCGGTGACGATGACGCGCGCGCCCTGGCCGCGCAGCGACTCCGCGGAGCCCTTGCCCACGTCGCCGTAGCCGCAGATGACCGCGGTCTTGCCGGCGATCATCACGTCGGTGCCGCGGTTGATGCCGTCGATGAGCGAGTGGCGGCAGCCGTACTTGTTGTCGAACTTCGACTTGGTGACCGAGTCGTTGACGTTGATCGCCGGGAAGAGCAGCGAGCCGTCCTTGAAGCGGTCGTAGAGGCGGAGGACGCCGGTGGTGGTCTCCTCCGTGACGCCCTTGATGCCCGCACCGATGTTGGTCCAGTACGTCGGGTCGTTGTCGAGCGAGCGCGCGAGGACCCGCAGGACCTCCTTGAACTCCTCGTTGTCGGTGGAGTCCTGGCCCGGGACGGCGCCGGCCTTCTCGAACTCGGTGCCCTTGTGGACGAGCAGCGTGATGTCGCCGCCGTCGTCGAGGATCATGTTCGGGCCGATCGCGTTGCCCTCGGCGTCGGTGAACCGGAAGACCTTCTCGGCCTCGTCCCAGTACTCCGCGAGCGTCTCGCCCTTCCAGGCGAACACGGGGGTGCCGGCGGGGGCGTCGGGGGTGCCGTCCTTGCCGACGACGACGGCGGCCGCGGCGTGGTCCTGCGTCGAGAAGATGTTGCAGGTCGCCCAGCGGACGTCGGCACCGAGGGCGGTGAGCGTCTCGATCAGGACGGCGGTCTGGATGGTCATGTGCAGCGAGCCGGCGATCCGGGCGCCCTTGAGGGGCTGGTCGGCGCCGTAGCGGGCGCGCATCGCCATGAGGCCGGGCATCTCGTGCTCGGCGAGCTCGATCTCCTTGCGGCCGAACTCGGCCAGGCTCAGGTCGGCAACCTTGTAGTCCATGAAGTGATCCTCGAGGTTCGAGTGTCGTCAGACATCTGGGTCCTGCGGCGCATCTGCGCATCGTCGGGATCTCCCGCGCATGACGTCCTCACCTTACAAGCGGCCCCCGGCGGCGGGGCAATCATCGAGAAGGTCGTCGGCAGGCCGTGCCTCAGGCGTCGGGATCCTCCGCGACGGGAACGGCGCCCGGCTTCACGTCGCGCTCCACGGCGTCCACGGCGTGGCCGTGCGCGTCCTTGCCGCCGCCGAACGGCAGCGCCGTGACGACGGCGACGACGACCGCGCCGACCGCGAGGCCGATGACGGCGGAGATGCCCGTGTTGGCGAGCCAGGCGAGCGTGGCGCCGAGGAAGCCGCCGACGGCGTGCTCGACGTCCTCCTCGATGTGGTGGACCCACGTGTAGGGGGCCTCCCACCAGCCGACGTCGCTGATGTTGACGAGCAGGATGTGGCCGCCGACCCAGAGCATGGCGACGGTGCCGACGACGGAGATGACGGCGAGCAGCCGGGGCATGGCGGCGACCAGCCCGCGGCCGAGCCGCTGGGCGAACGCGGAGGAACGCTGGGCCAGCATGAGGCCCGTGTCGTCCATCTTGACGATCAGCGCGACCACGCCGTACACGACGATGGTGATGGCGACCGCGACGACGATCATGATCACCAGACGCGACCAGAAGGTCTCCGCGGCCACCTCGTTGAGGGCGATCACCATGATCTCGGCCGACAGGATGAGGTCGGTGCGCACGGCGCCGGCGATCATCTTCCTCTCCGCCTCGGGCCCGATCTCGGCGACCGGCACGTCGGCGCCGTGATGCCCGGAGAGCTTGTGCCAGATCTTGTGGGCGCCCTCGTAGGCGAGGAAGGTGCCGCCGGCCATCAAGATGATCGGCAGCAGGTCCGGGAGGAACTCGCTGAGCAGCAGCGCCGCGGGCAGGATCAGCAGCAGCTTGTTGCGGATCGAGCCGACCGCGATCTGCTTGATGATCGGCAGCTCGCGCTCGGCGGTGACGCCCTGGACGTACTGCGGCGTGACGGCCGTGTCGTCGACGACCACGCCGGCGGCCTTCGTGGTGGCGCGGCCGGCGGCCGCCCCGATGTCGTCGACGGAGGCGGCGGCCAGCTTGGCGATCGCGGCGACGTCGTCGAGCAGGCCGAAGAGGCCGGCGCTCACGACACGGCTCCGGTCAGGGTGCCGAGGGGCGAGGTCGGGGACATGCGCGGAAGGCTACCGGCTGCTGGTGACCGGTTCGCTCGTCCGCGCCGCGGCCGGGACGTCGGGCCCGTGCCGCTCCTGCTCGTGGACCACGCCGGTCAGGGCCACGGCCTCGCGGACCCGGCGCTGCGCCGCGCCGAACGGGTCCACGACCGGAGCGAGCAGGCGTCGTACCGGGGGGATCGCGAGGAGCAGCGCGACGGCGACGCCGACGGCCGTGGCCGCGACGAGGCCGAGGACGGGACGACCGTCGGCCCACTCCGGGAACCCGGCGTACTCGAGGCTCTTCACGGCGAAGCCGTGGAAGAGGTAGACGATCATGGTGGCGGCGCCCATCCGCGTGAACCAGCCGCCGACCCGCGGCACCAGCGTCAGGAAGGCGAACCCGCCGGCGACGCCCGCCGCGATGACGGCCAGACGGGTGAGCACCGCGGTGAGCGCGGTGTCGTCGGTCAGGTCGTAGGGCCGGTAGTAGAGCGTCGCGCGGCTCGCCCAGCGCTCGAGGTCGGTCGCCACGAGGGCCAGCACGCCCAGCACGCCCACGCCGAGCACGGCCGGGAAGCGGCCCTGCAGCCAGGCGAGGCGCTCGGGCGTGGCCTTGAGGCCGAGGACGAAGAACGGAAGGAAGCCGAGGATCCGCGCCAGGTCGAGCCAGCGCGACGGGTCGCCGTCGACGAAGCCGCCGGCGAGGCTGATCGCGATCGCGACGGCGACGCCGCCCCACAGCGGACGGAACAGCGGGGTGAGGAAGCGCCACACGGCCAGGGCGACGAGGTACCACAGCGGGAAGTGCGGGTCGGCGAAGAGATCGTCGAGCTGCTCGCCACCCACCCACAGCCGGAACGCGCCGAGCGCCGCCTCGAAGAAGAGGTACGGCACGACGAGGGAGGTGGCCACCTGCCACATCCGGTCCGGCGCCAGCGTGAAGGCGCGGGACAGATAGCCCGAGAGGAAGACGAAGGCCGGCATGTGCCACAGGTAGAGGAAGTCGTAGAGCCATCCACCGGTGCCGTCGGCCGGCAGCAGCGCCCACATGTGCCCGACGACGACGAGCAGCACGAGCGCCATCTTCGCGTTGTCGAGCCAGGGGTCGCGGGACGCAGAAGGCATCACCCCTGGGTACCCGCCCGACCTGAGAACAGACCGTGAACCCCCTGGGACGTGGCCGAGCACGGCGCCCAGGTGGCGCAGATCACTCCTCGACGAGCCCCAGACGCAGGTACTCGGCGGCGTAGGTGCCGCTGAGGAGCAGCGAGGCATAGCGCGCGACCTCGCCGGCCGCCTCCGACGCGACGTGCTCGATGCGTACGTCGTGACTGCGGGCCGCGGCCTCGAGGCGCAGCCGCTGGTCGCGCACCACCGGGTCGTCGACGCCGTCGTCGAGGATCACCAGGACGGGACGACGCTCCCCCGCCTCGTCGGCGAACGGGTCCTCGAACACGTTGCGGGCCCGCGCCGCCTCCACGACCGGGAGCAGGTGCTCAGCGTCGCCGGCCAGGGCCGTGCGCCCGGAGGTACGACGGATCGACTCGGCGATGCGACGCGCGGCCCGGGCCGCGAGCACCGAGCCGCCCCACAGCAGCGGCGTCGCGTCGGCGAGGGAGATCGCGAGGACCTTGGCGGGGTTGATGGAGATGTCGCGGTGCGGTGAGCACCCGATGGCGACGGCGTCGAGCGCGTCGGCCACCGCCTCGGGATCGGCGGAGGGCCCGATGCTCACCTGGTCGAGGAAGGACAGCATCGCGACGGCGGTGGCGAGCTGGTCGCCCGTGCTGGTCGGCAGGATCGTGGTCCAGCGGCCGGTCGCGTGCTCGGCGACCACCGACTCCGGCGGGGTGGCCACGACGAGCTGGCACCCTCGCCGCGCCGCCTCGGCCACCGCGAGCGCCGTCCCCGCGTCCCCGCCCTCGGGGGCGAGCACCACCACGAGGTCGAGGCTGCCCGCCCAGCCCGGCAGCGCCGGCGAGGGCCAGGCCACGAAGGGAACCGGGCAGAACGGCTCGAGCACGGCGCGCAGCAGGCGCGAGTCGGGGCCGGCGGCGATGACGGCACGCGGTCGGGTGTCGCCGGCGCGACCGACCGCCTCGGCGATCGCGTCCGCGGCGGCGTCGACCTCACGGCGTACCCGCGAGCCGGACTCGGCGAGGGTGCGCAGCCGCAGGTCGGCCGCGCCCAGCGCCACCTCGTCGTCGAGCCGGGACTCGTCGAACCAGACCATGTCGTTCCCCGCGGCGTCGGCCCTCAGGCCGGCCGGCGGGCCTCGTCGACGAGGAGGACCGGGATGCCGTCGCGCACCGGGTAGGCCAGGCCGCACCCGGAGCAGACGAGCTCGGGCTCACCGGCGGTGGCGGTGGCGCCGTCGGTGAGCGTCAGGTCGCCCTTGCAGGACGGGCAGACGATGATCGCCAGGAGCTCGGGCGAGATCTCCGGCGCGCTCACTTGCCGCTCCGGATGATCGCGAGCACCTCGTCGCGGACGCGGGCCATGGTGGACTGGTCCTTCCCTTCGGCGTTGAGCCGCAGCAGCGGCTCGGTGTTGGAGGCGCGGACGTTGAACGCCCAGTCGGCGTGGCCGACGCTGAGCCCGTCGAGCCTGTCGATCTCGACGCCCTCCCGGTCGGCGTACGCCGCCTCCACGGCGGCGAGGACGCCGTCCTGGTCGGCGACGGTGCTGTTGATCTCACCGCTGAGCGGGTAGCGCTCGTAGGCGCCCAGCAGCTCCGAGAGCGGCCGGTCGGTCTCGGCGAGCGCCGCCATCGCGTGCAGCGCGGCCAGCATGCCGGAGTCGGCGCGCCAGAAGTCGCGGAAGTAGAAGTGCCCGCTGTGCTCACCGCCGAAGATCGCGTCGGTCTCGGCCATCGTGGCCTTGATGTAGGAGTGGCCGACCCGCGTGCGGACCGGGGTGCCGCCGAGCTCCGTGACGATCTCCGGCACCGCACGGGAGGTGATCAGGTTGTGGATGACCGTCGCGCCCGGCTCCTTGGCGAGCTCGCGCGCGGCGATCAGCGCGGTCAGGGTCGACGGCGAGACCAGCTCCCCGCGCTCGTCCACGAGGAAGCAGCGGTCGGCGTCGCCGTCGAACGCCAGGCCGATATCCGCGCCCTCGGCCAGCACCCGCTTCTGCAGGTCGACCAGGTTCTCCGGCTCGATCGGGTTGGCCTCGTGGTTCGGGAAGGTGCCGTCGAGCTCGAAGTACATCGGGACCATCTCGACCCGCTCGGCCAGGCGGTCGAACACGGCCGGCGCGGTGTGGCCCGCCATCCCGTTGCCCGCGTCCACGACGACCTTGAGCCGACGCCCCGCGACCGGCGCGAGCGCGAGCAGGTGCGCGGCGTACGCCTGGAGGACGTCGTGCTCGCCGATCGAGCCGGTCCGCGCCGACGTCGCCGGCGTCCCCGCCGCCACCCGGTCGCGGATCTCGGCCAGGCCGCTGTCGACTCCCACCGGCTGGGCGAGCGCACGGCACATCTTGATGCCGTTGTACTGCGCCGGGTTGTGGCTCGCCGTGAACATGGCGCCCGGCAGGTTCAGATGCCCCGAGGCGAAGTAGAGCTGGTCGGTCGAGGCGAGGCCGATCATCGTCACGTCGGCACCGGCGGCCGTCGCGCCGTCGGCGAACGCGCCGGCGAGCGACGGGGAGCTCGGCCGCATGTCGTAGCCGATGACCAGCGCGGAGACGCCCAGCACCTCGACGTAGGCCGCGCCGGTCGCCCGGGCCAGATCCTCGTCGAGCTGCTCGCCGACGATGCCGCGCACGTCGTAGGCCTTGAAGACCTTGCTCAGGTTGTCCGGTGAGGTCGTGGCGCTGGCCATGCCGCGACCCTAGTGCACCGCCCCCGGACCGATCACCCCGCGCCGCCACCTCACGACGTCACCACGGCGCCGGCGCCGCTCAGTCGGTGCGCAGGACCCGCAGGTGACCCTTGCGCGCGACCTCGCGTCCGGCCTCGCGGACCGGCTCCACGGGCGCAGGGACCGGACGGGCAGCCTCCCGCACGGCGTCCGCGAGCGCCAGCAGGTCGTCGCCACTGGGCCCGGACTGCTGCGAGCCCAGTGAGAGACGCAGCACCTCCCAGCCGCGCGGGGCCGACAACCGCTCGCTGTGGACCTCGCACAGGTCGTAGGCGTGCGGCTCGGCGTACGTCGCCAGCGGGCCGAGCACCGCGGTCGAGTCGGCGTACACGTAGGTCAGCGTCGCCACCGCCCGCCGGGAGCAGGCCGTGCGCGAGCAGGTACGCAGACTCTGCCGGCCCGGACTCACGCTCACGGCGCAGACGCTACCGTCCCGCGCCCGGTCCGGTGGCTAGGCTCGCTGATCGTGGAGGACCGAGACACCGGGGACGACACCCGGCACGGCACCGGGGGCACCGGCGACGCCGGCGGTGCGCCCCCCGCGCGGCGGCGGCGCGACCGCCGCGGCCGCGGGCCGCGCGGCCCGGCCGTCCTGCCCCTGTCCGCCTCCCACCGGCCGCCGCGCCCCCGCACCCGGCGCGAGACCTTCGACCGGGTGCTCCTGGACGTCGTCTCCGACATCGACGCCCGCTGGTCGAGCCACCTCGGCCTCCTCGAGTACGCCGTGGAGGACGCCCCGCAGCTGCCGGACGACTGGGACTCGGGGCGGGTGCCCCTCTCCTCGCTCGTACGCGGCAGCGGAACGACCCCCAGCCGCATCGTGCTCTTCCGCCGCCCCCTGGAGCACCGGGCCGCCGACCTGGCCGACCTGGAGGCGATCGTGCTGACCCTCGTGGTCGAGCAGGTCGCCGAGCTGCTCGGCATCGACCCCGGCGACGTCGACCCGCGCTACTCCGACGACCCCGACTGAGGCAGCACGACGGGGATCCGCGCCTTCGTCTGCGTCGGCAGGACCCGCAGGGCCGCGAACCCGGGCGCCGGCCCGCCCGACGCGACCGTGACCACCCCGGAGATCCGGGTGTTGCGCGGCTCGACCGCGATCCGCACCGCCTCCGGCGGGAGCGCCAGCGACGCGGCGCGGTCCGGACCGATCTCCACCTGCTCCTCCCCCACCACGCCGCCCTCGGCGTCGTAGGAGGTCACGTGGATCACGCCGGTCCGAGTCGCCCCGCCGAGGAGCAGGGACGACGCACCCTCCGGGAGCACCGCCGTCGTCTCCTCCCGCAGCTCCACCACGGGCGCGAGCAGGGCCAGGTCGTTGCGCGCGAGCAGACGCACCGACGAGGCGACCGGGCCCGTCGACTCCAGGGCGAGGCCGACGACACCCTTCGCGCTCTCCCCGGACAACAGCTCCCGCAGGTCCACCGCCTGCAGGGAGCGCGGCGGCACGACGACGTCCTCGGCCCCCGTCGGGGTGAACGTCGCCTCCTGCGTCACCAGGCGCAGGCTCGCCCGCACCTCGTCCTCGCCCGGGTTGAGGACGTACAAGGTGGCGCCGCCGGCGGCGTCCGGCAGCCCCAGGAACAGGCTCTCGGTACTCGGCTCCGCCTGCGCGGGCAGGAAGTCGGTCGTGACGCGGCCGCTGCCCAGCGGATCGCGGGTGTTGCGGACCGTCGCCGTCACCCTTCCGCGCGTCACCGTCAGGTGCGCCGCCGTCATCGCGCGACGCGGCGCGACCGTCGCCAGGTCGACGCGCTTCACCCCGCGTGCCGGCACCTGGATCCCCCGCAGGGCCGGTTCCTCGACGGGTCCGCTGCCGTCGTACAGGGCGACGTCGACGACGGCCTCGCCGTCGTCGGGGTTGACCAGCTCCAGGCTCGACGCGTAGCGGGCGGTCGCGCTGAGGCCGACCAGCCACTCGTCGTACGACGGGGGGCGGCACTCCGGGAGCGCCAGCCGCTCGCCCCGGCCCGCGGTGAGGCCCGGGGCGGCGCGCCCGTCGGCCTCCAGCACGGTCGCGCCGGTGCTGCCCGGGACGACGGTGCTGCCGCCCGCCTCCACCGTCACCGGCTCGGTCTCGGCGACGGCCGCCGCGTCGGGCGCGGCGGTCCGGACCGTGACCTCGCCGCCCGGGACCCCGGGGATGCGGGCCGCCCGGACCGGGCGCGCGTCGGGGCCGGCGGCCGCCGGGCACACGACCGTGGCCGAGGTCAACGCGGACGTCGCGGGGGGCAGCAGGCCGGGCTCGGGGAGCCGTTCGTCGCCGATGACGCCGACCGCGACCGCCACGACGGCCGGGAGGACGATGGCGAGCGCCACCAGGACGTCGACCCGGCGGCGCGAGCCGGCACCCTGAGGGGCCGCGCGACGCCCCGAGCGCCGCTCGGGCGTGGGCGTGGGTGCGGGCTCGGGCGTGTGCTCAGACATCACGGTTCCTTCGCAGGGGCGGGAGGGCCAGCACCACCAGGGTCGGCACGGCCGCGGCCTGGACCAGCAGCAGCAGCCAGCGCAGCCAGCTCACCGGGTCCGGGAGCGGGCCGGGCTCGGGTGTCACCTGCCAGGCGCGCGTGCCCCGGTCGGAGCTGGCCTGGACCAGCCCCGCGGTCGCGTCGAGGTGGGCCGCGACCGCACCGTCGGCGGGCGCCGCCAGCACGATGTAGAGCACCCCTCGCCGGGAGAGCTCGGCCACGGCATCGGGGTCGGGGCCGGTCGCGAGCGAGCGCACCGTCGCTGTCGCGGCCGCGTCCTCGGGGGTCAGCGCGGCGATCTCGTCCTCGCCCACCGTCAGCCCGTCGCCCCGGTGCACCTCGTAGCGCAGCCCGTCGTCCACACTGCCGCGCACGACCAGGACGCCGTTCTCGGGAGCCTGCTCGGCCCGCTGCGCCATGTAGACCGGGACGTCGGAGGGCACGTCGTCGGCGAGCTGCTCGCCACCCCAGCCGGCGAACCAGACCAGTCCGACCAGCGGCGCGACGAGGCCCACGACGCCGGCCAGTGCCAGGCCCGCCTGCGCCGGCTTCGGCTGGTCGCCCAGGTGGTGCAGCGACAGCCCGCCGAGGAAGACCGCGGTGAGCCAGGCTCCGTGCAGCAGCAACAGCACCACGCCGAGGCCGGGCTGCTGGGCGCCGGACCCGGTCAGGGGCACCGCCGTCACGGCGAGCGGAACACCCACCACGGCCGTGACCGCCGCGACCATCCAGCACAGCAGGACCGGGATCCGGGTGCTGCGGGGCACCAGCGCCAGCACAGCGAGCACCGGCAGCACCAGCCCGACCTCCGCCGGCGCGCCGAGACCACCGAGACGGCCGGCCAGCAGATCCCACCCGGACGTCGCGGCGGTCGGCCAGCGGCCCACGTCGAGCAGCAGCGTGCCCGCCGCCCCCTCCAGCAGCGCCGGGAGCCACCAGGGCACCAGCACGAGCAGCGGTACGCCGAGCGCCGCCAACGGCGGACCCCACACCGAGCGGTCCCCGGCCTCACCCGGCAGGAGCCGGACCGCGCAGGCCAACAGGACCCCGATCAGCACCGCGAGCACGATCCACGCCGGCGGGGCGACGGCCGTGAGCAGCGCCAGGGCCAGGCCGGTGCGCCATGCGGCGCGCCACCGGTGGGCGGGATCGGGGTCGGCGAAGCCGAGTGCCGCGTGCGCCAGCCACGGAAGCAGCGCGGCAGCGACGACCACGCCCCACCGTCCGCCGCCCCACGCCCCGGCGACCAGCGGCACCAGCGCCCAGGTCACCGAGCCCCAGAGCAGCAGCCAGCGCGGAGCGCCGTACGGGGTGACCAGCCGGCCCGCCACCCGCAGGAACCGCCACGCCCCCCACAGCCCGAAGGGTGCGGCGAAGGAGATCAGGAGCGACATCAGCACAGCGGGCCCGACCGGCAGGCCCAGGACCGCCAGCACCGGGACGTACGCAGGGGCGGGGACGTCGCTGCCGAAGCCGATGGCGTGCCGGCCCTCCAGGTGCAGTGCCCACCACGCGCCGACCCCGTCCGGGGTCGGGGACAGGGCGCCACCGACGACGCCGCCGAGGACGTCGCGCCCGCCGACGAGCAGCGCGACGACGGTGACGGCCGTCGCGAGCGCCACCGGGCTGGTGAAGAACCGGACCACGAGGCCGGTATCGGCGAACTCGTCGTCCTCGTCGCGGTGGCGGGCCGCCGGGGGCGTCGCGCCGCGCTCGGCGGCCGCGATCCGACGACGCTCGGCGACATCGGCCGCCTGGTTGGTCGCCGCCGGACGCAGGTCGCCCAAGAGGTCCGGGCCGGGACGGTAGGGCAGCCGCCACGGGGCCGGGAGCCGGCGCGCGGGCCGGCGGTCCGGGCCCGCCCCGTCCCGCGCCGCGCGCACCAGGTCCGCACGGCGCCGGCGGGCCCGTCGGATCGCACCCGGATGCCGG
>QFCS01001299.1_pt1 | contig 12406 bp, 13 predicted proteins | sample 3576561 | NCBI WGS metagenome assembly QFCS01 | reverse complement strand
TCACGGGCTCGATCGCGGACACCAGGCCTCCGGGCGAACGGCGCCAGGCGGTCTTGCCGACCTTGCCCGTGACGCGGTCGACCGGCAGAAGGTTGGCGACGATCACGAGGTCATGAGCCACGTCTCACACCCTAGGGGCAGCAGTGAAGCGATCCGCGCGCGGCGCGAAGTGTCGGGCTGGCCGGATGGTGACGGCGGCTCCGGATCCCTAGCGTTGCGGGCATGGAACTCCTCCGCCGCGTGCTGCTCGACTCGGCCTACGCGCTCACCGCCTTCGTGCTGGCGCTGCCCTCCTTCGTCCTCGTGGTCACGGGCCTGGCCCTGGGAGCGGGGACGGCCGTCCTGGCCGGCGTGGGGATCGTCGTCCTCGTCGCCACCGCGTACGTCGCCCGCGGCTTCGCGCAGGTCGAGCGGGTGCGCCTCGGCGGGATGCTCGCCATGGATGCCCCGCTGCCGGTCTACCTGCGGGCCGCGCCGGACCGGGGCCGGGTGCACCGGTTGCTGACGCCGCTGCGGGACCCGCAGACCTGGCTCGACGTGCTGTGGAGCGTCGTCGCGCTCGTGACCGGCACGATCGCCTTCGGGATCGCCGTGGTCTGGTGGGCGCTGACGCTGATCGGCCTGACCTACTGGTTCTGGCAGCGGTTCATCCCGTTCGACGAGGACAACGAGACCCTGGCGAGCCTGCTCGGGCTGGGCGACGGGCGGACCGCGGAGTCGCTGCTGAACCTCGCCATCGGGATCGTGGCACTGCTGACTCTCCCGCTGGTCGTGCGCGGTGCCGCGATCCTGCACGGCGCGACAGCGCGGGTGATGCTGTGCAGCCGGGTCGAGCTCCTCGGACGCGTGGGCCGCATCGAGGCCAGCCGCGACTCGGCGCACCGGGCCGAGGCGCAGTCGCTGCGGCGGCTCGAGCGCGACATCCACGACGGTCCCCAGCAGCGGCTGATCCGGCTCGGCATGGACCTGGGCCGGGCCCGCCACCAGATGGCCGAGGACCCCGAACGGGCGGCCGCGACCATCGACTCCGCCGTCGCCCAGACCCGCGCCGCCGTCGAGGAGCTGCGCGCCCTGTCGCGCGGCATCGCCCCGCCGCTGCTCGTCGACCGCGGCCTCGCCGCCGCCGTGCAGGAGATGGCCGCCGGCCAGCAGGTGCCCGTCGACGTCGCCGTCGACGTGCCCCGCGACCTGCCCGTCGCCGCCGAGACCGCCGCCAACTTCGTGGTCGCCGAGGCGCTCACCAATGTCGCCAAGCACAGCCGCGCCACCCGGGCGCGGGTCGCGGTGCGCGCCGACGGCGACCTGCTCGTCGTCACCGTCGACGACGACGGTCGCGGTGGTGCCCTGCTCGCACCGGGCCGCGGCCTCGCCGGGCTGCACGAGCGCCTCGTCGGCGTCGACGGCGGCCTCCAGGTCGCCTCGCCCGACGGCGGGCCCACGCGCCTTCTCGCCACGGTGCCGCTGGCATGAGGGTCGTGGTCGCCGACGACTCCGTCCTGCTCCGCGAGGGACTGCAGCTGCTGCTCACCGAGGCCGGACACGACGTCGTCGCCTCGGTGGCCGACGGTCCGTCGTACGTCGCGGCGATGCTGGAGCACCGGCCCGACGCCGGGATCGTCGACGTGCGGATGCCGCCCAGCCACACCGACGAGGGCCTGCGCGCCGCCGTCGAGGTACGCCGGCAGTGGCCCGGCGCGCGGGTCCTGGTGCTGTCGCAGTACGTCGTGGTGTCCTACGCGGAGGAGCTGCTCGCGACCGGCGAGAGCGGCGTCGGCTACCTCCTCAAGGACCGCGTCAGCGAGGTCGCGGAGTTCCTCGGCGTCCTCGCCGACGTCGCCGCGGGCGGCACCGCGCTCGACCCGATGGTCGTGCGGCAGCTGATGGAGCGGCGCAGCGACCCGCTGCGGGCCCTCACCCCGCGCGAGCGCGAGGTGCTGACGCTGATGGCCGAGGGCCGCTCGAACGCGGCCGTCGCCGAGGCGATGACCGTGACACCCGGCGCGGTCGAGAAGCACACGCAGCGGATCTTCGCCAAGCTCGGCCTCGCGCCCGACGACGACCAGTCGCACCGGCGGGTGCTCGCGGTGGTGCGCTTCCTGGCCCCGTCGGGGTAGTCAGTCGTCGGGGTAGCGGATCCCGGTCTGCTCCCGCAGCGCGTCCAGCTGGCGCAGGATCGTCAGGGTCTGCGCGTGCGGGACCAGCGGGCTCTCCCGCAGGCCCGCGCGCACGCACCGGCCGACCTCCGCGATCTCGTTGCCGTAGCCGCGCCCCAGCACCGGCGCGGCCCCCGTCAGCACGACCTGCTGCTCCGGGCGGGGGCCGCGGGCGTCGTACGGGGTGAAGACGGCGCGGTCGGGGTGGTGGAACTGGGGGCCCACCTCGATCCGCCCGAGGTCGGTGGCGATCGTCGCGCGGCGCGAGGACCACGACGTCATGGAGGCGTTCATCGTCGCGAGGGCGCCGCCGGGGTAGCGGCCGGCGATCGCGACGTCGAGGTCGATGCCGGTCTCGGACAGCGTGGCCCGCGCGGTGAGGCCCTCCGCCTCGCCGAGCATCAGGTGCGCGAAGGTCAGCGGGTAGATGCCCATATCGAGCAGGGCGCCCCCGCCGAGCGCCGGGTCGAGCATCCGGTCCGTCGGCGGCGCGTCCACGCGGAAGCCGAGCTCGGCCTGCAGCTGGCGCGGCGTCCCGAACCTGCCGGTGCCCAGCGCGGCGCGCAGCTCGCGCACCACCGGGTGGCAGGCGGTCCACATCGCCTCCATGAGGAACCGGTCGTGCTCACCGGCCAGGCGCACCATCTCATCGGCGTCGGCGGTGCGCAGGGTCAGCGGCTTCTCGCACAGCACGTGCTTGCCCGCCGCGAACGCCGCCCGGGCGCCCTCGAGGTGCAGCGCGTGGGGCGTGGCGACGTAGACGACCTCCACGTCCGGATCGGCCAGCAGGGCGTCGTACGAGCCGTGGGCGCGGGTGCGGTCGTCGCCGTGCTCGGCGGTGAACGCCGCGGCCGATGCGGCGCTGCGCGAGCCCACCGCGGCGAGCCGGGCGCCGGGCACCAGGGCCAGGTCGGCGGCGAGGCTGTGGGCGATCTTGCCGGTCGCGAGGATGCCCCAGCCGACCTCGTCACCGTCCGGGGCGGGGAGGGGGGAGTCGGTGGGCGGCGCTGCCATGCCGGCAGCCTAGGTCGCCGCGGCGTACGACGCCCCGACCCACGGTCGGCGCGCGGACGGCGGCGTGAATGACATCGTTGTGATTCGCGGGTTACAGTGGTGGTCGACGAGTTGGACCGCGAGTGTCGAGGAGACCTCATGAACGCCGAGCGCAGCGCCCCGGAGCCCGCCGCCGCGGACGCTCCCGGAAGTCTCAGCGAGCGCGACCGCGCGATCTTGGAGTTCGAGCGCCAGTGGTGGAAGTACGCCGGCGCCAAGGAGAGCGCCGTGCGCGAGCAGTTCGACATGAGCGCGACCCGCTACTACCAGGTCCTCAACGCCCTCATCGCCAGTCCCGACGCCCTCGCCGCGGACCCGCTGCTGGTCCGCCGGCTGCGCCGGCTGCGCTCCCAGCGTCAGCGCCAGCGTTCCGCCCGGCGCCTCGGCTTCGAGATCTGACCTTCCCCGACCCCGTCCCAGAGAGGCGGCCATGACCTTCCCCACCTGGCCTGCTCGCCCGCGGACCGAACGAGGCGCCGTCCTCCCCTCGCCCGTGGTGCTGCTCAGCATCGTCGCCGTCCTGCTCGCCGCGGTCGCCTTCGTCGCCACCCGCGACGGCGGACCGACCGAGCGCGACGTCTCCGCCACCAAGGCCGCCGCCACCCCGAGTGGGAGCACCGGGTCCACCGACGACCCCACCGACGACGCCGCCGCCGACCCGGGCGCCAGCCCCTCGGTGGAGGAGAAGCCGAAGCCGAAGCCGGTCAAGCGCACCGACCACTCGGTCGTCGTCTTCAACAACACCTCGATCTCCGGCCTCGCCGGACGCGTCTCCGGGACCGTCGAGGCCGCCGGGTGGACGGTCGTCGCGGCCGACAACTGGTACGGCACCGTCCCCGCCACGACCGTGTACTACCCGAAGGGCAAGAAGGCCGCCGCCCAGCTCCTCGCGCTCGACCTCGGCGTCGCCCGGATCAAGCCCGCCGACGTCGCCAGCGACATGAGCGACACCCACCTCACGCTGATCCTCACCGGCGAGCTGGGCTGAGCGCTGGTCGCGCGGCGCTCCGCGCCGGTGTCGAAACATCACGGTAGGTAGGTGAGCAGCAGCCTCCCGTGCGGAGTTCCACGGGGGAGGCGACCGCTCGCCTACCTACCGTGATGATTCGCACCCGAGCCGGCGAGGTTGAGATTTCACCCACCGGACACCGGGTCCGTGTGACGACATGGTGGGATGGAGCGGTGGAGTTCACGTCGGTCGAGGGGGAGCAGCGCTATGCCGCGCTGGTGAAGGCCGCGCCGCGCACGGTGGTCGGCCTGGACTTCGACGGCACGCTGTCCCCGATCGTGGACGACCCGGCGCGGGCCCACATCCACCCGGACGCGGGTGCGGTGCTGATGGAGCTGGCCGAGGAGGTCGCCGCGATCGCGGTGATCACCGGCCGGCCGGCGCGTCAGGCGCTGGACCTGGGCGGTCTGGAGGAGGTCGGGGACGCGCTGCACGCCGCGGGCAAGGAGCTGTTCGTCTTCGGCCAGTACGGCAACGAGCGGTGGACGTCGAGCCGGCGGCGGATCGTGGGGGCGCGGCCGCCGCGGGGGCTGGCGACCTTCGAGCGGGACCTGCCGCGCGTCCTGCGGACGGCGGGTGCGGCGGAGGCGTTCGTGGAGGACAAGGGGCTGGCGGTCGCGGTGCACACGCGGCGGCTGCCGGAGCCGGAGGCTGCGTTCGAGCGGCTGCTGCCCCCGCTGCGCGAGCTGGCGCAGCGCCATGGACTGGTGCTGGAGCCGGGTCGCGCGGTGATCGAGGTGCGCTCCCCGGGCTCGCACAAGGGGCTGGTCGTCAATCGGCTGGCGGCGGTGATGGAGTCCGAGGGGTTCCTGTTCGCCGGGGACGACCTGGGCGACGTGGAGGCCTTCGAGGCGGTCGAGGAGCTGGGCAAGCAGGGCGCGGCGACGTTGCGGGTGTGCTCGGCGTCGGCGGAGGAGAGCGCGCTGATGGCGCTCTCGGACGTCGTGGTCCGGGGCCCGGAGGGTGTCCTGGGACTGCTGCGGCGCCTCGCGTCCGACGCCCGCGCTCGACGTACGGCGACCTGAGTCTCATATCGCGGACATTGATCTCAACATCCGGGAACTCGATTGGGAGCCCGGCAGGCGGCACCCGTAGGCTGTCGCTGCTCATCCAGAGGGACTGAGGGAACGGCCCTGAGAAGTCCCGGCAACCGCCGCGAACCCCCCGTCGACGCGCAGCACGGCGTCGACCTCGCGGAAACGGTGCCAAATCCGACCCGGAGCGAGAGCCGCACGGGACAGATGAGAAGGAGGACCCATGAGCGCCGTTGTGAGCGAAGCCCCCGAGACGACCCGGACCGGGCTGCGCGAGGGAGCGTTCGGCAACGCCACCTCGCTCTCGTGTCGCGAGTGCGGCCACCAGGTCGACCTCGGCCCGTTCTACGCCTGCCCCGAGTGCTTCGGCCCGCTGGAGATCTCCTACGAGTTCCCCGCGATCACCCGTGAGGAGATCGAGGCCGGCCCGCGCAACATCTGGCGCTACAAGGCGCTGCTGCCGGTGCCCACCGACATCGAGTCCAGCCCCAACACCGAGCCCGGCTTCACCCGCCTGCTCGAGGCGAAGAACCTCGCCCGCGAGCTCGGCATCGCCAAGGTGTGGGTCAAGGACGACTCGACGAACCCGACGAACTCCTTCAAGGACCGCGTCGTGGCCTGCGCCCTGTCCGCGGCCCGCGAGCTCGGATCCACCGTCTTCGCCTGCCCCTCGACGGGCAACCTCGCCAACGCGGTGGCCGCGGCCGGCGCCCGCGCCGGGATCAAGACCGTCGTGTTCATCCCCAGCAACCTCGAGCAGCCCAAGCAGGTCAACTCGGCGATCTTCACCGAGAACCTCGTCGCCGTCGACGGCAACTACGACGACGTCAACAAGCTCGCCTCCGAGATCGCCGGCGAGGAGGAGGGGTGGGCGTTCGTCAACGTCAACGTGCGCCCGTACTACGCCGAGGGCTCCAAGACCCTGGGCTACGAGATCGCCGAGCAGCTCGGCTGGCGCCTGCCCGACCAGATCGTCATCCCCGTCGCCTCCGGCTCGCAGCTCACCAAGGTCGACAAGGCCTTCCAGGAGCTCATCAAGCTCGGGCTCGTCGAGGACAAGCCCTACCGGATCTTCGGCGCCCAGGCCGAGGGCTGCGGCCCTGTCGCGACCGCCTACAAGGCCGGCACCGACGCGATCCGCCCGGTCAAGCCCGACACGATCGCCAAGAGCCTGGCCATCGGCAACCCCGCCGACGGCATCTACGTCCTCGACATCACCCGGCGCACCGGCGGCGCCGTCGAGCAGGTCACCGACGAGGAGATCCGCGCCGGCATCGTGCTCCTCGCCCGCACCGAGGGCATCTTCACCGAGACCGCCGGCGGTACGACGCTCGCGGTCACCAAGAAGCTCGTCGAGACCGGCCAGCTCGATCCCACCCTGGAGACGGTCGTCATCAACACCGGCCACGGCCTGAAGACGCTCGACGCGGTCTCCGGCCAGGTCGGCGCCGCCGCGACCATCGCCCCGAACTACGCCGCCTTCAAGGCCACGGGCCTGTAGGTCTCGATACAGGGCACTCGACCACCGACATCGACACCCCTCGCTCGTGCCTCGCGACGGGCACTCGACCACCGACGAACATCAGTACTAACGAAGGAATCCCGCATGGCAGTCAGCGTCCGGATCCCCACCATCCTGCGGACCTACACCCACGGTGAGTCCGAGGTGAGCGCCACGGGCGCCACCCTCGCCGAGGTGCTCGACGACCTCGACGCCAGCTACGCGGGCATCAAGGGCCGGATCCTGGACGAGGACGGCAAGCTGCGCCGCTTCGTCAACGTCTACGTCAACAACGACGACGTGCGCTTCGAGAAGGACCTCGACACCGCCACGCCCGACGGCGCGGAGGTCTCCGTGATCCCCGCCGTCGCCGGCGGCTGCTGAGCCTCAGCTCGCGCGGGCACCGTCCGCCCGTCCGGCGTGCCGGGCGGGCGGTTCGCCGTACTCGCGGGTGAAGGCGGCGACGTACGACGACGCCGTCGCGTAGCCGACACGGTGGGCGGTCTCGGTGACCGACCAGCGGCTCAGCATCGCGAGCGAGGCCTGCAGCCGGGTGCGCGTGCGCCAGGTCGAGAAGGAGGTCCCGAAGGCCCGCTCGAACTCGCGCTGGAGTGTCTTGGGACTGATGTGCAGCCGCTCGGCCCAGCCCGCGAGGCTGGTGCGGTCGCCGGGGTCCAACGACAGCGCGCGCGCCACGGCGCGGGCGGGACCGAGGTCGGCGCAGCCGTAGCCGACGGGGTCGGCGGGGGAGCCGGCGAGCTCGTCGAGGAGGACCACGCGGGCGGCGAGGCCGCCTGCCTCGTCGGTGCCGGGGCGCACCAGCGCGGTCGCGGCGGCCACGGCCCGCGGCGTCATGGCGAGCACGGTCGCGTCGTGACGGGTGAGGCCCTCGGGCGCGCGTCGGACGCAGAAGCGGGTGACGGTCTGGACGTCGAGCGCGGTGACCTCCGCGACGACGCCCTGGCGCACCCAGACGGCGTGCCCGGGGCCGGCGAAGGCGGCCGTGCCGCCGCGGTTGACGGCGACGACGCCGTCGGGCGACCAGTAGACCTGGTGGACGAAGTCGTTGCGGGACTCGGGGAAGTCGGTGATCACGTCGGCCGGCGGGTAGCGCAGCGCCAGGATGCCGTCGGGCGGCCCGAGGCCATAGGCGAACTCCTCGACCACCGCCCGCCCCGCCTGCGTGGCGGTGACCGACGGGGTGGGCGAGGACGGCGTCCGGTCCTGTCCTCTGCGCGACACCATCTGACTCCTCCGCGACACCGTGCCCTGATCGAGTAGGGCTAACCTCACCTGGCCTGGCGCGCCCTCTCGGGTCTCGGCGCGCGCCCGATCACCGACGCAGAAGGAACCACCATGCACCCCACCCTCCGGCCGGCCCGCGCCCTCGCCGCCGTCTCCACCGCCGCCCTGCTGAGCCTCGCGCTCGCGGCCTGCGGGAGCGAGGACGACGCCGCGGCGGACGGGACGGACGCGCCGAGCGCCGCGTGCGAGGTCGGCACCCCGCCGCTGCCCGCCGCCGAGCCCCTCGCCGCGGTCGACACCTCCGCAGCCACCCGCACGTTCGAGGCCGACAACGGCACCGTGGAGATTCCCAGCGACCCGCAGCGCATCGTCGCGACCGGGTACGCCGTACCGGTGATGCTCGAGGCCGACGCCGACGTGGTCGGGATCTCCGAGTGGGGTCGCGGCACGGCGCTGATGACCGAAGAGGACCTGGCCGACTACGAGGCGCTGAAGAAGGTCGCGGGGGAGACCGCCGCGAGCACCGACTACGAGGCGATCGCCAACCTGGAGCCGGACCTGATCATCCTCGGCGTCCCGCTCCCCGTCCTCGGCGACGTCGACCTGGACCGGTTGGAGTCGATCGCGCCCGTCGTCGTGCTCGGCCCGGACCGCCCCGACGGCTGGAAGAACCTGTCCGCGCGCCAGGCCGACGCCGCCGGGGTCGTCGACTACTACGAGGCCGCGAAGGCGTCGTACGAGGAGAAGGCGGCGGCCCTGACCGAGAAGTACGCCGACGTCCTCGAGGACCGCTGCTTCGGCCATGTCGGCGCCTACGGCGACACGAGTGCCGGCAACTTCAACCGCGAGTACGCCGGCGCGTGGGGCACCAATATCGCCACCGACGTGGGGGTGACCTACTACGGAGCGCCGGCGGCGCCGGGTGAGGGATCGGCGGCGTTCTCGGAGTACCCCTCGATCGAGGAGCTGCCGCAGAGCCTGGCCGACGCGGACGTCGTCACCTACACCGTCGACGACGAGGGGAACCCGTCGGAGTCGGTCGAGTACGTGCTCGGACACGACCTGTGGCAGACCCTGCCCGCCGTGCGCGAGGGCGTCGTGATCCCGCTGCGCTACACCGAGGCGGCCACCTTCCCGACGGCCGAGCGGGCGCTCGACGAGCTGGACGCGGCCTTCGAGAAGGCCTTCGCGGACGAGCTGCGATGAGCGCCGCGACCGGGGAGCGTGACCGGCCGGCCGAGCGGGTCGCCGAGCACCACGGGACGGGGCGCGGGCTGCGGCGCGTGGGCTACCCGATCGGCACCTGCCGTACGACGGTGGCCCGGCGCACCCTGGTGACGCCGCGGATGCTGCGGCTGACACTGACGGGCGAGGACCTCGCCGGCTTCCACAGCTATGTCGCCGACGACCACGTCAAGATCGTGTTCGCCCTCGCCGACGGCACCCGCAGCGACCCCGTGCCGAACGACCGGCAGATGCTGGACTGGCCCTCGCCGCACGCACCGACGCGCACGTACACGATCCGCCGCGTCGACCTCGCCGCGCGCGAGGTCGACCTGGACGTCGTCCTGCACCCGGGCGGCCTGGCCGGTGACTGGGCCGCGACGGTCGCCGTCGGCGAGCCCGTCGTCATCGCCGGACCGCCGGGCGCCAAGGCCTTCGCGCACACCCACCGCCACTACGTCCTCGCCGTCGACATGACGGGCCTGCCCGCGGTCGCACGCTGGCTCGACGAGGCCGACTGGCTGGAGGCCTCGGGTGCCACGGCCGTCGTGCTGGTCGACCACGACCACGACGACGAGACCGGCTACCCGCTGGCCGAGCGGCGGGGGGTCGAGGTGCACTGGCTGTCGCGGGCCGACGGGTCCCTCCTCGGCGAGCGGGTCGCGGCGCTCGACGTGCCCGACGACACCTTCGTCTTCGCGGCGGGCGAGGCCGAGGACCTCAAGCCCGTCCGCCGCTGGGTGTCCGAGCGGGGGCTGCCGGCCAGCATCACCGGCTACTGGAAGCGCGGCGTCTCGGGGCTGGACGATTGACCCTGCGCCACCCCGGCCCCGTGGGGACGCTCGTCGTGCTGACGGGGCTGCTGCTCGCCACGGTCGTGTGGAGCCTGTCGGTCGGCCAGGGCGACCTGCCGCCCGGCGCGGTGCTGCCCGCCCTGCTCCGGCACGACGACCTCGACGCCGCGCACATCATCGTGCGCCAGGTGCGGCTGCCCCGCGCCCTGCTGGCGATCCTCGTCGGCGCCGCGCTCGCCCTCGCCGGGGCGCTCGTGCAGGCGCTCACCCGCAACCCCCTCGCCGAGCCCGGGGTGCTCGGCGTGACCTTCGGTGCGTCGTTCGCGGTCGTCGTGGCGACCGCGCTCGGCGTGGCCGCCGGCCAGGGCGGCCGGATGGTCGTCGCCACCGTCGGCGCGGCCCTCGCGACCGCCGTCGTGTACGCCGTGGGCCGGGCCGACCCGTTGCGACTCCTGCTGGCCGGCACCGCGTTCAGCGCGCTGGTCGCGAGCCTGTCCCTCGGGGTGCGGCTGATCGATCCGGACGCCTTCGACGACCACCGGTTCTGGGCGGTCGGCTCGCTGGCCGGGCGCGACCAGCAGCCGTTGACGCTGCCGGCGGCCGTGGTCGCGCTGTCGGTCCTCGCCGCCCTGGTGCTCGTCCGGCCGCTCGCGGCACTGGAGATGGGCGACGACGTCGCGCACGGCCTCGGGGTGCGGGTCGGCGTCACCCGGGTCGGCGTCCTCGTCGTCGCCACGGTGCTCGCCGGGGTCGCGACCGCGATCGCCGGCCCCATCGCGTTCGCCGGGCTGATCGTGCCGCACCTCGTGCGCCGCTCGGCCCGCGGCTCCACCGGCTGGCTGGTCGTGCTCTCCCTCGTCGGCGGCCCCGCGCTGCTGGTGGCCGCGGACACCGCCGGACGGCTGATCCTGCCGGTGGGCGACGCGCCCGTCGCGATCGTCACGGGCCTGCTCGGCGGACCGCTGCTGGCCTGGGTCGTGCGCCGCCAGGGCCGGGTGGGGGCCTCGTGAGCACGATCGAGCTCGGCGCGGGACGCCGCGGCGTCGTACGGATGGAGCGGCGCACCGTCCGCACCGTCGCGGCGGTCGCCGTCGCGACCGTCGTGGTCGCGTTGGTGTCGCTGTGCTTCGGCGACGGGTGGTCGACGCCCGGCGAGGTCCTCGCGGGGCTGCGCGGCGAGGGCCGTCTCGCCGGCAGGGTGGTGGAGTGGCGGCTGCCGCGGGTGAGCGCCGCCGTGGTGTTCGGCCTCGCGCTGGGGCTGTCGGGTGCGCTCTTCCAGAACCTGACTCGCAACCCGCTGGGCGCACCGGACGTCATCGGACTCGACCAGGGCGCCTACACCGGCGTCCTGCTCGTCCTCACCGCCGCCGGCGGTGCCCACTTCGCTGCCGCGGCCGACAACGGCGGCGGGTTCGCGCTCGGCCTCGCGGGCGCCGCGCTGGCCGGCGGTCTGCTCGCGGCGGGTGTGGTCGCGCTGCTGTCCTTCGGCAGCGGCTACACCGGTCATCGCCTGATCGTCATCGGCATCGCGGTGAACGCAGTGCTGACGGCGGTGAACTCGTGGCTGATCCTGCGCGCCGATCTGGAGGTCGCGATGACCGCGGCCAGCTGGTCGGCGGGCAACCTCAACGGCACCGACTGGGACGACCTCGTCGTGCCGGCCGGCGGCATCGTCGTCCTCGGGCTCGCCGCGATGCTCCTCGCGCGTCCCCTGCACCAACTGGCCCTCGGCGACGACGTGGCGGTCACGTCGGGCATCCGGATCGGGCGCCTGCGGCTGATGATCGCCGCGACCGGCGTCGGGTTCACCGCGATCGTCGCCGCCACCGCCGGGCCGATCGTCTTCGTCGCCCTGATGGCGCCGCAGATCGGCCGCCGGATCGCGGGCACGGCCGGCGTCGCGCTGCTGCCGTCGGCGCTCACCGGCGCTCTGCTGCTCGTCGCCGCCGACCTGCTCGCCCAGTGCGTCACCCCCGTCCAGCTGCCGGTCGGTGTGGTCACGGGAGCCATCGGCGGCCTCTACCTGTTGTGGCTGCTCGTCAAGGAGGTCCAGCGATGACCAGACTGCGCACCGAGGGTCTGCGCCTCGGGTACGGCGACCGCACCGTCGTCGAGCGCCTCGACCTGACCGTCCCCGACGGCGCCTTCACCGCGATCGTCGGGCCCAACGCCTGCGGCAAGTCGACCTTGCTGCGCTCCCTCGTGCGGCTGCTGCGGCCCGAGGAGGGCAGCGTGCTCCTCGACGGGCGCTCCATCGCGACCTGGCGTCCCAAGGCTGTCGCCCGCGAGCTCGGGTTCCTGCCGCAGGGCACGACCACGCCCGACGGCATCCGCGTGATCGGGCTCGTGCGGCGGGGACGTTACGCCCGCCAGTCGGCGGTGGGCACCTGGAC
>QFCS01002182.1_pt1 | contig 12476 bp, 11 predicted proteins | sample 3576561 | NCBI WGS metagenome assembly QFCS01 | reverse complement strand
GTTCGGTCATTCCGACTGGCAGTCGATCGTGGCGGACATCAAGAAGTTCGGCTCGGCCGGCAAGAAGACGGCGGTGGTCTCGACCATCAACGGCGACGCCAACGTCCCATTCTACAAGGAGCTCGGCAACCAGGGCATCAAGGCCAAGGACATCCCGGTCGTCGCCTTCTCGGTCGGCGAGGAAGAGCTGGCCGGCATCGACACCAAGCCGCTGGTCGGCCATCTCGCCGCCTGGAACTACTTCCAGTCGGTGAAGAACCCGTCCAACGAGGCCTTCATCAAGGCCTGGCAGACCTTCACCAAGAACCCCAAGCGGGTGACCAACGATCCGATGGAAGCCCATGTGATCGGCTTCAACATGTGGATTGAGGCGGTGAAGAAGGCCGGCACGACCGATCCCGACAAGGTGATCGACGCCATGATCGGCGTCACCGTGCCGAACCTGACGGGCGGCTACTCGGCGATGATGGCCAACCACCACATCACCAAGCCGGTGCTGATCGGCGAGATCCAGGACAACGGTCAGTTCGACGTGGTGTGGCAGACCTCCGGCACCGTGGTCGCCGAGGAATGGTCTCCGTACCTGCCGGACTCGAAGGACCTGATCGCCGATTGGCGCAAGCCCATGAACTGCGGCAACTTCAACGTCGTCACCGGCAAGTGCGGCGGCAAGGGCAAGTAGGCCCGGTCGCCAACACCGACAACCAGGGGCGGGGCGACTTCCGGGTCGCCCCGTTCCCATCTCCCCGCTATTCGTGAAGGCCATGTCCTTGCTGCGCTTGCTCGCCGGGTTCCTGTCGGCGCTGGCTTCGGTGGCGATCGCCGGTGCGGCGCTGGCCGCCGACCTCCCGTCCCTCGTGAACAATCTCACCGCCGGCAGCTTCGGCGATCGCGAGACGGCGATCGGTGCGCTGGCCGCCTCGGGCGATGCGCGCGCCGCGCCCATCCTCGAGGCGCTCGGCGCCGGCCAGCTCTATGTCCGCAAGTCGGACAAGACCGTCGTGATCGGCAAGCCGGCCGGCAACCAGCTGGCGCTGACCGATGCCGTCACCGGCGCCGCCGCCGGCACCGTGACCGAAGCCGAGCTCGACCGCGTGCGCGTGAACAACCGCCTGCGCGGCGTCATCGAGGCGACCGTCGGCGCGCTCACCCTGATGAGCCCCGATCCTCGCGTGCGGCGCGACGCGGCCGAATCGATGCTCAAGCGTCCCGATCCCGCGTCCCTCAAGGCGCTCGACGCCGCGATCGCGGCCGAGAAGGACCAGCGTGTCAGGGCCGCCTTCACCGAGGCGCGTGCCGCCGTCATCCTGGCGTCGGCAGAGGCGACCAAGGAGCAGAAGCTCGAAGCGGTCAGCGCGCTGCAAGCGCGGGGCGACCGCGACGGGCTGAGCGTGCTGCAGGCCGCGATCAACAACAGCAGCGATGCCGACGTCAAGGCCGCCGCCACCGCCGCGGCCGCCGCCGTTCGCCAGACCCTGGCCGCCTGGGAGGCGGTGCAGAACGTGTGGTACGGCATCTCGCTGGGCTCGGTGCTGCTGCTCGCGGCGATCGGGCTGGCCATCACTTTCGGCACCATGGGCGTGATCAACATGGCGCATGGCGAGATGGTGATGCTGGGCGCCTACACGACGTTCGTCGTGCAGGAGGTGATCCGCAGCTCGGCGCCGCATCTGTTCGACGCCTCGCTGCTGATCGCCCTGCCGCTCGCCTTCGTGGTCGCGGGCGCGATCGGCATTGCCATCGAGCGCGGCATCATCCGCTTCCTCTACGGCCGGCCGCTCGAGACGCTGCTGGCGACCTGGGGCCTGTCGCTGGTGCTCCAGCAGGCCGTTCGTTCCATCTTCGGCCCGAGCAATCGTGAGGTCGGCGCGCCATCCTGGATGTCGGGCGCCTTCCAGCTCGGCCAGCTCAACATCACCTACGGTCGCCTCTGGATCGTGGTGTTCTCGCTCGTCGTGTTCGCCCTGCTGATCCTGCTGCTGCGCAAGACGCCGCTCGGCCTGTACATGCGCGCGGTCACGCAGAACCGGCCCATGGCGTCGGCCATGGGCATCCGCACGCCGCGCGTCGATGCGCTGACCTTCGGCCTCGGCTCCGGCATCGCCGGCCTCGCTGGCGTGGCGCTGAGTCAGATCGACAATGTCAGCCCCAATCTCGGACAGGGCTACATCATCGACTCCTTCATGGTCGTGGTGTTCGGCGGCGTCGGCAACCTGTTCGGCACGCTGGTCGGTGCCCTGTCGCTCGGCATCGTCAACAAGTTCCTGGAACCCTATGCCGGCGCCGTGCTGGGCAAGATCCTGGTGCTGGTGTTCATCATCCTGTTCATCCAGCGACGGCCGCGCGGCCTGTTCGCGCTGAAGGGCCGCTCGGTCGAATGAGAGCCGTAGAATGATCACGCGCTTCCTCGTGCAGGGCATGGATCGCAACCTGCGCCTGTTCGTCCTGCTGGTGCTGGCGGCGGGCATCGCCCTGCCGCTGCTCAACCAGCTCGTGCCGCCGGGCAGTCCCTTCCACGTGCCGTCCTGGATGCTCCAGCTCATCGGCAAGTATCTGTGCTACGCGCTGCTGGCGTTGGCGGTCGACCTGGTGTGGGGCTTCTGCGGCATCCTCTCGCTCGGTCACGGCGCCTTCTTCGCGCTGGGCGGCTACTGCATGGGCATGTACCTCATGCGCCAGATCGGCAGCCGCGGCCAGTACGGCAACCCGATCCTGCCCGACTTCATGGTGTTCCTGAACTACAAGGAGCTGCCCTGGTTCTGGTACGGCTTCGATCAGTTCTGGTTCGCCGCCATCATGATCGTGCTGGTGCCGAGCGTGCTGGCTTTCGCGCTGGGCTGGTTCGCCTTCCGCAGCCGCGTCACCGGCGTCTATCTCTCGATCATCACCCAGGCGATGACCTTCGCCCTGATGCTGGCCTTCTTCCGCAACGACATGGGGCTGGGCGGCAACAACGGCATGACCGACTTCAAGGACATACTGGGGGTTCCGGTGCAGGCCGACGGGACGCGCGCCGCCCTGTGCTTCGTGTCGGCGCTGGCCCTGGCGCTCGGGCTGGTGATCTCGGCCGCCATCGTCGGCTCGCGGTTCGGCAAGGCGCTGACCGCGGTGCGCGACGCCGAGAGCCGCATGCGCTTCCTGGGGTATCGCGTCGAGGGCTTCAAGCTCTTCGTCTTCGTGCTGTCGGCTGCCATGGCGGGCGTGGCGGGCGCGATCTACGTGCCGCAGGTCGGCATCATCAATCCCGGCGAATTCTCGCCGGCCAATTCCATCGAGGCCGTGATCTGGGTCGCCGTCGGGGGACGCGGCACGCTGATCGGTCCGGTGATCGGGGCCATCGTGGTCAACTGGGGCAAGACCTGGCTGACCGGTGCCCTGCCCGAGATCTGGCTGTTCGCGCTGGGCGCGCTGTTCATCGCCGTCACGCTGTTCCTGCCCAAGGGCATCGTCGGGCTGTGGGCGCAGCTGCGCTCGCGCGGCGGCACGACCCGCAAGGCGAAGGTGCCCGCATGAGCATGACCGAGCAGAGGAGCACCTCGGCGCTGCTCTATCTCAGCGGCGTCACCGTCTCGTTCGACGGCTTCAAGGCGCTGAACAACCTGTCGCTGCTGGTCGAGCCGGGCGAGATGCGCGCCATCATCGGTCCCAATGGCGCCGGCAAGACGACGATGATGGATGTGGTGACGGGCAAGACGCGGCCGGACGAGGGCGAGGTGGTGTTCGACGGCAGGGCCGACCTCACCAAGCTCGACGAGGCGGCGATCGCCACGCTGGGCATCGGCCGCAAGTTCCAGAAGCCCACCGTGTTCGAGAACCATACGGTGCGCGACAACCTGCTGCTCGCCCTGGCGGGCCTGCGCAGCTGGTACAAGCTCCTGCTGGCCGTGCCGACCAAGGCCGAGAACGACCGGCTGGACGAGATCCTGTCGATCATCCGCATGGAGGCGCAGCAGAGCATGCTGGCGGCCCGGCTGAGCCACGGCCAGAAGCAGTGGCTGGAGATCGGCATGCTGCTCGCCCAGGATCCCAAGCTCCTGCTGGTCGACGAACCGGTCGCCGGCATGACCGACGTCGAGACCGAGACCACCGCGCAGGTGTTGCGCGAGATCAACCGGACCCATTCCGTCGTCGTGGTCGAGCACGACATGAGCTTCGTGCGGGCGCTGGGCGTCAAGGTGACGGTGCTGCACGAGGGGTCGATGCTGGCCGAAGGCTCGCTCGACCAGGTGAGCGCCGATCCGCGCGTCGTCGAAGTCTATCTGGGACGCTGAGACATGCTGGCCGTCGAGAAGGTCGATCTGTTCTACGGCGCGGCGCAGGCGCTGCGCTCGGTGTCGCTCGGCGCGACCGTCGGCAGGGTGACCTGCCTGCTCGGCCGTAACGGCGTGGGCAAGACCAGCCTGCTGCGCGCGATCTGCGGCCTGCAGCCGATCGCTGCCGGCTCGATCGCCGTCGACGGGCAGGACGTTTCGCGGCTGCCGCCCTACGAGCGGGCGCGTCGCGGCGTCGCGCTGGTGCCGCAGGGCCGCGAGATCTTCCCGCTGCTGACGGTGAAGGAGAATCTCGAGACCGGCTTCGCGCCGGTCGGGCGTGACCAGAAGAAGGTGCCCGACGAGGTGTTCGAGCTCTTCCCGGTCCTGCAGTCGATGCTGCGCCGGCGCGGCGGCGACCTGTCGGGCGGCCAGCAGCAGCAGCTCGCGATCGGCCGCGCGCTGACCATGCGGCCCAAGCTGCTGGTCCTGGATGAGCCGACCGAGGGCATCCAGCCGTCGGTCATCAAGGATATCGGCCGCGCCATCACCTTCCTGCGCCAGCGCGGCGACATGGCGATCCTGCTGGTCGAGCAGTATCTCGATTTCGCCCACGAGCTGGCCGACGATTTCGCGGTGATGGATCGCGGCGAGATCGTGCTGTCCGGTACGCGCGAGACCTTTGACGCCGAGGCCGTGCGCCGTCACATGACGGTGTGACGGCCTGGACGCCGACTGAAGCCGATCCCTTCTGTGGGATCGAGGCGATGCGCTACATCGAATCCCTGATCGGCGGCAGCAAGCTTCGCGTCGGAGCCTTGTGCCCTGAAGGGAACGTCAGCTCAGAGCTTCATGCCGGCCAGCGTATCGGTCAGCGGCGCGAGGTTGGCGCGGATCAGGCCGTAGCGCGGATATTCGAGGTCGATCGTCATCCAGAGGGAGGCGGCGAGGACCAGGCCGTAGAGCAGGTCGAGCCACAGGAAGCGCCGGCCGACCTGGCCGTGCCCGAAGGCGGCCAGCGCAAGGCTGAGGCCGGCGCTGGCCAGCAGCGCGACGAAGATCGCCGCCGGAAGATGGCGCATGGCGGCGGCCAGATGCGTGGTGTGGAGGTCGATGACCTCGTTCACCGGCGGCATCAGGAGCAGCATGAGCTGCGGATTGTCGCGGGTGCCCTCCAGCGTTGCCTTCCACATCCGGTCCTGGAAGCCGCCAACCTTCGTGAGGCGATCCAGAATGGGTTGCAGATCCTTCTCCTGGAGAAGGGCGATGCGATCGACCGTATAGTCACGCAGGGCAGCCTTGAGGTTGGCGCGCGCCGGCTCGGGCAGCAGGTCGGCGCGCAGCCAGGCGGTGCCCAGCGCATTGGCCTCTTTCACGATGACGTCCATGCGGTCGACGTACCGCGAGCTGGCGCCGGAGAAGGCGAAGCCCAGGAGGAAGGCCACGAGGGCGAAGGTTGCACCGCGGACGATCCCGAGCTGCTTGTCGAAGGCTTCGTCCTTGGGACCGACCAGCCGTCCGATGTGGTAGCCGACCTCCGAGGAGGCGACGGCGCCCAGGATCAGGACGCCGAGAAGGACGAGGGGTGGCAGCAGCAGGAGGTAGGTTGTCATGGGCTCTCGAAGCCCGATGCCTTTACGCCTCCGGCGCGCCGCGCACCAGCCTGCCGGGCCGTTCGCCCGTCAATTCGTCGTCACGCAGCGTCTCGACGCCCGCATTGAAGGTATGGCGGTAGCCCGAGGCGCGCTGGATCAGCCGCCGCCCGCCGGCCGGCAGGTCATAGACGACCTCGGGGCGCTTCAGCGCCAATGCGTCGAAGTCGATGACGTTGATGTCGGCTTTGCAGCCGGGCGCCAGCAGGCCGCGGTCGAGCAGGCCGTAGGCCTCGGCCGTGCCGCGGGTCTGCTTGGCGATCAGGAACTCCAGCGGCAGCTTCGGCCCGCGCGTGCGGTCGCGGCCCCACAGCGTGAGCAGGGAGGTCGGGGACGAGGCGTCGCAGATCACGCCGACATGGGCGCCGCCATCGGCCACGCCCAGCACGGTCGCGGGGTCAGTGATCATCTCGTGCACCACGTCGAGGCTGCCATAGGCATAATTCTCGAAGGGCAGCATGAGCAGGCCCTTGCCGCCGCGCGCCATCATCTCGTCGAGCGCCACCGCCTGCGGCGTGCGTCCACTGCGCTCGGCAAGGGCGGCAACCGAATCGGCCGAGTCCGGCTCGTAGTCGGGCTGGTCGCCGATCGGGAACATCTTGTGGAAGGCCTGGGCCATGAAGGCGCGTCCGCCGCTGCCGGTCGGCTCCTCGACCAGCCGGCGCCGCAGTTCGGCGTCGGCCGCCAGACGGGCATGGCGTTCGGCCGGCGACAGGTTGCGCATCTCCAGCCAGGCGGGATGGCCGGCAAAAGGATGTGCCGTCGTTTCGAGGCCCATGATGACGCCGATCGGCCGCGAACCGACCTGCGCGTTGGCCATGCGGCCCGCCTGGCGCACGCCATGGATGCGGTCGAGCGTCTCGCGCCACAGCCGGGGCTGCGCATCGACCTGGACCAGCAGGCAGGAAAGCGGCCGGCCCGCCAGCGCGGCGGCGGCGTCCAGCGCCTCGAACTCGCCGGGGCCGAAGTCGGAGTTGACCTGCAGCACGCCGCGACCGGCCCGCTTCATGCCGGAGGCGATGCCGAGAAGCTCGGATTCGCGGGCGCTGAGGGACGGCGTGAAGCGGCCGTCCCGCGCCCGGTGCTTGGTGGTGCGCGAAGTCGTGAAGCCGAGCGCGCCGGCGCGCAGCGCCTCTTCGGTCAGCCGCGCCATCTCCGCGATCTCGCGCTCGTCGGGCACCTCGTCGTGAGCGGCGCCGCGATCGCCCATGACGTAGAAGCGCAACGCGCCGTGCGGGAGCTGCGCCGCCACGTCGACCGTGCGGTCCATCGACGCCAGGGCGTCGAGATAGTCGGGGAAGGACTCCCAGTCGAACTTCACACCCTCGCTCAGCACCGTGCCGGGGATGTCCTCGACGCCTTCCATCAGGTTGATGAGATAGCCCGAGTGGCCTGGCCGCACCGGCGCGAAGCCGACCCCGCAATTGCCGAACACCGTGGTCGTGACGCCGTGCCACGACGACGGCGTCACGAACGGGTCCCACGTCGCCTGGCCGTCATAGTGGGTGTGGATGTCGACGAAGCCCGGCGCGACGATCAACCCGTCGGCGTCGATCTCCCGCCGTCCGGCACCAAGTCCGGAGCCCACGGCGGCGATCCTGCCGTCGAGGACGGCGACGTCGGCGATTCGGCGCGGTGCGCCCGAACCGTCGATCACGGTTCCGTTTCGGATGACGAGGTCGAACATGAACGGAAGGATATGCCGCCGATGGCCGCCCGGTCTATGTTCGAGGTCTGTCCAGTCATCGCGTTGGGGAGACCGACCCTTGCAGAAACCGCTTCTCTTCACGCCGCTTCGCCTGCGCGGCGTCACGGCCTCCAACCGCTGCGTGGTATCGCCCATGGTCCAGTTCCGCGCCACGGACGGGCAGGTCAACGATTTCCATCTCGTCCATCTCGGCAAGTTCGCGCTCGGCAAGTTCGGCATCGTCTTCACCGAGAACGCCGCCGTGGTCCCAGGAGGCCGCGTCACGCCGGGCGATCTGGGCCTGTGGGATGACGGCCAGATCGCAAGCCACCGCCGCCTGACCGACTTCCTGCACCAGGAAGGTGCACTCGCCGCGACCCAGATCACCCATGCCGGCCGCAAGGGCAGCACGGCGCGCACCTTCGACAAGCCCGGCGAGTTCGGCCCGCCGGGCGGCGGCTGGAAGAAGTGGGAGGTCGTCGGGCCGACCGACCAGCCTGCCGCCGACGGCTGGCTCAAGCCGCGCGCCCTGGCCGCCGCCGAGATCGAGGATCTGGTGCAGAAATTCGCGGCAGCCGCCCGGCGGTCGCATGCGGCGGGCTACGACATCCTCGAGGTGCACGCTGCGCACGGCTACCTGCTGGCGCAGTTCCTGTCGCCGATCAGCAACACGCGCAACGACCAGTATGGCGGCGACCGCGCCGGCCGCATGCGTTTCCCGCTCGACGTCGTGCGGGCGGTGCGCGCGGCCTGGCCGGTGGACAAGCCGCTGTTCGTGCGCGTCTCGGCCGTCGACGGTGCCGGCGGCTGGGACGTCGATGACACGGTCGCGTTCGCGAAGGAGCTCAAGGCGCTGGGCGTCGACGTGGTCGACTGCTCGTCGGGCGGCCTGACCGGCGCCGCCACTGCTGCGGCGGTGAAACGTGGGCTGGGCTTTCAGGTGCCCTTCGCGGCGGCGGTGAAGAAGCAGGCCGACCTGCCGACCATGGCGGTCGGGCTGATCCTCGACGGGCCGCAGGCCGAGGCGATCCTCCAGGCAGGCGATGCCGACCTGATCGCGATCGGCCGGCAGGCGCTGTACGAACCGTTCTGGGCGCTGCATGCGGCGCAGGCGCTGGGCTGCGATCCCGACTTCGAGATGTGGGCGCCGGAATACGGCTGGTGGCTGGAGAAGCGGGAACACACGCTCGGACGAAAATAAGACGATAACGGACACGGGAAACGCATCATGGCAGGCATTCTGGCCGGCCTTCGCGTCGTCGAAGGCTCGGCGTTCATTGCCGCCCCCCTGGGCGGCATGACGTTGGCGCAGCTCGGTGCCGACGTGATCCGCTTCGACGATATCAACGGCGGGCTCGACAACGATCGCTGGCCGGTCACCCGCGATGGCCGGTCGATCTACTGGGCCGGGCTGAACAAGGGCAAGCGGTCGATTGCGGTCGACCTGCGCAGCCCGCGCGGCCGCGAGCTGCTGACCGCGCTGATCGCCGCGCCGGGCGAGGGCGCCGGCATCTTCACGACCAACATGCCGGCGCGTGGCTGGCTGTCCTACGAGGAACTGTCGAAAAAGCGCGCCGACCTGATCGCGCTCAACATCGTGGGTGCGCGCGACGGCAGCGCCCATGTCGACTACACGGTGAATGCCATCACCGGTTTTCCCATGGTGACTGGGCCGGTCGGTCATGATGGGCCGGTCAATGCGGTGGCGCCGCCCTGGGACCTCGCGACCGCCTATGCCGGGGCGATGGCCATCCTGGCGGCGGAGCGGCATCGGCGCCTGACGGGACAGGGGCAGCGCATCGTGTTGCCGCTGCAGGACATGGCGCTCGCCGCCACATCGGCGCTGGGCTACATCGGCGAGGCGGTCGTGAACCAGGTCGACCGACCGCGCTTCGGCAACGAGATCTTCGGCACCTTCGGCCGCGATTTTCGCACCCGCGACGGTCGCCACGTGATGATCTGCATCTTCTCCGACCGCCATGTCGATGCGCTGGCGGCGGCGGGCGGCTTCGCCGAGGCCTTCGGGGAGATCGAGCGCCGCCAGGGCGTCGATCTCAAGAGCGATGCCGGCCGCTGGAACGCGCGCGAGGCGCTGTGCGCCATCATCGCGCCATGGGTGGCGGCACACAGCGCCGAGGAGGTGGCGGCGGCGCTGAAGAAGGCCGGCGCCCTGTGGGCGCCGTACCAGACGTTCCGCGAGCTGGCGGCCGACCGGGCCAGCGTGCTCGACAATCCGATGTTCACGGTGCTCGATCAGCCGGGCATCGGGCGCTACCCGGTCGCTGCCTCGCCGCTGCAGTTCGGCGCCGCGCCGCGCGAGGCGGCGCGCGTCGCGCCGTCACTGGGCCAGCATACGGACGAGATCCTTTCGGGTATCCTCGGCCTGCCGGGCCACGAGATCGCCCGGCTGCATGACGAGAAGGTCGTGAGTGGACCGCGATAGGATACTCATCGCCGGCGGCGGCATCGGCGGCCTGGCCGCCGCCCTGGCGCTGGCGCAGAAGGGGATCGCTTCCCTGGTGCTGGAGAAGGCGAGCCAGCTCGGCGAGATCGGCGCGGGCATCCAGCTCGGCCCCAATGCCTTCCACTGCTTCGACCGCCTCGGCGTCGGCGAGGCGGCGCGGGGCATGGCGGTCTATATCGACCAGCTCCGCCTCATGGATGCGCTGGCCGACGGCGAGATCACGCACATCGATCTCGGTGAGGCGTTCCGCCGACGCTTCGGCAACCCGTATGCGGTCGTCCATCGCGGCGACCTGCACGGCGTGCTGCTGAAGGCCTGCCGCGACCATGCGCTGATCGGGCTACGCACCAGCGCGGAGGTCGCGGGCTACCAGAACGAAGACACCGGCGTGGCGGCGCGGCTGGGGAACGGCGAGACGGTGCGCGGCGCGGCGCTGGTCGGCGCCGACGGGCTGTGGTCCAGCGCGCGCCGCCAGGTGACCGGCGATGGCGCGCCGCGCGTGTCGGGCCACACGACCTATCGCTCCGTGATACCCACGGAGCAGATGCCCGAGGAACTACGCTGGAACGCGGCGACCCTTTGGGCCGGGCCGAAGTGCCACATCGTCCACTACCCGCTGTCGGGCTGGAAGGTGTTCAACCTCGTCGTCACCTATCACAGCGACGCGCCAGAGCCGGTGGCGGGCAGGCCGGTGCCGACGGGGGAAGTGCGGCGCGGCTTCGCCCATGTCTGCGCGCGGGCGCAGAGCATCATCAGCCACGGCAGGGACTGGCGGATGTGGGTGCTGTGCGACCGCGAGCCGACGGACCGGTGGATCGACGGCCGTGTGGCGCTGCTGGGCGATGCGGCGCATCCCATGCTGCAGTACATGGCGCAGGGCGCCTGCATGGCCATGGAGGACGCCATCTGCCTGGCCGATTCGCTGGCGCGCACGGAAACCGTCGAATCGGGCCTGGCGACCTACCGCGACCGTCGCGTGCTGCGCACCACGCGCCTGCAGCTCATGTCGCGCGCCATGGGCGATCACGTCTATCACCCGGCTGGTCCGCACGCCGCGCTGCGCAACGCCATCATGAGCGCCAAGAGCCAGGCGGAGTGGCTCGACACGCTCGAATGGCTCTATGGCGGCAACGGCCTCTCAACTGCTTGAAATGACCGGCATGAATCCCTCTTGAATAGACTAGTCCAACAGACTGGTTTTTTTCCCGGAGACGACCATGGCGACCGTCGGTGCATTCGAAGCCAAGACCCGATTTTCGGCGCTGCTCGAGCGTGCGGAGCGTGGCGAGCAGATCGTCATCACGCGCCGGGGCAAGCCCATCGCCAAGCTCGTGCGGATCGACCCCACGGCCGATGAAGAGGGCGTGGATCTCCTGAACCGTTTCAGGGAGACCCGGAAAAACGCGACACCAGGGGGATCGTCGTGGAAGGAGCTGCGCGACAGCGGCCGGAAGTACTGATCGGTGCTGGTCATCGACGTTTCGGTGGCACTGGCCTGGTGCTTCGCGGATGAGGCTGCGCCGGCGACCGATGCGCTGGTTCCGTTGGTCCGCGAGAGGGGGCCACGGTGCCGGCGCATTGGGGCTCGAAGTCACGAATGAAAGTAGCCCGCGCCGGCGGACTTTCGATCTACGACGCGGCCTATCTCGAACTGGCGCAGCGGCTGGCCGGACCGCTGGCCACGCTCGACAAGGAGCTTGCAAAGGCGGCCGGCAAGTCAGGAGTGACGGTGAGGCCCTGAATCGGGCGCGGCCCGGTTTCCGCGACGGCGCTTCCCGATCTCTGGACGCCTCAATGAATGACGTCGGCGTGCATGGCGGCCATCAGCGCCGGGTTGTCGCGATAGTCGACCGGTACCCCGACCAGCACCGGACCGTCCATGGCCATGGCCTTCTTCAGGACGGGCGCGAGCTCGTCGGGCGACGTGATGTTGAAGCCTCGGGCGCCCATCGACTCGGCGAACTTCACGACATCGACCGGCCCGAAACGTACGCCCGATTCACGGCCCCATGAGGCCACTTCCTGGAAGCGCACCATGTCGTAGCTTCCGTCGATCCAGACGATGTGCACGAAGTTGCACTTCAGCCGCACGGCCGTCTCGAGCTCGACGGCCGAGAACAGGAAGCCACCGTCGCCGGATACGGATACCACCTTGCGGGCAGGATCTGCGAGGCAGGCGCCGATCGCCCAGGGCAGGCCGACGCCCAGCGTCTGCTGGCCGTTGCTGATCAGGATCTGCCGCGGTCGATGCGCCAGCAGATGGCGGGCCATCCAGATATGGAAGGACCCCATGTCGACACAGAGCGTGGTGTCCTGGTCGGCCAGCTCCTGCAGCACCTGCACGATGCGCAGCGGATGCACGGGCATGCCGGTGTGCCGCGCGATCTCCGTCGCCAGCCTGGCGCGCTCGCCGGCAATCTCGG
>QFCS01000462.1_pt1 | contig 12485 bp, 10 predicted proteins | sample 3576561 | NCBI WGS metagenome assembly QFCS01 | reverse complement strand
GCGGGGGGGGCGGGGGTGGGGGGGGGGGGGGTGACGCAAAGGAGAGACATTTAACGTAAATTTCACCGCTCGCGGCGAATATGCCGGTGATGGTGGGGAATATATCTATGACATTATGGCCGAAGTCGCGCGATCGAAGCGAGGACGCGCGCCGCGACGTCGTGGCCGGCGGCATCGTCGTCGCGGGCATATTGTTGTTCGTCGGCACCGGCGGCAGCGTGATGCAGTCGATCGTGCAGACGCTCGTCGGCATCGGCGGCGGCCCCGACAAGGTGCTGGCGATCGCGCTGATCCTGAATGTCGCACTCATCCTCTTCGGCTGGCGCCGCTACGAGGATCTGAACCGCGAAATCCGCGAGCGGACGGAGGCCGAGCAGCGCGCGCGCTATCTGGCCGACACCGATCCGCTCACCGGCTTCCTCAATCGCCGCGCGCTGCTCGTCCAGGGCCAGCGGCTGATCGCCGACGCCGCCTCGAACGGGCGTCATGTCGCGCTGTTCCTGCTCGATCTCGATCATTTCAAGACGGTCAACGACATCCACGGCCACGCCGCCGGCGACCGCGTGCTGCAGGTCGCGGCGGAGCGGATCAGCGGCGTGCTGCCGCCCACCGCCGCCAAGGCGCGGCTCGGCGGCGACGAGTTCGTCGCGATGTTGCCGTTCGAACCCGCCGCGCGCGCCAGCATCGACGCGCTCGCCGCGGCGCTGGTCGCCGCGCTCGAGGATAATGTCGCGCATGATTCGCAGCAGATCCGCGTCGGCGCCTCGCTCGGCATCGCGCTCGCCACCGACGCCGGCATGACGATGGAAACGATGGTCCGCCAGGCCGACATCGCCATGTATCACGGCAAGGACGAAGGGCGGAATCGCCACATCTGGTTCGAGCAGGGCATGGAAATGGCGGTCCAGGTCCGCAACCAGATCGAGACGGGGATTCGCGACGGGATGCCGCGCGGCGAGTTCATTCCCTATTTCGAGCCGCAGGTCGACATCGCGACCGGCCGGCTCGTCGGCTTCGAGATGCTGATGCGCTGGGAATCGCCCGAATATGGCCTGATTCCGCCCGAACGCTTCATTCCGGTCGCCGAGGACAGCGGCCTGATCGGCGAGCTGTCGCTGCAGGTCATCGGCCGCGCGATGGAGGTCGCCAAGGGCTGGGACCCGTCGATCATCCTCGCGGTCAACATCTCGCCGCAGCAACTCAAGGACCCCTGGTTCAGCCAGAAGCTGACCAAGCTGCTCGTCGAAACGGGTTTCCCCGCCAGCCAGCTTGAGGTCGAGATCACCGAAAGCTCGCTGTTCGAGAATCTGCCGCTCGTCCGCTCGATCGTCACCAGCCTCAAGAATCAGGGCGTGTCGCTCAGCCTCGACGATTTCGGCACCGGCTACAGCTCGCTGTCGCACCTGCGCGCGCTGCCGTTCGACCGGATCAAGATCGACCGCAGCTTCATCGCCGCGATGCGCGGCAGCCCCGACGCGCTGGCGATCGTCGTCGCGATCGTCCGGCTGGGCGAAAGCCTGGCGATGCCGATCACCGCCGAAGGGGTCGAGGACGAAGCGACCGCGATCGAACTCACGCGCCTCGGCTGCGCGAAGGGGCAAGGCTGGTATTATGGCCGCGCCGCATCGATCGACGACACCGCCCGCCTGCTCGCCGACCGCGGCCTGCTGCGCACGCCGATGCTGCCGGGGGCACCGGCGGACGCGGAAGAAGAACTGCGCAGGAGCGCATAATCCCCCCTCCCTGCAAGGGAGGGGAGAGTCAGGCAGCCGCCGACGCCTCGCTAGACTTCCCCGCCCCGCGCCCCTAAATGCGCCCCATGGCGGACCGCTTCACCAAGATGCATGGCCTCGGCAACGACTTCGTCGTCATCGACGCGCGCGAGCAAGCGGTCGCGATGACGCCGGCGCGCGCGCATGGCATCGCCGACCGGCGGCACGGCATCGGCTGCGACCAGCTCATCCTGCTCGAACCGTCCGAAAAGGCCGATGTAAAGATGCGCATCTTCAACGCCGACGGCAGCGAAGTCGAGGCGTGCGGCAACGCGACCCGCTGCGTCGCGACGCTGCTGGCGCGGCCCGCGGTGATCGAGACGCTGGGCGGAATGCTGCGCGTCACCCCCGCCGACGGCGGCGCCGAGGTGGTGCTGGGCGAACCCGTCTTCGACTGGGAGGCGATCCCGCTCGCGATGCCGATGGACACGCGCGACATGCCGGTCGCGTGGGACGAGCTCGAACATGGCGCCGCGGTCAATGTCGGCAATCCGCACATCATCTTCTTCGTGCCCGAGGCCGACGCGGTGCCGCTCGCCGAACTCGGCCCGCGGATCGAGACCGACCCGCTGTTTCCCGAGCGCGTCAACGTCAATGTCGCGAGCCTCGACGGCGAGAACCAGCTTCAGCTTCGCGTCTGGGAACGCGGCGTCGGGCTGACGCAGGCGTGCGGCACCGGCGCCTGCGCAACCGCGGTCGCCGCGATCCGCGCCGGGCTCGTCGCCTCGCCGGTCACCGTGTCGCTGCCCGGCGGCGACCTGATCATCCGCTGGGCGCCGGGCGAGCCGATCGTGATGAGCGGCGCCGCGACGCGCGTCTTCGACGGCGAGACCGACTGGGCGCGCTTCGGATGAGCCTCCTAGCCGCCGACCGGCAGGAGGTCGTCAATTTCGGCTGCCGCCTGAACATCGCCGAGGGCGAAGCGATCCGCGCCGCCACGCGCGCGGCCGGCGCGCGCGACACGATCGTCTTCAACAGCTGCGCGGTGACCGATGAAGCGGTGCGGCAGGCGCGCCAGGCAGTGCGCCGCGCCTTGCGCGAGCGGCCGGGGGCCGACATCGTGGTAACCGGCTGCGCGGTGGAGCTGGAAGCCGGGCGCTTCGCGGCGATGGGCGCGCGGGTGGTGGCCAACGATGCGAAGCGGCTGGCCGAGAGTTATCGCCAAAACCCCACGCTGTTCCCCCGCGAAGGCGGGGATACGGCCTATTATTCCCCCGCCCTTTCCGGCCCGGACCACGCGCGCGCCTTCCTCGGTGTCCAGACCGGCTGCGCGCATAGCTGCACCTTTTGCGCGACGGTGATGGCACGCGGGACGGCGCGTTCGGCGACGGTCGAAGCCGTGATCGACGCGGCGCGCGTCGCGCTCGATCGCGGCCAGCGCGAGATCATTCTGACCGGGGTCGACCTTGCGAGCTATGGCGACGACAGCGGCACCAGCCTCGCTGCGCTGGTCGAGGCGCTGCTCGCGCTGCCGGTCGAACGCCTGCGCCTGTCGTCGCTCGACCCGAACCGCATCGACGACGCGCTGTTCGCGCTGCTGACAGAGGAAGCGCGCGTGACGCCGCACGTTCATCTGTCGCTGCAGGCGGGCGACGACATGATCCTGACCCGCATGAAGCGCCGCCACCGCCGCGCCGATGCCGTCCGCCTGACCGGGCGGCTGAAGGCCGCGCGCCCCGACATCGCGATCGGCGCCGACCTGATCGCCGGATTTCCGACCGAGGATGACCAGATGTTTGCCAATACAATGGCCCTGATCGACGATTGCGACATCGTCTTCGGCCATATCTTTCCCTACAGCCCGCGCGCCGGAACCCCCGCCGCGCGGATGCCGCAGGTCGGCCGCGCCATCGCGCGGACGCGCGCCGCCACGCTGCGCGAGGCCAATGCGCGGCGGCGCCATGCCTGGCTGGACGCGCAGGCGGGCCGCACCGCAACGATGCTCGTCGAGCGCGACGGGTCGACCGGCCATGCCGAGAATTTCGCGCCACTGACGCTGACCGCGCCTGCCGAACCCGGCAGCATCGCCCGCGTCCGTCTGACCGCGCGCGACGGCGACCGGATGATCGCGGAAAGGCTGGGCGCATGACCGGGCAGAGCTGGAGCGAGCGGCTGCTCGGCGGCCTCAAGCGCACGTCGGAGCGGCTCGGCGAAAATCTGTCGGGGCTCACCGGCAAGTCGCGGCTCGACGACGACGATCTCGACCGCATCGAGGAGGCGCTGATCACCGCCGACCTCGGCCCGGTGATGGCCGCGCGCATCCGCGATCGGCTGGCCGAGCGCCGCGACGTCGCCGCGAACGGCACCGAGGAATTGCGCGGCGTCGTCGCCGAGGAAATCGCTGCGGTGCTGCGCCCGGTCGCCGAACCGCTCGACATCGACGCCTTTCCGCGCCCGCAAGTGATCCTGGTGATCGGGGTCAACGGGTCAGGCAAAACCACCACCATCGCCAAGCTGGCGCATCTGTTCCAGGAACAGGATTATGGCGTGATGCTCGTCGCGGGCGACACCTTCCGCGCCGCCGCGATCGGGCAACTCAAGGTCTGGGCCGAACGGCTCGGCATCCCGATCATGGCAGGGCCGGAGGGCGGCGATGCGGCCGGCATCGTCTTCGACGCGGTCAAGCAGGCGACAGCGACCGGCATCGACGTGCTGATCGTCGACACCGCCGGGCGGCTCCAGAACAAGCGCGAGCTGATGGACGAGCTCGCCAAGATCAAGCGCGTCCTCGGCCGCCTCAATCCCGCCGCGCCGCACGACGTCGTGCTGGTGCTCGACGCGACGACGGGGCAGAATGCGCTGTCGCAGATCGACGTGTTCCGCGAGGTCGCGGGGGTCACCGGCCTCGTGATGACCAAGCTCGACGGCACCGCGCGCGGCGGCGTCCTCGTCGCCGCGGCCGAACGCCACGGCCTTCCCATCCACGCGATCGGCATCGGCGAGACGATCGACGACCTCCGCCCCTTCGACGCCGACGAGATCGCGGGCATCATTGCCGGAAACATCCGATGAGCGAACAACTCGACCAACTTCCCACGGGCCCCGAAACGGTCCCCGCGCCGCCGCCCGCCAAACATGGTTGGCTCAATTTCGCGATCGATTTCGGGCCTTTGCTGACATTCTTCCTGACCTATAAATTCACCTCGGGCGGCACCGGCGCCTTTGCCGCGACGAGCGGCGCGATCAAGGCCACGATCGCTTTCATGGTCGCGATCGTCGCCGCGATGATCGTGTCGAAATGGAAGCTCGGCCGGATTTCGCCGATGCTGTGGATATCGAGCATCCTCGTCCTCGGTTTCGGCGCGCTCACCATCTGGTTCCACGACGAACGTTTCATCGTGATGAAGCCGACGATCATCTACGCCGCCTTCGCGCTGCTCCTGCTCGGCGGCTGGCTCTTAAAGAAGCCGATGCTCAAATATCTGCTGCAATCGGCGCTCGAGGGCGTCACGACACAGGGCTGGCTGCTGCTGTCGCGCAACTGGGGGCTGTTCTTCGCCGCGCTCGGCATCGCGAACCATGTGATGTACGAACTGATCCAGGCGCAGCGGATGAGCTTCGACACCTGGCTGACGATCAAGGTCTGGGGCGTCACCGCCCTCTCCTTCCTCTTCACCCTGACACAGGTTCCGGTGATGCTGAAGAACGGGCTGGCGGTGCCCGAAGAAAGCTGACCTCCCCTCCCGCCTGCGGGAGGCGAGGAGATTCACCCCTCCACCGCCGCCTTGTGCATCCGGCCGTTGAGCACATAATGAGCGACGCCCGCCTGCATCCCCGCCGCCTGCGCATCGTCGATGTCGCGCACCCGGCGCGCGGGGGCGCCCGCCCACAGCTCGCGCGCGGGGATTTCCTTATTCTCGGTCAACAGCGCGCCCGCGGCGAGCATCGCGTCGCTGCCGATGCGGCAGCCGTTCATCACCGTCGCCTTCAGCCCCACGAAAGCGCGGTCGGCGAGGGTGCAGCCATGGACCATCGCCATATGGCCGATCAGCACATCCTCGCCGATGATCGTCGGAAAGCCTTCGGGGCGGTGCGGCATCGGGCCATCGCAATGGACGATGCTGCCGTCCTGGATGTTCGACCGCGCGCCGACGACGATGCGGCTGACGTCGGCGCGCAGCACGCAATTATACCAGATGCTGACATCGGGGCCGATCGTCACGTCGCCGATAATCCGGCAGCCCGGCGCGATGAAGGCGCTGGGGTCGATCCGCGGCGTCTTACCGTTCACGGCGATGATGCTGACGTCGGTATAGGTCATTCGCGTTGTCCGATCAGATGGCCCCACAGGAGCACGGGAAGGGTCGAGGCATAATCGTCGGTCCAGCGGTCGAAATGCGGCCGCGATTCGAGCGGCACCCATATACCGTCCCTCGCCGCCTCCGTGCGCGGAGCGAGGCCGCCCGTCAACTGGCCGAGGCGCTGCGGCGTCGCGGTCAGCGCCACCCAGTTCGATCCGGTCAGGTTGCTGAAGTCGTCGGCAGCCGCGCCTTCGTCGGGCGACGGATCCATGCGGATCGCCGCCGACCAGCCGCGCGCCTTCGCCTCCGCCGCCAGCACGGGTTCGAGGTCGAAGAAGCGATTCGATATATGAATCAGGAGGATGCCGCCCGGTTTCAGCGCGCGCGCATAGATGCCGACCGCCTCGGCGGTCAGCAGGTGCAGCGGGATGGCGTCCGACGAAAAGGCGTCGATGATCAATATGTCGAACTCGGCCGCGGGCTGCTGTGCGATCCGCAGCCGCGCGTCGCCGATCACGATCGGCACATCGGGCGCGCATCGGCTGATGAAGGTGAATTTCTTGCGGTCGCGCGCGATCCGCGCCATCGCCGGGTCGATCTCGAAGATCGTCCAGCGCTGCCCCGGCCGGCGATAGCAGGCCAGCGTCCCGGCGCCGAGCCCGACAAGCCCGACCGCGGCACGCGGCCCCGCCAGCGCATCCGCACGGTCGAGCGTCAGCCCCACGCCCGACTGGTGGCCGTAATAAGTCGTTGGCTCCAGTTCGTGCGGGGCATCGGTGCGCTGGAGTCCGTGCAGCGTCGTCCCGTGCGCGAGGCGGCGCTGGTGGCGATACGGATCGTCGGTCACCGTATAGACGCCGAAATAGCTGCGCACGCGCATCCCGGTCACGCTTTCCTGAAGCGTGCTCCATCCCCCCACGCCGATCATCAGCATGGCGAGCACGCAGACGAAGGCCCAGCGCCAGCGAATCACGAACAGACCGATCACGAAGATGCCGATCCCCCACAGGACCGGCGGCCCTTCCAGCCGGCCAAGCCATTCGTCGGTCATCCGCAGGCTCGCGAAGGCGGCGAGCGCGATGAGCAGCGCCGCGATCAAGCGCGCGATGGCGGGGCGCAGCCCCAGCCACTTGTCCCACGGCAGCAGGGCGGGAAGCGGCAGCAGCAACGCCGCGGCGAGGACGAGCAGCGGATGCTCATAGACCCAGTCGAACAGCAGCGGCGCCGCGAGCGCCGCGAACAGTCCGCCGAGCACCCCGCCCGCGGACATGATCAGGTAGAAGAGCGTCAGATGCCGCGGCGCGGGGCGCAGGTGATAGAGATAGCCGTGAAGCGCGACCGCGACGACAAACAGCATCGCGAGCGCGGCAAGCGCGATCAGGATGGTGCCGCCGCCCGAACTGAGCAGCGAGAGCCCGCCGACCGCCAGCAACACCGGCGGCGCGAATATCGTGAAGATCATCGTCAGCCGCTCGGCGGTCGAGAAAGCGATGACGAAGCTCAGCAGATAGAGGCCGAGCGGCAGCACCCACAGCAAAGGCATCGCGACGATGTCGGTGGTGAGATGCGTCGTCGTCGACAGCATGAGGCCCGACGGCACCGCCGCGAGCAGCAGCCAGTGGAGCCGGCGGCGCAGCGACGGCGGTGGTTCGGCGCTATCGGCGGCGTCCTCGTGCACGGCATGGGCGCGCCAGCGCGCCGCCGCGCTCGCCGCGACAAGCAGCACCAGCAGGCCATAGCCCGCACTCCACCCCCAGCTTTGCGCCGCGAGCGGCAGCGACGGCTCGACGAGCGCCGGATAGCTGATCAGCCCGGCAAAGCTGCCGAGGTTCGACGCGGCATAAAGATAATAGGGGTCGCCGGCGCGCGTGTCGGCGGCGAACCAGCGCTGCATCAGCGGCGCCTGCGCCGACACGACGAAGAAGACCGGGCCGATCGACGCGAGCAGCAGTAGCGGCACCCACAGCGCCTCCTGCCCCGGCGCGGGCGGCGCGATATGGGCGACGCCGATCGGCAGCCACAGCGCCGCGACAAGGAACAGCGCGACATGGATCATCGCCTGGCGGCGCACCTCGAAACGGCCGAGCCAATGGGCATAGGCATAGCCGCCAAGCAGCAGCGCCTGATAGACGAGCATCGCACTGTTCCAGACGGCGGGCGCGCCGCCCAGCCGGGGCAGCACCATCCGCGCTACCATCGGCTGGACCTGGAACAGCAGGAAACTGCCGACGAATATCGTCAGCACGAACAGCCAGCAACGCGGCGTTGCGGACAGGCGATCGATCATGCCGTCGTCCACGCCCCGCGCGCAATCGAATAGGTGACATGCGGGCGAAGCCGATCGCCCTCCGCCAGTCCCGGATGGTCGAAGTCGAGATCGGCGTGGCGCCGCATCCCGAGCCGCCCCATCACCGCCTGGCTGCGGACATTGCCGCGCCAGGTGATCGCCCACACCGCTTCGTCGGCAAGGTTGGTGAAGGCCCAGTCCATCGCGCCGCGCGCCGCCTCGGTCGCATAGCCCGCACCCCAGCAGTCGCGCGCCAGTCGCCAGCCGATTTCGGCCTTGCCCTCGACCGGCCCCGCACTGCCGCGGATGATCCCGCACCAGCCGATCAGCCGCGCATCGTCGCGCCGTTCCAACGCCCAGAAGCTGTGGCCATGCTCGGCCTCGATCGCGCGCATACGGTCGATCAACGCGCTCGTCGCGTCCATGTCGAGCGGCGGGCCTAGCGTCGCCATGACCTCAGGATCGCTGCAAATAGCCTGGAACGGCGCGACATCCGCGTCGCGCCACGACCGCATCGCCAACCGCGCGGTCTCGATCATCCGTTCAGCAGCCGCGCCGCGTGCAGGGCATGATAGGTCAGCACGCCCGATGCGCCCGCGCGGCGGAAGGCGAGCAGGGTTTCGAGGACGAGCGCGTCGCGATCGCCCGCGCCCACCGCCGCCGCGGCCTCGATCATCGCATATTCGCCCGACACCTGATAGGCATAGACCGGCACCGCGAAATGGTCCTTCACCGCGCGCACGACGTCCAGATAGGGGAGGCCGGGCTTGACCATGACGCTGTCGGCGCCCTCGGCAAGATCGGCCTCGACCTCACGCAGCGCCTCTTCGACGTTCGCGGGGTCCATCTGATAGGTCTTCTTGTCGCCCTTGAGCAGTCCGCGCGAGCCGACCGCGTCGCGGAAGGGGCCGTAGAAGGCGGACGCATATTTGGCGGCGTAGCTCATGATCTGGACATGGCCGAAACCCTCGATCTCCAGCGCCTCGCGGATCGCGCCGACGCGGCCGTCCATCATGTCCGAAGGCGCGATGATATCGGCCCCGGCGCGCGCCTGATTCAGCGCCTGCCCGACCAGCACCTCGACCGTCTCGTCGTTGAGGACATAGCCCGCCTCGTCGATCAGCCCGTCCTGCCCGTGGCTGGTATAGGGATCGAGCGCGACGTCGGTGAGCACGCCGATGTCGTCGCCGAGCGCCTGCTTGATCGCGGCCGTGGCGCGGCACATGAGATTATCGGGATTGAGCGCTTCCGCCCCATCCTCGCTGCGCCGCCCGGCCTCGGTATAGGGAAAGAGCGCGAGGCACGGGATGCCCGCCGCCGCCGCGTCCTTCGCGCGCTCGACGAGCCGGTCGACCGACCAGCGCGACACGCCGGGCAGGCTCGCGATCGGCTCCTCGGTTCCCGATCCCGCGCAGACGAATAGCGGCCAGATCAGGTTCGACGGGGTCAGATGATGTTCGCGCACCATCGCGCGGCTCCAGCCGGTGCGGCGGCTGCGGCGCAGGCGCAGGTCGGGAAAGGGGGCGTGAGTCATGCCCGCGTGCATAGCGGCGCGAAGCGCAAGGGCAAATAGCATTCATTCCCTGCCGCTTGCAGGAGGGGGAAAGCTAGATCCCTTCGCCCGCGCGCTTGGCCGCGACATCGCCGAGCGAGCCGAGCTTCGGACCCTCGATCGCCTTTGCCGCGACCGGAGCGAGCGCCGCGCCGGGCGCGATCGCCGTGAGCTGACGGATGCGCGCGCGGAAGTCGGCAAGCGCCTGGCCCTCCAGCCGCGCGCGCGTGACGAAGGCGATCGACAGCGGATTCACCGGAACGCCGTTGCGATAGACTTCGTAATGGAGATGCGGGCCCGTCGACAGGCCGCTCGACCCGATATAGCCGATCACCTGCCCGCGCGACACATGCTGGCCGGGGCGCACCGCGATGCGGCTCATATGGCCATAGCCGGTGCCGAGCCCGCCGCCGTGGCTGAGCTTCACATAATTGCCATAGCCGCCGGTGCGGCCGGCGACCTGCACGACGCCGTCGCTGACCGCGAAGACCGGGCCGCCGTAACCGCCGCCCATGTCGATGCCGCGATGCATCCGCACATAGCCGAGGATCGGGTGACGGCGCATCCCGAAGGACGAGGTGATGCGGCCGTTCGTCGGGCGGACCATGCCGCTGCGCTGCTCGCCCGCGCCCGACGCCTCGAACCATTGGAGGCGGCCGTCGACGGTCCATTCGATCATCGATAGCTTGGGCTTGCCGCCGCGGACAAGGCCCGCATAGAGCAATTTGCCCGTCTCGCTCTCGCCCGTTTCGGCGCGGCGATGCTCGACGATGATGTCGAACTCGTCGCTCGCGCGGATGTCGCTGCCGACCGAAAGCTGGCGGCCGATGACGCGGAGATAGGCCTGGATCGATTCGGGCGAGGCGCCCGCGGCACGCGCCGAACGATAGAGGCTGTCGCCGACGCGGCCGCGGATGCGCAGCGGCGTCGCGTCGACCGCGATCGGGATACGGCGCATCACCAGCCGCCCGTCGATTCGCTCCATCTCGATGCGCAGGTCAAAGCGCGCGCGCATCGCAAGCGCATCGACCGGGCGCGGCATGGTGCGCGCGGCGCGGCGGCCGAGGATCAGGTCGATCCGCGTGCCCGGCGCAATGTCGGCCAGCGGCACCGCGCCCGCGATCTGGTTCGCGAGCGCCTGCGCATCCTGGCTGCCGACGCCCGAGCGTTCAAGCACGCGGGCGAAGCTGTCGCCCGCGCCGAGCGTCGCGGTCAATTCGATCTGCGGCCGCTCGGGAGTCTGGGCAAGCGGGCGCACCGCATCGGTCGCGGCCATATGGCGGCCGGTGTCGCCGCCGAAAGCCAGCGGAACGATCATCTGCGCGCGCGCTTCGGTGAAATCGGCGGCGCCGAGCGCCGGCATCGGCTGTTCGAGCGGCTCGATCCCCGGGAAGGTCGAAATCGCGGCGCCGCACAGCAAAGTCAGCGTCGCCAGCCCGCGCCACCATTCGCCCGAACCGATATTGTCGCCAAGGTCTGGAACGAGATCGAGCAGCGCGAGCCGATCGCGCCACGACAGCGCCGGTTCGGGCGCGACGTCCGCCCGCCGCAGGCCGATCGCCTGCGACATCGTGAGGGCGGCCGCATTGCCGGACATCCCCGCGATGGGTTCGTGACGCTGGAACAAAAGCAACCCCCGTTCGACGGGCCTCCCGACCCGGCCGCCGAATGATCTTTTCGACCGCCGGTCTGTAAACAAAGGCCGTTAAAGTCAATTTAACGTCCCGCCGCCGCGCCCGGCTTGCGGCGGGCCGTGCGGCGGGCGCGATATGACGCGGCTTCGCACGAATTTATGGAATGGCGGGTTCCGACCGATTGCGGACCTAACTTGTATCGTCATCCCGGACTTGATCCGGGATCCATTCATCCGGCGCTGAGAGAATGGATCCCGGATCAAGTCCGGGATGACGAAAGAAAAGAACGGCAACTCCCCACCCCAGAGCGGTCATTCCGCGGCGCACTCGACAAGCCGGAAACCGAACGCAAAAAAGCCCGCCAATCCCTTGGGAGGCGGGCTTCGTAATGGTTGCGGGAGTAGGATTTGAACCTACGACCTTCAGGTTATGAGCCTGACGAGCTACCGGGCTGCTCCATCCCGCGTCAACCAATATGCGGCGCCTTTCGGACCGCCAAAACAGCAAAAGGCCGGCATCGCTGCCGGCCTCCAACTTTGTGAATGGGTTTCCGTTTCGACCATACGCCGGCTGCAATGCCTGGCGACGTCCTACTCTTCCAGGGCTTGAGCCATAGTACCATCGGCGCTGTCAGGTTTCACGTCCGAGTTCGAGATGGGATCGGGTGGGTCACTGACGCCATGGTCACCAAGCAATGAAGCCGGCGTAGGTCAAAAAGGGTTTCAATCGATATCCGTGCAATACTGTCTGGTCAATCATCCGCTTGTCGCAGACAAACCGGTCAGGCTTGTCGTTGATGGCGGGACTCTTAAGTGCGAATAGAGCAATTAGTATCGGTTAGCTCCACGCGTTACCGCGCTTCTACATCCGATCTATCAACGTGGTGGTCTTCCACGGCTCTAAGAAATCTTATCTTGAGGGAGGCTTCCCGCTTAGATGCTTTCAGCGGTTATCCCGTCCATACATAGCTACCCTGCTGCGCGGCTGGCGCCACGACAG
>QFCS01006633.1_pt1 | contig 12504 bp, 21 predicted proteins | sample 3576561 | NCBI WGS metagenome assembly QFCS01 | reverse complement strand
GCCAAGACGGCCGCGCCAGGCTATGACGTGTATGCGCTCTATGACGAATGGGTGTCGTGGTGGCACGACATGGGCAAGCCCGAACTCAAAAGCCCTGCCGGGGCCTTCCTCGGCTTCTGCAAGAAACGGCACGAACGCAAGCCGCTGCGTTGAACAAACAACTGCCCGTTCACGCTTTGATGGTGAACGGGCAAAGGCATCAACGCACCAGCTTAATTTTGCTTCGCCGCTGCTGGTGCACAGCCTCGTTGGCCTTCTCAAGTGCCACTTCGATCGCATCACGGATGATGTTCGAAGGTCCGCCCCGAGCTTTTGCCCGTACCAATAGGGCCGCTCCACCGCTTACCACAGCGCCGCTATCGGCCATCACTTTGCTATAGAATGGGTCAGTACCGTTATCGTTCGCCTTATTTGTCATATGGTTCCTCCGGTGGGATTCGAACCCCGCTCCTTGGGTTATAAGCCTAATGCTCTGCCAGCATCGAAAGGATGCCAGAGCTTTCTCACTTATCACCTTTAACCTGATCACGACAGCATGTTCACAGCACCGCATGTTTACATGCAAACATGCGGGCGCGGTTAGCTGCCACTGCGACTTAGGGTTTTCTCGATCAACCGAAGGTGGAAAACATGGGCCGCGACAAACATGCTTCCTATGAAGATCAAGGACGGAAACAACATTCCCTCCTGGCCGGGCCTCGGCGTCATAGTCATCGCCGCAACATTGAACAGCGCCAGCACGCCGATTGCTAGCGAGGGCGTAAAGCTAAGGGCGACAACGCGGGGCGCAGACCAGTTCACCGAACGGGCAAGCGGCTCCGATCGGGAAAGCCGCCATTGCATCGGCAATGTCTTTTCCTGCCGAAAGCGGGCGTTTGCCCGGATGGACAGCCCGATCATCACCAATACGAAAATGGCGGACAAGATCAGCACGGCCATAAGCACTCCCTCAATGCCAAATGTTTGCATGTGAACATGCTCACTTGCCTACAGGACTTTCCCCCATCTTGCGCAGCCAGTCGTTGAACGCTTCGGCCATCGCGTCTTGCAGGCTCATGCCATGCTTGCGCGCGGTCATGTGCATGGCGAAGGACATTTCCGGGCTGAAATAGCCCGTCATGGCCTTCTTGCCCTGACGGCTCGGCGCAACCGGGCTGCTGCTCGATCCGCTGCCGGTGCCTGTGCCAGAACTGCGGGCGATCGGCGCGGCCGCCCTCCCCTCCGGCTCGGCCGTCGCCGAAGATGGCGCTGCATCGCGATCCCGCAATGCAAGCAATGATCCTTTCCGGCTGCTCATGCACTGGCCCTCCGCTTCTTCGATGCTTGCATGTTTACATGCTGACATGTCCACTTGTAAAGCTGTCGCACCTCGTCGGCCGCTTTGCCGTTCGGCTCGATCTCCATCGCGGTCTTGCCCTCGGCCGCCGCGTGGCGGAAGGCGGCACGATCGGCGATATGGTGGGGGCAGGCGTCCAATCCGTAATCCTGCACGAGCTGCGCGGCCTCGTCATACATGCGCGGCGCGGTCGGGCTTCCCGCCGTGAAGATCACGAAGGCGGGCTTGCCGCGCATCTTCACAAGGCTGGCGGTCGTCTTGATCGCCGCCAAATCGAACGCGCTGGGGCGGCAAGGGATCAGCACCAGGTCGGCCGCTTCGACGGCGGCGCTCGCCGCGCTGTCGGCATGGGGCGGGGTGTCGATCACGATGAACGCCGCGCCCTGGCCCGTCGCCTGCTCGATCTTGGCGGCAAGGCGAGGGGGTGCGCTGTCAATCACGACCGGGGGCGCATCCTGTCGCCATGCCGCCCACTGGCTCGCCGTCGCCTGCGGATCGAGGTCGATCACCAGCGCGGTATGCCCGGAATCCTCGGCGGCGGCGGCCAGATGCAGGGCGAGGGTGGTTTTCCCCGCGCCGCCCTTCTGGCTGATGATCGCGATTGTTGGCATGTGAATATCCTTACATGACCGCATGTTTGCATGTGGTCATACTGGCTCGGTTCGGCTGCGTCAACGAAACCCCGAATTACGGGGAGGGGTGGGCGGTCTAGCTATCCTTGCCGCCTTCATCCTCGCTGTCGTCGTCCAGCGGCTCATGGCTCATCTGGCCGTGATCCTCGATCGGGCAAAGCGGCGCTCCGGCCTGCTCAAGCCATTTGCGCGCGGTCCTCACGGTATAGCCGCACGTCGCGCACTCGCATTTGAGCATCCGGGTTTTCTGCTTCTTGGGCGCGGTGGATTCGCCATCCGTGTCGAGACGGGCATGGGGGAGGGGGCCAACGGCGTCCAAGATCGGCGCGACGGCCGCAAGGAACGCCTCGCCGGGGGTGGTGGCGCGCATCGGCCCGACAAGGCCAAGGCCAAGGGCGACACGTTTAAACGCTTTCCCATGCCCTGCCGGGATGCCGACGGCGGCATGGACCAGCTCATGCGCGAGGATGGCCGCGATCTGCGACGGCATCGCGTCGGGCGCGTGCGCGAGGTCGGGGCGGATGAAGATTTCAAAATGCCCGTCCGCGCTGAGCCGGTTATCCCAGCACTCACCGATAGCCTTGCCCTTCGCGCCTCTGCTGGTGAAGCCGATCGCCACCCGCACGCGGTCGGGCAGGGGGGCGTCCAGCGCCTCGAACAGCGGAGCCATGCCCAGCGCCACGGCATTGAGCCAGCTTTCACGGGTTTGGTGGGTCATCGTCCTTACTCCCTTCAAATCGCCTGTCCGGCGATGGCCAGGCCATCGGCCGGAACACGGACGCCCAAGAACGCCGGCGAGAGAGGGGGGCAGCGGGATTCGATGGGGGTGGTGCGGCCGCAGCGCAGCGAGGCACGGCCCCGTCTAATCCCGTTGCGGGGGAGAGGCGGCCGGGACCGCCTTTCCCCCTTGAACGAACATCGACGCCGGCGCCGGCACCATGATGCGAGATCCGCTTGCGATCTCGCCCCCGCCATGTGGGTCGTCACCGAAAGGCCAAGACCGCTTGCGGGCTTGGGGAGCGAAGCGAGTAGGGCCACGGTGCCGCGCCAGCGGCAGGCGCATGTCCCCTGCCTGGATTGAAAATGTTGCTCAACTGAGCTACATTAGCGGCTTGACCAAGGAGGTTCCCCATGGCCGCTACCGCTTTCGTGCGCGCGCGCATCGACGAAACAGTGAAGGATGAAGCCGCCGCCGTGCTGGCCGAGCTGGGGCTGACCGTCTCGGATGTCGTCCGCATGACCCTTACGCGGGTTGCCAAGGATCATGCGCTGCCGTTCGAGCTGAAGGTGCCGAACGCCGAAACGCGCGCCGCGATCGAGGCGTCCCGCGCGACGATGAAGGCTCGCCGCGCCCGTTTCACCGATGCCCAGGAAATGTTCGATGCCCTCGACCAAGAAGCCCGCCAGCAGTAAGCGGGCTTCGTTCCCAAGAGAGGCGTCCTACGAAAAAAGGTTCGTCAAGGATTGGGAGCGGCTGTCGCGCAGCGGGCGCTACAACATGAAACAGCTCAAGGAGGCGATGATGATGCTCATCGCCAACGATGCGCCGTTAGGCCCGGAATGGCTGGATCATCCGCTGAAAGGCGATTGGAGCGATCATCGCGAGTGCCATATCGGCGGCGATTTCCTGCTGATCTATACGATTGAGGGGAATCTGGTGAACTTCGTGCGCGCCGGCACTCATGCGGAACTGTTTGAATAGCCATGCGCGTAATCTTCATCCGCCACGGCGAATCCACCGGCAACGCGGGCGTGCCCTGCAATGATCTCGCGACGATCGCGCTGACGGAGCGCGGCCACGAACAGGCGCGCGAAGTCGCGGCGAGCTGGACGCAAGCGCCCGCGCTCATCGTCACGTCACCCTATACGCGCACGCAGCAGACGGCCGCGCCGACGATCGCGCGCTTTCCCGGCGTGCCGGTGGAAGTGTGGCCGATAGAAGAGTTCACCTATCTGCAACCGGCGCGCTGGAACGGCACGCGCAGTGCGGAGCGGATGCCGCACCTCGAACGCTATTGGAGCGCGGCCGATCCTGATTATTGCGACGGGGAAGGGGCCGAGAGCTTCGCCACCCTGCTACGCCGCTGCAAGACGGGCCTAGACCGCCTCGCCGCCATGCCTGCTGGATCACTGGTCTATGTGTTCGGGCATGGGCAATTCATCCAGGCCGCGCGGGCGATCGTCGCCGACGCCCATCTGGATGACCGGGCCAAGATGCGGGTGTTCTGGCGCAAGGGCGAGCCGCCCGCGATCAGCAACGCGCAGCGGGTAGAATTTCACTGGCAAGGCGGGCGCTGGGAATGTGCGTCGGCGTTCACGGCATAATGGCGGGAATCACCTGATTGCCGTGCATGGGCTGAGTCAGATGGAACGCGATCCTCGACTGTATTAGGTGGTTTGTTACATGACGGTCCAGCCAGCACGCTCGATATCCGCAATGGCCGTGCTGCTTGCAATCACTGCCTGCAACAAAGCCGAGAAGCGCACAATGCCTTCTGAGGTGCAGATCGCTTACGACTACCAGCTTGTTCTTCCCGATAAGTTCAAGCGGAATTGGGTCCAAGGAATCGACAGCAAAGTAGAGGAATGGCAATCATCCGATACGATCGTTAGTACCGACTTTGGGCAGTTTAGCGGACCCCCAACATGCCATGTAGCAAGCACGTCGTGCAGCCTGTCAAAGGAGATGATTGGGGGCAGGCCATCTCTCGTCGGCCGATATCGTCACGGACCACAGGAGCGGGCACATGAGCCAAAGCCATTTAGGTATTTTGTGCACATACCAGTGTCGGAGAGATATGGTCTGAAGCTCAACATGTTTGCCAGGTGTGATAGCGAACCGGCTTGCGATGAGGCACTTACATTCTTTCGGAGGGTCCGCATTCTGCGCACGGAGCGACCTGGCTCCGGTTTGATTCTGCCCGACTCGCCCTCTTCGCCACCCCCCGTGCCTGGGTGATCGAGGAGATATCTCAAACTGTTACAGCATACCGTCCGCCATGGGTCACGTGCTGATCGGAAGATCCTCTCCTGCCGGAGTAATACATGACTCCCGACAGCCCTCGCTCAGGGCCACTGGCACGGTCTCTCAATCAAGAGAGGGAAGTTAATCTGGTCTCGCGCCAAGCAATTGGACAGCTCTACTGCGTCAGGAGCGAGATACCCCACGGGTCGATATAGTCGATTGGCGAATAAACCATTTCGCTTGATCCGTCGCTGAATGCCTGCGCTGCGGTCAAGATTCCGTACGCCTTCACCTGTGTGCTCTGCGCAGCATCCGAAAACACGGCTGATCCACTGTCGCCGGTCCTGCCAAGGTGCTGACCCGAAGCTCGAAAGACTCTGATCCAGCCATTAGCGCCGTTGTAGTAGTAGTTACCGCTAGTGATCGCTCCACATGTAATCCCAGTTACACGCCCGGATTTGCACGACACCATCCCCTTGGTCTGCCCATAATAACCAACAGTTCCGTTAACACGGACCCATCCACTTTTAGGAAGACCAACCACCGATGCTTGGTTGAAATAGTAGATCGCGTTCGATCGCGAATAACCTGTGATATCGTGCCATTGGAAGTCGTACTTTGTGCCGTAGGCCCAGCGAGCGATTGCCGGTGCCGGGATCTCTACCCAATGGCCATTTACCGCATGCCAATAGCCAGTTCCTTCAGGGCCAGGGTTGCAGTGCCCAGCGGTGAGAATCCCTAAGCGACCTTGGTATGTCGCCTGAAATGCAACCGTACACCCCTTCGAGGCTTCGTCGGATGCACGCTGCTGCCAAAAATAGTGCCCTCCTTCGATGTAATCTCCGCTGACAACACCGATCGGTCCTGCCGTTGGCTTGGCAATAGGCTTCACGACCACTCGAATGTTCTGGCGCTTGCTGCCGATGAGGTTAAGCACGCGCTGCTTCATGTCGTTAGACGGTAACTCAAGAACGACATCGCCGCTATCTTCCTCAACGTACCCGGCAAAGTCCCTTATCCCGCTTCCCTCAATTGTCTTGAAAATTTCGGTGGCGCCCGCCTCGGCTTCGGCGCGAGACTTCTTAGCCTTCACAAGTTTGACATATCGCCGGATTTTTGGGTCGATCCGATACTTCACGAGCTTACGGTCATCTGGCGTAACGTATGAGATATTGATTCGGAACACTGGTGTGTGTTCAACCCATATAGATCCGAGTTCGCTGTCGTTGTCTCGCTTTACCTGCGCGACCAGCTCTGCAATTGCATCTTGCAACTGCGCGCGTTCTGTCGCTTCCGCCAAACTAATCCCGTACTGGTCCGCGAGGAACTGGGCGGCCGGTGATGACCCGGCCGCGCCAGCAGGGGCAGCCGGTGGAGCTGCTGGTGCTGGTACTTCCTGCTGAGCTAATGCTGGATGGGCCGCTGCCGCGAGCAGAACGATGACGAGTCTAGTACGCATTCCTCTCTCCTATTGCCGGGCGACAGCGAAAATTGCACTCGGGCACCGCTCGGGAAGTGGCTTGCTGAACTTGGTCATATTGACGCTGTTTAGTGGCACGAATGCTCCGGCGATCGTGGTGGCCGACGGCACCCGATAGCTGGCGCCCCCCTCCACGCGGATGATCAGAGCGTCATCGTGCTGCTCGATCGTCGATCCTGCGGGCCAGAGTGGCGTTGCGTCGCTATCACGCATCGTGAAGACGATGCAGTCATTGCGGACGGAGAGCCTGCCCATCTGTGGTGCAGCCGGTATGAGTCCGTTGGCTAGCTCATTCACTGCGAACGCAGGCAGGTTTTTTGGTGCGGCTGATGGTCCAAGGCCAGCGGATGATGTCTTCTTAACTTCAGGAGGGGGCGCTTCCGACTGTGAGGAAGGGGTGCAACTGGCCAAGATTGCCGCGCCACCGATCAGAATCGCGAAAGTATGTTTCACTATCGGCACACCTCTCGCGAAGAGCACGATTACGTCAAACACATAATGCATTCTGATTGCAAAGGTTTCTGACGCTTTCCTAGTCGCGCTCGCGCGACCGCCTCGTCGAACATCGCGTCGACCTGCGCTTCGTCGAGGCCGCTGGTGCCCCCCCGAAAAGGGGATAGCCACGCTTCTGTCGGGCTGGGCACCGGCGGGGGAGGGAATGGCGGCAACTCCGACGCGCTTGCTTGTTGGGGTGGCCCATCCTTCAAGGCAGCCTCGTTCACCGAGCTGCATCCCGCCAGACCCAATGCCAAGCCAAAGCTGCCGGCGATCACGGCACCGAACTATTGCCGCCCGTCATCATGGCCGCCCCTGTAGCCGCGAAATCGTCGCCTGGCTGACGTTGAACAGCGCCGCAACGGTGCGCTGGGTGTCGCCGGCGTCGAGCTTGCGCTGCGCCTCGGCCTGCTGGTGCGGGGTGAGGGCGCTCTTGCGGCCGAACTTGACGCCGCGCGCCTTGGCCTGGGCGCGACCGGCGCTGGTGCGCTCGGCGATCCGCTGGCGCTCGTAGCTGGCCGCAACGCCCAAAACGGCAATGACCACCTCGGCGAGCTGCGAAGTTGTGTCCAGCATCGGCTCGGCGATCGAGCGGAAGCCGGCACCGGCCTCTTTGACCGCGTGGAGGATGTTGAGCAGGTCGCGCGTGTTGCGGGCGAGGCGATCGGTCGCCGTCACCATCAGCACGTCGCCGGGATCGAGCGCGCCGATCGCGCGCTTGAGCTGGGGGCGCTCGGCCGACGCGCCGCTGATCTTCTCGCGGTAGGTTTTCGTGCAGCCGGCGGCCTCAAGCTGGGCGAGCTGCTGGGCCAGGTCTTGGCTGTTGGTCGAGACGCGCGCATAGCCGTAAATCATGGAACGATTCTGCATCAGATTTTTGCATCAGGGAAGAGCGCGGAAAACCGGGACTTTCGGATTGATGCAAAACTTTTGATCTGCTGGTCTCTGTCCTGATTGGGATAGTATCGGGAAGAGCACATGATGACTTCCTACTTGGTGCGATAATCACTTTCAGGCGAGCCCACTGCGACAATCGGCCCAGTCCCACATTTCGCTCGCAGCAGGGCCACCGCCGGATCAGCTTCCGAATAACCTTGCGGGCCAGCCCACGCCATGCGCTCTCCGATCCGGGGCATGGCCTCATCGGAACTGTTGTCTTTCAAGGCCATATAGCCCTCGGCATCCAGACCAAGCTCCACATCCCGGCCGAAAATGACAAGCGGCTCACCGCCGTCTCCATGTTCCGTCAGCCGAAAACACCCGTCGCGGAGGATCACCCGCCCGCTTAGCCGCGCCAGGTTGACGACAGCCGGCTGCCGGTCCTGACGCGGAAACACGCGCACATAGCGCTCAAGCGCGGGATCGATCGATCGCGAATTGCGCGGCCCCGAAAAGCGCAGCTCAAGCCGGTCGGGCATTGTCCAGCGCTCCCGCTCAGCGATCTCGCGAAAACCAGCTTCATCAATGTTCATGTCGAACATGACCTTACCATCGAACTCGTACACCCCGCCGCCGCCGACAAGACGATAGGGCTCGAACCGCCCCCACCATTCATCGAAGATCGGTTGCAGTTCCTCGGTCGGGATTCCGCCTTCACGGAAGGTGAAGCGTGGATCACGGGTGTAGCGGGCAAGCGTGGCTGCGGCGTTCTGGCGAAACTGAAACGCGAAACGCGGAGCCGGATCGCGAACAATGCGCATACCCACGTAATTGCCCCGCTCGGCTGCCTGGATACGCTGATCAAGAACTTGGGCTGCGGCAGTCGCATTATCATCCGGGTTCATCATCATCTCGCGGGCCATAACTGCTTCGCTGGTCATTGGCAGTGGCGTGGGCTTTCCATCCGCAGGTGGGGGCGGTGGTGGTGGTGGTGCAGCGTTGATCGGTCCTGTAGCAGGCGCGGACAGGATTGTGGCGTAGCCAGAAGGGCCGATTGAAGCGCCTCGGGGAACAAAGTTCGGAACCGACCCGACTGGCGAGGCTTGGTTTCCGATTGCACAGCCACCAAGCGCCAACATCCCAAAAAGCGGAAATGACAAAACCGATAGGCACCTGCTTGTCCGTGGGGTCATGAGATTATCAAAACTCCCGTTATCTTGCCCGCAACGCCATCCTCTTAGTCTGATGCACAAATTACAAGTTTTGCATCAGACTGGAAAGCGCCGAAATCTGCGCCTTTCCGTGATGCAAAAATCTGATGCACATCCTGGCGCTGTTCTGGTGCCCGGGTCGCCGTTTCAGGCCCCATTGCCCTGATGCAAAATTTTTGATTTTTGGATCAGAGCGCCCGCTAGTCATCTGTGGGATGACGTCAAATTGAAGGCGCTCGCCCACTCTATCGTTCTGCGCCACCCATTGCTCGATTTCGCCGGAAACCCATCAGGGCTGTGTCGTTCTCCTTAAACCGAAAGGAGACTCCAAAATGGCAGACACCGACATTGCTACCGATGAAACCAACCGACTGATCGCCTCCAACAAGGTCGAGGGCACGGCGGTCTACGACCGCAATGGCAACCGGCTCGGCTCGGTTTACAACTTCATGGTCGATAAGCGCGCAGGCCGCGTCGAATATGCGGTCATGTCCTTTGGCGGCTTCCTCGGCATCGGCGAGGAATATCATCCGCTGCCTTGGGACCAGCTCACCTATGACACGAACCAGGGCGGCTATGTCGTCGATCTGACGAAGGAACGGCTCGAAGGCGCGCCGCGCTATCGGGCGGGCGAGGAACCCGCCTTCGATCGGACCTATGGCGAGCAGGTCTATGGCTATTACGGCTCGACCTATCCCATCTGAGACGGAGGGACGGCGGGGAACCCCGTCGTCCTCCGCTTTCGTGATTATGAACGATGATGACGATCCCTCGGAGCTGCCGTGTCCGATTCCCCTCATCATGAAGCGCTGAAAACCTTGGGAGACGCCCTCAAAGCAGGGCCGAAGGCTCTCGCCCGCAGCACTGGCGCCGCAGGCCGGACGAACTTTGTGGATCGCCTTACGACGCTCGCGCACCAACTCGATATTGGTGGTCACGGCGGGGCGAAAGAGGTGTATGAGGCAGCCTCGATCATCGCAAGGATGCAGCGGAACCAAGAAGACGCAAAAAGCGATGGTTGGTCAGTCGCCGACCATGAGGCCATTGCTGGCCTGAAAGGCATCGAGACCAAGCTTCTGAAACTCGCAAATGGCGTTGAACAATGAGCATCTTGGCTGGCCGCATCGGCCACCAATTTTAGGACCGGCTTCTCACATCCTTTGGGAGGAGTAGTCCGCTGCGGCGATTATGCCGCCTCGGTCTGGTAGAGCTGCGCCTCACGGTTGATAAGGATATCGGCCAGGAACCAGTAGGCCTCCCCCCAAGCGTTCAGAATCTCATCGGTTGCCGCCTCGCCCAATATGTCGCGGATCGCCGGCAGCAGCGCATTGGCGACCGCAGGATAATGTTCGGGCTTGATATGGGTCTCGACATGGCGCGCGGCGATGCGCTCGATCGCGGGTTTCAGCACGTCGAGCTTATCGACGTTCTGCGCGAAGGCGAGGATCGCGGCCGCTAGCCGCTTAGGCTGCGCGCCGGATTCGTGCGCGGCCATGTCGAACAGCGCCTTGATCTCCGGATCGACGAACAGGCGCTGATACATGCGCGTGGTAATCTCCACGCCGTGCTGCTGGAGCGCAGGCGCCGTAGCTTTCACCAAAGCCATTGTTTCGGGGGAGAGCGGTTTGGACATACAGATGTGCTCCGGATTTCAGGACCCTGACAAAAGAGACGATCAAAGTGGCGAGAGGGATCCAGTCGGGCATGGAGTGCGGGCCGGAGAGACAGGCATGCGCGATGAACCCAAGGCTTAGCGGCGGGGTATCCTGTATCCGGATCGATCATAGCTCGACCGCAGTCAGAGGGGCGAGCAAGGTCCAAACGACGCCCGAGACGGGAAATTCCAGCTCGGCACGACCGCGCAAGCTGCGGCTCGCGGCCGTGCATATCAGCCGCGACCCAAAGCCCCGCCGCTCGGGCCTGACGACTGGCGGGCCGCCACGTTCGGCCCATCGCATCCAAAGCTCGGCCTCGGTGCCCGATCCCAGCACTTTCCACGTCAGCTCGATCGTGCCTGTTTCGTTGGACAGCGCACCATATTTGATCGCGTTCGTTGCCAGCTCGTGAAAGGCGAGGGTCAACGTCATCGCCGCCTTGGGGCCGATCGTGACCGTGGGGCCGTCGAGGCGGAGCCGCTCCGCGTAGAGGGTGAAGTGGCCCAGCGCATTTTCCGCCAGCGCGGGCAGGGGCGCCGCCTGCCAGTTGTGGGATAGAAGCTGCTCGGTCGCGTTGCCCAGCGCCGCCAATCGCTCGTCAATGGTCGATCGGGCGTCTTCGATCGAATCGGCCGCCTGCAAGCTCTGGCTGACAAGGGAACGAACGACAGTGAGAATGTTCCTGAACCGATGCTCAAGCTCACGAATCCGGGTTTCAGTATCGACCATAACTCTACGTGCCCCCTACCCGGCTACTTAGAGCAATCGGGAGCCCAGGACGAACATTTTGCACGTTCGCGTGGAGCACAGAGCCAGACGGCGCGTTGCTGCGCTGATCGGTGGAACGGCTGCGTAAATGCTTGGTGCGGCATGACTAAACAAGACGGGATCAGCGGCCTTCGCGTGCTGGTTGTCGAAGATGATTATTGGGTCGCGGCTACGCTGGTTGAGATAATATCTGAAGCCGGCGCGGAAATCGTCGGCCCTGTCGATTGCGTGCGGGATGCCCTCGCGGCGCTGGACTCGTCGCCTCATGTCGCCAGCCTCGATGTGCAACTTGGCTCCGAAACCTCGTTCCCGATCGCGGACGAACTGGACCGTCGCGGCGTGCCCTTCATCTTCGCCACGGGTGCGGCCAGCATGATCCCGTCTGTCCACGCCGCACGCCCGACCTGCCACAAGCCCGCGTCGCCCGAGCTGCTGATCGGGGCGCTTTCTCGCGCGCTCAACCCTGCCTAACAGGGCTGCTTCACTGACGCGATGCGAGAGGCTCAAAAGGAAACGCCCCCTCGTCATCCAGCAGCTCGCCGGGTTGCATCGGGCCGGCTCCGGTCGCGGCGTCGATCGCGGCTTGCAAATGGACGGCGGTGGCCGTCGCGCCTCGGCCGGTCCGATCCAGTTGGGCCAATGCCATCCTCATAAGCGAGAGGGCTGTGTCGTCATTCGTCATAGACATGCCTCGATGGGAACCCGGAGCCTTGACGGAACAGGGGCGTCCCGGCCTCGATCGGTCATTGCGCGGCCGATCTCCACGGCGTTCTTCCCGGCGCGCTTGACCGCGTACATGAGCTGATCGACCGCATGCATCAACGAGGGTTCGTCACGCGGGGTATCGGGCGAGATGAGCAGCGCGCCCATGCTGCACGTCACCGGATGAGGCGTGTCGGCCAGAACCGATGACAGGCGCTTGTGGAGCAAGCGAGCGAAATACGTGGGATCCTCTAGAGTCGACCTGCAGGCATGCAAGCTTGAGTATTCTATAGTCTCACCTAAATAGCTTGGCGTAATCATGGTCATAGCTGTTTCCTGTGTGAAATTGTTATCCGCTCACAATTCCACACAACATACGAG
>QFCS01002181.1_pt1 | contig 12507 bp, 11 predicted proteins | sample 3576561 | NCBI WGS metagenome assembly QFCS01 | reverse complement strand
TGGTCGATGGCCGCTGGCTGATGAAGGGCGGCGAGGTGCTGACGATGGACGAGGCCGCCATCATCGCGAAGGCCCAGAAGGTGGCCAATGCCGCCTGGTCCCGGCAGTTCCGGGCCCGGCTCGACCTGGAGGTCCCGGAGGGATTTCTGCCGGATGCCTTGCCCTGACAGAGGTGCTAACGTCCCGGTTCGGAGGAAACGAACAAGGACCAGAAAATGCGGTTCGGACTGTTCGGCGGCGCGCGGACGAAGCGCGGCGTCGGGCTGGAGGACAGTCAGGGGTACGAAAGCTTCATCGAGTACGTGATCGAGGCCGACAGGCTGGGCTTCAAGCAGCTCTTCATGGTCGAGCACCACTTCACGGGGCAGGGCCAGGTCTCCGCCTCGATGACAGTGCTGGCCTATCTCGCAGCGCGTACGCGCCACATCCGCCTGGGCACCGCCGTCGTCGTGGTGCCCTGGCACAATCCGGTTCTGGTGGCGGAGCAGATCGCCACGCTCGACCTGTTGAGCGGCGGCCGGGTCGACTTCGGCGTCGGCAAGGGCTACCGCAAGGCGGAGTTCGACGGCTTCTGCATCCCCATGGAGGAGGTGGGGGAGCGCTTCGACGAAGCCATGGACGTGATCCGCAAGGGCTGGACCAGCGAAGGCCGGTTCAGTCACCATGGCAAGTGGTGGCACTACGACAACATCATCGTGGAGCCGACGCCGCTGCAGCGGCCACACCCGCCGCTGTGGCTGGCCGCCGGCAGCGCCGAGAGCATCCGCCGGGCGGCACGCGACGGTTACAATCTGCTGCTTGACCAACTTGCCCAGACGGACCAGATCGCACAGCGCATCGCACTATTCCGCGAGGAATGTGAACGTATCGGCCGCCCCTACCATCCAGAGCTGGTGGCGACGGCGCGAGCACTGCAGATGATCCATAGTGAAAGCGAGCGCGAGGACGCATATGCCACACGACGGCGTGTTGTCGCCGTGATCGGCGATCTCGCCCGCGACAGGCTGCCGGACCGGGTGGAAGAGGACACGGCTCCGCTGCTCGGCACACCCCACGAGATCATCGCAAGGCTCAAGGAGCTCAAGGCGAGCGGCGCCACCAACATCCTGCTGGTCGACCCCAACGCATCGGTGAGAAATCTGCTCGCCTTCGCTCAGGAGGTCATGCCGGCCTTCCGGACGTCGCAAGCTGCTGCCGCAGAGTGAGAAGGCCCATGAATAACGCCAGCACGACACGCTTCGATTGGACGCCCTCGGCCATCCTGCCCAGGAACCGCGTCTCCTTCGCCGGGGTGAGCTACGAGGAGATGCTGGAGCGCACCCGTGCGCTCATGCCGAGGATCGCGGCACGCGCAGAGGACTGCGAACGGCTGCGCAGACTGCCGGACGAGACCGAGCGCGACCTTCATACGGCCGGGCTGTTCCGATTCGCCCAGCCGGCGCGCGTCGGCGGCGCCGAGCTCGACGTCGGCTTTTTCATCGACGTCTGCGCCATGCTCGCGCGAGTCTGTCCGTCGACGGCGTGGAACGTCGGCAATCTCGCGAGCCACCACTGGATGCTCGGTTACTTTCCTCCTGAAACGCAGGACGAGCTCTGGGATCGCTCGCTCGACGTGTTGATCGCCACGTCACTTGCCTTCGCCGGCGGGCGCGGGCGAAGGGTCGATGGTGGCTGGGAGGTTACAGGGCGTTGGCCCTTGTCCTCCGGCGTCGACAACTGCGACTGGAACCTGCTCGGCTTCATGGTGCGCGAGCGTGAGGACGGCCCGCCCGTAGACCAGCGCTTTGCTCTGGTCCACCGCTCCGAGTACGAGATCATCGACACATGGCATGCCGTGGGGCTCTGCGGCACGGGTTCGAAGGACGTGACTTGCAAGGCGATCTTCGTGCCCGAGCGGCGCAGTCTTTCGGCCTGGGCCTTCAACGGCAAGCCGCATCCGGGATCCATCGTCAACAACACGCCGCTCTTCCGTCTGCCGCTGCTGGCGCTTGGCCCGTATGTCCTCTGCGGCGTCATGCTGGGGTGCGCCCAGGGTGCCTATGATCTCGTGGTTGGCGCGACGCGCAAGCGCAACGCCACGAACACCGGCATGCCTGTAAACGCCAACCCGACCGTGCAGATCAAGGTCGCGGAGGCGAGTGCACGCATCGACAATGCCGAAGTCATCATGAAGCGCGCCTGCGAGCATGCCATGTCGGTCGCCTATGCCGGTCGCGAAGCGGAGCATGCGGACAAGCTGAAATATCGGCGCGACGCCTTCTTCGCTACCCGCATGTGCCTCGAGGCGGTCGACACTTTGATGGGCGTTGCGGGATCGGGCGGCCTGTACACGACCGGCAGCATGCAGCGGCTTTTTCGGGACGCGCATGCAGCGAACGCGCATGTGATGTTTTCGCCCGAGATACAGGGCGCCATCTTCGGTCAGCACGCGTTGGGCTTCACTGGTCCGTCGCCGCTGCTGTGAACCTGAAGGGCCGGGCAGGGATGGCGAACGTTCGTCCGCCGGGCTAATATCAATTAAATAAATGATCTGGGAGGAACGAAAATGCTCATCGAGCGCCGTAAGTTTGGCAAGCTGGCCGTGGCGGGCGCCGCAGCCGGCATTGCGGGATCTGCTCACGCCCAGGGCAAACCTCTGACCATCGGTTTCGGCATGGCCCTGACCGGCGGCCTCGCGCCCAACGGCAAGGCGGCGCTGCTGGCGATGCAGATTGCCGCCGAAGACATCAACGCCCGCGGCGGCATTCTCGGCCGTCCAGTGAAGCTGGTCTACTACGACGACCAGTCCAATCCGTCAGTCGTCCCCGGCCTTTATACGAAGCTGATGGACGTCGACAAGGTCGATGTGCTTGTGAGCGGCTACGCGACCAATATGGTGGCGCCGGCGATGCCGATCGTGATGCAGAAGGACCGCACCTTCTTCGGCCTGTTCGGCCTCGCCGTGAATACCGAGTTCAAATACAACCGCTACTTCTCGATCCAGCCCGCCGGCGGGCCGCGGCCGAAGGAGGCGTTCGCCGAAGGTTTCTTCGACGTTGCGATGGCGCAGAATCCGAAGCCGCAGACGCTCGCCGTGGTCGGAGCCGATGCGGAGTTCCCGCGCAATGCGCTGGATGGCGTGCGATCGATCGCCAAGAAGCACGGCATCAAGATCGTCTACGACAAGGCCTATCCCCCAACGACGGCGGACTATACGCCCGTCGTGCGCGCGGTAGCCGCCACGAATCCGGACATCTTCTTCGCGGCATCCTACCCGCCGGATTCGGTCGGCCTCATCCGGGCCAGCCACGAGGTCGGCTTCAAGCCAAAGATCTTCGGCGGCGGCATGGTCGGGCTGCAGGCGACGGCCATCAAGACGCAGCTCGGTCCGCTGCTCAATGGCATCGTGGTCTATGATTTCTGGCTGCCATGGGCCGGATTTGCCTCGGACGCCGGCCGGGATTTCCTGAAGAAGTACCAGGCCAAGGCGGCAGCAGCGGGTGTCGACCTGCTGGGTTACTACCTGCCACCCTTCGGCTACGCCCTGATGCAGGTCGTGGAACAGGCCGTCGTCGGCGCCGGTGGTACCGACGACGCCAAGCTTGCGGAGTTCTGCCGAAAGAACACATTCAAGACCGTCGTGGGCGATTTCAAGTTCAATGCCGAAGGCGAGTGGGAGACCGCTCAAGTCATGGCCGTGCAGTTCCAGGGCATCAAGGGCAACGGCGTCGACCAGTTCAAGGATCCGAAGACGGAAGTCATCCTGTGGCCGGGCAAGTACAAGACCGGCAACATCATCTACCCGTACGATCCAACGAAGTGACGGCGTTCCGTCGCACGCTGTCGACATGACGGAGCCGCATGCGGTTCCGTCATGTCGGGAACGGCTCTAAGCGCCGAGATAGAACTCGCGGATCATCTCGTTGTTGTTCAGGGCCTCGGCCGATTCGCCTTCGAAGGCGATCTTGCCGTGTACGATGACATAGCCGCGGTCCGCGATGCGGATGGCCTGAGTGAAGTTCTGCTCGGCCATCAGGACCAGCAGGTTGTAGCCTTCCTTCAGTTCCTTGATCTTGTCGATCGTCCGGCTGACCAGCAATGGCGCCAGGCCAACCGAGGGCTCGTCGATCAGCAGGATGCGCGGCGCCGACATCAAGGCCCGTGCGAGGGCCAGCATCTGCTGCTCGCCGCCGCTCATGCTGCCGGCCAGTTGGCGGGCGCGTTCCTTGAGGCGCGGAAAGGTCTCGAAGCAGAAGTCGAGGTTGCGCGATATGGCGGACCGCGCCGACGGCCGGAAGGCACCGAGCAGCAGGTTCTCCGTCACGGTGAGCTTGGGGAAGAGTCGCCGGCCCTCGGGCACGAAGCCGATGCCGAGGTCGACGATCTCCTCGGTCGACCGGCCGACCAGCTCATGCTCCACGTCGTCGATCAGGGCGCGGATGCTGCCGCTCGACGGGCGCACCATGCCCATGATGGATTTCATCAGGGTTGACTTGCCATTGCCGTTGGTGCCGAGCAGGGCGACGGTCTCGCCGTCGCCGACATGCAACGAGACGTCCTGGAGCACGCGCACGGCGCCGTAGCCGGCATCGATGTTCGAGACGGTGAGGCTACTCGCCAAGGTACGCCCTCACGACTTCGGGATCGCGAACGACGTCGCGCGGCGGGCCGTCAGCGATCTTGCGGCCGGCCACCAGGACGGCCAGCCGCTGGGAGAAAGCCATGACGGCGCGCATGATGTGCTCGATCATGATCACGGTCACGCCCTGTTCGTTCAGCCGGATCAGCAGCGCCAGGATGTCGTCGACCTCGGTATGAGACAGGCCGGCCATCGCCTCGTCTGCGATCAGCAGCTTGGGAGCGGCGGCCATGGCGCGGGCCAGTTCGAGCTTGCGCATCTCGATCTGGGTGAGGTCACGGGGTTGACGTTGCGCCTTGTCAGCCAGACTCACCATGTTCAGCAGTTCGAGGCAGCGCTCGTCGATTGCCGCACCGTGCAGATGTCCGGAACGCCGAGCATTGACGGCATAGAGGATCGGAATGCGGATGTTCTCGGCCAGCGTCAGGCTGCCGAACGGGCGCGGCAGCTGAAAACTGCGCGCCAGGCCGCGGCGTGTGCGTTCGTGCGCCGGCAGGCCGTCGAGCGGCTGGTCACCGAAGCGAACGCTGCCGATCTCGTTGTGCAGCGTACCGCAGATGCAGTTGACCAGCGTGGACTTGCCCGAGCCGTTGGGGCCGATCAGGCCAAGACGTTCGCCCTCGCGTACGTCGAGGTCGATCCCGTCGAGCGCCACGAAGCCGCCGAAGCGCTTGCCCAGCCCGACGACCTGCAGAAGCGCCGTCATCGCTTCTTCCTCTGGAACAGGCCCACGATGCCCTGTGGTGCCAGGACAACGAAGGTGACCATCAGCACGCCGGCCACCAGCACGTTGACCGCAGAGGAGATCGTCACGCGCAGATATTCCTGCAGCCCGCCGACGACGACGGCGCCGATGACCGGACCGAGCCAGCTGCTGGTGCCGCCGATCAGCGGCATGGCGATGGCATTGACGGCATAGTTCAGGCTGAAGCCCGAGGCGGGGTCGAGATAGGTGACGTAGTAGGGCAGTGGCGCACCCGCCATGCCCATGAAGCCGCCGGACAGCGCGGTCGCGATCAGTTTCAGCCGCAGCGTCGGAACGCCGGCGGCCTCGGCTGCAGCCTCATCGTCCCGGATCGCGGCGAAACCGTAGCCCAGCGCGGAGCGTTCGATGGCCCGCGCCGTCGTCAGCACGATCACGCAAAGACCCAGCATCAGCAGGAACAGGTACTGAACGTACTCTCCGCCGATGAGAGGTGCCACGCGGGGCCGCAGCACGTAGGCGCCGCGGGCGCCACCGACGAAATCCCAGTTGGTGATCAGCGTTTGTACGACGACAGCGAGCGCCAAGGTGGCGATCGAGAAGAAGACGCCGCGTAGGCGTAGCGTCAGATAGCCGGTTCCGAGGCCGACCAGCCCTGCCATCGCGCCGCCGACCAGGATCATCACTGGCAGGGGCAGCGCCGGTATCAGCTTGTGTAGGACGACGGTCGAGTAGGCGCCGATAGCGAAGAAGGCAGTCACGCCGAAGTTCACATAGCCGGTGTAGCCGCCGAGGATGTTCCAGGCCGTGCCCAGCACGATGTACTGCAACACCACGTAGCCCATGAAGAAGGCGTAGGAGTTGCCGATCCAGCGGCCGACAGCAAAGATCGCGGCGGCGATGACGATCAGCACCAGCATGAAGGGCAGCCCGCGCAGGCCGCCGGCGCTGGCGGGGCTAGCGACCAAGGATGCCACTGGGCCGTACCGCCAGGGTCACCAGGAGGATGCCGAAGGCCACGGCGGGCGCCCACGAGGGACCGAAGAACGTGGCGGTGAGGCTTTCGGCGATGCCCAGCGTCATCGCAGCGATCACCATGCCGGGAAAGCTGCCGAGGCCGCCCAAGACGCAGATGGCGAAGACTCGCCCGATGTATTCGCGGCCAATCGACGGCTCTACAGGCTGGATGATGATCAGGGAGGCGCCGGCCAACGCCGCCGTCGCGATCGACAGACCAAAGGCAATGCGCTTGATCTTGACAGGATTGGCCGCCATCAGCCGCAGGGCTTCCTGGTCCTGTGCCACTGCCTGCACCGCGCGCCCGATGAACGTGCGCGACAGGAATACCTGCAGTGCGACGACCAGAAGCATGGCTACCAAGAAGGGAACCAGCAGCCGCAGGGGCAGGTCGAAGAGGCCTAGTCTCAGGCTGGGCCCGATATAGGCAGCCTGGACCGTTCGATAGTCGACGCCGAAGGTCAGGACGAGTCCGACTTCAGTGATGAAGAGAAGGCCGAAGAAGAACGACAGGCCACGCAGGGACTGGTCGTCGCGGCGCTCGAACGCGACGTAGTAGACCTGATATGAAAGCATGCCCAGCACATAGAATAACGGCAGCGCAATCACGGCCGTCAGGATGGGGTCGATGCCGAAGACGGTGTTGCCGATGAAGGCAACATAGGACCCTAGAAGGATGAACGCAGGATGGGCGATATTGACGATGTCGAGCAGCCCGAAGGCGATCGCCACTCCTATCGACACGGCAGCGTAGAAGCCCCCCAGCAGCAACCCCGAGATCAGGGCGTTGGCAAGCAGGTCGGCGGTCCCAGCCATCGGCCGGTCAGACTCCGCCTTTGGCGACCATGTCGCAAGCCCGACTTAGCATCGACTTCCTCCCCTAGAGACTGGCGATTAGTTCGCCTTAAGATCAGTCTGCGCGGAATCGAGGAAAATGCCTAGTGTATTTTCCTCATACGACAGGGACGTGGGATTGTTCCCCCTCGCAATCTCGGCCATGAATGCGTCGTCTCAAGCGTGGCGTATCCAGGGGACTCCGTCGGCAATGCCTTCTGCTCCACCTGTCGGGGTGGTCATCGCGAACCACAACAACGAAGCCTATATCGAACGGGCCATAGAATCGGCAGCCAACCAGAGCGTGCGCGATCTGTGCATTGTCGTCGTGGACGACGCATCGACCGACGGGTCGGACGAAGCGATCCGCCGATGCCTGTCGCGACTGGGGGACGGGCGCATCCGATATCTGAAGCTGGAGAACAACGTCGGTCAGGGCGGGGCTGTGCGACGCGGCATGGCGATGCTCGACACCCCCTTCGTGTCGTTCCTGGACGCGGACGATGTCTGGTACGCGAGTTTTGTTGCGCGGCATCTGGCGGTCCATCTCAACGCCGACTTCCCCGTCGCCCTCACTTATTGCGACAGCCACATCGTCGACGGTCACGACCGCTTGCTTGCCGGCACCGCGTGGTTCTTCGATTCCGTCGATCTGCTCGACAGGACGCCGCGCAGGATCGAGGTCGAGCGCGTTCCCGTTGTCGATGGCGCGACAGGGCGGGTGAGCTACCCTCCGCAACCTGCAATTACGCTGTATCCGCACTGGTCGCCGGCGACATCGACCAACACGACGTCGGGCATGATGTTCCGCCGCTCCTTCGTGGACCTCGTCATGCGACTGCCGGATGAGGACCTGCGGCTCTATATCGATTTCTATCTGAGCACTTTCGCCTGTCTCCTGACCGGTTCCGTCGCCATCCACGAGGCGCTGTACGGCTACCGCATGCACGGCAACAACAGGCACTCCGATGCGTCGGTGCCCGGCGGGGCGTACAATTCCTCTTCGCGTCCGTGGGGGCCGATACGCGATACCATGCTGGCCATGATCCAGAAGGTGTTGCGCAGCGAAGGAGATAAGATTCGTCGCATTTTTGGCGAGGAACGTCACGAGCTGGCCCTGACGCTCGTGGCCGAGGCCTTGGGTCAGACAGCGGCGGAATCGGTTGCGGTGACCCGGCGGTGGAAGATGCCGGCCTTGCTGTCCCGTCTCAGATCACGCATGTGACGGTCGATGGTGATGCCCGCTGAACGCAAGGCCGTCTTCCTCGGGATCGCCCGCGATTGCGCAATGCATCTTTCCGGGACGCTCGACAACATCCATCGCTTTGCCTTGAGCTATGCGGAAGCCGCGTTCTTCTTCGTCGTCAGCGATACGACCGACGCCACCATCCCCCTGCTCGAAACATGGCTCTCGGCTGGCCGCCGGCGCGGAACGGTGATCGATCTCGGGTGTCTGGCGGAGGAGATGCCCCGGCGGACCGAGCGTATCGCACGTGCCCGCAACGCCGGACTTGACGCAATAGAACGGAGCCCTTGGACAGCATTCGACGATCTCGTGGTCGTCGATCTCGACAACGTCCTGGCGGCACCCGTCGACGCTACCTCATTCGCGCGCGCGGCCCGGTGGCTGGGCGCCGATCCGTCGAGGAGTGCGGTATTCGCCAACGCGGCGCCACGCTATTATGACATATGGGCGCTTCGCCACGATCGCTGGTGTCCGACAGATTGCTGGCATGCGATTTGGGAGCGGCCGGATGGCGAGTCCTTCGAAGCTGCCAAGTTCCGCGAGGTATTCGCCCGGCAGATCGAGATTCCACCGCACCAGCCGCCCATCGAGGTCCGGTCAGCTTTCGGCGGTCTCGGTATCTATCGCCTGCCGCTTGCGCTGGCCGCGCGCTATTGCGGGCTCGACGATCAGCAGCGCGAGATGTCCGAGCACGTCACCTTCAATGCGTCGCTTACCAGGCTTGGTGCGCGGCTGTACGTCTTTCCCGAACTGCGAGTCCATGCGCCACCGGAGCACCTCTACCAGCCATCCGATTTCAAGTTACGATGGCGGGCTGTTATGGCCGCACGGCGTGTCGTCGAGCACGTGCGACCATCCTGGTGTTCCATGTTGGCGTTGTCATGAATGTGCTGATTGTTGATCCGGCGTTGCGGGCGATGGGCGGGCATCACTACAACGCCGTCCAGCGGCTGCTGGCGGAGCTTGCCAAGCTCGGCGTCAAGACGCGTTGTCTGGGCTCGGCCTACGCGGATGTCGACGTTGTTTCGGATCTTGCCTGTACGCCGACCTTCAGTCGGAGCGTCTATGGAAGGACATATGCCAGCCGCAACGAGTTCCGCGAGAGCGTCCAGGAGACGGAACAGGAGCTGCGAGCGGCCTGGCCGCATGCGAATGGGCCGCCGGACCTGGTCGTGCTGCCTTGCTGCGATCAGGTTCTGGCATCCGCGTTGGCGCGTCATCTGACACGATCGTGGCGTGACGCGCCCCCGCGCGTGCTGATGTGGATCCTGTATGGTCCTCACCGTGCCATGCCCGTCGCCGATTCCGCTGCCGTCGGGCTTCATGCCGAAGCCCGGACGGCCCTGCGGGACCTGGCGGCAGTTGTCGGCCCGGGCCGCATGACAGTGTACTGTGAAACAGCCGTCCTCGCCGACTTCTACCGCCGACTGGCGGGTCTGGATGTGGCGATCCGGCCGGGGCCCGGCCCGCAGTTCCGGGCCCGTTTGGCATCGTCGGACGTGCAGGCGCCGCTCGTGTGCTGCATCGGCTTTGCCAACCGATCAAAAGGTTATCGGTTGCTGCCGGACGCCATCCCTTACGTCCTGGCCCGGCATTCCGACACCAGGTTCGCCATTCACGGCGTGGTGCAGGGGTCCGACGCCGAAGACGATGGGGTGATCTTCGACATGCTCTCTCGCCTGGACGAGCGTGTGACAGTGAAGCGAGGCGTCCTGGCCATGGACGAATACGCCGCTCGGCTGGCCGCTGCGGATCTGCTGTTGTTGCCCTACGACCCCTATGTCTATCGCTCGCGAGGATCGGGCGTGTTCTCCGAAGCGCGGACGATTGGCATACCGATCGTCGCGACCAGAGGCTGCGCTTTCGCGCAGCCGGCATTCGATGAAGGGTGGGGACAGCCTATCGATGAATACAGCGGTCGGGGTGTCGGCATGGCCACGCTTGCCGCGCTTGAGCGGCTCGCCGAGCTCGGCGGGCGTGCAACGGAGGCCGCCAACTCGGCGAGGGATGACCTTGGACAGGTTCTCGAGGAAGCCGTCTCCGGTCGCTCCCTGGAGGAGCCGAGGGGACTCTCGAGAATGCTGCGCCGCCTGGGAGCGAGATTTGCCTAAATTCGGCACGATTCCCGGTGCATGCATCGCCGCTGTGCTAGGGTAGCGAGGTTTGGCGGAAGTGTCCTACAACCGCCGCCATGCAAGGAAATGAGGTCGGCGCCCCATGAGGTTGGCAAGTTCCTCCAAGCAGCCTTCGGAGCTGGCTGCGGCGCTGGCGAGTTGTCGTCATGCCTTCCTGGGGGTTGGTGTGTTTACGGCGGCGATCAACATTCTGCAGCTGACCGGTCCGCTCTTCATGCTGGAGGTCTATGACCGCGTCCTTCCGGGACGCAGCGTTCCGACCCTCGTTGCCATCAGCATCCTCGCGCTGGTTATGTTCAGCTTCCAGGGCGTGCTGGATATCGTGCGCGGCCGCGTCCTGGTGCGTATCGCCCGATCGGTCGACCAGACGCTCAGCCGGCGGGTGTTCGATCTTGCCGCGAAACTTCCGCTCAAGGCGATGGCCCCTCAGGCATTCCAACCCGTGAACGATCTGGACCGCCTGCGCTCGTTCATGTCCACGGTCGGACCGGCGGCCTTCTTCGATCTCCCCTGGATGCCGCTCTACCTGGGCATCTGCTTCCTGTTCCATCCCTTGATCGGTTGGGCGGCGACGGTCGGTGGCCTGCTGCTGGTGGCGATTACCATCGCAACCGAATATCTCAGCCGGAAGCCCGCGCGGGAGGCGGCTGGTGTCGCCGACGGCCGCATGGCTCTGGCCGAAGCCAGTCGCCGGAATGCCGAGGTCGTGCAGGCCATGGGTATGGGCGGTCGCCTCAGCGCGATATGGGAGGGGCAGAATGCCCGGCACATCGAGGCCCAACAGCGCGTCGCGGATATCGCCGGTGGCATGTCGGCGCTCTCGCGCACGCTCCGCATGATCTTGCAATCGGCGGTGCTCGGCATCGGCGCCTGGCTGGTGATCCATCAACAGGCCACTGCCGGCATCATCATCGCCAGTTCTATCCTGACCTCGCGGGCGCTCGCGCCGGTCGAGGTGGCACTGACCCATTGGCGAAGCTTCCTGTCTGCGCGGCAGAGCTGGCAGCGGCTCAACGGCCTGCTGGGGGGCATTCCCGCGGATCGCCAGCGTATGGAGCTGCCGCGGCCGGCCAGCGCGCTGACGCTGGAGGCGGTGTCGATCATGCCGCCGGGTGCCGGCCGCATCGTGGTCCAGGGGGTGAACTTTCAGCTCAAGGCCGGACAGGGACTGGGGGTCATCGGGCCCAGCGCTTCCGGCAAGTCGTCGCTCGTGCGGGCGATGGTCGGCGTCTGGCCGGTCGTGCAGGGCAAGATCCGCATCGACGGCGCGGCGCTCGATCAGTGGTCTGCCGAGGCGCTGGGGCCGCATATCGGCTACCTGCCGCAGGACATGGAGCTGTTCGCCGGCACCGTCGCCCAGAATATCGCTCGGTTCGAGGCCGAGGTCTCGGGCGACGAGGTGATCGCCGCAGCGAAGGCGGCAAGCGTGCATGAACTCATCCTCGCGCTGCCCAACGGCTACGAGACGCAGGTCGGCGACGCCGGCACTGCGCTTTCGGCTGGGCAAAGACAGCGCATCGGGCTTGCCCGCGCGCTCTTCCGCGACCCCTTCCTGGTCGTGCTTGATGAGCCCAATTCCAACCTCGACCGCGAAGGTGACGACGCCTTGACGAAGGCCATCCTCGGGGTGCGAGCCCGTAACGGAATCGTCGTCGTGGTCGCTCATCGCCCGGCAGCCCTGGCTGGAGTCGACACTGTGCTGGTTATGCTGAATGGTCGCCAGCAGGCCTTCGGTCCCAAGGAATCTGTCTTCCAGCCGCCCGCTCAGCCGGCGTCGCCGGGAGCCAGACTGATGACACCCATGACCGTCGTTGCCAACGCCCGGCCGCAGGAGAGCGCATGATGAATGCGGACAGTTCTCTGAAGCGACACCTCCTGCTGGGATTTGCCGCCGTCGCCTTGCTGGGCGGGATCATTCTCGGCTGGGGCACCTTGACGGAGATTTCGGGTGCCG
>QFCS01002180.1_pt1 | contig 12509 bp, 10 predicted proteins | sample 3576561 | NCBI WGS metagenome assembly QFCS01 | reverse complement strand
GTCCGAGTACGGTTGCCATACCGGCGAATCCCTGGCGTGCCGTCCTCATCGCTGGCGAAAACAACATGCCCGCTTTCGACAAGGGCGTTGAGGCCATGCGCGAGAAGCTTGCGGCGCGTGGCGTACGAGACATCCGTGTGCTGACCTCGGATCCGGCAGCCAATCCTTCGCTGACCGTGGCAACGGCAGCCAACGTCGCCGGCGCGCTGCGCAGCTCCGGCGGCGAGGCGTGCCTCGCCTTCATCACGAGCCACGGCGAGCGGAGCGGGTTCGTGCTGCGGCCGGCCCGAGGCACCGTCAGTCCGGCCTCGCTCGTCGACGCCCTCGATGCCGGCTGCGGCGCGCGGCCGACCGTCGTCGTGGTGTCGGCGTGCTACAGCGGCGTGTTCCTGACGCCCGCCATGCGCCGGCCGAATCGCGTCGTGTTGTCTGCCGCGGCTTCGGACCGCCCGAGCTTCGGCTGCGGCACCGACGATGAGTACACCTACTACGACCAGTGCCTGCTGAACCGGTTCGACGGTGCCGCGACCTGGGCGCAACTGGCGGCGGCGACGCGCAGCTGCGTGGCCGACCTCGAACGGCGCATGGGAATACGCCGTCCGTCGCAGCCGCAGATTTTCGTCGGCTCCGGCGTCGCCGAGCTGCGCATCCCCGGACAGTAGCGGCGAGCCTCAACCGCCGATCACGGCGGTGAAGTCGCAGGTGACGTGGTTCGGGCTGTTGCTCCCCAGCGCCAGCGTATGTCGTGCCGGACGCGATTCGGGGTCCGGAAACATCGTCGACCATTCGCCATTGAGGGCGGCGCGGCCGGTCGCCGGATCCTTCATCCAGAAATTCACCTTGATGATGTCGTCGACGCTGCCGCCTGCAGCCTCCACGCACAGCCGGATCTGCCTGAAGACGTTGCTGACCTGACCGGCAAGGTCGGGCGGCATGACACCCGTCTCCGGGTCGCGGCCGCTGATGATGCTCGACATCAGGATGTTGCCGATACGGCTGGCATTGGGGATCGGGTTCTCATGCTTGAAGCCCGGGTAGTTGATGCTCTTGCGCTTGGACATCGTTCTCCTCCTGTCGACGGCAGGATTGCATTTCGTGCCGACCTGGCAAATGGTTGTGCAGGGAGGAAAACAATGACGGAAGTCCGATCGGGCGAACTCGTGGAATACGAGCGCGCCGGCGAAGTCGTGGTGCTGCGGCTGAACAGGCCTCACAAGCTCAACGCCTTCAACGACGAGCTCGTCGGTGCGCTGGGCGATGCGCTGCATCGGTTCGACGGCGACCAGGAGGCACAGATCGCCATCCTGTGCGGCAGCGGCCGCGCCTTTTCCAGCGGCGCGGACGTCCAGCAGCGCCAACTGCGCAGCCGGGAGGAGTTCCTCAAGCTCGGCGGGCCGCAGGGGCGGGGAACGCACTCTGCCGACCTGTTGACCAAGGCGGTCAACTGGAAGCCGGTGATCGCTGCCGTCCACGGCTACGTCATGGGCCTGGCGGTCGGCATCGTCCTGGAGTGCGATCTGATCGTTGCCGAGGAAGGGACCCGGTTCCAGATTACCGAGACGTCGCGCGGACTCGGGGCGGCGAAGTACTGGGGCCTGATGCAGCTTCGTGGCGCCGGCGCCTTCGCGATGGAGGCTGCCCTCACTGGCCGCTTCTTCACGGCCGAAGAGGCACTGGCGGCCAATCTGATCAACCGGGTGTCTGCCAGGGGCGGACATCTGGCAGCGGCGCACGAACTGGCAGGGGAGGTCCTGCGCAATCCGCCACTCAGCGTCCGTTCGACGGTGCGCATCCGGCGCTGGCACATGGACCGCCTGGGACGCGAGATCATGCACCAGACGGCACCCGAGCGCCTCTACCTTACGGAAGACTTCCAGGAGGCCGCACGCGCCTTCGCCGAGAAGCGCAAGCCTGCAAAATTCAGGGGGCGATGATCATGAGGGGAAGCAGCGAGCGAATTCTCACCAGCCATGCCGGCAGCCTGCCGCGCCCGGACGAGCTGATCGAGGCCAATCGACGACGAGAAACGGGGCAGGTCGACGAGCGGGCGTTCCAGGGCGCATTGACGGAGGCCGTGGCGGATGTCGTGCGCCGGCAGGTTGCAGCCGGCATCGACGTGCCGGGGGACGGCGAGTCCGGCAAGTCGATGGGGCACAAGATCAACTATCGCGCCTGGTGGAGCTATTCCTTCCAGCGGCTGGGTGGCCTCGAGGTGAGAGGCCTCGGCCTGTACGATTTCCCGGCGCGCCGCTCCAGCCCCGGCAACGTCGTGCTCTCCAGCTTCGGCGACCGCCGCGACCGCGCGCGCTTTGCCGTCGCCTATGGCGATCCCGAATCGGGCGTGTCGACCGGGCCGCGGGCGACCGATTGGCCGACATGCATTGCGCCGGTCACCTATACGGGTCAGGCGGCCATCGCTGCCGACATCGCCAACTTCAAGGCGGCACTTGCCGCGAACGGCGTGGCCGAGGGCTTCATGACCTCGATCGGGCCGGGCAGCGCTTCGCGAATCGGCAACGAACACTATGCGACGGACGAGGAATTCATCTTCGCCTGCGCCGAGGCGATGCGCGAGGAATACAAGGCGATCATCGACGCCGGCCTGATCCTGCAGATCGACGATCCGGCGATCGCGGAGAATTTCGACCAGATCAATCCCGAGCCGACGCCGGAGGAGTACCGCAGGTTCACCATGCCGCGCGTCGAGGCGTTGAACCATGCGTTGCGTGGATTGCCCAGGGATCGTGTCCGCTTCCACCTCTGCTGGGGCAGCTGGCATGGCCCGCACACCACTGACATCCCGATGCGCGAGATCGTCGGTGTCATGTTGGCGATCGATGCCGGTGCCTATTCGTTCGAGGCGGCCAATGTGCGCCACGAGCACGAATGGGCCGTGTGGAAGGACACGAAGCTGCCGGACGACAGGCTGATCCTGCCCGGCGTGGTGAGCCATGCCACCAATGTAGTCGAGCATCCCGAGCTGGTAGCTGAACGCATAGGGCGTTTCGCGGGACTGGTCGGCCGCGAGCGGGTCATCGCCTCGACCGACTGCGGGCTGGGAGGTCGTGTCCATCGCGATATCGCCTGGGCCAAGCTCGAGTCGCTGGCCCAGGGAGCGGCGCTCGCCAGCAGGCAGCTATGGTGACGGGGACCGGATGAGATCATCCGCCATTTCGCGCAGCCTGTTGCGCTGGATCTTCAGGCCGTTGGGCGAGGGTGTGCGCGGAAATTCGTCGATTGCGAAGGTGCGGATCGGCACCTTGTAGCTGGCCAGGCCCTGGCGGCAGTGGGCGATGACCGCCGCCTCGTCGAGCGTCGCGCCGGGATGCAGGATGACGAACGCCACCGGGCGAACGCCATCGGGGCGGGGCAGGGCGATGGTCTGACAGGCGGCGATGCCCGCCATTTTCTGGATGTGGGTCTCGATCTCCAGCGGATTGACCAGGAAGCCGGAGAGCCTGAGCACATCGCCCATGCGGCTGAGGAAGGTGAAGCCGCCCCTGCCGTCGAGCTGGGCGAGGTCGCCCGTCCGGACGTAGCCATCCGCGGTCATGGCCTGCGCCGTCGCGTCGGGATTGCCGTAGTAGCCCATCATCAGGGACGGGCCGGCGCATTCGAGCGCCCCGGGCTGGCCCGGGCCGAGCAGCGCGCCGGTCTCGGGATCGCGCACGCGCACATGCGCGAGGGGGGATGTCGGAACGCCGCCGCCCAGCTTGCGCCGGGCCACCGGCGCGTTGAGCGGCTGGCGGGCGTAGAGTGCCTGTACCTCGCTCATGCCATAGAGACCGACCAGACGCAGGCCGCGCGGCTGCGCCCGCTCGGGCAGATCCTCCAGCGAGGCGTTGAAGGCCGCATAGCCCGCCCACTTCAGCGAGCGGAACGGCCAGCGGCCGGGCATGATGTCGAGCAGGCGCGCATACATGTCGTCGCTGCCGAACATGGTCGTCGGCCTATGCCGTGCGATCAGGCGTGCGATCTCCTCGATCTCGTAGGATTCGACGAGCACCGAAGGCTTCCCGGCAGCCAGTGTCGCCAGCGTCTGGTTGAAGCCGAACACGCCGCACAGCGGCAGGACGGCCAGCGACAGCGTGTCGGGCGCCGTGAAGCCGAAGGTCCGCGCCACCTGCTGGGCATGGCTCGCGATCGCACCCTGGCGGTGCAGCACGAACTTCGGTGCGCTGGTCGTGCCTGAGGTGGTGAAGATGTTGCACGGCGTTCTCGCCGAGGCGTGGCTGGTCGCCAGCGGCGGCCGTGACAGCAGGCGGTCGAACGGTACACGGCGCCGCTGCTCCAGGGCCGGAGGCACCCTGGCCGGCACCTCGCCGACGGTGACGATTGCCGCCAGGCGGCCCAGCGACTGAGGGTCGATATCGGCCAGGATCGACAGGAAGTCGATGCCGCGGAAGGACGGGGCGCAGACCAGCACCTTGGCCTGCGACCGGCCGACGATGTCGGCGACCTCGACGGCGCGGTACCGCGTGTTCACGGCAACGGCGATCGCGCCCAGCCGGGCGCAGGCGAAGTAGAGAATCGGATAGGCCGGGATGTTCGGCAGCCACAGCGCCACGCGGTCGCCCGGTCCGACGCCGAGATCCGACAGACCCTGCGCCGCCCGTGCGGCCCGGTCGAACAGGGTCGCGAAGCTGATCGTCTGGTCGCGATGGATGAAGGCCGGCGCATCGGGCTTCGCGTCGGCGATGTCGGCGAGCAGCGTCCACACGTCGGCGGCAGGTTGGGCGAGGGGCATCGCCGCCGAGTCTAATGCACATTGGGCCCGGGTGGAATCGGCCGGACCATGCATGTTGTTCAAGCCCGGCGTGGCCGCCGCAACAGTCGCAGCAACGGGGGCAAGACGACCAGGGCGATCATCAGCACGCCCAGTGTCCCGGCGATCGGCCGCGCGAAGAATGCCGAGATGTGACCTTCGGACTTGATCATCGACGTGATGAAGTGCTCTTCGAGCAGGGTGCCCAGCACCATGCCGAGGATGGCCGGCGCGACGGGGATGCCGTTCTCCTCCATGAACCAGGCGAGCACGCCGAAGCCCAGCATCATGGCGACGCCGACCACCGAATTGTTGATGGCGAAGGCGCCGAGAAGGCAGAAGACCAGGATACAGGGCAGCAGCGCCCGCCGCGGCATGCGCAGGATCTGCTTGTAGCTCTTGATGGCGGCCCATCCGAAGGGCAGCATCAGCAGGTTGGCCAGGATGAACAGCAGGAACACGGCGTAGACGCTGGGCGCGTTGTCCATGAACAGCGTCGGCCCCGGATTGAGATTCTTCATGTAGAGCACGCCGATCACGATGGCCGTGATGGAATCGCCCGGGATTCCGAACACCATGGCCGGAATCCAGGCGCCGGCGAGGGCGCTGTTGTTGGCGGCGCCGGATTCGACGATGCCCTCGATATGGCCGGTGCCGAACTTCTCCGGCTCCTTCGAGAGCTTCTTGCTCATGGCGTAGGACATCCAGGCCGCGATGTCGGCACCGGCGCCGGGCAGGGCGCCGATCAGCGTGCCGAGCAGACTGCCACGCAGCGTCTGAATGCGATACTTGCGGAACAGGTCCCACATGCCGCGGAACACGTTGCCGATCTTGGCCTGCGCCGTCTCCAGCGGCGCGGCGACGGTGATCGTGGACCGCATCACCTCGGAAACGGCGAACATGCCCACCATGATGGGGATGAGCTCGGCGCCGCCCATGAGTTCGGGCATGCCGAAGGTGAAGCGCGGGAACGCCGCTGGATTGTCGAGACCGACCGTCGCCACCAGCAGGCCGATCAGCAGCGAGAGCAGTCCCTTGAGCCTGTCGCCGGTAGCGATGAAGACGGCGCAGGAGAGGCCAAGGAGCGTCAGCCAGAAATACTCGAACGAGCTGAAGCGCAGGGCGAACTCGGCGAGCATCGGGGCCGCCAGGATCAGCACCATGGTGCCGAACAGACCGCCGATCACCGAGAAGACCAGGCCGCAGCCCAGCGCCAGCTCGCCCTGGCCCTTGCGTGTCAGCGCATAGGCCTCGTCGGTATAGGCCGCGGAGGCCGGCGTCCCCGGGATTCGAAGCAGGCAGTTCGGGATGTCGCCGGCGAAGATCGCCATCGCGGTCGCCGTCACCATGGCGGCGATGGCCGGGATCGGCGGCATGAAGAACGTGGCCGGCACCAGCAATGCCGTCGCCATGGTGGCCGTCAGGCCGGGGATGGCGCCGACGAACAGGCCGAAGGCCGCTGAGACGACGACGATCCACAGGACATACGGGTCCATCACCATGGCGAAGGCCTGGGCGAAAACCGCAACGGTCATGGGTACACCACGCTCTGCAGAAGGCCCCATGGCAAGGGCACCCGCAGCAGCTTGTAGAACGCCAGATGCATGACGATGGGGAAGGCGATCGCCAAGGCCATCGCCGGCAGCGGCTTCAGACCGAACACCAGAAGCCAGGCGAGCATCGCCACGGTCGCGGCGATATGGAAGCCGAGGAAGTCGCTGGTGAGTACATAGAACAGCAAGCCGAGCGGCACGCTCAGGAAGCGTGCCAGGGTGACCGGATCCCGGAACCACGCATCGAAGGAGACCAGCTGGCTTCCCGCCGTGCGATGGCGCAGGCCACGGAAGGCCAGCAGGCCACCGCAGACGACCATGCCCGCGGCGATCACGCCGGGGAACAACGCCGCGCCGAACCGCTGGCCGGGGATGACCGGAAATCCCTGTACGTGCCACAGCACGATCGCCCCCAGGAGCACGAAGAGCGCTCCCAGGATCGCATCATCGACTTTCATGTGCTGGTTGCGGCTCTACTTGGCGATGCCGACGGCTTTCATCACGGCGCCGAGATCCTTGTCCGATTTCTCCATGAAGGTGGCGAACTCGGCTGACGGCGCCCACATCACGCCGAAGCCGCGCTGCTTCATGAAGTCGTTGAACTCGGCGCTCTTGTGCACCTTCTCCAGCGCGGCGAGCAGCTTGTCGGCGATGTCCTTGGGCAGGCCCTTCGGTGCGACGATGCCGCGCCATGCAGCCAGCGTCCAGTCGCTGCCGGTGGCCGCCTTCAGCGTCGGCACGTTGGGATAGAGAGCGGCCGGCTTGGCATCCATGATGGCAAGGCTGCGCACCTTGCCGGCATCGATCAGCGAACGCGCCTCCGGCAGCGAGCAGGGCACGATCTCGATGCCGCCTGCCACGAGATCCTGCAGGCCGGGTGCCGCGCCGTTCGACGGAACCCAGGGCGATGCCGCGGGGTCGACGTTCAGCGAACGCAGCATGCCGGCGATCGCGAGATGCCAGATGCCGCCCTGGCCGGTGCCGCTCGACTTCAGCTTGCCGGGATTGGCCTTGATGGCGTCGACGAGGTCCTTGGCCGTCTTGTACGGCGAGTCGGCGCGGACCTGCAGCCCGGCCGGGTCGGCATTGACGAGAGCGATCGGCGTGTAGGACGCGCCGCTCAGCTGCGTGAGGCCCTGCCAATGCATCATGCCGATCTCGACCGTCGCCATGCCGATCGTGTAGCCGTCGGGTGTGGCGCTCGCGATCGCCTGATGGCCGACCACGCCCGAACCGCCGGTGCGGTTGACGACGTTGACGGGCTGTTTCAACTCCTTCTCGAGCAGGCTGCCGATGATGCGCGCCGTGGCGTCCGTGCCGCCGCCCGCGCCCCACGGTACGATGAGTGTGATCGGGCGCTCCGGCCACGCGGCATGTGCGGTGCCAGCGGCAAGCGCCGCGCCGGCAGCGAGGAGGGCAAACGAACGGCGCATTATAGTCTTCATTGGGTGTTTTCTCCCGGAACTTGTCTGACAATTGACGCAGCATGGCACGACGCGGGCGACCGATGCCAGACTATTTCTCTTCCCGGTAGGCGCCTTGCTGCGCGTCTCGTTGCGTGACGGCGGACCGCCGGTCCGCACGAAAAAATTGTCGTTCTTCGACTACGGGATGTGGCAGGCTTGCATCCTGGGAGTGAAAGCGGAGGTGCATGTCCATGGCGTGCCGATGCGGCAGGGGGCACGGCTAGTGCACGTCCATCGTCGCACCGCGGCGGACAGCGGCGATGAACTGGGGCGCGCCATCCCGGGCGCCAATTTCCATTGCGTCGCCGATTCGGGCCGCTCGTTCGGCGGCCGCTACTGGCACTTGCAAATCGACTGGCTGGTGCTCAGCCGTCTGCAAGTCGACCAACCCAGCGTCGTGACCACCGACGAGAGGGTGCCGGACTTCAGCGTCTGGCATCTCATGGGCCCGTTCTGCTCGGCGAACGGCAGCGTCGTCGCCGGTAATGAGCTCGTCGAGGTCCGTCACGGCGAAGGCGGCACGATGCGCAGCAGCGAGGGAGCGCAGGTCACGACGTTCGGACTGCAGTCCTCCCTGTTCACGGAGGCGCCGGAGCTGGAACTGCCCTTCGCGCCATCCACCCGCCGCTTCGGCGGCCGCAGCGGTCGCTGGCGGATGCCGTCGGAGGCGCCACGGCAGCGCTTCAACGCGGTCACCCACGCGATCTGGGAGCAGATCGAGCAGCAGCCGCGGCTCCTTGCATCGTCGGCCACCCGTGCGGCGCTGCGCGACGCGGTTCTCGAGGCCATCATGCCGCTCGGCGAGTCCGGCACGTTCCGGCCCGACCGCGCGGCAGTCCGTCGTCATACCCGTATCGTCATTCGTCTCGAACGCGCAGTCGAGGCGGCAGGCGACGAGCCGCTCGGCATGGCCGATCTGTGCCGTCAGGTCGGCGCCTCGCGACGCTCGCTCGAGGCCGTGATCCGCCAGCATACGGGCAAGTCGCCGTGGGAGTATCTGCGCTGGCGCCGGCTGTGGCGGGCGCATGCCATGCTGCGCCGCCCGGAGAGCGACGACACCACGGTGACGGACGTCGCGTTCAGGCTGGGCTTCTGGCATTTGAGCCGCTTTGCGGCCACCTATACGGCGACCTTCGGCGAGCGGCCGAGCGCTACCCTCGCAAGGGCCCTGGGCGGCACCACGCACTGACCGTCCGCATTCCTGCGCAATCCGGATAGCCGGGCAGGCCTCGATCCCCCTAGCGATGACGAATGAAGTGCGGTCAGGAGTGGATCGGAATGCGCTGGCTTCGTTCTCCCGCATTGGCTTGGCTGCTTGGCGCCGTGTTGGCGCTGCCGGCCGTGCTGACGGCCGCCGGCGCCGTTGCTGCCGACGAGGAGGACCAGGTCAGCGCGGCCCAGCCGGGGGGCAGGGCGGGGACAGTCGCTGGCGATCCGGACGCCTGGCGCTTCCAGGCGACGGCCTATGGCTGGCTGATCGGGGTGTCGGGCAACATGACGGCGCGCGGCCAGACCGTGGACATCAACGCCAACTTCTTCCAGGTCGTCGACAAGAGTGATTCGCTGGCGGCCTTCATGGGCTATGCCGAGGCGGACAAGGGCAAGGTCGGTGTCTATGCCGACCTCGTCTGGACGAAGCTCGGCTTCGACAAGTCGGCCGTGGCCTACCGCAATCCGCTGCCTGGCGTGCAGCTGAGCGCCAAGACCAATGCGGCGCTGACGACGACCATGACGATCGTCGAAATGGGCGGCCTCTACGAGTTCGCCAACTGGCGGCACGGGCCGGGCTCCTTCACCGCCGTCGATTCGATCGTCGGATTCCGTTACTGGAACAACACCGCGTCGCTCAATCTCGACGTTCTTGCCTCGGTCAATGTGGCGAGCCTCGGCATCGAGGCTGGGCGCAGCTTCTCGATCGCCCATGGCGGCGGCCAGAACTGGGTCGATCCGCTGCTCGGCCTGCGCCTGCGGCATCAGTTCACGCCGAGCCAGCACCTGATGGTGCGCGGCGACGTCGGCGGCTTCGGCTTCGCCAGCCAGTTCGCGTGGCAGGCCGCCGCCGTCTACAGCTACTCCTGGCAGTTCAGCGGCTATTCGCTGGCCGGCGTGCTGGGATATCGCGCCCTCGGCGTGAGCTACGTCAGCGGCACGGGCATCAACGCGTCGGGCATCGACGCGGTTCTGCACGGTCCGCTGATCGGCGCGAGCATCAAGTTCTGACGCCGCGACCTGGTGACGCCCGAAGGGCATCCGATCCCACAGGTGCAAGGAGAAACGACCATGCCCGGACCGATCACGATCTTCAGCGCGCGCAGGATCATCACCATGGATCCGGCGGTGCCAGAGGCGACGCATGTCGCGGTGCGCGACGGCCTGATCGTCGAAGTCGGCGACCTCGACGACTGCAGCGCCTGGGGCGCCTACGCGCTCGACGACCGTTTCGGCGACAGCGTGCTGATCCCTGGCCTGATCGAGAGCCACGCTCATCTGCTCGACGGCCTGCTGTGGGCCAAGGCCGAGTATGTCGGTCCCGTCGATCGGCACGATCCGTCCGGCACGCTGCGCAAGGGCGTCAGCAACCTGCCGGCGCTGATACGGCACCTGAAGAGAGTCGAGGCGGCGATGTCGGACGCGTCGCGTCCGCTGATCGGCTGGGGGGTCGATCCGTCCCTCAACGACCCCATCACGCCGATCACGCGGCACGACCTCGACCAGGTGTCCTCGACGCGTCCGATCTTCCTGCTCCATTCGAGCTGCCATATCGCCTACGTGAACTCCGCGACCCTGGCGCTTGCCAACTATGCGGCGATCAGGACGCCGGGCGTGTTGCGCGACTCCGCCGGCATGCCGACCGGCGAGCTGCAGGAAATGGCCGCCATGATGGCTGCCATCAAGGCGGTGGCCTCCGATCTCGTCGGCGGCTCCGCCGACGCCGTCCAGTTCTACAATTTCGCGAAGGTCGCCCAGGCACGCGGCGCCACGACCATCGTCGATGGTGGCAGCAGCACCTATTTCGATCCGGCCTTCCTCGCGGCTGCCCTGGCCGCCACCGGCGCCGACGACTTTCCGGCCCGCATCGTGGCCCATCACAACGGGATCACTGTGCCGACCGTCGAGGAGATGATCCGCTTCGCGACATCGCTCGAAGGCAAGGGCAACGACAAGCTGGCGTTCCAGGGACTCAAGATCATCCTCGACGGTTCCAACCAGGGCTTCACGGGACGGCTGCGGCCGCCCGGCTATCTGGCGAGCGGCGCCAACGGCCTGTGGAACCGGGGACCGGACGAACTCAAGACGCTGGTGCCCGCGCTGCACGACGCGGGGCTCCAGATCGTGGCGCACTGCAATGCCGACCAGGCGGCCGAGCTGTTCATCGAGGCCGTGGCCGTCGCCCAGGCGCGCAAGCCGCGCTTCGACCACCGCCATTTCATGGTCCACGGTCAATTGCTCGACGAATCGCTGATGCGCCGCATGGCGGCACTCGGCATTCATGCGACGCTGTTCTCCAACCACCTCTACTATTGGGGCGAGTTCCATCGCGCCCACACATTCGGCGCCTTCCGTTCGGCTGCGATGAATCCGGCGGCGACGGCGCTGCGCCTGGGGATCGTTACCGCCGCTCACAGCGACACGCCGGTCTCGCCGGTCGATCCGCTGCTGACGGCATGGTGCGCAGCCAACCGCGTCACGGCGTCGGGGCGCGTGCTCGGACCGAACGAGCGGGTGAGCGTCTACGACGCGCTCCGCATGATGACCTTCAACGCCGCGTTCCTGCTGCATCGCGATCACGAAATCGGCAGCATCCGCGTCGGCAAGCGTGCCGATTTCACCGTGCTCGGCAGCGATCCGCTCGCAGTCGATCCGATGGCGCTCAAGGACGTGCCCGTCCAGGGCACCATCGTCGGCGGGCGCGTCTTCCCCGCACGGTGACGGTGCCATGGCGCACGTCAGGAATCCGTGCCCCCGCCCGATTCTGGTGACCGTGATCGGCGGCTATCTCGGCGCCGGCAAGACGACGCTGCTCAACAGGCTTCTGGCGGAGGCGGAGGGCCGGCGCCTCGCTGTACTGGTGAACGACTTCGGCGAGATCAATATCGATGCCGCCCTGGTCGCCAGCCGCAGCGGCGACGCCATCAGTCTTGCCAATGGCTGCGTCTGCTGCTCGATCGGCGACAATCTCGGCGACACGCTCTATGACCTCGCCGAGCGCGCCGACGGACCCGAGCACATCGTCATCGAGGCGAGCGGGGTCGCGGATCCGGGGCGGATCGCGCACTACGCCGGCTGCCACCCCCGCCTTCGACTGGATGGCATCGTGGTCGTTGCCGATGTCGAGACCGTGCAGGCGAGGACGGCCGACAAGTATGTCGGCGACGTGGTGGGCCGGCAGCTCGATTCCGCCGACCTGATCGTGCTCAGCCGGACCGATCTGGTCGGGGCCACGGTGACGAAGGCCGTCCGCGACTGGATTGCGGACATGGTCCCGGGGGCGCGCATATACGATGCGAAGGCCGGGCAGGGTGCAGTCGGCCTCCTGCTCGTCGGCGGAAGCACGAGGGACGCCCGGCCGCGGCGGGAGGCAGACCACCACGGGATGTTTCGATCGTGGCGCTTTTCCAGTGCTCTTCCGATCGATGAAGCGAAGTTGCGCGGCGCGCTGGCGACGCTTCCCGCCGTCGTGCTTCGTGCCAAGGGAATCGTAAGCCTCGCCGGCAAGCCCGGCCG
>QFCS01001298.1_pt1 | contig 12512 bp, 10 predicted proteins | sample 3576561 | NCBI WGS metagenome assembly QFCS01 | reverse complement strand
GCGGACCGGGCGGTGCGCCGGGCGAGGTGCTCGACGACCTGCTCCGCCAGGCGGAGGCGGGCCTGGCCGCGGTGCGGCTCGGCAACGCGGCGGCCGCGCTGCGGTTGGCGGCCGCCTACACCGCCGGGCGCGAGCAGTTCGGCCAGCCGCTCGCGACCTTCCAGGCCGTGCGGCAGCGGCTCGCCGACGGCTACATCGACGTCGAGGCGATGCGGCTGACCTCCTGGCAGGCCTGCTCCGCGCTCGACGACGCGGACGGCGCGGACCGCTCGCCCGGCTCGACGGCCGAGGCCGACCGCGCCGTCGCCATCGCCCGCTTCTGGGCCGCCGACGGCGGACACCGGGTCCTCTCGACGGCCCAGCACGTCCACGGCGGCATCGGGATCGACCTGGACTACGGCCTGCACCGCCACTTCCGGCTGGGCAAGCATGTCGAGATGACGCTCGGTCCCGCCGGTGACCAGCTGCGCCGGCTCGGACGGCGCTTCGCCGAGGAGAGGATGCCGGTATGAGCTACGAGAACGTCACGCTGGACGTCGACCACGGCGTCGCCACCATCACGCTCGACCGGCCCGAGAAGCTCAACGCGATCAGCCCGGAGCTGTGGGACGACCTGGAGGCCGCGCTCGCGGAGGTCAAGGGCGGCACCGCCGTGCGCGTCGTACGGATCAAGGGCGCGGGACGCTCCTTCTGCGCCGGCTACGACATGACGAGCGGGTCGTCGGTGTACGCGATGGCGCCGGAGGGCGACGGCAGCGCCGCGCCGGCGGGCAGCGTGCCGCCGACCGAGCTCGGCGAGTCCGTGCTGGTCCGCGACCGTGAGCGGCTGCGCGAGAACATCGAGCGCTGGCTGCGGATCTGGAACTACCGCAAGCCCGTGGTCGCGCAGGTGCACGGTCACTGCCTGGCCGGCGGCCTGGACCTGATCGGCGTCGCCGACATCGTGTACGCCGCGGAGGACGCCCGCTTCGGCCACCCGGCCGCGCGGGGCCTGGGCATCCCGCCGACCCTCGGCATGCTGCCGATGAAGATCGGCCTGTCGCGCACCAAGCAGCTCTTCTTCACCGGCGACACCATCGGCGGCGCGAAGGCCGAGCGGATCGGGCTGGTCGACGAGGTGTTCCCCGCCGACCGCCTCGACGAGGAGACGCTGGCGCTGTGCCGCCGGATCGCGCTCGTGCCGACCGACGCGCTCAACCTGCACAAGCACGTGGTGAACCGGTGGGCCGAGATCATGGGCCTGCGGCTGGGCGCCCTCGAGGGCGCCGAGTTCGACGCCATGTTCCACGTCACTCCCGCCAGCGGGGAGTTCGGCCGGATCGTCGCCGAGCAGGGGCTCAAGGCGGCACTCACCTGGCGCGACGGCGCCTTCGACGCATGAGCGGAGAGGACGGCACCGGGATGCTCGCCCTGGTCACCGGAGGAGCGCGCGGCATCGGCGCCGCCATCGCCGAGCAGATCGTCGCCGACGGCGGGCGGGTCGTCGTCGCCGACGTCGACGAGACCGCCGGCGAGGCCCTCGCCGACCGGCTCGGCGATCGCGCCCGGTTCGTGCGGTGCGACGTCACCGACGAGGCGTCGGTCGCCACGGCCGTCGCGGCCACGGCGGCGCTCGGCCCGGTCGACGCCGTCTTCGCCAACGCGGGCGTCGTCGGCGTCACCGGCCGGATCGAGGACACCGAGCTCGCCGACTTCCGGCGTACGACGGACCTGCTGGTCACCAGCGTCTTCCTCACCGTCAAGCACGCGGTGCGCGTGATGCGGCCCCAGGGGCACGGCGCGATCGTGTGCACCGGCAGCGTCGCCAGCGTCCGCGGCGGGCTCGGCCCGCACGTCTACACCGCCGCCAAGCACGCGGTGAAGGGCCTCGTGGAGTCCGTCGCCGTCGAGCTCGCGCCGTCGGGCCTGCGGATCAACGCGGTCGCGCCGGGCGGGACCGTCAGCTCGCTGTCGGCCGGGCTGATGGGCGACGTCGACGACCTCGACACCCCGTACCGGCGGCTCGCCGCGAACTCCTCCAGCGGCGTGCCCACCACGTCGGCCGACATCGCCGACGCCGCGCTCTTCCTCGCGCGGGCGCCGCGGATCAACGGTGCCTGCCTGGTCGTCGACGGCGGGGACGACGTGCTCGCCCAGAAGGGCCGCTCCTACTACGGCTGAGCCGGGCGTCCGGCTCGCCTCAGGTGAGGTGAAGGCCGCCGTCGAGGACGACCACCTCGCCGGTGAGGTAGCCGTTGGCGACGATCGCGGCCACGAGGTCCGCGACGTCCTCCGGCGTCGCCGCGCGTCGCATCGGCGCGCGGGTCGCCCACGTCTCCTGCGCGTCGGTCCAGGTCCGCGTCATCGGGGTGTCGACCAGGCCCGGCGCGACCGCGTTGACCCGGACGCGGGGGCCGAGCGCCGCGGCCAGCAGGGCCGTGGTGTGGTTGAGCGCGGCCTTGCTCGCGGCGTACGGGACCGAGGAGCCCTTGGGGCGCACGCCGGCGTGGCTGGTGATGTTGACGACGCAGCCTCCGCCCGCACGCGGCGAGGCCTGGAGGGCCGCCAGGGCGGCCGTCGTCACCACCCAGGGCGCGATCAGGTTGACCTCCAGCAGGCGCCGCCAGTCCGCGGCCGACGCGGCCGCCAGGTCGGCGTGCGAGATCGGCCAGCTGATCCCGGCGTTGTTGACCAGCACGTCGAGCCGCCCGTGCAGCGCGACCGCGTCCGCGCCCAGGCGCTCGGCCTGGGCGTCGTCGGCCAGGTCGGCCTGCAGGAAGTCCCCGCCGATCTCCGCGGCCACCCGCTCGCCCGCCTCCCGGCTGGTGCCGGCGTGGACCACCACCGTGAACCCGTCGGCGGCCAGGCGTCGCGCGATGCCGGCCCCGATCCCCGAGCTGCTGCCGGTCACCAGGGCCACGGGTCGGTCGGTCACGACGGCGATCCTCCCATCCCGGCCCCGTCGGGGCGGGTCACAGGGTGAGGGCGAGCTCGCGGGCCTGTCTGGTCGCCCACACCAGGCGCCGCGGCGCGTAGGCGTCGCCGATGACGTCCGCGGCGACCCCGGCGGCCCGCAGGTCGTCGGCGAGCCCCGTCCGCGGGACCGCGCCGCAGGCCAGCACGACGCTGTCGACGCCGGTGAGATCGCGCAGCTCGCCCGAGTAGACGTGGCGTACGACGACCCGTCCGGCCTCGATCAGCACCGGCTGCTCGGAGCCGCGCAGCACCACCCCGCCCGCGTCGAGCCGCCCCAGGATCGAGCCCAGGGAGTAGCGGCTCACCAGCGGCGCCGGGCCCGCCGTGCCGTGCACCAGGGTCACCCGGTGCCCGCGCCCGGCCAGGTGGTCGGCCACCGACAGCGGCGGCAGGTGGTCGTCCTGCGCGATCACCACGACGTGCTCGCCGAGCTCGGGCGAGCCGTCGAGGACGTCGACGGAGGTGTGCACGTGCGGCAGGTCCGCGCCCGGGACCGCCGGGCGCCGCGGCGTCGCTCCCGTCGCGACCACCACCCGGTCCGCCCCGTACGACGCCACGTCGGCCGCGCTCGCCGCGCGGCCCGTCTCCACCCGCACCCCGGCGGCGGCCAGGCGCCGCTCCTGCCAGGCCAGGTAGGCGCGGTAGTCCTCGTGGCGCGGCGCCCGGGCGGCGGTCCGCAGCGCTCCGCCGAGCGTCTCGTCCCGCTCCCACAAGGTGACGTCGTGGCCGCGCTCGGCGGCGATCCCGGCGGTCTCCATGCCGGCGGGTCCGCCGCCGACGACGAGCACGCGGCGTCGTACCTCGGCGGGGCGCACGGCACGGTCGGCCTCCCTGCCGGCCTCGGGGTTGACGGCGCAGGAGAAGGGCGTGCCCTCGACGATGCGGCGGCTGATGCACTCGTTTCCGCCGACGCAGGGCCGGATGTCCTCGGCGCGTCCCTCGCGCGCCTTCACGAGCAGCTGCCCGTCGGCGATGATCGCGCGGGCCATGCCGACGACGTCGGCGTGTCCGGCGGCGAGGACCTCCTCGGCGACGGCGGGGCTGGTGACGCGGCCGGTGTAGACGACGGGGATGCCGACCGCGGCCTTCACCCTGCCGGCCAGGTCGGACCAGGCGGCGGGCCGGTGGTGGTGGGACTGGATGTAGGACGGGTTGCCCCAGGGGCTGCCGATGGCGCAGGAGAGGTAGTCGACGTACCCGCTGGCCTCGAGGGCGCGGGCGATCGCGACGGCGCCGTCGGGGCCGTCGACGCCGTAGCCGCCGGGCTCCTCCTCGCGCAGGTTGAGGCGTACGCCGACGATCCGGTCGGGCCCCATCGCGGCGCGCAGGCCGGCGAGGATCCGCAGCGGGAAGCGCAGCCGGCCGGCGAGGTCGCCGCCGTACGCGTCGTCGCGGTGGTTGGTCAGCGGGGAGAGGAAGTACTCGAGCATGTCGTCGTGGTTGAGGTGCAGCTCGACGCCGTCGGCGCCGGCGGCGGCGACCTGCCGCGCCCCGTGGGCGTACTCCTCGACGAACCAGTCGATCTCGTCGGTGGTCAGGCCGTGGGGGACGAGGTTGACGACGGGGCCGCTGAGTGCGGGCGAGGCGGCGTGGGGCATGCCGCCCTGCAGGATCATCTGGACGGTCAGCACGGTGTCGTCGGCGTGGAGGATGTCGGCGAGCCGCCCGACCCGGTCGAGGAAGTAGGGCTGGCGGAAGTGGCCGTCGTACTGGGCGCCGACGCCGGTGGGCTCGAAGCCGGGGGCGAGGTGGTTGCGCACGTGGGCGGAGACGCCGTCGACCCAGCCGGCGGAGGTGCGCTCGGCCCAGTAGCCGAGGTGGCGCTCGGCGTCCTGCTCGGTGCCCCACAGGGTGGACACGACGTGGGCGTGCGGGGGGAGGACGACGCGGTTCTTGACCGTGAGTGGACCGATCTCGAGGGGGCGGAAGAGGTGGGGGAAGGTCATCGTCGACTCCTCGGTGGCGCCCGGTGGGCGGGAGGTGGGCCTGTGGCTTGGATCATGAATATGGTATTCATAGATAAGTCGCACACGGCAAGAGGCAGGGGAGAGCAGATGGCGGACGCAACGGAGGTCGCCGACTTCCGCGACGCGGTGGCGGGAGCGCTGGACGGACTGTGGCCCGCGGCCGTCGACGCCGCCACGGCCGACGGCCCCAAGGTCGCCGACGTCGCCGCCCAGCAGGGCTGGTTCGAGCTCGGCCCCGAAGGTGCCGTCGACTACCTGCTCGCCGCCGTGCGCACCCTCGGCCGCCGCGCCTGCCCCCTCCCGCTCGCCGACGCGTACGTCGCCACGCGGCTCCTGCCCGAGCTCGCCGACGCGATCGGGGCCGGCGACATCCGGCCCGCCCTCGTGCTGACCACGGGGGCCGCCGCCTCCGACCGGGCCGGCACCCTCGTCGTCGACGACGCCGGCACGACCTCCCACGTGCTCGTCGTCGACACCCACTCCGGCGCCGTCACCCTGCGCGCCACCGCCCACGCCGACGAGCTCGACGGCCTCGCCCGTCCCGCCTGGCGACGGGTCACGCCCGGCGACGTCGTCGCCGAACGGGTCGCCGCGCCCGCCGAGATCGCCGAGGCCGTCGCCGTGCAGCGCCTCGCCGTCGCCGCCCGGGCCGTCGCGGCCGCCGGACGCGCTCACGAGCTCGCCGTCGAGCACGCGCGGAACCGGCAGCAGTTCGGCCGCCTCATCGGCGGCTTCGGCGCCGTCCAGCAGCGCGTCTCCGCCTGCCAGATCGACCTCTCCGCCAGCGACGCCCTCCTCGACGAGGCCGTCGAGGCGCTCCTCGCCGCCCGCCCCGACGCTCCCCTCGCCGCCGCCCTCGCCGCCCGGCACGCCCGCACCGCCGCCGAGCGGATCCTCGCCGGCGCCCAGCACACCCTCGGCGCCGTCGGGTTCTTCGAGGAGCACGACGCCGCCTGGCTGTTCCGCCGCGTCCACACCGACCTCACCCACCTCGGGCACGGCGCGCTCGACGACCGTCGTACCGACGGCGTCGCGGGGCGGCTCCTCGCCGGCGAGGGGCTTCCGCACTTCCACCTCGGCGAGCGTGCCGAGGCCTTCCGCGAGGAGGTCCGCGCGCTGCTGGAGCAGCACCGCTCCGGCGACGTCCCCGGCGCCAGCAACCCCGCCGCCCCCGCCGCCCCCTACGACATCGAGGCGCTGCGGCGCGCGATGGACGAGCAGTCCCTCTTCGCCCTCAACTGGCCCGAGGAGCACGGCGGCCGCGCCGTCAGCGTCGAGGAGCAGGTCGTGCTCCACGAGGAGATGAAGTACGCCGGCGGCCCCGTCGACCGCGCCATGAGCGCCACCATGCTGATCGGCCACTCCCTGCTGCGCCACGGCAGCGACGAGCAGAAGGCCCAGTTCCTGCCGCTGCTCCACGCCGGGCAGATGGCCTTCTGCCTCGGCTACTCCGAGCCCGAAGCGGGCTCCGACCTGGCCTCCCTGCGCACCCGCGCCGTCCGCGACGGCGACGGCTGGGTCATCGACGGCCAGAAGCTGTGGACCACCCGCGGGCGCACCGCCTCGCACGTGTGGCTGGCCATGCGCACCGACCCCGACGCGAAGCCCCGCCACGCGGGCATCACGATCTTCCTCGTGCCGATGGACACTCCCGGCATCACCGTCCAGCAGCACGTCGCCCTGTCCGGGGAGATCTCCTGCACCGTCTTCTACGACGGCGTCCGGGTCCCCGACTCCGCGCGCGTCGGCGAGGTCGACGGCGGCTGGAAGGTCATCACCGACGCCCTCACCGCCGAGCGCGTCGTCATGGGCGGCGTCGCCGCGACCCTGCGCCGCCACTACGACGAGACCCTCGCCGCCCTCCGCGCCCGGATCGCCGCCGGGGGAGAGGTCGACGCCCTCGACCGCGACCGGATCGCATGGACCGGCGCGCGGCTCCAGGCCGCCCGCGCCCTCGTGCTCCGCGCCACCCGGTCCATGGACGGCGGCGGCGACGCCCGGCTCGCCGGCCCCATGGCCGCCGTCCTCAGCGGCGACCTCGCCGAGGAGCTCGGCCGCACCTGCCTCGACGTCCTCGGACCCGAGGCCGCCCTCGCCGGCCGGTACGACGCCGCGCTGCGCGTCGCGCCCATGTACGTCATCGGCGGCGGCACCAACGACATCCAGCGCGGCATCATCGCCCGCGGCCTCGGCCTGCCCCGGGAGTGAGCCGTGCGGACCGCGTTCACCGACCTCGTCGGCGTCGACCAGCCCCTCGTCGGGTTCAGCCGCTCACCCGGTGTGGTGGCGGAGGTGTCGCGGTCCGGTGGGCTCGGGGTGCTCGCCGCGACCGCCTACACGCCCGACGAGCTCGACGCGCAGCTGGACTGGATCGAGCAGCGCACCGGCGGGGCGCCGTACGGGGTGGACCTGCTGGTCCCGGTGGCCACGCAGGGTGCCGAGGGGCGTGACCTCGTCGCGAGCCTGCGCGCGCAGATCCCGCAGGAGCACCGGGACTTCGTCGCGGGGCTGCTGCGGCGTCACGACCTCGATCCCGCGCTCCTCGCCGCGGCGCCCGGCGCCGACAGCACCGCCGCCGCGGTGGCGCCCGGCGGGGTGGAGGCGCTGCTCGACGTGACCTTCGCGCACCCGGTCGCCCTCGTCGCCAACGCCCTCGGCCCGCCGCCGCCCGCGATGGTGGAGCGCGCCCACGCGGCCGGCGTCGTCGTCGCCTCCCTCGTCGGCCGGCGCGACCACGCGGAGCGCCAGCTCGACGCGGGCGTCGACGTCCTCGTCGCGCAGGGCACCGAGGCCGGCGGGCACACCGGCACCATCGCCACCACCGTGCTGACCCCCGAGGTCGTCGCGGCCGCGGGCGACAAGCCCGTGCTCGCGGCCGGCGGCATCGCCACCGGCGACCAGCTCGCCGCCGCCCTCGCGCTCGGCGCCGCCGGCGCCTGGTGCGGGTCGGTGTGGCTCTCGACCGTCGAGGACATCACCCCCGACGCCGTGAAGCGGAAGCTCCTGGAGGCGGGCAGCCACGGCACCGTCCGCTCGCGGACCCGCACCGGCAAGCCGGCCCGTCAGCTGCGCAGCGCCTGGCACGACGCCTGGGAGGCGCCGGACGCGCCGCAGCCGCTGCCGATGCAGCAGCAGGTGCTGCTCGCCAAGGACGCCTGGGCCGTCATCGACGCCGCCGCCGAGGAGGGCCACGAGGGTGCGATCGCGCTCGAGTCCTTCTTCATCGGCCAGGTCGTCGGCGGGTTCGCGCGGCTGCGCCCCACCGCCGACGTCGTCGCCGACCTCGTCACGGGCTGCGAGCGGCGCCTGCGCACGCTCGCGGCGCTCCTCGACTGACCCCGACCGAACCCGCATTCGACCGAAGGAGAGAGCATGACCCTGGGCGACAAGCGCATCCTCATCACCGGAGCCGCCCGCGGCATGGGCCGCGAGATCGCGCTCGAGGCGGCCCGGCAGGGCGCCGGCCACGTCGGCCTCACCGACGTCGAGCCCGACGGGCTCGCCGAGACCGAGGCGCTCGTGCGGGCCGAGGGCGCCGAGGTGCGCTCCGTCGTGGCGAACCTGCGCTCCTCCGACGAGATCCGCGCCATGGTCGACGAGATCGCCGCCTGGGCGGGCGGTCTCGACGTCCTGGTCAACAACGCCGGTGTCCTCGACCACCTCTTCACCGACGCCGACAAGGTCGCCGTCGACACCCTCGACGAGGACACCTGGGACGCCGTCCACGACATCAACCTGAAGGCGGTGTGGCTGGCGACCAAGTACGCCGCGCCGTACCTGCGCGCCTCCGACCGCGGCCCCAGCATCGTCAACGCCGCGTCCGTGTCCGGGATGAACGGCTCCGGCATGACGGCGTACGGCGTCACGAAGGCCGCCGTCCTCCAGCTGACCCGCACCACGGCCATCAACCTCGCCCCCCACGTGCGCGCCAACTCCTACTCGCCCGGCGCGATCAAGACGCCGATGGGCGACTCGCACCTCGCGTCCTCCTCGGACCGGCTGGCCACGGCACGGGCGATGTACGGCACGCATCTCATCCCGCGCCGCGGCACCGTCAACGAGATCGCCCAGGTGGTCTGCTTCCTCGCCAGCGACGAGGCGTCCTTCCTGACCGGCATCAACGTGCCCGTCGACGGCGGCACCACGGCGTGGCGCGGGATGCGCGACGTCGAGCTCGACATCGACCTGGACTGAACGCTCTGCCCGCCGGCCGGCCCCGGCCGGCGGGGGAGACGTCAGCCGGGCCAGCCGGCGCCGAGGTCGGTGCCGACGTCGAGGTCCATCCGCAGTCGGGCGAAGCGGGGCGCGCCGTCGTGGACGACCACGTCCGCGTCGTACCGGCCCCAGCCGAGGACGGAGGCGCCGGGCGCGCGGGCCACGAAGACGAAGTAGGCCCGGGCACCCAGACGTCCGGGCCCCTCCCAGCGCACCTCGGCGTTGGCGACGAAATGCCGCTTGTCGACGGGCTTCTCGCCCCACGAGCGGTCGAAGTACCCGCCGATCTCGTCGGGTCCGGTGAACTCGCCCTGCCGGTTCGAGACGACGCCGTCCGCGGCGAAGAGGGCGACCATCGGCTCGATCGACGCGGCGTCCGCCGCCCGTGCGTACGACGCGAGGAGCTGCCGGGTGGCCTCGATCTCCTCCAGGCGCAGGAGCCGGTCGGTGTCGCTCACTGGTTCCCTCACTGGTTCCCTCACTGGGCCGCTCACTGGGGCGCTCACTGGGGCGCCGGGAAGGACGGGCGGCGCTTCTCCAGGAAGGAGGTCGCACCCTCCACCATGTCGTCGCTGCCGACGGCCTGCACCAGCATGCCCAGGCCGGACATGAAGTTGTCGCGCGCGGAGTTCCACCACACGTTGGAGCTGACCTTCGCGATCTCCAGGTAGCGCGGGCTGAGCGCCGCGATCTCCGCGACGACGGCGTCGACCGCATCGACCAGGTCCTCGTCCGGCACGACCTGGTTGACCAGGCCGAGCTCGAGGGCCTGCTCGGCGGAGTAGCGGCGGCACAGGAAGGCCATCTCCTTGGCCCGCTTCTCGCCGAGCTGGACCCCCAGCACGTTGGTCGCCCCGGTCACGGGGGCGCTGCCCACGCGCGGACCGGTCTGGCCGAAGGTCGCCGACGCGGCGGCGATCGCCAGGTCGCAGGCCACGACCAGCTCGTTGCCGCCGCCCGCCGCGGCTCCGTTGACGGCCGCGATCACCGGGCGCGGGTGGTTGCGCACGGCGTCGAAGAGCGCCAGCGACATCCGGTAGAGGCCGCGCATCTCCGGCAGGGTCGGCGTACCGAGCAGATCGAGGGCACCGCCGGCGCAGAAGCCGCCCGGTGCGCCGGTGATGACGACCGCGCGGGCGCTCGTGCTGTCCTCCAGGGCCGCGACCGCGGTCGCCGCCATCGCCGGGTCGAACGCGTTGCGCCGCTCCGGTGCGTCGAACGTGATCCAGACGGCCTCGCCGCGCTCCGCGACGTGCACCTCACCCATCGTGCTCTCCTGTCGTTGTCGTTCGGTCCTGCTCGTCGGCCTGGTCGGCCTGGTCGGCCTGGTCGGCCTGCTCGGCCGCGGGCATCCGCAGGGTCACCTTGCCGGTCGCGGCGCGGTCGGCGAGGAGGCGCAGCGCGTCGGCGGCGCGCTCCATCGGCAGCTCGGGGCCGACGACGGGGCGCACATGGCCGGCGGCCACCCATGCCAGCACGTCGCTCCACTGTCGCGCGGGATACCCCGGCTCGTCCTCGATGAGGCTGCCCCAGGCGACGCCGCGTACGTCGACGTTCCCCAGCAGCAGCCGGTTCGCCGGGACCGAGGGGATCTCCCCGGCCGCGAAGCCCAGCACGAGCAGCCGGCCCTCCTTGCGCAGCGCCCGCACGGAGTCGAGGAAGCGGTCCCCGCCGACGGTGTCGGCCACAACGGCCACGCCCGTGGGAGCGATCTCCCGCACGCCGTCGAGCCAGCCGTGGGCGAGCACGGTGTGATCGGCGCCGGCCGCGACGGCGAGGCGGGCCTTGTCGTCGGTCGACGTCACGGCGATCACCCGGGCGCCGAGAGCGCGTCCGGCCTGCACCAGCGCCGTGCCCAGGCCGCCCGCGGCGCCGTGCACCACCACCGTGTCGCCGGGGCGGAGGTCGCCGCGACGGGCCAGCGCGAGGTGCGCGGTCAGGTAGTTCATCGGCATCCCCGCGCCCGCGCGCAGGCTGATCGCGTCCGGCAGGGCGAAGGTCAGCTCCGGCCGGACCGCGACCCGGGTCGCCCAGCCGCCCACCCGCACGAACCCCGCCACCCGGTCGCCGGTCGCGAAGCCCGATCCGCCGGGCGCGGACACGACCCGGCCGGCGACCTCCACCCCCGGCGCGAACGGGACCGCGGGCTTGCGCTGGTAGCGGCCGTGGCTCATCAGCAGGTCCGGGAAGCTGACGCCCGCGTGGTGCACGTCGACCACGACCGCGTCCGTGCCGTCGGGCTCCGGGACCTCGGCGAGGTGGAGCCCGTCCGGGCCCGCCAGATCGACGACCTGCACCGCCCGAACGCTCACGCGCCCGTCCCGAGCGCCTCGCGGTCCACGACGTCGTCGGCGGTCGCGGCCTCGTCGCGCAGGACGTTGCGCTGGATCTTCTCCGACGGCGTCAGCGGCAGGTCCTTGCGGAAGCGCAGGAAGTGCGGGATCGCGAACGCCGGGATCCGGCCCTCGCACCACGCCCACACGTCCGCGGGCGCGAGGTCGCCGTCGGCCACGATCACCGCCATCACCTCGTCCTCGCCGGCCTCGGTGTCCGCCGGCACGCCGATCACCGCGCACTCCGCGATCGCCGGGTGGCCCAGCAGCGCCTGCTCGACCTCGTAGGAGCTGATGTTCTCGCCGCGGCGGCGGATCGCGTCCTTGATCCGGTCGACGAAGTAGTACCAGCCCTCCTCGTCGCGGCGGACCGCGTCGCCGGTGTGGAACCACATGTTGCGCCACACCTCGGTCGTCTTCTCCGGCATGCCGTAGTAGCCGAGGCTGCTGATCCACGGATGCCGGGGGCGCACGCAGAACTCGCCGACCTCGCCCACCGGCACCTCCATGTCGGTGTCGGGATCGACGATCACGACGTCGTACCACCGCGCGGCGTTGAGGCCGGCGGCCCCGGCGGGTCGGTCCTCGCCGTACGGGCTGAGGATCGGGGTGGTCGTCTCGGTGGTCCCGGAGACCTCGACGAACGCCTCGATGCCGAAGCGGGCCTTGAAGTCCTCGAGGATCGATGAGGCCGTCGGCGCCGCGAACACGCACCGCAGCGGGTTGTCGGCGTCGTCGGACCGTGCGGGCTGCTTCCAGACGAAGTCCATCATCACGCCGAGGAAGTTGGTGACGGTGACGTCGTGCTCGCGCAGCTGGTCGACCCAGAGGCTGGCGCTGAAGCGGGAGCGGATCACCGCGCGGCCGCCGGCGATGAGGGCCGGGTAGACCGCCATGTACTGGGCGTTGACGTGGAACAGCGGGGTGACCGAGAGCCCGGTGTCGCCCTCGGCGAAGAGGGCCAGGCAGAGGGTCAGCTGGGAGACGGAGTTCATCTGGCCGCTCGGCAGGTCAACGCACTCGGCCAGGCAGGGTGGGCGTG
>QFCS01005914.1_pt1 | contig 12527 bp, 11 predicted proteins | sample 3576561 | NCBI WGS metagenome assembly QFCS01 | reverse complement strand
GGAGTGGCTCGACACCCTGTGAAATAATGCGAAGGACGTGGCGGGGTGTTCCGCGGCTTTGCGGGCCTGCGCCGCGTTCCTTCACATTATCGCGACCTCGCGATAAGCGATCTTATGCGCAGCTGCGCATAAGATCGCCCATGCGTCGGCGTACGTGTCGTAGATTGCGATCTGCTCCTCGGTGAGTTCGTGCCGCAGGATCTCGTACTCGACGCCGGCGAAGGACAGGGCGCGCGCCATGTAGAGGCCGGTTGCCTTCAGGTCGCGGGCAACCAGTTCCATGGCCGCGATTCCGCCCTGACGGATCGACGAGATGAACGCCTCGCGATTCGCGAAGGCCGTCTCCGGACCCCACAGTCCGAGCCGGACGGCGTAGGCGAGGTTGTTGACTTCGGATGCGCCGGTGGCCGAGGCGTAAAGCACGCGCCCGGCGGGGAGCCTGTTCTGCAGGAGAACGCCGGCGATGCCCTGCTGCGAACCCTTCTTGGTTCCCATGGCCCCTTCGCCGCCGGCAACACCGCCCATCTCGTGGGCTTCGTCGAAGGCGATGACGCCGTCGAAATCGTCTCCCGCCCATTGGATGATCTGCTCGAGGCGGCTCGCGTCACCGCGCATGGATCGCAGGGTCGGATAGCTCACGAACAGCACGCCCTCGTCGAGCGTGATCGGTTGATCGATCTTCCAGCGCGAGAGCGATTGCACGTCGGCCGCGATCCCGCCTAGCGCGGTCCAGTCACGACGGGCGTCGTCTAGGAGAGGTTCGTTCTTCGAGATCCAGATCGCGCGGCGGCGGCCTTGCAGCCAGTTGTCGAGAACGACCGCGGCGACCTGGCGGCCCTTGCCGGCGCCGGTGCCATCGCCGAGGAAGAAGCCCTTGCGATACCGTGCGCCGTTCTCGTCGAGCAGCAGCCCGACGCCTTCCTTGTCGGGTCGGAAGCTCCCGGGGATCCACTGTGTCCACGCGCTTCCGGCGTACACGACAGTCTCCAGTTGGGAAGCTGACAGCAAGCGTTCGCTGACCGTCCGCTCGGGCAGGTGCGGAACGTGGTTGGGGATGGGGGCGGGGATCGAGCCCATCGCCACCGATTCGACAAGCGCCGTCGGGTGTTCACCAGCGGCGGTGAACACGATCCGGCTCGGCCGATAGGGCAGATAGACGCCGGTCTGTTCCAACAACGCGGCGGGAGTCTCGAGCGCCTCGTAGGCGACCGGCAGGACGTTGTTGCGCACGGGTGCGCGGAAGGTTCGCGGTTCGGCGGGTTTTGCCTTGCGGGCGCTGCCGAACAGAGACACCGCCTTGGGCGCCGCGGGGGAGGGGGCCCGTTCGGGGATGAGGGCACAGCGCGGGGTCGGCTCGAGGGTGTCGAGCAGCTCGGCCGTGGTCTGGCGCTGGATGGTCGACGGAAGACGATCGCCGGGGATCTTGTCCATAACGTAGAGACGGACGGCGATGCCCGTGCCGTGCTTCGTGTAGGCGCGTTCCAGTCGGAGTGACGTGCGCACGGTCATCGGTGCCAGCGTCGTCTTGAGAATGTCGCTCATCTTCGCCGAGGTGGTGAACCAGTCGGGCATGATAGCGACCAGGCGGCCTCCGCCCCGCAGGTGCCGGATCGCTGCCGCGAGGTGACGGACCGCTGCAAGATGGTCGGCACCGCGCCCAAGCGAGCGCGAGAACGGCGGGTTCATCAGGATGAGGGAAGGGCGCGCCGATTTTGCCAGCAGCGTCGGAATAGCAGCGCCGTCATGGCCGGTGATGGCGACACCCGGAAAGCTGTCGGCAAGTCGCGACCGGCGTGCGGGATCGAGCTCGTTGAGCTGCAGTTCCTTCACGCGGGGAAGATGAGCGACCAGAAGGCCGTTGCCGGCACTCGGCTCCAGGACGATGTCCTCAGGCAGGGGCTGCGCGAGATAGACGGCCATCGCGGCGAGATCGGCAGGCGTCGAGAATTGCTGCCAGTCCAGCTGATCCTCGCTGCGAACCGTCTGGGTCGGCATGCGGGAGGCGAGGGCGATCGCCGTCTCGATCGTGGTGCGGTCGGGCGCTCCGCAAGTCCGTTCGCGGAGTGCGAGCACCTGAGCGTGTTCGAGGATCTCGAAGCTGTCTCGTTGGCTCCACTTCCCGTCGGCATCGGATCCGCCGTGGGTGGTTTTCATCGCATCGTTCAGCACGGCGCGAGTGATGGGCTGGTCGGCAAGGATCAGCTCGGCCAAGGTGCGGGCGGCGGCAAGTGGCGGCGAGCGGCGTTGTTCGGCCGCGTCGAAGAGATCGGACATGGGACGGGACTCCTGGGTTGGCCCGATGCAGATCACACCAAGCTCAAGTCTCCCGTTCCCTCTTCCCTTTCACTGATCCGCCAGGACTTCGGCCCAATCGCCGTATCGTCTTGGTGGCGGCATTCGCCGGACTGTCAGGCCCTGATCGCGATATGCGCGAAAAGCGATCCCGCCAGCCTTGCGCCCTTCACGCCCGTTGTCTTCGGCGAGGATCACGGATGACACCGTCGCCGGAATGCTGAGGAGACCGAGGCGCTTGGCTCCAAGGGCGGCCCAGCAGGGAACGCCGTGCAGCTGCATGAAGGCCGATGCGTCCTCGTAGCCCTCCGCGATCGCGAGCGTGTCGGTGACCGGCATGCCGCGCCAGCTTCCCGTCCCGGTCTCGCCGATGAGCATTTTGTCGAGATAGCCGCCGCGTTCGAGGTCCAGGAAAATGCGCTGGATCGCTGTGATCCCGACGTCGTTGCGAACGCCGACAAGCAGCGCGGGCAGGAAGACCGTGAGCGGCTTGGCGCCTTTCGGACACCGGGGATGGTAGCGCAGGTCGGCAAAGCGTGGGTCAAGGCGCCGCCCCAGCAGATAGCGTTCGGCCGCGGTACCGGCGATCGGTCGACCTTCGCTCCACATTCGCGTGATGAGCAGTCCTGGGTCGCGAGGCTCGGTGATCTCGGGCCGGGAATAGGTCTGTCCCGGTCGAATCCTGCGCAATTCGCGAAGCACATCGTCCGAGGCACAGCCGGCGAAACAGTGGACGAGGATCCCGCGGTCACCCTGTCGAAGCGATAGGCTGGCTTCACCGTCAGCATGGCTCGGGCAGCGGCACATGGCCGTGGCGCCGTGCCACTTCCCGCCGAGCGCGCCTACGAGGTTGACCAGTTCCTGGGTGGGCGGTCGAGCAGTAATCGGCATCGTCGCCTCCTTTCGTCCGCTCAGACCCCTCTCTGTCTTTGGCCTCGGTGCGATCCTCGTACTGGGGAGGGGGGCGGAATTTTTTTCCGGATTGACCAAGAAGCCAAGAACCGGCCTTTTCTATCACGGAGGGCGGGATGATGAAGATCTCATTAGCTGTAGGCGCTTGCAACCGTAGCAGCTTCTGCTCGCAAACAGCGCCTTTTCCTGCCCAGATTACCTGACAACGAGCCGACTATGCTGCTCACGCTATCCGACAATGTGCTCGCCATCATCCGCGTCTGCTCGCAAACGGCAAAGGGCCGCTCATGGTATCTGCCAACTACAAAGTCGAGATTAGCAGTCATTTGCTGATGCGCGATGCTCACGCAGCTTTGTGGAACCCAAGATCAGAAAGTACACGATGGGGCAAACCACCATCAGCATCACTGCTGGATCGGTAGCCCATCTCGTTGGGCCATCGCTGTCCGGCTCACTTGCTACCGCGAGCATGAGCGCGATTGATCCTCGCACAGCGGCGTAGGTGGCAGGAACAAGCAGGATGTGGAGAAGCCACCCGTAGCGGAACCGCATGGCGCCAAACCAGCAGAGTACAGCTATGGCGGGTGGAGCGAGTGTGGCGGCTACGAAGCCGCAGAACCAAATGGCAAACCCTGCCGGAGTCAGCGTATCGCGATAGTAGCTGGCGATCCCATCCGGTCGCAATCCGAGAGCGACGAAAGAGCCTGCGACGACAACGGCACCCAAAGCCGTCAGTCCGACGCCACGCAATGTCCCGTGTCTCGGCATCAATCTATGCAATCCAGTAAGCCATTGATCAGGCTGCTCGCACTTTGGCTCGGAAGAAGGTCGTTTCCGACCCAATCAGATCGGGGTCGATCCCGCTCTCCTCGGCGGCCAGTTGCTGGATGATCCGCCAAATCTCGGGGGCGGTGAGGCGCGCGCCGTCGCGGGCAAGCCTGCCACGGTTCTGCTCCGTGACCAGTCGGGCGAGATCGCCGATAGTGTCGCACCTCCGAGGTAATCGCCGGCGGTCGAGGTGCCGTAACCATAGCCCCGCGTAGGCGCTCGCTCCAGCAGCGAAGATGCGAAGGGGAGGTGCCAGCGTCGTGAAGGCGAGGATCGCGACCGCGACAGCGAAGCAGAGACCACTGACAATCCCAAGCCATCCGGCTCGCGTCGCCGGCATCTTGAGGTCGGTATCGGCTTCCAGGTCGCTGAACGCTTGGCGCAGCTTCCCACCGATCAGCGGCGCCAACGGCGCATCCGGCCCGACGTGCCGGCCAAGCCCGAGCGCGCGTCGAAGCCTGTAGAACGTCATCTGCGTGGCGCATGTCGTGCCGCCCCCGCTGTAGGCTGCGACATGCGCGACGACATGGTCACGCACCTCGCCGAACGTTGTCCAAGGCAGGTTCGAGCGCAGGCGCAGATCGAAGGTGCGCTCGATTGCGAGGAAGAAGTCGGTGTCGTCGCCATCACCGACCCAGCCAACCGTATCGAGCACCTGCATGAACCCGGCTCCTCAGCGGTTCTGCAAAACGACCGTTTCTGACGAGCCGATCGCCTTGCTGGGCCGGCAACGTAAATCTGCGGGCCGCACTTTGTCAAAACTGTTCTGGAAACCCGCGTCGCAAAACGGTATGCCCCGCACGAGTTTGGAGAAGATCAGACGCTCATGCGGGTCGGCTATGCCAGGGTCAGCACCAGCGACCAGAACCCCGAGCTCCAGCTCGATGCGCTGCGGCGGGCCGGCTGCGAGCGGGTGTTCACCGAAAAGGCGTCGGGCGCGCGCGATGACCGGCCCGAACTGGCGCGCATTCTGGAAGACGTGCTGCGCGCAGGCGACACGCTGGTTGTTTGGAAGCTCGACCGCCTCGCCCGCTCGCTCAAGAAGTTGATCGCCACGGCCGAGGATCTGGAGCGCGAGAAGATCGGGCTGGTGTCGCTGACCGAGAGCATCGACACGACAACGCCGGGTGGCATGCTCACCTTTCACGTGTTCGGCGCCATCGCGCAGTTCGAGCGTGCCCTGATCCGCGAGCGAACTACCGCGGGGCTAGTGGAGGCGCGCCGGCAGGGTCGCAAGGGTGGCCGCCCATCGGCAATGCGCCCGAGCGACGTCGCCGCGGCACGGGCGATGATGAAGGAGGGCACGTTGCCGGTGCGCGACATCGCCAAGCGCATGGGCGTGTCGGTCGCGACCCTCTATCGCTATGCAGGCAAGCGCGGCAGCGGTGCATCGATCAAGGAGGCTGCAACAGCCCATGGCTGACCGGGCGAAGCGACCGCCTGGAGAGGCGCTGATCGATCTTCGCCGACGGTTGTCGCTGTTGCCCCCACGCGACCCCGGTCGCACCGAGATCATCGCCCGTGCGGCCGAGGCCTATGGCATCTCCATCTGGACCCTTTACCGGGCGTTGCGCGAGCTGAACCGCCCCAAGTCGGTGCGCCGGTCCGACCATGGTGCGACGCGGGTTGCCCCGCAGGCCGAGATGGAGCGCTACGCCGAGATCGTCGCCGCACTGAAGATCAGGACCACCAACAAGAAGGGCCGGCACGTTTCGACCGCCCGCGCCATCGAGTTCCTGGAAACCGATGGCGTCGAGACGCCGGAGGGCCTGGTCAAGGTAGCACCCGGCCTGCTGAAGCGGGCGACCATCGACCGGCTGCTCCGCTCATCAGGGCTGGACTATGCCCGCGTGACCCGCCCCCACGCAGCCGTTCGTTTTCAGGCGCGGCGATCCAACGAGCTGTGGCACTTCGACATGAGCCCGTCCGACCTCAAGCAGGTCGAGGCGCCGCTCTGGATCGAGCAGGGTCGCGGCAAACCCACGCTGATGCTGTTCTCGGCCGTCGATGACTGCTCGGGCGTGGTCTACCAGGAATATCGCAGCGTCTATGGCGAGGATGCCGAGTCCGCGCTGCGCTTTCTATTCAACGCCTTCGCCGCCAAGCCTGAGCCCGAACTGCCGTTCCAGGGCCTGCCGGTCACGATCTACATGGACAACGGCCCGGTCAGCCGGTCGCGCGTGTTCCAGTCGGTGATGGGCAGCCTCGGCGTGCGCGTCCTCACCCATCTGCCGCCGAAGGCCGACGACCGGCACACCGCGGCCCGCGCCAAGGGCAAGGTCGAGCGGCCGTTCCGCACGGTGAAGGAGGTGCACGAGACGTTGTACCACTTCCACAAACCCAAGGACGAGGCGGAAGCCAATCTGTGGATGCGGCGTGCGCTGGTCACCTACAACAACGGCGACCATCGTTCCGAGCCACACGCGCGGATCGAGCACTGGCTGCGGCACCTGCCCGGCGATGGCGTGCGGGCCATGTGTTCATGGGAGCGGTTCTGCGCCTTCGCTCGTGAGCCCGAGCGGCGCACCGTTGCGGGCGACGCGACCGTCTCGGTTGAGGGCGCTTCCTACGAGGTCGAGCCCGAGCTCGCCGGCGAGACGGTGACGCTGCTCTGGGGGCTGTTCGACCAGCAGCTCTTCGTGGAGCATGACGGCAAGCGGCATGGCCCTTACGAGCCGTCGCGCGGCGCCGTGCCGCTCTACCGCTATCGCAAGTATCAGAAGAGCCGCGCCGAGGAGCGGCTCGACAAGGTGGTCCGGCTCGCTGACCAGCTGGGGCTGCCCCGCGCGACCGTGACGGGCGGCGACCGGCCGCTGCCGTCGCTGCCGCCCTCCACCGCAGGGCTCGCGGTGCGGCAAACACCTTTTCCGGAGCCGGCGGTCGAGACGGCATACCCGACCGGGCTCGCGGCGCGCCACGCCATCGTCGACCAGCTCCGGCGACCGCTCGGCTCGCTGCCTGAGGCAGACCGCGCCTTCATCGACGCGCTGCTGGGCGAAACGCTCGACAAGACCATCATCGCTGACCGCATCCGAGAGCGGTTCCAGTCAAGACGGGGGACAAGCTGATGCTCGCCGACGTTCAATCCAGCTACGGGCTCGCCCGCCCGTTCCAAGGCGTCGGCAACTTCGAGACAGAGCATCAGCGCAACCTCGTGCGCGAGGTCTGTGCGGCCGTGCAGACCGGCAGGTTGATCGTCGTCTCCGGCCTGGTCGGATCGGGCAAGACGCACCTGCTGCGCCGCATCGAGGACGAGCTGGCCCGGGCGGGCAAGGTCGCCGTCGCCAAGTCGCTTGCGGTCGACAAGCGCCGCACCTCGTTGCCCTCGCTGATCGAGGCGCTGTTCTACGATCTCTCGCCCGGTGACCGTGCCCAGGTGAAGATTCCCAAGCAGGCCGAGCGCCGCGAGCGCGACCTGCGCGACATCATGCGCAAGGGCAAGCGCCCGGTCGTACTGGTGGTCGACGAGGCGCATGACCTGCACCACAAGACGCTGACCGGCCTCAAGCGGTTGATGGAGGTGGTGGCTGATGCCGGCGTGCTGCTGTCGGTCCTTCTGGTCGGCCATCCTCGGCTACGCAACGACCTGCGCCGCCCGCAAATGGAAGAGATCGGCTACCGCACGACCACCTTCGACTATGAGGGCATCGGCGCCGAACGCCGCGACTATGTTGCCTGGCTGCTCGGCGCCTGTGCGGCCGAGGGGGTCAAGGTTGCCGACTTGATGAACGAGGACGCGATCGACCTCATCGCCGAGCGCCTGCGCACCCCGCTCCAGATCGAGATGCACCTGACACTCGCCTTCGAGCAGGGCTTCCGCTTCGCTGCCAAGCCCGTCACGGCCGAGATCGTCGAGCAGGTGCTGTCGCGGGCGATTGACGACCTCGAACCCACGCTGACGCGCAACGGTTACGATGCGGGCGCGCTCGCCAGCCAGCTCAACACCCGGCCGTCCGACATACGCGCGTTCCTCGCCGGAACGCTGGACGCCGAACACACCCGCGACCTGACCGAGCGGCTCCGCGAAGCCGGTGTGCCGATATGATACTGGCTGTCCTCGCCTTGGTATCTCCCGCACGCGGACGCAACGCATGTCGTCTGTGCCACCGATTGTGGACGTTGCGCTTCTCTCATAGCCTGCCGGCATGAACAGGCATCTTACCGCAGCTTCTTTATCGATCGTCAGCTTGCTCAGCGCGTGCTCGGCCTCGGCCGAGAGGAGGTTGGAGGGACGAGTCTTCGACATCCCGAGAGCCAACGACATATCCGACAATGATAAGCCGTTCTTTCTACCAGCGCTCGATCCCAGCGACGGGTTCTCGTTCTACCTAAATCCGAGCGCAAGCTTGCCGGAGCGAAACTTGGTGGGCGTGGCAAGCAAGAAGCGGATGTGTGCCCGCGCAGCGGGAACAGAGGCGCTTGTCAACTCGACTGTCTGCGCAAGTCGCCCGCTTTCATGGCGCGGCCGAACACTGCGCAAGGTAAGTGATGGTGTTTTCTGGACATACCAGTTGCCAGCCGAAGCAGGTCAGAAGCGTCCTCCATCGCTGGCGAGTTGCTCCGCCATGGGCGGAGGCTCGCGGCCGGGGCTCTGCACGGCCAATCTGCCGTATGACAATCTCGTGCTGACGATTCACTTCCGAGACAATCAGGTCGGCTCGCTCCAGGCATTATACGATCAATCCGTTGCTAGCCTGAGGAAGTGGGAGCGCTGATGCTTACGGCAAACCCGGCGGGAACGATCGCTGCCAGACCGCTCACCGGCACTCCTCGCTATTGGCAGAAAGCGAGAACAGGCCTTCTCCGTTTGCGAGCAGGCGCGGATGATGGCGAGCACATTGTCGCATAGCGTGAGCAGCATGGCCCACCTGCTGTCAGCAAATCTGAGCAGAAATCCGCGCTGTTTGCGAGCAGAGGCCAGTATCTTTGCAATCGCCTACAGTTAGGCCTCGATTTGAGATGCGACTCCGCTTGGCTCCTGTCGGCACAGCGAGAAAGAGGTCACAGGAAAGGCTACTCCGCTGTGCCGCTCGGGCCACGCCGTAGGTATTGGTTTCCCTGGCCGTACCCACGGCGAAATTGGCGCCTTAGGCTTTTGGCGGCTGCTCAGTGGACCCCGCCTAATAAGCCTGAATTGTTCGCGGCCGCGCTTTTTATATCCAGTTTGGTGGGTCTCCCGCGACAGCGACCAGAGGATCGTTGTGGATGTCGGGTTGCACAGTTGTTGCGTCGATGAGACGATCTCATCATCACTTGGAGGAGCCCGGCCGTATCCGAGAGATTATGGCAAACGGTCACGGAGCGCGCAGGCATTCCTATTGGCAAGCGGTGCTACTGCGCCGTATTATGCTCTTTCGCAGGCTATTGTTCGCCATTCTCTTCGCGATCCTAATTTTTACGCTTTTCGGCCAAGGTCGGGTCGGATCGCCTTGCTTGTCATGGTGGGTGACGACTATTGCTGCGGGCATTTCGGAGCTCATTGCTGGCTATTTTATAGCTGGCATCGTGGTATCCATAATTACCATCAAAAAACTTGGGCCATTCGAAGCCGATCTCGGGCCGAGACTTGGCTTGCTCGGCGCGGCAGGTTTTTTTCCGCACTTCTCGCTGCGGTATCTCTCATCGGGCAGCGATGTTCATGACGATCTGGTCATGCTCGCAAGCTATCATCAGGAGTCAGACTATGTCGTCCGATTTAGGGAATATGGATTACAGCGCGCGGAGTACACGCCGCGTAAACTTGCTCGTCTTGTGCCTTGCGTTGCTTGCATTGCCCGCCTGTTCAAACAAGGGCAATGAGATTCCGACTGACAAGGCGTCGGGCGCTGGCAGCACGCCATCGCTCCCGCCATCGATCTCAGCAAGTCATACCTACCGGTGCAATGACAACAGCCTGGTTTTCATCGATTTCATGAGTGACGGCACGACGCTCGACCTTCGCGGATCCAAGGCGGCGGCGCCCGCCCGGATGACTGCACCGGCGCCGGGACAGCCGTTTATTGGCGATGAGACGACGGCGACGGTCAACGACAAAACGATTGTCCTGCAGCGATATAAGGGACCAACCCGAAAGTGTCGGCGGGATTGATTTTTCATGGAGGGACGCTTTGCAAACGTTCGACAAGGGCGTGTTCGGCACAATCATCAGCGAGTACTCAGCATGGCTCAAGGGGCACGGGTAACAAATTGTGCTGCCGGCTCTCACCGACAGGATGGAATCATCCAACGTGAGGTCACAGGCATTCAGCGCTCGCATTGTCGGGTCTGTGGCTGCACGTTGATGCGGACCGCGGCGATGCGCCGCTGGTATTTTTCTGGCCTCCTCGGATGACCGCCTGCTCACTGATAACTGGTCAGCCTAACTTTGATGGATGCGTCACGCTTCGATCAGTTTGATCGCTTCGCAGTGAATGGACGACGGCTTTCGATTGAGTCCTCAATGATTAAGACGACGCCATCTACGGTTCACGCTGACTTCATACCAGCGGGCCATATTCGAAAAGAGAATATAATTGCGGGGTTTTCGATGCAATTGATCGGCGAGCCCTCGAACGTGGGTCGCATAGCTGGTCTGGCTTTCAAGCTTCCGCGTTTCGGCCATCTGGGAGGCATGCGAAAGGTATAAATGAATCAAAGTGTCCTATGCGGCCGAAGAGGTTTGGACGAACTTAACGCGGCAGATAAACTTATCATTGGCGCCTTACGCCTCTGGAAGCTGCTTCGTGTTGAAAACGCGGCGACGCTGCCCGGACTTCACGGGCGGCTCGCTCCCGTGGGAGGTGATATGCTGGCCGTGCCGCTGGACGACTTTTTCAAGCAGGTCGCAGCGTGGTGCATTTGCCCTCACGGGTCGAGGATAAGGCATTCTGACCAGTTGTCGTGCGACGAGGTTGCCACCCTCGACCTTCTTCATGCTGCCTGTTCCTCTGAATTGCACACAGGATGTTCGGAATGGAACGGGTCTTCGCTGCGAACACTCTCAGCGTATGTCCTGGGTCTGCAATTCGCTATTGAACTCAAACTTCGGTTTTAAAAATGGCTTACCGCTTTTGATCTTAATTTAGGTTGCGCTGCCCCGATGCTACACTCGCAGCAACGTCTCGACCCTCGAAAGCTCCTCGGTACTCATATGCAACACCGCCATGCTCAATATCTCCGAACAGCCGGAGGGCACGGTAGCCCAAGTGAGACATCTCTACGTTGCGCGACTGTGACATTTCTAAGTGGCGCTGCGGTTTCCATTTGAAGTGCGACGCTTTTGGCGTGGTACAGCATCCTCCTGGCTGGGGCGAGCCCCAGCCAGGAGGATGGTCGGTTTTCAGGTGGCGATGATGACCTGTTCGCCCATTACCTCCGCTGGCGTTCGGTAGCCCAGACATTTGCGAGGCGTGGCATTCATGCGATCGGCAATGGCTTGAAGTTCTCGCTCAGATACCAGCGTGATGTCTGTATCCAGCGGGAGGAAACGCCGCAGGCGGCGATTGTTGTTTTCAACGCTGCCTTTCTGCCAAGGCGCTGATGGGTTGCAGAAATAGGCGATCATACCCAGGCTCGCCTTCAGTTGGGCGTAAGCCGCAAATTCAGTGCCCCGGTCAAAAGTGATCGTCTGGCGTAGTTGGGAGGGTAGGGGCCGGAGGTGTCTATGAATGCCTGCCATGACGCCTGCGGAGTGACGGCTTGGATTGCACGACAATATGGTGAAGCGGCTGCGTCGCTCGATCAGGGAGGTCAGGTTGGCTTTGCCATGCTTCTTTCGGAAAGCGATAAGATCGCATTCCCAATGACCGTAAGTTTGCCTCGCTGCGATCTCAGGCGGCCTTTGCGCAATCATACTGGCGGGCGCAATGTGAAGCCCACGCGGTTTCCGAGCGTAACGCCGACGGCGTGATCGGCGCGCACTGGGCAGGTCTCGCCACAGGCCAAGGCGTCGCCCTTCAACTCCGTAGACATATTGGTAGATCGTCTCATGGCAGATCGAAGGTGTATCGGAGCGGCTTCGCCTGACATGACCAGCGATCTGTTTGGGCGACCAAGCTGCCCGCAGGCGTTCCACCACATACTTTGCCAGATGGTGATGACGTAGCAGCTTACCGCCACGCAGGCGTCTGCCTGACGCTTTGCGCTGCGCTACCGCCGCGAAATAGCCTCGGAAGCCCGGCCACTCATCAAGATGCCGGTTGCGACGAACCTCGCAGTATATGGTCGATGGATGGCGTTGAAGCCGATCAGAGATTTCCTGCACCGATCTGCCAGCTTCCAGCATCTCGTAAATCACGCGGCGCTCATCAAACCGCAGATGGACGTAACAACCCATGGAACATGCTCCTTGCCGAGAGGGCTCTAACCCTACAAAAGGTCGCGTCCGTCAATGTGGTGTAAAATCGGGTGTGGCCACTGGGCTGCATTTTCAGGCGGCCTTGGGTGTAATCTGTAGCGGCTGTGCCTCCTCGATCATTGGTGTGGCAAGGGCGGCCATGCCCTCGATCTGCATGTAG
>QFCS01001297.1_pt1 | contig 12560 bp, 7 predicted proteins | sample 3576561 | NCBI WGS metagenome assembly QFCS01 | reverse complement strand
GCGGCGGGTGGGTCCGCAACGGCGACCGCTGGACCGTCACCCGCGTTCACAAGGACGGGTCGGTCCAGGTCCAACGCCTCGGCGTCGCTGTTGGTGGGTCGGTGACCTTGCCTGCGGCGTACGTGGCCGAGCACGTCGACCTCGGGTACGCCGTCACGGCCCACCGCGCCCAGGGGATGACCGTCGACACCTCCCACGTCGTGGTGACGGGCTCGACGACGCGGGAGAACTTCTATGTCTCCATGACCCGCGGCCGAGACTCCAACATCGCGTACGTCGCCCTCGCCAAGCCCGACGAAGGCCACGCCCCTCCCGAGCCTGACGAGGTGAACGCCCACACCGTCCTCTACGGCGTGCTCCAGCACATCGGCGGCGAGCTCTCCGCACACCAGATGATCGCGGCCGAGCAGGACCGGTGGTCGTCCATCGCGCAACTCGCTGCCGAATACGAAACCATCGGCGCGGTCGCCCAGCGCGACCGTTGGGTTGCAGCGATCCGGGAGAGCGGGTTGACCGACGCCCAGATCGAGCAGGTGCTGGCATCGGAGTCCTTCGGACCGCTCACCGCCGAACTGCGGCGGGCCGAGGCCAACCACCACGACGTCGACCGGCTCCTGCCGGCCCTCGTCGCCCGGCGGTCATTGGACGACGCCGAGGACATTGGGGCCGTCCTGATCAGCCGACTCCAGAAGGCCGCCCAGACGAGACGCGGCAGGCGCCACCCCTCACCGAAACTGGTCGTCGGTCTGATCCCCGTCGCCGACGGTCCGATGAAGGAGGAGATGTCCACGGCGCTGACCGAACGTGCCGACCTGATGGAAGCACGCGCGATGACGCTCGCCGAGAAGGCCGAAGAGGACAAAGCGGCGTGGCTGAAGCGACTCGGCACTGCGCCGGCGACCGCCGCCGCTCGGCGTCGCTGGTTGCACGAGGTCAGGACCGTGGCCGCCTACCGCGACCGCTATCAAGTGGAGGGGCGCAGGGTGCTTGGCGAGCCCAAGACCGAGGCGCAGAAGCTCGATGCCGCACGCGCTGAGCAGGCCATCCGTCGTGCCCGATCCATTGCCGACGACGCTGCCACGAGCCAGGAGGGGCGCAGCCGGGCGCTCGAATCGCACGGTCGGGCACTCGGGTAGCCGTACACAGGGGCGGTTCTGGCCGGGTAGTCCACAGGAGGGGCGACTGGTGCGCCCCTCCTGTCGGATCGCGGTCGTAGAGAGGAGATGAGCCCCAACCCGAAGGAGACCCTGATGCTCACCGTACTCTGGCACCTCAGCGCCGCGATCCGCGGCTACCTCCGCTTCTACATGCCCACCAACCGAGCCGTCGACTGGCTCCACACCCCACACGGCCTCAAGTGCGCCATCCCCGTCGCTCTCGTCGCGACGCCCACCTACCTGGGCCTGACCGCCCTGGCCACCGAAGGAGCCACCCGTCCCGGTCTCGGCTCGCTCAACGTGCTGGTCTTCATCTTCTTCTGGAACGCGATGAAGTTCGCCTGGATGGCCGTCATCAGCCTCCCGCTCATGGCAGGACGGGCGCTGGCGCGGCTGCGGCGACGCGAGGGAGCATTCGTCGCAGGCTGAAGCCACCCGGGGCACTGCCCGGCCTCAGACGCCTCCGTGAACGGCGAAGTCGGGGGAGACCTCGATGAGAACCTTGGGGTCCTTCCCCCAGAAGTAGTCGACCTTGAGCTTCTCGAAGTGGGCGGTGCCGAACTTGATCTTCCAGCCTTCTGACTCCCACTGGAGTTCTTCGAGCTTGTCGGTGCCCTTCGTCTCGCGGACGAGGTAGAGGTACTTGCCTTCGGGGTGCTGGCGCACGAACGCCCAGTCGGGGTTGTAGCCGTGGAGGGGAGTGTCGATCTTGAACCAGTGCGGCAGCTTGATGAAGAGCGGCACGTCGTCCCTGTCCTCGAGGAACTGCGCAAAGGTCTTTTCGATGCCCGAGTCGCACACGATCTTGTCCGTGATGCTCTTCGTGACGTCCACGACCATCGACGCCGGTGCAATCGTCTCGGCTTGGTGCCACTCCTGGAACAGCTCGGCCCGCCACGATTCGCCCGTCGGCTTGTAGACGATGCCCTCGGCCTCCTGCGCGTAGAGCGCCTCCTTCATGGCACGTTCGACTTGGTCCATGAAGACAGACGGGTTGAGCTTGACCTGGTCGAGGGTGTCGATCTCGGAGAGGATGCGGACGATGGTTGCTCGGGTGAGCGGCACACGGCGGGTGAGTTCGCCGACGACGTCGGGGAGCTTCCGGACCCCGTTGACCGCGACAGTTCCTCGGTCCTGGGTGTCGCCCGAGGTGATGCCTTCGGTGTTGATGTCGGCGACGTGCTTGGTGAGGCGGAACTTGATGGGCTCGATCGCGGGCATCGCGTTGATGCGACGTACCGCGTCGGCGACGACGTCATCGGTCGAGAACGTTAACTCGTAGTTCGTCTTCTTCGAGATCTTGTCCCACAGCTCGATGAACTGCGGGTCGAGCAGCATCTTCTCCTTGAGTTGAAGCTTGATCTTGTCCTTCTTGAGGTCCACGATCCGGCCGGTGAACTTGATGCCGGTCTCGTCCTCGATCTCCTTCTGGAGGCCGCCGGCGAACTTGGAGAAGTCCTCGTGGGCGATGACGGTCACCACGTTGATGTCGTCGTTGCGGCAACGCTCGCCGTCGACCATGACCGGCAGACGCAAGCCACGGCCGATCTGCTGGCGCTTGCGCATCTCTGAGCGGCCGTGCTGGAGGTTGCAGACCGTGAAGACGTTGGGGTTGTCCCAGCCCTCGGCAAGTGCCGCGTAGCTGAAGATGAACCGGAGCGGCTCCTCGAAGCTGAGCAGCTTTTCCTTGTTCTGCATGATGCGCTTCAGGGCTGACTCCACCTCCGCGCCTTCCAACCCCCGGGCGGTCACATCCTTCGGCACGCCCTTGTTGGACGCTGCGAAGTAGCCGTCGTGGACGACGTCGATATCGGGCATGTCGAGCGAACGGAAGCGAGCGTCGGACCGCACGATCTCGTACTCCTGCTCGAACCACTGACGGAGCTTGCCGTCGGCAGGGTGGTAGTTCGCAACCGAGTCGATGAAGAACAGGGTGAGCGGCTTTAAGGCGGCAGTGATGAGGCCGCGCCGCAACTGGAGTTTGAGCTGGAACTCCTTCTCGAAGTGGCTCTCGATGGCCTGACGGAGCATCAGCCGTTGGTGTTGCTCCTCCTCGGAGGTGGTCCCGATGCCTTCGTGGACGTGGGTGCCATTCCCGAACTCGACGTACCCGCGCTCGCCGTCCTGGCCGGCGTGGATGTCCTCGACCGACCAACCCTGGTAGACGCCGCGCTGTCCGCTCTCGTCGAACAGGTCCGTGTCCTTGCGCAATGTGATCCGGGTGAGCTTCGTCTTGCCCGCGTTGGTCTTGAAGATCTTGGCGGTCGCCGTGACGCCGCCGGGTGTGGCAGTGATCTTCGAGACCTCTACGTAGGCGCCGTTGAGGTCTTCGTCCTTGGTGACTGAGAGGACGCCGATGCGCTTCACCAGTCGCAGGTCGTAGGCGTCCACGGGCGTCAGGCGGTAGACGAGGTGCTTCAAGTCCTTGTGTGTCGCCGAGTACCGAAGCCGGGCCAAGGGGTTGAGTTGCTCGATGGCTTCTTTGCTGCCTGCCGATTCCATGTTCTGCGGCTCGTCCATGATGATCACCGGGCGCGCGGCACCGATCAGTTCGTGAGGCGCGTATCCACCGTTGAACTCGGGGTCCTTGCGACGGAAGATGTTGCCCTCCGTGCGGAATGCCTCCAGGTTGATGACCATGATCTTCAGGCTGGCGTCACGGACGAAGTCACTGGCCATCTGCCGCTTGGCTGAGTCCCACACCATGAACTCGTACTGCGAGTCTGGATAGAGCTCCTTGAAGTGGGGTTTGAGCATCCCGAGGCTGGACTTCACGCCCTCTCGGATGGCCTTGCCGGGGACCACAATGACGAACTTCGAGAAGCCGTACCTCTTGTGCATCTCCAGGCAGGTTCGGATGTAAACGTAGGTCTTTCCGGTGCCGGTCTCCATCTCGACGCTGAGGTCCGGCACGGTTTCGCCATCCGTCCAGTTCTGGCGCGACTCCTCGGGGATCGCGGGAACCTCGCCCCCATCCTCCGCGGGGACAGGCTTGTCTTGGACCGCTCGGAGATTCCGGCGCAACTGCTCGGACGACACCACGAGCTGGTTTCCGATGACCACTCGATCCAGCGCATCGAGTGTCCCGTCATCGAGTACGAGATCTGCTACCTCCGAGCGACCTTGCTCCTCGTTGCCGTTGAAGACTTCGAGAACGGCCTCAATCGCGTCCAACTGGTACTGCTGGTCACCGTCGAACTTGATCTCGACGGGCATCAGACTGTCTTCACCGTGATGCCGCGCGCCTTGGCGTTCGCTACGAGGTTGGCCTTGAGGGCGTCCTGCCCAGCGAGGTCGTCCTCGAGGAAGACGACAACGTGCGGCTTCGGGTCCAGATCGAAAACCTTCTCGGCCGTGACAACGTCGAGACTGTCGCCGATGACGACCGCAACCCCGCCCGAGACCTGCGCCGAGACCTCCCCGAGGTCGTGCTCAGTCCAGGACGCATCGAGCGAGACACCCTCTCTGAGGAGTACCTCCGCCGCGACCTTGTAGGGATTGTTTGCGCTGTCGATCAGGGTGGACGCCGAGAGGTTGAGCTCGCCCTCGGCAGCCTCGTTTCCTGCGATGAAGTTGCTGGGCTCCAAACGGAGTACCCGTAGGCCTTGGTCCCTCGCTTCGTCGAAGTTCTCCATCACGTACTGAAGTCGTGCGAGCGTGACGTCGGAGACCCGTTCGTACTTGGCGCCGGATGATGTCTCCGGGAGTTGTACGGCAATGAACCGACGTCGGCGGCCGTCCTCAGCGTTCTGAGCTGCTATTGCGTGTCCGATAGTGCCGGAGCCCGCGAAGAAGTCGAGGACGATGCCGTCCTCGGGCAGCCCGATCTCAATGATTCGACGAAGCAGTCGGACCGGCTTAGCTGTGTCGAATGCTGTCTGTGTGCCGAAGATGGCTTTGACCTCCTTCGCTGCTTCGTCGGTGTGGCCGACCTCGTCGGATGGCCACCAAGTCCACGGGACGAAGCCGTCGACCTCATCGAGGTACCGGATGACGTTCGGTTGACCGTCGTTGTTCTTGCCGAAGTAGATTCGCCCGGCCTCGCGAAGCTTCAGATACTCGGGCTCGGTCATGCCCCAACAGCGCCCGTCAGGCGGCGTGTGCCGGACGCCGGACGGTGTGACAACTTCGTACATCTGGTTGGGCCGGAAACCCTGAGCGGTCATCGGCACCGGGCGCCAGCGACCCCTCGGGTCCTTGTTAGGGTTCTTGTAGACGGCGATCTGCTTTTCAGTCGGCTGAACCCGTCCACTCACCGCCTCGAACGAGGGTTTGTTGCGCGAGTAGGCGAGCAAGTATTCGTGCGCGTCTCCAATCGATCCACGATTTTCGCGTGAGTAGCGCTTCTGCCACACGATCGACGCCACGAAGTTCTCGGCTCCGAAGACTTCGTCCATGATCGCTCGGAGGTTTTGTACTTCGTTGTCGTCGATTGAGACGAAGATGACTCCATCTGGAGTCAGCAGGTTGCGCGCAAGGACGAGGCGCGGGTACATCATCGATAGCCACCTGCTGTGGCGACGTCCTCCGGCATCGATATCAGCGGAGACGCGGTTGCCTTCATCATCCAGCTGACCCGTGTACCCCAGATAGCCACGCAGCCCATCGCTGAAGTCGTCCTTGTAGACGAAGTCGCTCCCGGTGTTGTAGGGCGGGTCGATGTAGATCAGCTTGATCCGGTCGTTGTAGGACTTTTGGAGCAGTTTGAGAATCTCTAGGTTGTCGCCCTCGATGAAGACGTTCTCGGCGTCGTCGAAGCCGGCCGAGACCTCCATGTCGGGCACAAGGGTGCCCCTGCCCGGCGTGAGCAAGGACCGGACAGCCTCTGCCTTGCCCGCCCATTGGAGGCCGTAGCGCTCACGCCCGTCCGAAGCCTGCGCGACGCCTACGTCCAACAGCTCTCCGAGTTTCGTGGCATCGAGGACGCCGTCGTCGAGGACGCCAGGAAAGAGCCGCGCGAGCGCAGCCCGGTGCTCCGCAGCCAGGTCTGGCGTCTCCAGATCGACCTTGTCCGGCTCGTCGGTCATGCGTCCCCACTCTCATTCGGTTGTGCATGGCAAGGCTATCGGTGGAGACTCGCGCATAGCGGACGAACGCGGCGGTCTCCTCCAATAGCCTTGGAACCATGACAGCAGTTGCCACCGACACAATCCCGGTCCTCGAAGGCGAGGCGGCGGCTGCGGTCGCTCACCGGGGTGGGCACGTGCAGATCATCGCGGCCGCCGGCTCGGGCAAGACGGAGGTCGTCTCTCAGCGTGTGGCCTCTCTCCTCAAGGACGGCGAGCAGCCCGAGTCAATCGTGGCGTTTACGTTCACCGAGAAGGCCGCCGAGGAGTTGAAGGAGCGCATCCGAGAGCGGTCAGTTGCCCTCCTTGGTCCGTCCGCAACCGACAAGTTGGGGCACTTGTACGTCGGGACCATCCACGGTTACTGCTTCCGCCTACTCCAGACGTACGTTCCGAGGTTCGAGACCTACACCCCGCTCGACCCCAACCAGTTGACCAACCTCCTGTACCGCGAGGCCAACCGCCTGGGTCTCCGTCAGTTCGACCAACGCAACCGCGTGTTCTCTGGCATCGAGCAGTTCCAGCAGTCCGTCGATGTCGTCGAGAACGAGTACATGGCCCTCGACGTCATCCCGGAGGGTGCCTTCAAAGACGCGCTGGTCAAGTACTACGCGATGCTCGACAACTACCGCTTCATGTCGTTTGGCACCCAGATTGTCGAGGCCGTTCGCGCGCTCGAAAACCCTGTTGTGCACGCGGCAGTGACGGCCGATCTCAAGCACCTGATCGTCGACGAGTACCAAGACGTGAACCCAGCCCAGGAGCGCCTGATCGAGCTGCTCGCGAAGCCTCAAGGTTCGGCCGACGTGGTCGTGGTCGGTGACGACGATCAGGCCATCTATCAGTGGCGAGGCTCGCATGTGGCGAACATCGTCGCCTTCGCGACTCGCTACCCCAACGTGTCGAAGTTCGAGCTGCTGGCGAACCGTCGGTCGCGACCGGACATCGTGGCGCTCGCCAACGGGTTCGCGAAGTCGATCCCTGGCCGCATCGACAAGGAGATGACCGCAGTTCGCCCATCCGCCGGGCCGTCGGTCTCCATCGCCATCGGTCATCTGATGGAGCAGGACGAGGCCGACTCGATCGCGCTCGACATTGAGGCGCTCCACAAGGAGGGCGTCCGCTACCGAGACATCGCCATCCTCGTGCGCGGCAAGACGGCGTACACGCGAATCTTGGATGCCCTCGCGCTCTCGAACATCCCCGTGCAGCCAGGCGGGCGCACTGGCCTGTTCGAGCAGCCCGAGGCGGAGGTCTTTGGGGCGACGTTCGCGTGGATCTCGAATGTCGACTGGAGCGTGAGCAAATGGAAGACGCGAGCGGCCGTCAATCTGAGCGGACTCCTCGACCGTTATGTAGCCGTCTTCGGTCTCGACGACGTCGGGCGGCAGGCCCTGAGCACACACCTGCAAACGTGGAAGTCCAAGCGTGACGACGAGAACTGGACACCGAGCCTCGTAGGGGAGTTCTACAAGCTGACCGACCTCCTCGGCATCCGCAAGTGGGACCTCGCAGACGAGATGCAGCGCAACCGGCTTGGCACCATCGCACGTTTCACAGCGGTCATGGCTGACTACGAATCGGTGACACGGCGGTCGCGGCGAGACGCGGATAACCCGGGGGAGCAGGTAGGCGGTGCCGTCGGCGGCGAGTGGTTCTACAAGAACTTCGCGTTGATCCTCACCAACTACGCCACCGGCAGCTACGACGATTTTGACGGCGAGAACGACATCTTCGGCGACGGCGTCGCGCTCGGGACGATCCACGGCGCGAAGGGACTCGAATGGCCGGTCGTGTTCCTGCCGTCGTTGAAGGAAGGCCGCTTCCCTTCGGACAAGTCTGGGTCGCTGAAGAACTGGCTGATCTCTCGCACCCTGTTCGATGCAGCACGCTACGAAGGCTCCGACGCGGAAGAGCGTCGGCTGTTTTATGTCGCCCTCACTCGGGCTCGTGACTGGGTGGGGCTCTCGTCGCACCAGCGCGTCAACACCCAGTCGCGACAGCCATCGCCCTACATCCTGCAAGCCCAGGCGATCGCCATCAGCGGCGGCCTGCCGACCAACGCAGAACCTCGTGGTGAAGCACCGACCAGCATCACGGTCTCCTACAGCGAGCTTGACGCCTACATGGAGTGTCCACGGAGCTATCTGCTCCGCAACGAACTCGGATTTATGCCGCCCGTGCAGTCCGAGATCGGATACGGCAACGCCGTCCACCATGTCCTGCGCACCATCTCCGAACACGTGAAGGCGACCGGCGCCGTCCCCGACTCCGCCGCGGTGGATGCTCTCATGGACTCGGAGTTCTTCCTGCCCTTCGCTAACAAGCCTGCCCACAAGGAGATGCGGGAGAAGGCGCGGAAACTGATCCAGACCTACGTCACCGACAACACGTCCGAGCTGGAACGGACGTGGGCGACCGAGCGCCCCTTCGAGTTGTACCTCGACGGCGTCGTCGTGAGTGGTCGCGCAGATGTCGTGTTCGACGAGCACGACGGGGTGGTCGACAACCTTTCCATTGTCGACTACAAGACGGCGCTCGGCGACGAGCTCAAGCCCTTGCAGTTGCAGATCTACACCGACGCGGGCCGCCGTGAAGGCCTCACCGTTGGAGCCGCCTTCATTCAGGATCTCAGCGCCACTGAACGGCACGAGGTCAGCATCACCGACGCCGACATAGCGGCCGCCGAAGCCCAAGTGGCGGCAGCAGCCGAGGGTCTGAAAGACCGCGACTTCACACCTAAGCCTGAGAAGTCGAAGTGCTCATTCTGTGATGTGAAGTCCATCTGTGGCGCAGCAGTAACCAAGTGACCACACGGGCGTGGGCGGCTCCCGGATCTGTCGGACGGCTTCCCTAGACTTGTACGGATACCGTCCGACCTGACCGAAGGGAGTCACCGTGGTTGATGTCGTTGCCAAGCGTGGCTCCCATGCAAGCCCGCTCCGCTATCCGGGGGGCAAGGCAACGCTCGCAGGGTTCTTCGAGTCCACCATCCAGGCACTCGGTCTCGACAAGCCGACCTACATCGAGCCCTACGCCGGAGGTGCGGGCGCCGGCATCGAACTGCTCCTGAAGGGCGTTGTGAGCAAGGTTGTAATCAACGACCTTGACCCAGCGATCCATGCCTGCTGGAAGGCGATGGTCAAGGACTCGGAGGCCTTCCTCGGGTTGCTCGCCAAGGTCCCACTCACAATCGACGAGTGGAGGAAGCAACGCGAGGTCTACCGTCGCCGTCACGATGGCGACGTGGACCCCCTAGCCCTCGGCTTCGCCACCTTCTACCTGAACCGCACGAGTCGCTCCGGGGTGCTTGGTGCCGGTGTGATCGGTGGCTTCGCCCAGTCAGGCACGTACAAGATGGACGCTCGCTTCGACAAGGGTGTCATGCAGGCCCGCATCGAGAAGCTCGCAGAGTTGAGCGGGAAGATCCGGGTCACGAAGCAGGATGGTGCAGCGCGACTTCGCGAGTACCTCCCCAAGGACAACGTCTTCGCGTACGTCGATCCGCCGTACGTCGAGAAGGGCAGCTCGCTGTACATGAGCGCCTTCAAGAAAGACGACCACCGAGAGTTGGCGAAGGTCCTGAACGGCCACGCCAACATGAACTGGGTGCTGACTTACGACGTTGCCGACCTCATCAAGAGCCTGTACAAGGGGCGAGAGGTGTCAGAGTTTCGGCTCCTGTACTCCGCTCACCTGCGGGGCACGAAGGACGAACTGAAGCGAACTTCGGCGCGCGAGTTGATCGTGCTGTCCAACCCGGTTGCTGACGCGTTGATGTGAGGCTCAGTGCGAGCCGGCGAATGGTCCGGTCTGGCGAATCTGACTGCGCGTCGGCAGCCCCAATGACTGCTGCACCAATGCGCGAAGCACGGACTGTCCTACGCCGAGCGGCAACGACGCGGCCGAGTGCGCCAGAGCGACTGGGATGACCGCATTCTCGTAGAGCCGCGTCTGCACATGATCGAGCACCTCGCAGACCGGTCGCAGCGTCGGATAGCTCGACCAGAGTTCACCATCTGGGTCTCCGTACGGCGTGACGCCGGGCTTGGGCGGAACCGTGAACACAAGAATGCCGCCGCTTGTAGTGCGATAGATGAACCGACGGCCGTAGAACTCGTCCGACCCGTACGGGTTGTTGACAGGGCGACCGGTAATCCGGTTGATGTACTCGGTCGTGAGGAGCATGACGTTCCCGGGCTCGATCAGGTGGGAGATGAGCTGAGCATGCTCAACGAACGTCCCCGACTTCTCGACGCCGACCACGAGGGGAGCGGCAGGACGGTTGTTCGCGGCACACTGCTTTGCGAACTCGCCGAGGTAGTCCTGGAACCGCCTCTTCAGAGGGGCAACGGTGCCGTGGAGTCCAAGTGGGCCGTCCGTAATAAACAGCGTCTTGCCGAGCACGTCGTAGCTGTGGGGGTCCTCGAAGAGGAGTTGCATGTAGCCCAGCGAAGTCAGTCGCTCGGCCACCAGCATCATGCGCGTCAACGAGCTACGGTTCGAACCCTCCGGCATGTACTCCTCTTCGGTGCGCAGCACGTCGCCGAGGTAGACATTCTGACCGCACTCCGGGCAGTTGGTTCCGCCCTTCGGGACGTCGATCTTTCCACCGGAAAGTTGCGCGTCACTGGCCTTGCACACGGGGCACCGCCGAAGCGGAGCCGTGGTCGCAGGGGCACTCGGTGAGCCGTGGAGCGCCAGGAGCATGTCGGCGAGAGTCTGCTCAGAGGCCTGGTCGAACTTCGTCTCGTGCAAGAAGCGGTCGAGCTCCTGCCGCCATGTGTCTACGCCGGTCGAACCCGGAATGACAAGGCCCGAGCCTGGCAGTGCGCGGTCAAACGCGGCGTGCTGATGCGACTCTCGCAGGAGATGCGGGTCGACGAAGTCACCCGCGCCGGCTTGGTGGAGCTTGTCGAAGTCGATGAAGGAAGCGGCGACACGGACGTACCCAACCTTGATGGTCGGATGCTCACGCGTCGCTTCGACCTCGGCGTCCGAGCCGTCGACCGTGATGGCGAACCGCACGGCATCCGAGATCCCAGCGTTTTCGAGGTCTTCGATGGGACGGCACAGCGAGGTCACTCGGTTCTCATCAGTGGGAGTTGCTTGAGCGACCTCCCAGCGCGCGAAGGCGTCTTGAACGGATTGACTGTTTACGACGGGTACATGGCCAAGCCGCGAGGCTCTCTCGGAGGGATACGGCACGCTACTTGACCTCAACTGCCGGAAGACCCGCTGCGGAACGGGCTGCATTGATCATCGCGTGGTCGAATTTTGCCACCTGCACCGGCACGATGTACTTGCCGGAGTACGTCTTCATCCGAACGAAACCCTGGTCCTCGACGCGGCGGATGCTCTCAGCCCAGGTCTTGAAGTCGTAATAATGCGACAGCTCGCGCGTCTCGTTGTCCGAGTTCAGGTGCGCGACGAGCCAGTTCGAGGTGTTCGACAAGATCCGCTGGTCGACGCTGGAGACCTCTTGCGTCGCATACACGAGGCCGATCTGGTACTTCGCGGCCTCCTTAGACAGGCGGACCCAGGGGTTGCCGGCCACGTCCTTCGCGCCGCGCTCGAAGAGGTTGTGGGCCTCCTCCACGACGATCTGGAAGGGAACCGACGGGTCGCCCGAACGGAACCTCTCGTTGGCTTGGGCCAGGAGGAAGTTGACGACGCCTTCCGAGATGGTTTTGGACACCTCCCCAGACCCGTGGGCAAGGTCGACGATCGCGAGTCGTCCGGCCTGCATGTCCTCCCAGATCAGCGTCTCAACCCGCTGGTTTGATGCGGCCGAATGGAACTCACGCAGATGTCGGATGGTTGCCTTGCCGCTTACGAAGGAGTTGAAGCTCCCGACGAACTTGAATGGGGTGTCTCCGCCGCCGCTGTTTTGCGAGCGCTGATCCCACCCTCCGTTCGCAGCCATGTGGAGGAAGACTTGGTGCGCAGCTTGCGGAGTCGAGACCGAGTAGCGCCCTGATCGCCCGGTGACCATTCCAGAGTGCTGAGCATCAAACGCCTGGAACTCACTGTCCTCCCAGGAGAACTGCAAGGTGCCGCCGGAGAACGCAGTCGCTCGGATGCCACATTCGTACAGGAGTCCGTAGAGCCCAAGCACGGCACGCTGCCAGGTGATCAGGTCGCCCCTGCTTGATTGGTCGGGCGCAGCCCAGTTGATAGCGGTGAAGTTCTTGATGGACAAAGCCCCGCGGGGTGGTGGGCTTTGAGGTGATCCTCGGTGCCCTACTCGCCGCTCTCGATGGCGGCGTGATCACCAGTATGCACGGGGTCGTTGAGCAGCGCCATGGACTCCTCTGAGAGGTAGCGGCGGTCACCG